>ERZ1673810.8-NODE-8-length-53743-cov-20.113303_pt1 | contig 53743 bp, 51 predicted proteins | sample MGYA00580152_ERZ1673810 | MGnify/ENA primary metagenome ERZ1673810 (study PRJEB41219, sample SAMN04549604) | soil metagenome | isolation source: soil | place: USA: New Mexico, Bitter Lake NWR | collected 2008-11-15 ...
ATGGAAATCGTGAGGTCTATTTGTCATGCGAAAATTTATTTTGGAAGGAAGGGGTCCCCCTTCCTTCCAAAATAAAATCTATATTAACCAAATTATTTAATAAAAAATACTTGACTAGAGGTAAGAAAGGGGATGTCATCTACATCGATTTCCGAAGGGGCTGCCGCATCTGAAAAACGTTATGATAAGTTTGCTTAATTTTATATTCCAAAATGGTAAGTATGTTACCATTTTTAAAAATTGAGCAGGTCTCGTATTTTCCCCTAACAGGTAGACAGTTAAATGTAATGATTTTATGCTCCTAACCGTCTACATGGGAGGGGATTTTTTTAAAGCAAAGAAAGGATAAACGTTTCAATTTTTATCAAAGCATTTATTTTATAATGAAGGTTTGGATTTATTTAGGCATTTTGTAACTGAAAGACAATATTATACAAAACCGACAATTTAAATATGTAAGTGAATTTCGAAACGGATTGACCTTATCCTAAGCGGAATTTGTTGTCAATACGAACTTTTCACGAAAGTGTAATCGAGTACACTAAAACCATTCAACTAAAGAAGAACTATTAAGGGCATCCTGGCTGGTGTACTATTCGTTTTGGCTGGTATTTTCATTACGACACGAGAGAGACATGGGGCTGTCCAGAAAATCAAATCCCATTAAAAACAAAAATCATAAACATCGATATATCAACGTTTCTAAAACATTAAAGGGGGCGTCAATAAGCCGTAAAAACGACTTATTAGACACCCCCATTTTATGAGACCTTCAGGATACAAGGTCAACCAGCTGCAATTTGCGCTTTTTCAACAAGTGCATCCAAATGACGGATTATTTTGTCGTATATTGCTTGGATAATAAATTCGCAAATTGTTACATGATCCGATATACATCCCCAGTTCGCCTCTAGAGAACCACAGAAAATGGAGAAGAGAAAAATTAACTCAACTTGCTCGTTTATTAAATTCCTCCCTCAACCTCTTCCGGTAAAAAATCTCATTATATGGGAAAAAATATAAAAAGTATGTTGGCCGATCTGACAAAACAACGTTGTATCATTTTTTATTTCGTTAATATAAAAGCAAACATTCCATTCTCATTATGTAAATTTTTTTACATAGGAGGGGTTTAGATGTCAGAGGTGATTCGGAAAACGATTTTATTATTGCAAACTATTCAGCCGAACGAAAATAAAGAAGAGTGGAGTACTACGGAAATCAGTAAAAAGCTCGGTATTCCCGTTCAAACGGTGCACCGATTGCTGACTTGTTTAGAAGAGTATGGATTTGTGTATAAAAACAAACAAACGAGAAAATTCCGTCTAGGCCTTACATTGCTTCAATTAGGTCTTTCCATACGAGACAATCTATCGGTTCGTAATGCTGCAGTACCAATTATGGAAAAGCTGGCCCAAAAAACAAAGGAAAGTGTGTACTTGACCGTACCGGAAGGATGTGAAGGCGTGTTTATTGATTGTGTTGATTCGCCGCATTGGCTTAGAATTGTCGAACCGATTGGAATGCGTCTTCCTTTATGCGTAGGTGCTTCGAAAAAAGTGATTTTAGCATATTTGGAAGAGAAAACAAGAAGCCAAGTGATTAAAGATCTTGTAAAAAATGGAAGGATAAAAGACGTGGATCATCTTCACCGACATTTAATGTTAATTCGAAAGCATGGATATTGTATTTCTTTCGGGGAAACAACAGAAGGAACCGCCAGTGTGGCAGCTCCTATTTTCTCTTGGGAAAATAAAGTGATCGCCTCTTTAAGTGTTGCCGGGCCGGAAACGCGTTTTACGAAAGATGAGTTAGCCGGTTTAATATCTACCACAATCAGAGCCGCAAATGAAATTTCCGAAGAACTAGGCTGGGTACCAAACAGATGACCAAAGGATGAAAAAGTCCATCCTATGGAAGAAAAGGTAACATGGTTTTTGTAATTTTCCCAATATTCGATAAAATGAGCTTTTTTTTGGGAAAAAATTATGGAATATTGTATATAACCACAACCTCTCACAAAAAGTTCCAAAAATTTTTCAACGACTGGAGGGAAAAAAGATGTGCGGGATCAGTGGTGTCATCTTTAAAAATCCAAATCACAAAAGGAAAACAGGCGAAGTCATATTGGCAATGCTGGACAGTTTGTTTCGAAGAGGTCCTGATTCAACAGGAGTTGCCATTCTCCATCCAAAGGAAGAGAACGTCTTATATGTTGATGTGAATTATGAAACAAGGGGCAACGGGGAGAAAATCATTTCCTTCTTAAAAGATAAAGCAGATGTGCTGTATTCATCTGATCATGGCAATTACGTCAGAACAAAAATTTTCCATTCAGGAGATATCCAACATATTGTTCAAGGAATCAGTCAGCTGGACGAAGACATTTCAATCGCAAACATCGGAGAATCGATTGAAGTGTTGAAATCTTTAGGGGGAGCTCATCTTTTAGATGCGCAATTTAAGCTTTCCGTATATGACGGGCAAGTTGCTGTAGGCCATACAAGAATGGCGACAGAAAGCAAAGTCGATATTTCCCATTCGCAGCCGCTCTGTTGCAATTCTTTCAAAGATTTAACGATTATTCACAATGGCCATGTGACAAACTACATTAAATTGAGAGCATACTACGAAAAGAAAGGCTATCAATTTATAACCGGAAACGATTCGGAAGTGATTGCCGTTTATTTAGTAGATGAAATGAAGAAAGGAGCCAGCTTAAAAGAAGCAATGACAGCATCTGTTCATGATTTAGACGGCTCTTTTAGCTATATTGCTGTTACGCCGACAGCAGTCGGTTTAGCAAAAGAACCTTTTAGTATGAAGCCGATTGTGCTTGCGGAAACTGATGATTTCATCGCTTTTGCTTCTGAAAGCTTAGCAATTACAAATGGCTTTGGGGAAAGCTTGCCAGTAAGAGAACCAGGGGCAGAGGAGGTATTGGTATGGAATCTGTGAAAGAAAGTATAGTAATTGATTGCAAGAGTGAAACGGTGACTTCAATCAACCAAATGATTCGGGATTTTGCGAAAAATAATATAAAGGAGGTCATCATCGAAAACCCTCTCGCACGCCATAACCTTGGAGTATGCATAACAGATCCGATTCATCTCATTTATAACGGAGATGTCGGCTACTATGCAGTGAGTTTATGTGATAAGGTGACAGCGACCATAAACGGGAATTGCGGCTGGGCAGTTGGTGAAAATTTAATGAGCGGAGAAATTGTCGTAAATGGAAATGCAGCGTCTTCCTGTGCAGCTTCGCTGAGAGGCGGTATCGTAGTTGTCAAAGGAGAGGCAGGCGCCAGGGCGGGAATCAGCATGAAGGGAGGGACTTTAATTATTGGCGGTAATACCGGATATATGACCGGTTTTATGATGCAAAAAGGAAAAATGATTATTTGTGGAGATGCTGGGAAAGCGCTGGGAGATTCCATGTATGATGGAGTGATCTATGTTGGCGGGAAAATTGCGGAGCTGGGGAATGGAACAAAGGTAGAGGAAGTGTCGGAAGAGGAAAAAGATGAGATAAAGAGTTTGCTTGATTTCTATCAAATAGAACCGCCGCCCTCTTTTCAAAAAATTGTTCCTAACGGCTTGCTTCATCATTTTAATAAAAAGGAGTTTCGCGTATGGAAAGAAATCTTATAAGAAAAAGCAAGGTGTGGAGTCCGGAAAAAATTGAAGAAATTCAAGAAAAAGCTCAGATTGGACGATATCGCATCCGCGGCCAAGCTACAAAAAGAATGGACTTACCTTCCTTTGACGATCTCGTCTTTACTCCGGCAGGACTGTCAAGGGTACCGCTGGAAGGGTATCGGGAGCGATGCGATACAAAAGTTGTTATAGGAGAAGGAAAGGTGAAACGTCCCCTCGTACTCGAAACACCGATCATGATTGCAGGGATGAGTTTTGGGGCGATTAATGCTCATTCTAAAAAAGCGCTTGGCATTGCAGCGACTAGATGCGGCATCAGTACATGTACGGGCGATGGGGGCATGCATCCGATAGAACGTGAATATTCGGAGAAATTGGTCTACCAATTGCTTCCGAGCCGCTACGGTTTAAATCCTTATGATTTGAAAAAAGCCGATGCGGTAGAAATTGTCGTGAGCCAAGGTGCCAAACCAGGTACGGGCGGAACGCTTCTTGGACATAAAGTTTCTGAAGAAGTGGCAAAAATGCGGGATCTTCCTGCAGGAGTCGATCAACGAAGCCCGTGCCGGCACCCCGATTGGATGGGGCCAGATGATTTAGGGGTAAAAGTAGAGCAAATTCGGGAAGCGACTGATTATGAAGTGCCGATCTTTATTAAAATTGGGGCCGGACGCGTTTATGATGATGTAAAGCTGGCGGCAAAGGTTGGGGTGGAAGCAGTCGTCATTGATGGAATGGAAGGAGGAACCGCTGCCTCACCGGAAATCCAATTGGATCATACAGGGATTCCGACCATTTCCGCTGTAGTTGAAGCAGCTCAAGCACTTTACGATATCGGTATGAAGCACGAAGTAAAGCTAATTATCGGCGGCGGAATCAGCAATGGCGCTGATGCAGCGAAAGCCATCGCACTAGGTGCGGATGTCGTTTATATGGGTTCAGCAATGTTAATTGCCCTTAATTGCCAGCGGCCAATTTATATAGAAGACTACCATGCCTTAGGGACAGAACCTGGTGCATGCCATCATTGCCATACGGGTAAATGCCCGGTCGGTATTGCGACACAAGATCCTGAGTTAATGGCGAGATTAGATCCTACAGCTGCCGCTGAAAGAGTGGAGAATTATATCAATTCGATCACGATGGAAATGCAAATTTTTGCAAGATCGTGCGGAAAAAGCAGAGTCAGTGATTTAGATCCTACCGATTTGCGCTCGTTAACATTAGTCACCTCCTATATTACAGGAGTTCCTCTAGTAGGATTAGGGGGCAAAAAACCGTATTTTGCAAGCCTTGACCATGGGAGTTCATTTAAAGATCTTTTAAAAGTGTAAAAAATAAGGGATGGTGATGATCATTGATCGGTATAGTGGAAAGCAATAACAAGGTGTTGGAGGAGACGTTAAAATATATCGAAGGTAAAAAGATCAAATTGGCGTTAGCCTCCTTTTCGGATTTGAACGGTTCTTTACGTGCGAAATTAATTCCTTCCTCCCGTTTACAGTCAGTCTGCCAATCAGGGGCTGGATTCGCCGGTTTTGCTGTAGGCGATCTCGGCCACGGACCGCATGATCCCGATATATTGTGCATCCCTGATTTGCGTTCTATGACTATATTACCGTGGAATAAAGAGATTGCTTGGTTTGCCGGAACTTTAACGGAAGATGGAACTCCTTGGCCGTTTTGTACGAGAACGATTTTGTTAAATGTGCTGACGCAAGCAAAAAGCATGGGATATACGATGAAAACGGGAGTGGAACCGGAATTTTTCCTTGTGAAACAGGGAGAAGACGGGAAAATTGCCCCGTTTGATGAACAGGATAAAGAATTGAAACCATGTTACCAACAGCAGGCGCTTATGAGAAATATCGAATTTTTAGGCACTTTGATTGAGTATATGAATGAATTGAAATGGAATGTCACACAAGCAGATCATGAAGATGCCAATGGACAATTTGAAATCAATTTTGATTTTTCAGATGCGGTGACGTCTGCTGATCGGCATACATTTTTTAAATATATGATTAGAACCATGGCAGAGGAACGAGGACTAATCGCCACGTTTATGCCGAAGCCATTTTCCAATCTGACCGGGAATGGCTGCCATATGCACTTAAGCTTATGGGATGAGCGGGAAGAACGAAATGTATTTGAAGATGCTCATGATCCAAAAGGCTTTGGATTGTCTGCAGTCGCGTATCATTTTATTGCAGGTATTCTCAATCATGCAAAAGCCTTGGCTGCTATTGTCTGTCCAACTGTCAACTCTTACAAGCGGCTAGGAGCGTTAAATTCCTCATCTGGATCTACATGGGCTCCTAATTTTATTTCTTATGGAGGGAATAACCGCACACAGCTTATTCGCATTCCTGATGCTGGAAGGATTGAGTTTCGGGCCATGGACGGTTCCTGTAATCCGTACCTGGCGACTGCTGCGATTTTAGCAGCGGGATTGGACGGCATCGAAAAGCGGATGGATCCAGGAGATCCATTTAACGGAAATTTATACATGTTCCATTCGATAGAAAATGAATTTGACAAATTGCCTTCTACATTGAATGAAGCGATTGAAGCATTAGAAAGCGATGAAGTGTTAGTCAAGGCACTAGGGGAAACATTTATGGAGACCTTTATTAAACGAAAAAAGGCTGAATGGAAAGAATATCATGACTATGTCAGCGAATGGGAAGTTGAAAAATATTTAAAAGGCTACTAAAAACAAATCGTATTGATTTATATGGAGGAATTCGTATGAATTATGACGGGATGTACGATGTGATTGTTATTGGAGCAGGTTCTGCAGGAAGTGCTGCAGCCTATTATTTAGCCCAAAATGGTCAAAGCGTGTTGATGATTGATCAATTTTCTGTTCCAAATTCCTTTGCAAGCCACGCCGGGGAAACAAGAATGCTGCGATTTGGTTATGGCCAAGGGGAAAAATATGTTGATTTAGTTAAAGAAGCATACCGGTTATGGATGGAACTGCAAGAGCAAACAGGAAAAACGTTATTTTATCAAACAGGCACTTTAGTTGTCGGCGAACGCGATTCATCTTTTGTCAATGAAACGATTCAAAGCTCTATTCATCACAACCTCCCAATTGAAATGTTCACAGCAAGCATGGTGATGAACAAATGGCAAGGCATTCAAATTCCCGAAGATTTTACTGCCTGTTTTGATCCCCAAGCAGGATTTTTGTTATGTGAAGTATGTATTCAAACTTATAAAGAAGAAGCTTTAAAACTGGGAGCCAAACTGTTGGAAAACAATCCTGTCTTAAAGCTGTCCATTCAATCGGATATGTCGGAGGTCATTACGGAGAAGGGACGTTTTCAAGCAGCCAATTTAGTGATCACAGCTGGTGCATGGATTCCGAAATTATTGCCGGAACTCGATTTTCCGATCCAAGTGATCCGAAAACCTGTTGCATGGTTTGCACCGTTGGAGGATGGACTATATGATTTTGGTCAATTTCCTGCTTTTGTCTTTGACACAAAAGAAGGTCATTATTATGGTTTTCCGAATTTTCGGAAAACAGGTGTAAAAATAGGACGTCATGACATGGGGATTGAAAGTGATCCAGATTCCGTGAACAGACTATTTGGTTCTTACTGTGAAGATGAACGTGATGTACGAAGCTTTCTTGAAAAATATATGCCGCAGGCTGCCGGCGAGCTGACCGATGGTAAAATTTGTTTATATTCACTTACTCCTGATAGCGACTTTATTATCGATTTTCATCCAAACTTCAGCAATGTGTTGTTAGCCGGCGGATTTTCCGGACATGGGTTTAAGTTTGCCAGCATCGTTGGGAGCATTTTAGCAGATTTAGTCACGCTTGGGAAAACAAAACATGATATTTCCTTTTTTCGATTAAATCGTTTTGAACAAATCGCTACCGAAAGCTAGAGTAATGAAAAAAGTAAGGAGGAGGATTCCTATGGATGGTTTCGTAAAGAAAAGAGCTTCAATATTTTTCGTTTTTCTTCTTTATCTTTTATTCCTTTTTCCGATTTCAGCCTTTGCGCAAGAGAACGAGCCGGTGGTTGATACGGGGGATACAACTTGGTTGCTCGTAGCAGCGGCTATCGTTATTTTTATGCATGTACCTGGTTTGGCTCTCTTTTATGGAGGGCTTGTAAGTGAACGGAATGTTGTATCAACGATGATGCACAGCTTTGTCAGTCTTTTAACTGTGACCATTGTTTGGGTGCTATGGGGATACAGCCTCAGCTTTGGACAGGATGTAGGGGGAATCATTGGAAAACTGGACTACCTGGCATTTAACGGAGTAGGAGGAGAGGCTGCTTTTGGTTCATTAACCATCCCTCATTATATATTTGCCATTTTTCAAGGTGCATTTGCTGCTATAACGGTTGCGATTATTTCCGGAGGAATTGCAGGGCGTATTTCTTTTCCTGCATGGGTAATGTTTTCGGTTTTATGGATCACCTTTGTTTATGCACCAATGGCTCATTGGGTATGGGGAGGCGGATGGCTTTTTGCCATGGGCGAACTTGATTTTGCTGGAGGTACGGTTGTTCATATACTTTCCGGTGTTAGCGCATTAACAGCTGCACTCGTAATTGGGCCGAGATATGAACATATGAAGAAAAATGATGCTCCTCATAATATTGTTTTATTTCTTATTGGAGCGGCCACTCTTTGGTTTGGCTGGTTCGGTTTTAACGCAGGAAGTGCACTTAGTGCAAATGGTATTACCGCTCTTGCCTTTGCCAATACACAAGTTGCCGCAGCAGCCGGGGGCTTGGGATGGCTGATCATAGAATGGATGGTTCGCAAGCGCCCGACGCTAGTAGGAACTGCCACTGGGGCAATAGGCGGTCTTGTTGGCATAACTCCAGCAGCAGGATTTGTCACAATCCCTTCAGCTTTGATTATTGGACTTGCATCCGCCCCTATCTGCTATTTTGCTATCCATTTTGTGAAAGCTCGTCTAAAATATGATGATACGTTAGATGCTTTTGGAGTACATGGCATCTGCGGAATATGGGGATCCATTGCAACAGGACTTTTTGCTACTAAGTCAGTGAATCCGGCAGGGAATAACGGTTTGTTTTATGGAAATCCTGAACAGCTGTTCCATCAGGTTATAGGAGTGATTGTGGCTGTTTTGCTTGCGGCAGTAGGAACATATATTGTTTTGAAAATTGTTTCGCTGTTTACACCGTTGCGTGTAAAAAAAGAAGACGAGCTGCTTGGCCTTGATTTAAGCTTTCATCAAGAACCGGCTTATTCAGATGTTGACCAGTCGATAGAAGAGAAGGGTAAATCAAACGATATTGCTTCTCTAATGTCCTAGCATGGCAATGTATTTTTCATTGGTTGTAAAACGGCAAAGCTATGACAAATTCAATTGTATACGCATAAAAGAAGGGGGTGTCGAATAAGTCGTTTTTACGGCTTATAGACGCCCCCATTAATGTGTTAGAAACATTGATATATCGGTGTTTATGATTTTTTGTTTTCAATGGCGATTTGACTTTCTGGACAGTCCCTTCATGTTTGTTTTGATGAATTTGTAAAAACACAACAAGTAGATTTCGACAAAGAAAAACAGCCGATTATTGTTAATTTCTTATACTGTAAAGAAAAAGGTTAAAAATCTGTCGTCATGTGATCGTTTTGTTCTCTTATTTCTTTAAAACTATTTTAAGCAAAAAATATACAAAAGGGTGTGGAGCTTGTTTCTGAAATATCTTTCGACTAAATCGGAAGGCAGGGCTCCCTCCTCTCGTCAGGCGATTTATTCGGCTAACGATTCTCTTTTTTTGCATTTCAGAAACAAGTTATTGGCACAAACAGTTATATCTCAGATCAAGTGATACAAATTATTCAAACCAAGGAACACCAATTAGCGTGCGGCCAATCCATTCACGCAATATTTCGTTTGTGGGTCCCATGACTGCACCTGCTCGACCGTCACGCAAAAATTTTTCCACTTGCCCGGTTAGATATCCTCTTCCTCCAGAAACTTGTAATGCTTGATTTGTAACTTGTATGACTATATCTGCTGCATGAGTTTTGAGTTCCCAAAGCGGGTATAAGCATTCTGACAATTCTTTTCCACTATTTAAACATTGATCCATCCCTTCAGCTGTACGATAAAGCATGCTTCTTGCACTATCGATTAAAATTTGCGCTTTTGCCAATTCGTGGCGAATGACTTGGTAGCCGGCAACTGATTTTCCTGTATCTTTATGGACTTTTTTCTTTGCCTGGTCAATTGCTGCATTCAAGGCTCCTTGAGCAATACCAACCCAGCAAGCACTTGTGCCTAATAAAAAGAGCGGATCAATGACGTTTTCATTATAAACATTCATTCCGCCTTCAGTCCCAAGGCGATTTTCAATAGGGACAAAGACATCTTTAAACTTCATCGGTCCGCTTGAATTTCCGCGAAGCCCCATAGCTGAAAAAGGAAAATATTCGATTCCCTTCTGATTATGATCTACAATTAAAAACATTAATGGATCGTCTTCTATGCTATTTGGATAATTGGTGCAAACAATATACCAATCCGCCTCGCCCGCACTGGTGACAAATGATTTTTCCGCATTTAACAAATATCCGTTTCCTTTGCGGGGAGCCGAACTAACAACATTCCAGAAGTGGCTTCCAGTCGCTGGTTCACTAAAGGCTAATGCGCCAATCTTTCCCTTTAGCACCCCAGGAATATAACGCTGCCGCTGCTCTCTAGTTCCAACTGTATAAAGCGTTTGGACGGCAGCAGTGTGCATAACCCAACACATAGTAGTGGAAGCGCAATATTGAGAAAAACTTTCGGCTAACAAAGCAAATCCAGTTAGTCCAGCGCCAAGGCCTCCGTCGTCAACAGGGATTGTAACTGCTCCAAATCCAGCATCTGCAATTGCTTGTAAGCTTTCCCGAGGATAACGGCACTCCTTGTCTGAAATAGAAGCACGGGGCAGCAGCTCCTTTTTACCTAATTCATGTGCTTTTTCAATTAATTTTTCGAATCCTTCTGGGTAAGACCACCATTTTGGAATTTGCATAATTTCTTCCTGCAGTTCTGTCTGATTGACTACCATTGACATCACTCCTTTTTAAAGGTTACTGTTAAGAATGTTAACAAAAATTACAATATTATGAATATTGTGCTTTTATTTTTACATAGACGATTCTCTCAAAGAAACAGAGATTTCCTAAATAGTGGGAATAAATCAAAAACCTTGTCATTACATTTTACAATGATTCGGTACTCTCCCTGTCTCCTTTCCGTGTAAAACATCGTTGCTGATCTCATTATTGGCGCTAATAAAGTTAAGTTCTCAAAGAAATAAAAATTCATTGCCTGCTCATGTTGAATGATCCGAAAGGAAAAGCTCTAATTGTCAGAATATTTTACAGATTTTTGTGAATATTCCCGCTATTTGAGAAAAAACGGTTGTGAGAACGTTACGGTTGTTATTATGATAGGATCATCAGAGTTATAAAATAATACATTTTTTTGTTACAAAACATAACATAACTCTGATTATAAAAATTGAAAAAGGAGAGTGGAAAGAATGAGTGAATCAGCGGTAACAGCTATGGATCATCAATTTTTAAGTCAAAAGCCAGGAATTCAGCTAATAAAAGCTGGAACGTATGAAAAAATTGAGTTGAACAATGTTTTGAGTATACCGGCTTTGAAAAGTCAAATTATTGACGTTCCGATTAGCCCATTAGAGAAGCCTTTAACAATTGGATATTTCTCTATGCAAAAGTCGGAAGAGTTTGAATTTTTGTATACTTACTTAGAAGTAAAGGTAATTATAAAGGGGCAGATCATCGTCAGAGATGAACAAGGAAACAAATATGTAGGGGAAGCGGGAGATGTTTTTATCTTTACCCCTGAAACGAAAGTGATCTTTGATGCTGAAAGCGATGGAGATGCGATTTATACGGCACATCGATTGCCGGAGCCAACATTTTTAAATTAAACAAATGAAAGAATTTCCCCTTGTCGTAACGCGGCTTCATGGGGAGGTTCTTTCATCCAGTTTTGATCGTGAGGAGGAGAGAGGGCAGTGAGTGTAAAAACGACTAACCAACATATGATCAAAGAAATTCCGCTTATTAAAAGGTTCCCATTTCCATTTCAAAAGGACTCTTACAGGTATTCTAATAATGCGAGGCCTCTAGAATCCGGGAAACTTGCAGATATTACTCCCGAATATTTTGAAGAAATAGATAAAAAGCGTCAAATACTATTAAACCACCATGAACGTGCTTTTCAATCTTTAGAACATTCAATCGATGGACAGTGGGAAGTGCTGGAATTTTTAATAGATGAACTTGCCATTATTTACCCTGAGTATTTCTCGGTTATAAAAAATGGTCATGAATGGACGTTTGAAAATAAGCTTTTGGATGAGAAACATACATTTACTTTTGGCGATCTATCGACATTGCCCTACGAGCCTTTAGATTTTATCGGCAGACACGTTCAAGAGGATCTCATTTTTATGGGGCAAAGAGACGGTGATTTATATATGGATGCAGGACAATTGTGTTTTCCTGCCAATTGGTCGATTGCCTTTGATATTGGCATGACTTACACCGAGTTCCATTCTCCTGTACCGGTTTTTTTCGACAGCGGTTTAGCGAAAAAAGTCCTCAATTTTCTTTTGAGAATCGAGGCAGGGAAACCGTGGACACGGTTAAACTGGACTTTAACAGTGGAGCCAATCCTTGACACGTTCCCTGAGAATTTTGATGAATGGGGTCCAAAAAAGGAAAAGGTAACTTCAGAAAATGCCGGTCAGCTTGTGCACTTAAGAGTGGAGGATCAAAGGCTATTTCGTATGCCGCGAAGCAATGGGATTTTATTTAGTATTCATACTCATTTAATATCACTTGATGAGCTGAAAAAAAATGAAGATTGGTTGAAACGTTTTTTTCGAGTTTTAAAGGATTTACCTGACTATATGGCTGAATATAAAGGATTTAGTTTATACAAAGGAGAAATCATTCGCTATTTAGAAAAAAGCTTGACAGATTGAAATTGGGAAAATTGGAAGAAAATAGCGTGTGAAGAAGCTGTTTTTAAAAAACATGAAAGGAGGAGGATTACATGATGGCGCGAACACTTGAAGTGATTGTAGAACAAATTACGCATGAAACAGCTGCGATTAAAAGTTTTAAGCTAGTGTCAGCAGACCGTTCGCCATTGCCTCGTTTTAGTGGGGGTTCTCATATTACGACTTATTTGCAAACTGAAACAGGCTTAATCGAACGCCACTATTCTCTTACAAGTGATCCGGACAATACAGGCTACTATCGAATCGCCGTTCGCCGCAATGAGGATTCAAATGGAGGATCAATTTATTGGCACGATCATGTGAAAGAAGGGGATAAGATCTCCATTAGTTATCCGAAAAATTATTTTCCGCTAAGCTTTCAAGCAAAACGCCATTTATTTTTTGCAGCTGGGATTGGCATTACACCTTTTCTTTCGATGGCGAAGGAATTAAAAAAGAAGAAGGCTCCATTTGAAATACATTATGCCGCTCCTTCAAAGGAATTATGTGCCTTTTATCGCCATCTCTCCACTTTTTTTTCAGAGGAAACTCATTTTTATTTTTCAAAGGAAAACAAGAAAATGTCAACAAAGTTAATGGAAAATCAACCGATAGGAACCCATGTTTATTTCTGCGGTCCAGAGGCCATGATCAAAGGATTTGCCGATGCTGCCAAAGTCATTGGTTATTCTGAAAAAAGCATCCACTTTGAACTCTTTACACCGCCAAAATCAGGACCGATGCAGCCATTCCGGGTAAAACTCAATAAAAGCAACAAAGTGATTGAGGTGCCTGAAGGGAAAAGCTTGCTGGACACTTTATTACAGCTTCATATTGATGCGCCATATTCATGTAAAATCGGGGGATGCGGCAGCTGTCAGCTGCATGTTTTAAAAGGAGAAATTGACCACCGAGACTTTTTTCTTACCGAAATGGAGAAAAAAGAAAGCAATGTCATTTTAACATGTGTTTCAAGGGCAAAATCCGGCAGTCTTGTTTTAGATCTTTAAGAGCATACAAGAAAGGAGCAAATGGAATTGTGCACACAACAAAGGTTATCGGAATCGATGATTTTGAATTCAAGATAAACGACGTGAAATGTTCTTTTGAGGAGTTGCTGCCGGGATTTCATCAATATGATCGACTAGGAATAGTCGTACGGGAACCGGCAGGAAGCGCTGGTGCTAGCGCCTTGCTTATGGCAGCTGTCACCAGATTTTATGATTTTTATCGTCAGGATTTAACAGATGAGGAGGGCGGACTTCGAATTTATCCTGATTATTTCATTTTCCATGTCGGAAAACAGCACTTAGATCATTATTGGATGGATATATGGCCGCCCCATAAAGAGGTTATCGTAGAGGATGACCCTGAACAAATTTTAGAAGCGATTAACGATCGGGGCATCACCCGGCTGATTGTGGAAGATATCAAACCCGCTCATGCGACTTTTTTACAAGAAACCATCAGCAGTGCGCAGCAACGAATCGTCAGTGCGATAGCATATTCACCGTCAGGACGGGTTCATTTCGGCGATGTGAGTATTGCAAGCTGTCCAGCAGCAGAACGCTTCGTTTTTGACTCGTTTAATAGATCTAAGAAACTTTTTCAACAAACGGCTGCCCAATTAAAACAAAAACGGGAGAATCTATTTGTCAATGGGCGTGTTATTGAAACTTATCGCCGGATTCCTTTAACAGATTCTCTTTATATGCTTACTCGCTCGAACGGTCCGGGCTTCACAACTAGCCGTTATCTTTCTATGTTGTAATTTGATGGAAATCAAGTTACGGCAATGCTTTGTTTGCTTAATATTGATTCGAACTAGCTGCAGCTTATCGTTGGAGAATATCCTGATATTTGAAAAATTCGAATTGAGAAAATTACAAATTGCTTATTCGATTCGACCATGTTGAAAAACAAACAAGGAGGTTGAAAAATGACTAAAACAGCAGATGGGAAAACAAGCGCTTCTGAAACAGATGAATTTTTTGCGCAAAATCAGCAAGCTGGCAATCTATTTCAATTCATCACTGGGAAGCAATTTTTGTTTATCATTGATGAACCGATGATTTTGCCAACGTTGATGTTTATTAAAAAAATTCCAGAACAGACGAAGAAACAAATCTATATATTGAAGAAAAATGATAGCAGCCTTCATTCGTATCAGGGGACAGAATTTTTTCCGAATGAAGCGACTGTCCTTTCATCAACATCCAGTGAGGAAATTTACAAAATATTTGAAAGTCAGTTTATCGGTACAAAGCTATTTCTTTCAGTTCAATGGTCAATGTTAAAAGAGCTGAAAAAACTGGCATTGCGGGCCGGTTTTAATGAAGATGAGATCCAGGCACAAGGATGGGGGGAGAAAGAGGAAAGGGTATTTTGTATAAAGTGTTATCATCTGAACAAGCTGACAGCACAAAAACAAGTAACGTGTGAAAAGTGTCATGCATCGTTAGAGGTTTCAAGACACTATTCTGGGCTCCATGATGCATATTTAGGTTATTTAAAAATAATTTCATGAAACAGAAGAAGGAGGGCATGAAAAATGGTAGGTTAAAGGCTTTGAAATCTTTAGAATAAGGGGATGATCATGTGGAGGGATTTGAACACTTTGCCGCAATCCAAATAGAAGTATTCTATTGGTGGTGCATTGCAATCATGCTACAGATCCATGCGGGGTTTTTGACTCTAGAAGTCGGCATCTCCCGTGTAAAAAACGTATTGGCGACGGCTTTGAAAAATATTATGACGTTAGCAGTCGTGTTACCTGCTTTCTATTTTGTTGGCTGGTGGATATACAATGCGTTTCCAGACGGTTTGATTCCGAGAATGAGTGAAGCGGCATTAGCTGCATTACCTTGGAGTGAAAATATGGGTCCGAATATAACGGATCATGCGAGTGGAGTTTTCTGGGGGGCTTTTGCGCTGTTTGCTGCTACGACAGCTTCCATCTTATCCGGCGTGCTGATCGAACGGGTTCGATTAAGTGGATTTCTTATTCTTGCCACTATTCTTGGATCAGTTATTTGGAATTTAGCTGCTTCTTGGGGCTGGCACGGAGAAGGATGGTTTTTAACGCAATTTGGCTATCATGATGTTGCTGCTGCAGGCGTTATTCATGCAATAGCTGGTTTTTTTGCATTAGGAGTCGTGGTCAATTTAGGACCTAGAATCGGCAAATATACAGGGGATGGGAAAATTGTTAATATTCTGCCGCATAATCTTCCGTCCACTTTATTAGGACTGATGCTCATTTATGTTGGGTTTTTCGGCTTCCTCGGAGGCTGTATAATCGCTGTTACAAATGGGGAATGGATGACGATTTACGGTACTCCCACCAATTTATCAGCTTTTGTATTCAATGCTTTAATGGGATTAGCGGGAGGTTTAATAGGGGCATATTTAGGTTCAAAAGGGGAACCGTTTTGGGTCGCTTCAGGCGGGCTGGCCGGGGTTATTTCAGTAGGTTCGGGTTTAGATTTATATCATCCAGCGCTTGCATTTATTATAGCTGTCATTGGAGGATTGATGTGTCCATTCATTGGAAATTTTCTCGAAAGGAAGGGGATTGATGATCCTGTAGGTGCTATTACCGTCCACGGATTTATCGGGATCTGGTCAGTCCTTGCAGTCGGGATATTTGCCTCCGGCTATCCCAATATAAACGGCCCGGAAATCTCTTTTATTGGACAACTCGTATGTGCAGCGGTTGTGATCCTTCTAGGATTTCTCCCAGGCTACTGGACATCACTGCTTTTGAAAAAGCTTAGTATGTTGAGAATACCAAAGCAAGCAGAGATGCTTGGTATTGATTTAACTGAAATACCTGCAACAGCTTTTCCGGAAGGAATTCCATCTACTCAAGAAAATGGAAGATTAAAAATGATCATGTCAAAGAGCAAAACTAGTTAATAAAAGGATAAAAATGTAAAGGAGGAATAGTAAATGAATACAAGTCCAATAACAAATTGGGAGCATGTCGGTGCTTATTTTACCTTTGGCCCGCATTCTATAGGAGTTGTGTTATCGATTATAGCTGCGATCGGCATCTGTGTTGCGTTGATTTACGCAATGTTTCGACATGAGAATCAAGCTTTTTCGGAAGTAAATCTATTAGCTTCGAAAGCAGTTGATGAAAAATTGGATTTTCCGAAAGAGGGTACGTACGCAGATCCATTAATGGAAAATGTAAACTAGTATAAGAGCAGGTTGCTGTCCTGATTTATCAAAATAGGAGTTTTCATACTCAAACTCTTTTTTATTTTAAATTTAACAATAAGAGAGTATTAAGTTTTGTGTCAGCCACAGCCTTGAAAGCTGTGGGATTCTGAAATGAGGAGATTAATCAATTATTATTGGGAGAATAGTACCGACAAGATGATAGCAGAATTTTCTGTTATCAATAAAAGAGGGTTTCGTATGTACACAAAAGAACCGGGCGTTGATTTTTTAACGCTCGGTTTTTCATATAAGGATAAAAATAACATCTGACCTTATAAATGACAAGAAGGCGAACACCGTCTTTTTTACTGAAACATATGAAAAGTAAAAATCAATTCCTATTTTTAAAATTCCATCTCACTTCTACTTTAAAAGGGTGCAGAAAGCTCTTTTTTATTCTTCTTTCCATCCGAAAACGGCGGAAATTTCTTTTCCTTTTATAAGCAAATATTCGCTTAGCTCATGTTCGATGGTGTCTGGAATCGATTTTTCAAAGCCGACAACAATAATAGACCCTAAAATTTCCCGCTCAAAATTAAAAATCGGAATGGCGGCAGAAGCGATGCTTGGCGCTAAAGCTTCCTGCGCAAACGATATTTTTTGATCGGCAATAAGCTGAAACTCTGTCATTAGCTCGTCTTTCGCCTGTTTGCTTAGCTTTGACAACTCCGATTCCTTCCAAACGTTTACACTTGGGTCGTTTTTAAATGCCGCAAAAAGTTTTCCGGCTGCCGAGGAGATCGGAAGGATTGTTCCGACCTGTCCGCCTAAGTTAAGCCCTAAATGACTATGGATCATTTTGACGATCATTGGGCCGTTTGTTGTCCATACGGCAAGGAGAGTCGTTTCTTTCGATTTGGCATTAATTTCATGCAAAAATGGCGTGATTTTGCCGATGAGGTCCTCTTGATTGACAGCTGCCATTCCATATTGAATGAGCGTGCTCCCTAAAGAGTATAAGCCGCTTCCTTTATCCCGATGAAGGACACCGAGATTCGTAAGGGTATTTAAATATTTATATAAATTGCTTTTTGCTATATTAGTATAATGATGAATGTCGTTAAATTTCATCGGACTGCCGTTTTTGGCAATCAGGTCAATAATTGAGAATCCTACAAGCAAAGACTGAATTTGTGCATGTTTTTTATTTTCTGTCATTGCTAAAACCATCCTTCAACTGATAGGCATACTTCATTTTATTTTACCACTTCAACAAAATTTTTTCTATATTTTCAAAAAACTACTAAGACTTTGTCAATGAAAATATAAACTAGCAATAGATGAAGTGTGAAAGGATAAAAAATTTGTCCGGGATGCGAGAAAAATCCTCTCAAAAAAGTCTGAAGAGAAAAATGAAGTTCCTCGCCATTTGCTTAATGATGGCAAACTGTTTTTTTATTGCATCAATTTAAGAAATTTCATTTTCGGACTGCTCTCAGTATATTCTTTATTCCTTTTACTCATCCTGCAGTCCCTTTAAAAAAGAATAAGTAGATTGGAAAATTATTATCATATGAAAATACGAGGAAAGGTTACTTATAAAGCATTCCATTACATGAAATGATATCCAAAAAGTTTATCTTCCAATTGAGATTTTATGCTATACTGAAGAAGTCTAAAAAAATTTTTGAAAGTTTTGATAAGTAATTGACATCCGGCTGAACAAGCAGTACATTTTATTTATATATAATTAAACCTATTATTTTAGTAGGTTTAATTTTGCGAATATATAAGTTTAGAATTGAAGGGAGAAATAAACTATGTCAAACGAAAGAAAACTTCAGCCCGAAACGCTAGCTGTACATGCAGGACAGGTGCCTGATCCGACGACTTTGTCGAGAGCTGTTCCGATCTACCAAACGACTTCGTATGTATTTGAAGACAGTCAGCATGGGGCAGATTTATTCAGTTTAAAGAAAGAAGGAAATATTTACACAAGGATCATGAATCCAACGACTGATGTATTTGAAAAGCGTGTAGCTGCGCTTGAAGGAGGAATTGGGGCGCTGGCGCTTTCATCTGGACAAGCTGCTGTTTTTTATTCGATTTTGAATATTGCTGGAAGCGGCGATGAAATTGTTTCTTCATTTAGCTTATATGGCGGAACCTATAATTTGTTCACACATACTTTGCCGAAGTTTGGCATCACGGTAAAATTTGCCGATACGACGGATCCGCAAAATCTTGAAGCAGCGATTACTGAAAAAACAAAAGCAATATTTGCCGAGACGATCGGAAACCCAAGAGGGGATGTGCTTGATATTGAAGCGGTGGCAGCAATCGCTCATAAACATTCAATTCCGCTTATCGTTGACAATACAATTCCAAGCCCTTACTTGCTCCGTCCGATTGAATTCGGCGCAGATATAGTTGTTCATTCGGCTACGAAATTTATTGGAGGACACGGAAATTCAATCGGAGGCGTCATTGTCGACAGCGGCAAGTTTGATTGGAAAGGAAGCGGCAAATTCCCTGAGTTCACCGAGCCGGACCCAAGCTATCATGGTCTCATTTATGCTGATGACATTGGTGAAGCTGCTTATATTACGAAAGCGCGCATTCAGCTGTTGAGAGACCTTGGAGCTTCACTTTCTCCATTCAATTCATTTTTATTCTTGCAAGGGCTTGAAACGCTTCATTTGCGAATGCAGCGCCACAGTGAAAATGCGCTTGCAGTTGCGAATTATTTACTTGAGCATGAAGCGGTCGAATCTGTCAGCTATCCAGGCTTGAAAAATCACCCTTCATTCGAACTTGCACAAAAATATTTGCCGAAAGGTCAGGGAGCCATTCTGACATTCGAAATTAAAGGCGGCGTTGATGCAGGAAGAAAACTGATCGATTCGGTTCAATTATTTTCAAACCTTGCCAACATCGGCGATTCGAAATCGTTGATTATTCATCCTGCCAGCACGACTCATCAGCAATTAACGAGCGAAGAGCAGCTGGCAACAGGTGTTACACCTGGTCTTGTCCGGTTATCAGTCGGTACGGAATCGGTTGATGACATTATTTACGATCTGGAACAAGCGATTCGAGCAAGCCAAGCTTAAGATCGTATCGCCAGTTAAAAATTTTGCAGGGATTGCGGCATAAGCCCACTTCACACTGAAAAGCAGCAGGCAACCTTCAGCTGCTTTCATATCGAAAGAAGTAGAGGAAAACGACTGTTTTTCTCTACTTTTATTTTATGGACTTATGGACATCCTCTGCATATTACCGTTTCCCGAAACCAGCGCTCATAGCAGTATGAAACTAGAAAGAAAACTGCCGCGGTTTAGCTGTCGTCAAAACCCCCCTCGCTGTAAAATTCTCTCGTTTCATTTATAGGTAAAAATGAATAAATGTTACATATGTTGATTATAGCCGGTATCTCTAAGGAGAAACCGGGTTTTTATTTTAATTTCCAGAAAATAAATAACATTTTAATTTTTTCGTTGACAGAACCTGTTGTTTTTATTAATATTTTGTTAAATAAACGATAGTAAAAAAAACGTAATATAACAGAGAGGTGACACCGGTGTCCGACAAATATGTGGTGCACTGTTCCTTTTGCGATTCTACAAATGTTAAGAAAATAGCTGTTTTCGGCACTGCTCAGCTCGTTTCTCAATATTACTGCAACCAATGTAAAAGCGTTTTTGAATTTATAAGATGGCAAAATGATTTGAACAAGGGGGTGTAGTCTGTTTGACGATCCAAACGGTTGGAGTTGTAGGAAGCGGAACGATGGGCTCTGGCATTGCCCAAACGTGTGTGCAGCATGGATTTCGTGTATTTCTTTATGATTTAAATGATGCGATCGTTCAGAAAGCATTTACTCAAATTAAAAAACGCCTTAACAGATTAGTAGAAAAGGGAAAAATGGAGGAACAAACGTTTCAAGATTCAATATCACGAATTGAGACTTGCACCGATTTATCGCTGATGAAAGCGTGTGATCTTGTGATTGAAGCAGTTCCGGAAAAAATCAATATTAAAAAAGAAATTTTCCAAGCGCTGGATGAACATTGTCCAGAACAAACCATTTTAACCACCAACACATCATCGTTTTCTGTCACTGAAATTGCAAGCGTTACCAAAACAGGGGAAAGAGTGGCAGGTCTTCATTTTTTTAATCCGGTTCCGCTAATGCCTTTAGTAGAAATCGTAAGAGGGGTGAAAACGTCTGAGGACACGTTGAAAAAGCTTGCACAATTTGTCTCTTCTCTTCATAAAGATCCGGTTGTTTGCGAGGATACACCGGGATTTATTGTAAACAGAATTGCCCGTCCTTTTTACAATGAAGCATTGAAAATTGCAGGTGAACGTTTGGCGAAGCCCGAACAGATTGACAGGATCATGAAAAAGGCTGGACGTTTTAAGATGGGTCCTTTTGAACTGCAAGATTTAATTGGTATTGATGTGAATTTTTCCACAACGGAAACCGTCTACAATAGTTTTTTCGGAGAGGAAAGATTTCGTCCTCATTATTTGCAGCAGCGCATGGTTCAGTCAGGTAAGCTTGGCAGAAAGGCCGGTGAAGGATATTATCCCTATGAAAACTAAATCATTCACTGTAAAAGTAGCTGGAGAAGGCTCTTTAGCCGATTCGATCATAGCGCAATTGCGCGAAACAGGCCATCAGCTCGAAGATCAATCGGCTGTACATTCAAATTTTGATATTGTGATCGAAACGACAAATCTCGACATCGACCAAAAGAAAAAACTATTGGTCGAAATCGAAAAAACATTGCCAAAGGAAACGGTCATTTTGTCTACATGTCTTGGTGTAACAGCAACAGAAACCGCTTCTTGGCTCCAACATCCTGAACGATTAGTCGGATTTGCCGCATTTTTCCCTTGGGAAGATTGTGAACTTGTCGAACTTGCACCGGCTTTGCAAACCGAAAAAGAAAATGTTGAGAAAGCTAAGCAGTTTTTTGAAGAAGTTGGAAAAGAGGTCGAAGTAGTGGAAGACGGTGTAGGATTAGTATTTCCTAGAATTTTATCATTAATTATTAATGAAGCTGCTTTTGCTTTAACAGAAGGTGTTGCAAGTGCAGAGGACATAGACAAAGCAATGATGAAAGGAACGAATTACCCGATGGGCCCCCTTCGCTGGGCGGATCATATCGGTATTGATGATGTTTATGCTGTTTTAGCCGGAATGTTTAAAGAAACAGGGGAGGACCGCTACCGGCCTGCTCCATTTATCAAAAAGATGGTGTATGCCAAATGGTTCGGAAAGAAAACGGGAAGAGGCTTTTATCAATATGATTAAAAATTCCAGTTGATGATGGTAACTTCGGGAAAAGTTCAAAATGAATCAAAATGCCTGAAAAAACGGTCAAAATGGGGGTAAGAAAATGAAAGAAGCTGTGATTGTTGATGCTGTCCGAACCCCGATCGGCAGGTTCAACGGGGCATTAAGAGAGGTCCGCCCGGACGATTTGGCAGCTCACGTCGTAAGAGAGCTGCTCAAGCGAAATCCGATTGATCCTTCCGATGTGGAGGATGTAATTTTTGGCTGCGCTAATCAAGCCGGAGAAGATAATCGCAATGTGGCAAGAATGGCCGTGCTTCTTGCGGGTTTGCCTGAAACAGTTCCAGGCGTGACCGTCAACCGTTTATGCGGATCGGGTCTGGAAGCAATTAATCAAGCAGCGCTGGCGATTCAAGGCGGATTGGGAGACGTCTATATTGCAGGCGGAACCGAAAGCATGACAAGAGCTCCATATGTCATGATGAAGCCGCAGCTTTCTGGAATGAGGGACACGCCAACTTTTTATGATACAACTCTCGGCTGGCGGCTTGTCAATGATAAATTAGCGGAAATGTATCCGCCGATCAGTCTTGGCGAGACGGCTGAAAATGTAGCTGCGCGCTATCAAATTTCGAGGCAGGAGCAAGATGAATTTGCGTTGGAAAGCCATAAAAAAGCCGGAAAAGCTATACAAGAAGGGCGTTTTCAAGATGAAATTGTTCCGGTGACAATAACAGGGAAAAAAGGGGAAGAAACGATAGTAGATGCAGATGAGCATCCGAGGCCTGATACGACTTTGGAAAAGCTGAATAAATTAAAGCCTGCTTTTGTTCAAGACGGAACAGTGACCGCTGGAAATTCCTCTGGAATCAATGACGGCGCTTCCGCACTTTTAATCATGGAGAGATCGATAGCAGAAAGACTTGGCTTTAAGCCGCTGGCACGGATTGTCGGCTCCGCTGTCGCTGGGGTGAATCCATCTTATATGGGGATTGGCCCGATTCCAGCAACGAAAAAAGTGCTGCAAAGAACTGGTTTATCTATCAGCCAACTGGATTTAATCGAGATTAATGAAGCATTCGCATCCCAATCCATTGCCTGCATTAAGGAGCTGGGATTTGATATGGAAAAGGTGAATGTCAACGGTGGAGCAATTGCTTTAGGTCATCCTCTCGGCTGCAGCGGGGCGAGAATTGTTACCACTCTCGTTCATGAAATGAAAAGAAGAGACGTTAGATATGGACTCGCGACGATGTGCATAGGCGTCGGGCAAGGAATCGCCACGATTGTCGAAAAAATATAGAAAGGAATGAAAAATATGAAAAAACACTATCAGCTTTTTATTAATGGACAATATGTAGACAGCTCAAACGGAGAAGTATTCGAAACGCATAATCCTGCAACCGGCGAAGTCATAGCAACGGTAGCCAAAGCAACAAAGAAGGACGTTGACAAAGCGGTGGAGGCAGCCCGTGCTGCATTTGAGTCGGGCAAATGGCCGAGAATGACGGCAGCGAAAAGAGCTCGCCTGTTAAACCGTATAGCGGAAATGATGAGAGAGCGATTTGAAGAATTGGTTCGCGTTGAAGTATTAAACAGCGGAAAGACCGTTGCTGCTGCCAAGGGGCAAATTATGCAGGCGATTGAAGATTTTGAATTTTATGCCGCTGCATGCTTAACTCTCCAAGGTGATGTCAATCAAGTTCCAAACGGCTTTTTTAACTATACTCTTAAAGAGCCAGTCGGGGTATGCGGTCAAATTATTCCTTGGAATTATCCGCTCATGATGGCCGCTTGGAAAGTGGCGCCTGCATTGGCTGCCGGCTGCACTGTTGTCTTGAAGCCTGCTAGCTACACTCCAATTACAGCCTATATGCTTGCGGAAATATGCCATGAAGCAGGTGTTCCGGCAGGAGTCCTGAACGTCATTACAGGCAGCGGGTCTGAAATCGGACCATATATGACGGAGCATCCTGGAATCGACAAAGTTGCGTTTACAGGCGAAACGGAAACCGGAAAGGACATTATGAAGCGCGCTTCTGAAACGTTAAAACGGGTAACTTTGGAATTAGGAGGAAAATCGCCGAACATCGTCTTTGACGATTGTGATCTGGAAGGAGCCGTAAACGGTTCGCTTTATGGAATTTTTTACAACACAGGACAATCTTGTGAAGCAAGATCCCGCTTGTTTGTTCATGAAAACATTTATGATGAATTTATGGAAAAGTTTCTCGAAAAAGCTTCCCGTATACGAGTAGGAAATCCGTTTGATGAAGGCGTGCATATGGGGGCCGTCATTTCCAAAAGTCATCAGCAAACAATTGATCATTACGTGAAATTAGCGGTGGAAGAGGGCGGAAAAATTTTATACGGCGGCAAAATACCGGAAGGCGGAGAGTATGAAAAAGGGTATTGGTATTTGCCGACGGTTATCGGGGATGTCACAAATGATATGAGAGTTGCACAAGAGGAAATTTTTGGGCCTGTCGTAGTTGTTATGAAATTCAGCGACGAGCAAGATGTGATCCGACAAGCAAATGATTCCATTTTTGGATTAGGTTCGGCTATATGGACGAACGATCATGGAAAGGCACACCGTGTTGCGGCACAAATAAAGGCAGGAATTGTTATGGTGAATTCGCCAATTTCTGCATTTCCTGGAACACCTTTTGGAGGCTATAAGCAATCGGGATTTGGCCGGGAGCTGGCATTGGAAACATTGAATTTGTACACGGAAACGAAAAGCGTCGTTTCTTATATCGGCAGCAAACCATTAAATCTCTTTGGACTCTAATTATATGTATAAAAAAAGATCGTTTAAAAAAATATAATTTCTATTGAATTATTAGAATATTTAGTATATTATGTTTATGAAACGATAAAATATTAAACGTATAAATAAAGGAGGAATTGCAATGTCAGATACAGTAGCAATAGAAAAGAAAAATTTAACGGTGGTCAAAAACAGCGGAGTGGCGGAAATCCATCTTCACATCAATAAAACGAATGCCTATGGACTGGAGTTTTACCAAGAATTCAACGCAGCGATCGATGAGCTTCGCTTCGATCCAAACATAAAAGTGGTCGTGCTGATGAGCGATGTGCCGAAATTTTTCTCGGCAGGAGCGGATATCAATTTCTTAAAAGCAGCGGATCCGCGCTATAAAACACAGTTTTGCCTGTTCTGTAATGAAACGCTGGATAAAATCGCCCGTTCGCCGCAAGTATATATCGCCTGTTTAGAAGGGCATACAGTCGGCGGAGGATTGGAAATGGCGCTAGGCTGCGATCTGCGTTTTATGGGAGATGAAGCAGGAAAAATCGGCTTGCCGGAAGTATCGCTTGGGGTGCTGGCTGGAACGGGAGGAACGCAGCGGCTCGCGCGGTTGATCGGGTATTCGAGAGCGCTGGATATGAACATAACTGGGGAAACGCTGACACCGCAGGAAGCGCTGGACATTGGTCTCGTCAACAAAGTGTTCCCGCAGGCGGAAACGAGAGAGCGGACGCTCGAGTATGCGAGAAAGATAGCTGAAAGCGCAAGCTATGCGGTTTCCAACATCAAGCTGTCGATCATGAACGGGAAGGAAATGCCATTGAACGTAGCCATCCGCTACGAAGGAGAGCTGCAAAACTTGTTGTTCCGCTCCGAGGATGCAAAAGAAGGATTAAGTGCATTTTTAGAAAAGAGAAAACCAAATTGGAAAGGGATATAAAAAAGAAGGACGAAGCATATCGGCCATAAACGGCCGGTATTTTTTCATCCAGAAAATAATGCGGAAATTTAAAGACAAGTCATATGCCTTCCTCAAGGAGGAGGCAGTTTTTTTTCTGATCGGCAGAGTCGATTTAAACAGCTTCAGACTTATAAAAAAATAGATTAAAAGGCTCCCTATCTTGAAGAAAAAACTTGTAAAAATGGAATTCCATCCAGCATAATAAAAATAAAAGCAAAATTCAGGAAAAAGACGGGTGTAAGAAAATGAAGCCAAGATCATTAATGTTTACACTATTCGGTGAGTACATTCAGCATTACAGCACAGAAGTTTGGATTGGCAGCTTAATTCAAATGATGTCCCATTTCGGCATTTCTGAATCTTCGATACGGGGAGCCACGTTAAGAATGGTTCAGCAAGGCTTTTTTAAAGTTCGCAAAATTGGCAATAAAAGCTATTATTCTCTTACAAATAAAGGGAAGAGAACGATGATGGACGGGTTTGCCCGCGTTTATTCAATGAGAAATTACAAATGGGATGGGAATTGGAGAATTTTGACCTATTCGGTCCCGGAAGAAAAAAGGGAGCTTCGCAATCAAATTCGAAAAGAGCTGAGCCTCATGGGATTCGGCTTGATTTCGCACGGTACGTGGGCAAGTCCAAACCCTATTGAAGATCGGGTGATGGAGTTTATAAAAGATTACCATCTCGAGCCGTATGTGATTTTATTTACTTCCAGTTCAGTAGTATCCCATGATAATCATGAGTTGATTCATAGAGGATGGAATTTTGACGAAATTGCCAAAGAGTATGAATCATTCATTGATCAATACCGGCAAAAGTATGATGATTTTAAGGAACGCATTTGGAATAATGAATTATCAGATCAAGAATGTTTTATTGAGAGAACGAAGCTTGTTCATGAATATCGCAGCTTTTTCTTTATCGACCCGGGGTTTCCGAACGACCTGCTGCCTGCTGACTGGAGCGGCTTAAAAGCTAGAGAGCTATTTTTCAATGTACATCAGCTTTTGTCTGTACCTGCTATTCGATATTTTGAAACTTTATTTGAAAAAGCTCCCGATTGTGAATTGGAAGCGAATCGGGACAGAGCGATCAACCCTTTTATGGACATTGTTTAAAATAAAAGCAAGTAGGTGCATAATGGTGGTCAATATTGAACAAATCGGGAAAAATATATATCGCATTCCGGTTCCAATCCCTTTTCCGATGAAATACATCTATTGTTATATGGTGCGCGGTGCAGACGGATGGAGCCTTGTTGATGCAGGATTTCATAATACCGAAGCGATTGAAGCTTGGGAGCAAGTATTGAAACAAATGAATGTTCGTTATGAACAGATTCATTCGATTTATTTCACTCATTTTCATCCTGATCACTTCGGATTGGCAGGGTGGATGCAGGAAAGAACAGGAGCAAAAGCTTATATAAGCAAAGAAGATTTTGCCATGGCGCAGCGTGTTTGGGGAAAAAACAGCAGCCAGGCGGAGCAAATTGGTGAAATGTGCAGAAAAAACGGTACACCGGAAGATCTTGCGGATGAAATTGAAGAAAGTATGAGAAGTTTGGCAAAGCATGTAACGTTTCCGGAATTGACGATTCTAGAGGATGACGAGGTCATTCTAGGCGAAAGAAAATGGGAAGTTATACCGACACCTGGTCACAGCGATGGACACATTTGCTTTTATCAAAGAGAAGAAAGACTGCTGCTTGCAGCCGATCATATTTTGGATAAAATTACTCCGAACATTAGCATATGGCCCGGTTCAAGCAAAAATCCGCTTGGAAACTACATATCTTCGCTTGAAAAAATACAGCAATTGAAGGTAGACCTGGCGCTTCCTGCCCATGGGGCATTGATCGAACGAGTTGACGACAGAATATCAGAAATCATCCAGCATCATCAAAAGCGCTTGGATCAAATATTTCGACTTGCGAAGGATGGCCGTACCGCCTATGACATTGCCCAAGATTTATTCCAGCACAAAAGCTTGAATTCGCATCAATGGCGGTTTGCGATCGCAGAAACTTTGTCGCACTTGGAGTATTTAGTTTTCACAGGGCAAATTAAAAAAGAGAATCGTAACGATATTGTCTTTTATAAACAAAATAAATAATAATGGATAAGTGCATAGCAAAAAGCTATGCGCTTTTTTGCGGTCGTAAAAACGACAAGAACGAAAGAAAGGAGAAAAACCTTTTATTTTTTTAATTAACAAAAAAATTTGATTTTTCTATTTTTTCTTGACAAAAGAGGCGGTTGTAAAATAATATTATGTTAAACAGACGAAATAAATAAAAACGTAATATAAAAGAGGTGAAAAAATGGATCAGGCAGCCCTTTTAAAAGAAAAAATTCAAAACGGTTTTATTGTTGAAGGCGTCGGTGACATGAATGAGGAATATTTAAAGGCATTAAAACAGACGTTGATTATTGTCGGAGATACAGAATTGTTAAGTGTGCCGCCGCTCCTTACTGTTTATGATCAAGCGCCCACTTTAAATAACAAAATTACAGCACTCGCCATTATGCAGGATGAAATCGGTCATGCACACATTGCTTTCAGGCTACTGAAAGATTTGGGCGAAGATACAGACGAATTATTGTACAATCGAGCCCCAAATAAATGGAAAAACCCTTATGCCTTTGACTTTGAACTGTCAAATTGGATTGAGCTTGGAGTGTTTAATGCGTTCTTTGATCGCGCCGGCTACACACTGCTTGGGGATGCGTTTGAGCATACATCTTACGGGCCATGGAAACGCGCATTAGTGAAAGTTGATAAAGAAGAATTGTTCCATCTTAGAAATGGTGAAATCATTATGAGAACAGCCATGAATGATCCGAAATTGCAAGAGGAAGTTCAAAAAGCGGTTGATTGGATGTTTTTAATGGCGCTTGAATTTTTTGGTGTAGAAGACCGTTTAAAATCCAGATCCGCACAGCTTGAATACCGCTTAAAAGGAAGAACAAACGATGAGCTCCGTCAAAAATGGCTGTCGACAGCAGTTCCATTCTGTGAATCAATTGGAGTAAAAGTTCCAGCTCATTATGATGAAGAACAAGGAAAATATGTGCTCGATGTCCCATTCCCTTGTAAATTTGATCCAGTCAATAAAAAATGGCTGTTCGACCAGCCGGACACATGGGAAAACGTCATTAAACGATTTAAACAAAGAGGGCCGCAAAATGAAAGGTTTGTAGGAAGAATTCAAAAAGGGGCAAAAGAATTAGAACAGCTGAGAAAAGAGGTGGTATGATGCAAAAACAAGCTGTGGATACGAAAAAATATTGGGAGGCGCTGAAAGAGGTGATGGATCCTGAATTCCCAATAAGCGTTGTCGATATGGGGCTCATTTACGACATTCAAATGAATGACGGGGAAGTGCATGTGACGATGACATACACAGCCGTTTCCTGCGCCTGCATGGAATGGATTGAAAGCGATATAAAAAATCGGCTTCTTGCAGAAGAAGAAGTAAAGGAAGTACACATAAATGTCGTATGGGATCCTCCATGGACGGTCGACCGTCTTAGCCCAGAGGGAAGGGAAAAATTAAAGTATTGGGGTGTAAGTGCAAAATGATCGCAGAAAAAATAACCTATGATATTTTTGCCCGCATTAATCGGGGAGACAACTTAATGCATATCGGCACGGTAGAAGCAGAAAACAGCGAGCTGGCAAAAGTGTATGCAACGTTTACGTACGACGAAGAGGATTGGACCGAAATGGTTGTCGTGGAACGAAACAAGCTGAATTGGGTGAAAAAACCTGATTGGCTATTTTCAGAGAAAGGAGCTGAAGCATTGTGAGCGTAATGGAACAAGGAGCGCATTCTTTGATTGAATTGCTGGAGACAATAGCGGATAACAAATATGTGCTTGGCGACCGTTTAGTGGAAGTTGGTGTAAGCGGTCCGAATTTGGAAGCGACCTTGTCTGCTATAGCTATGGCTCAAGGAGAACTGGGGCATGCAAGACTTTTGTACAATTGGTGTTTTGATTTAAAAGGGGTAAAAGGCAAGAAGCCTGACATTCAAGCACAAACAGGAAAAGCTTTTCAAACAGCTGTAAACGTTCAAAACTGGATTTCTCTCATTGCTTCGCTATATGCAATCAATGCCGCAATCGATATCGTCTTTCAAACGGTGTTAAAAACAAGTCATTCCAAGGTTGCTTCACGGATTCAAAAGCTTGTCCGCGAACAACACGATCATATCATCTATGCAGAAAATTGGGCAAAACAACTTCTTCTTGATCAAGGAGCTGTCCCCTACAGATTTCAAGAAGCATTAAGGGAGGCTGCAGAGGAAGCAAAGGCTTGGCTTGCAAAAGTTGAAAAAAGTGAAGAATTGAAAAAGGAAGGTTATTTCCCGGAAACTCCTTCGTTCACGGAAAAATTTGAAAAACGGCTGCAGCAATTAAATGCGGAACAGCTTGTTCAAGCAAAGTGAGTGATGCTCATGTCAGAATCAGGCGTTCTTTTAGAAATTCAAAACAAAGTGGCTATCATTCAATTAAATAACGCAAAACGTGCCAACGCATTAAGCAAATTTTTAGTAAAAGATCTTTCTTATGCGATAAACACGATAAAAGATCATTCGAATGTAAGCGCAGTTATTTTTACGGGAGGTGAAAGCAAAGCGTTTTGTGCAGGGGCGGATTTAAAAGAAAGGCAGTCCATGAGCGAACGAGAAGTGGAAGAATATGTCGCATTGCTCAGGAAAACATTTACAGATATCTCATCTTTGCCAATGCCGACGATTGCGGCTGTAAAAGGATTGGCTCTTGGAGGGGGATGTGAACTTGCTCTTGCCTGTGACATTCGTGTCATGGAAAAAGGGGCGCTCATCGGGTTGACGGAAGTTTCTTGGGGAATAATCCCGGGAGCCGGCGGCACTCAACGGCTGGCGCAATTAGTAGGAATCGGCAGGGCCAAGCAGCTTATTTTTACAGCTGAAAAAATAAATGGCGAAAAAGCGTATGAAATAGGACTTGTCGAGTATATTTGTGAAGCTGGCGAGGCTGAATTGAAAGCGCTTAACATAGCGGAAAAAATCTCGGAAAATTCAATTCATTCTGTCCGTTTAGCGAAGCAGGCTGTCGACAGTTTTGCTCGAGAACTAATGGAAAAGGGTCTGATAGCGGAATGGGATTGTTATCAAAAAACGATTTATCATCCGGATCGTTTAGAAGGATTGGCGGCTTTTCAAGAAAAACGCAAACCTGATTTTTCAAATAATAAATGAACAATGGAAGGAGAATAATGATGACAGTTGAAACAACTGCTAACAAAAATTTAACGGTGGTCAAAAACAGCGGAGTGGCGGAAATCCATCTTCACATCAATAAAACGAATGCCTATGGACTGGAGTTTTACCAAGAATTCAACGCAGCGATCGATGAGCTTCGCTTCGATCCAAACATAAAAGTGGTCGTGCTGATGAGCGATGTGCCGAAATTTTTCTCGGCAGGAGCGGATATCAATTTCTTAAAAGCAGCGGATCCGCGCTATAAAACACAGTTTTGCCTGTTCTGTAATGAAACGCTGGATAAAATCGCCCGTTCGCCGCAAGTATATATCGCCTGTTTAGAAGGGCATACAGTCGGCGGAGGATTGGAAATGGCGCTAGGCTGCGATCTGCGTTTTATGGGAGATGAAGCAGGAAAAATCGGCTTGCCGGAAGTATCGCTTGGGGTGCTGGCTGGAACGGGAGGAACGCAGCGGCTCGCGCGGTTGATCGGGTATTCGAGAGCGCTGGATATGAACATAACTGGGGAAACGCTGACACCGCAGGAAGCGCTGGACATTGGTCTCGTCAACAAAGTGTTCCCGCAGGCGGAAACGAGAGAGCGGACGCTCGAGTATGCGAGAAAGATAGCTGAAAGCGCAAGCTATGCGGTTTCCAACATCAAGCTGTCGATCATGAACGGGAAGGAAATGCCATTGAACGTAGCCATCCGCTACGAAGGAGAGCTGCAAAACTTGTTGTTCCGCTCCGAGGATGCAAAAGAAGGATTAAGCGCATTTTTAGAAAAGAGAAAACCAAATTGGAAAGGGATATAAACGTTAGCTTTTCATATATATTGTGAAGCCTCCTGAATATATATCTTCTTCAGGCGGCTTCAATGCCGCTTCATCTATTCAAAAAATTGATATATAGGATGGTGAAAAAATGGATCTCCGCGGATTAGGTTTGCTTTACAATGCGGCAGTGCGGTTCATTGATGAAAGTGTAGAGAAAGGTTTGGGCGATAAAATAGCCATTTGTTATCGCGATGAGCGCATACACTATAATGAATTGCAGGAGAAAGTCAATCAGACAGGCAACATGCTCCGTGAGCTCGGTTATAAATTGGAAGACCGCCTTTTAATGGTTTGCCACGATACACCCGAATTTATTTATTCATTTTTTGGCGCCATAAAAATTGGTGCTGTCCCCATTCCGGTCAACACCATGATGAAGCCATCCGATTATGAATATTTTTTAAACAACAGCCGGGCAAAGGGCTTAATCATCCATGAAGATATTTGGGAAAAGATTGAAGTTTACAAAGAACGGTTTTGCTTTTTGAAGGATATCATTATCATTCCGGACAGTGAAAGCGAACAATCAGGCACACATTTAAATTTCCTCCAACTGATGAATAGGGCAAGCAAAAAGCTTGATGCAGCCATGACGAACAAGGACGATCAGGCCTTTTGGCTGTTCAGCTCCGGAAGCACCGGTAATCCAAAGGGCGTCATCCATTTGCAGCATGATATGGAATATGCTTTCAGCACATATGCGAAAAAAATATTGCATATAAGTGAAGAAGACCGATGCTTGTCCGCATCTAAACTGTTTTTCGCCTATGGCCTTGGCGGAGGAATGTACTTTCCTTTAGGAGCAGGAGCTTCAACTGTATTAGTGAAAGAACGCGCAACTCCGGAAGCAATGTTTCAGGCGATTGAAACGTACAAACCGACCATTTTCTTTGGGGTTCCGACTTTATATGGAGCGATGATTGATTATGTGTCGCGAACGGGAAAACAATTCGATTTGAGCTCGCTCAGAGTTTGTGTATCAGCTGGAGAAGCGCTTCCGAAAGCATTTTACCGCAAATGGAAAGAAATGTACAATGTCGATATTTTAGACGGAATTGGTTCAACAGAGGCTCTCCACATATTTTTATCCAATCGGATTGGAGATGTAAAGGCAGGAAGCTCTGGAAAAGTCGTTCCTGGTTATGAAGCGAAAATTGTCGACGAAATGGGCAGGGAATTGCCTCCAAATGAAATGGGAGATTTGTTGATTCGCGGAGACAGCATCGCACATGGATATTGGAACCTTCATGAGCAAAACAAGAAAAAATTTGTCGGAGAATGGCTTCATACAGGTGACAAATATTATAAAGACGAAGAAGGATATTTTTGGTATTGCGGGCGCTCCGACGATATGCTGAAGGTTGGCGGGATTTGGGTATCGCCTGTAGAAGTCGAAAATTGCCTTCTTCAACATGAAAATGTACTGGAAGCTGCAGTTGTCAGCGTGCAAAATGAAAATAATCTTGTCATTCCAAAAGCATATGTTGTTTTAAAAGATAGAACGCCCTCCAAAGAAATGGAAGATGAATTAAAAAACTTCGTGAAGCAGCAGCTGGCCCACTACAAATACCCGCGAATTATAGAATTTATTGACGAACTTCCGAAAACAGCAACAGGAAAAATTCAGCGTTTTAAACTTCGGGAATTATTAAAATCGAATTCAGCTCAATAGTTTAAGACATAGCATTGAAAGGAGTACGTACATTTGAAAAGAAACGAATTTCAGCTCAGGGTGAACTTTGGAGATACGGATGCAGCCGGCATTGTATACTATCCGAATTATTTTAAATGGTTTGATATTGCAGGGCATCAATTTTTTAGAAGTATCGGCCTTGCTCCAGCTAAACTCATCAAAGAATACAGCATCATTCTTCCGCTGCTTGATGTCCGCTGTACGTTTGAGCAGCCGTTATATTATGACGACATTATCACTATTAAAACAGAAGTAATGGAAGTGAACCGGAAAACAATAAAACTAAAGCATGAAGTATATCGTGAAGATACAAGAACCGGGCACGGATATGAGCTCAGGGGGTGGGTGAAAGAAGAAAACGGAAAAAAATTTGCAGTGCCCATACCTGAAGAGGTGAAAAAATTGCTTCAAGAAGACGGGTTTGGTGAACAGGCTCAGATCAATCCATGGCTCAGCGCATAAATGAACATTGAAAAAATGTAATGGAGGAGAGTAGCGTGGATCTTAACGTATCCATTCATGATGTGTTTGAAAAAGCATATAAGCGCTATCCTGATAAAGAATTCATTTACGATGGCTATAAACGTTTAACTTACAAAGATATCAAACAAATGTCCGATTCCATCGCCTCCGCTTTCCACCAGCTCGGTATAGGGAAAGGAGACCGCATCATTGCATGCCTGCCGAACTGGCATGAGTTTCTTGCCATATATTTTGCAATTGCAAAAATAGGCGCCATATTAGTTCCATGCAATACGCGATATCGTGTTGAAGAATTGTCTTATATAGTGGCCAATTCTGGTGCAAAAGCAATTTTTGTGGTAGAAGAGCATGGCCATTTCCATACGGTAAAATCTTTAATGGAAAGTAATGAAAGCGCTTTAGAAATGGTGTTTACGGTGCGGTTTCAAGAAGATGGTCACCATTCCTTTGAAGATTTGCTGAAAATAGGACAGTCGAAGCTGCCGCCGGAAGTGTCCATCGATCCGAAAGAAGATGTGTTTTCCATTTTATATACTTCAGGAACAACAGGACTTCCGAAAGGTGCCATGCTCACGCATTTAAATTTTGTCCATAATGCCGCATGTACAGTGGAGGCGCTTCAATGCGACGAAAATGACGTATTTTTAGTGGTCGTTCCTGTCTTTCACGTGTTTGGCATGGTTCCAAGCATACTGGCAGCTGTGACTGCCTGTGCCAAAATGGTGTTTATGGAGCAATTTAAAGCGGAAGCTGTATTAAAAATGATTGAACAAGAAAAGATTACGATACACCATGGAGTTCCGACAATGTTTATATTGGAATTAAATCACCCTCAATTCAAATCCTATGACTTATCTTCGTTAAGAACAGGTATTATTGCGGCAGCACCATGCCCTGTCGAAGTCGTGAAAAAAATTAGAAATGAGATGGGATGCAATATAACTATTTCCTATGGTCAAACGGAAACATCTCCAGTTGTGACAATTACAAGCTTTACAGACAGTGACATCATTCGTTCAGAAACGGTTGGCAGAACGATTCCAGGAGTTGAAATTAAAGTTGTTGATGTGAATCGCCAAACTGTACCGACTGGAGAAATTGGCGAACTTGCTGTGCGCGGGTTAAATGTCATGAAAGGCTACTTTAACATGCCTGAAAAAACGAAAGAAGCCATTGATCAAGATGGCTGGCTTTATACAGGTGACTTAGTGACGCTTGATGAACAAGGTTATGTCCGCATCGTTGGACGGAAGAAGGAAATGATCATCCGCGGCGGCTACAACATTTATCCTCGAGAAGTTGAAGAAATTCTTTATAAACATCCGAATGTAGTAGAAGTAGCCATTATCGGGCTGCCTGACACTGTTTTAGGAGAGATTTCATGTGCGGCGGTAAAATTAAAAGACGGAGCTTTGGAAACGGAAGAATCGATGAAAAATTATTTAAAAGGAAAAATTGCTGACTACAAAATACCGGATAAAGTTGTTTTTGTCGATGAGCTGCCAATGACGCCGAGCGGAAAAATTAAAAAAGTAGAACTTCAGAAAAAATTAAAAGAAGATTTGCAAACAGAATTGCGATAATTTCATGCAAGGAAGATCAAACGGTAGACATATGTTTGATCTTCCTTCATCATAAAGTTAATCAACCTTCTGAAAAATTTGACATCCGATTGATGACCTACGGCTTCTTCATAACATTTTTTAAAAGAGTAGGAGTGAAACTGTTGAGACAAAAAGCGTCAAGATCGGAATTAATTGAAGTGGCTCAAGGACGGAGGCCCGCAGATTTAATTATCAAAAATGGTACGGTGATCAACGTCTATTCAGGAGAATTGTTGAAGCAAAATGTCGCTGTTTATCAAGACTCCATTGCATATGTCGGCGAACGGGATGTCCTTTCCGATGAACATACAAAAATTATTGATGCAGAAGGGATGTATGTTTCACCAGGTTTTATTGAACCGCATGCACATCCGTGGGTCATCTACAATCCTGTTAGTATGACTAGGAAAGTTCTTCCCCTTGGAACAACGACAACGGTAAATGACAATTTGTTTTTTTATTTGCATATGGGAGCTGCTGGATTTAAAAAAATGGTCAAAGACTTGAAAGACCTTCCGGGCAATTTTCTTTGGCTTGTCCGGCTTGTCTCGCAAGCGGATTTCAAAGGAGAAAGGGAATGGTTTAATCAAAAGGATGTCCAAGAGCTTTTAGAATTAGAAGAAGTTGTCGGAACAGCGGAGGTCACAAGATGGCCGCTTTTGTATCAGGCTGATTCCTTTTTGCTTGATACAATTGAAGTGGCAAAACAGAAAGGGAAAGTCGTGGACGGTCATACAGCGGGCTGTTCATATGAAAAATTGATTTCCATTGCTGCGAGCGGAGTCAGTGCTTGTCATGAAGCAATAACGGCAAAAGAGGCGCTGGACAGGCTGCGGTTGGGAATGTGGACGACTTTACGCAACAGCTCGCTTCGCCCTGATTTCCCTGAAGTTATAAAAATGATTACAGAAGGGAAAGTCAGTACACATCGAATTACGATGACAACCGACGGTCCGCACCCTGGGTTTATCGAAAAAGAAGGCTTTGTCGATGGATTGATCAGAAGAGCTGTAGAATTAGGAGTGCCGGTCATAAACGCGTTGCAAATGGCTACGATCAATGCAGCCGTTTATTTGCGATTAGATGATTATATCGGCGGGATTGCTCCAGGAAAATTGGCAGACATTTTACTTCTTCCAGATTTGAAATATTTTCGGCCGGATATCGTCATTTCAAGAGGTGAAGTCGTAGCCAAGCAAGGAAATTTGCTTGTGTCGACACCAAAACTAAATTGGAATCAATATGTTGTCCGGGAGCCATTTGCGTTTTCGAAGCAACTTTTGGACGATTTAAACTTGTACCGTTACCCATATTCAAGTACTGAACAAACTGTTCCGGTCGCTTATTTTAAAAGCAATGTCATTACGCAGCGAAAAGATGTTAAGCTTCCAGAAGCAGAGGGATTCGCAGATATTTCCGGTGAAGAAGGCTTATTGTATGCATCGTTAATTGACCGGAACGGAAAGTGGGTGTCGAAAGCGATATTAGAACGATTTGCCGTTCATCTAGATGGGATGGCGTCAACTTACAATACTACAACAGAATTGCTTGTGATCGGAAGAAATCCAAAAGCGATGGCCCAGGCGGCTAAAAGAGTGCATGAACTAGGAGGAGGAATCGTCATTGTTGATGGCGAGGACATTGTGGTTGAAATACCTCTTCCATTTACCGGCATGATGACGGACGATTCATCATTTGATCAAGCTGTTCGATATCATGATGAGCTGTTAGCAGCCGTGCAGCAAAGAGGATTCCCATTCCATGACATTTTATATACGCTATTGTTTTTAACTTGTGATTTCTTGCCCGGTCTTCGTCTTATTCCATTTGGTTTGTATGATGTTAAGAAAAATGAAATGCTGCTTAAAGCGGAACCAATAAAAGATCAAATCGCGAAGTAAAACTAGAAAAAGAGAGCTGAGCCGTTTCCTCCAGGGGGGCAGCCCAAAAAGTCAGAGTTAACTGACTTTTTGAAGCCCCTTCATTTTAGGAACTTATCGGACAGGCCATTTTTCCAATCTTGTTTATATCCTTCAGAAGTCTTATGAAGGACTTTTCTTATATTCGGTTCTTCAAAAGTTTTATGACAGACATTCAGCATATACAATCGCTTCTTGTTGGACCTCATTGCCTCTATGAAGGCCATTTACAAATTTTATTCGATTATTTTTGTCCTTCACAGCAGTATTTCTCCAAAATCCTTCATTTTAGGAACTCAACGGAGAGCCCCTTCTTACAATTAGTCAAGAATTTTTCGTAACTATTTGTTTCAGTGGATTTATTTAGGAGGCAGTGGTACCCCTTCCTCCTAAATAAATTTACGCATGCCTAATAGATCTAACGATTTTTGTTTTTTTCACTAGATCAAATATGTTATATTTTTCCTGAAAATTGCGAAGTTGCTGATGCGATTTCGTAATTGTACGTTAAAATGTGTGTCGATAATTTAACCATCTTTTGGACAAGTTGATCTCTTTTCTCCTTCAAGTCTGCAATCCGTTTGGCATAATCCCGCACTTGTTCACAGCGAATATCATCTTTTGAAATTGCTGGATACGCTTCTTTTGCTGCTTCGATTAAAGCGATCCCTTTTTCTTCAGCACGTGCCAATGATAAGTTTTTTCTTGTGTTGGCTTTTAAACGATTACGAATCACTGTTTTTGAACAAACTAACACATGATCCGGATGAGAGTATAATTGAACGACATTCAAAAATAAAGCAGAACGTTTACTGAATAGCTTTTCTAACTCAGGAAAACTCAATTGTAGAATCGCATGTAAACGACTATATAAATGCGTCATTTCACTACTTAATTCATCATAATATCTCGTCATTGCACGCATTTGTTTATCTTCATTAGGCGAGAAGACTCCCACTTCAACGAAGCGAAGTAAGTGGGAGATGAATCGCCTTAACTATATTTACTGAAAATAATATAGATTCAGTAAAGTATAGTATGTATAATATAGTTAAACAAGGAGGGGTTTGGATGGGAAATGTTCCTAAAGTGTTGCAAAATTTGCGTCTTCCCGTGATTGGGGCACCGATGTTTATTATTAGTACACCAAAGCTAGTGATTGCCCAGTGTAAAGCAGGAATTGTGGGTTCTATGCCGGCATTGAATGCAAGACCATCTAGTCAATTGGATGAATGGCTTGCGGAAATTACGGAAGAACTCGCCAGTTACAATGCCAAAAATCCGGATAAGCCTGCTGCACCTTTTGCCATTAATCAAATCGTTCATAAAACGAATGACCGTTTAGAAAAGGATATGGAACTTTGCGTTAAGTATAAAGTTCCTATTATTATTACGTCCCTTGGTGCACGGGAAGAGGTATATGAGGCTGCCCATAGTTATGGCGGTTTTGTATTCCATGATGTCATTAATAATACCTTTGCCAAAAAAGCCATTCAAAAAGGGGCAGATGGACTGGTGGCAGTGGCGGCAGGAGCTGGTGGACATGCTGGAACCCAAAGCCCGTTTGCTCTTGTACAAGAAATTCGGGAATGGTTTGATGGTCCATTAGCTTTATCGGGAGCGATTGCACGCGGACACTCTATTTTAGCTGCACAAACAATCGGAGCCGACTTTGCATATATTGGTTCTCCATTCATTGCAACCCATGAAGCCCGGGCGGCGGAGGAATACAAGCAAATGATTGTGGATAGTTCTGCAGAAGATATTGTTTACAGCAATCTCTTTACAGGTGTACATGGGAACTATTTGAAAGGCTCCATCATTAACGCCGGCTTGGACCCGAATAATTTGAAAGAAAGCGACCCTTCAGCCATGAACTTTAAAGAAGCCGGCAAAAAAGCCTGGAAAGACATTTGGGGAAGCGGCCAAGGAATTGGGGTTATCAAAGAAATTACTTCTACAGAGCAGCTGGTGGATCGATTATACGAAGAATATCATCAAGCCTATGAGGAGTTAATTCAAAAGAGAGCCGTATATGCGAATCAATAAAATATGCAGTACTTCCTAATGGTAGACAGATTCTCGCATCTGTTAAACATAGGAAGTTTTTTGTTTGCATTTATATTTGGTTCGGAAGCTGCTTCTTTTAGTGCGTTTACAACCTAATTTCGTGCGGATGGAGTTTCCATTAGTGCGTTTACAACCTTATTTCGTGCGGATGAAGTTTCCATTAGTGCGTTTACAACTTAATTTGGTGCGAATTAAAAAATTATACCCAACCGAAAAGGGAAAAAACATTTATCCATTGCTTAAAAGAGAACATGACTATTCCAATGCCGTGGCTTTAAAAGGACTTTCTGAAACAGAAGTGGAATCATTATTCCATCTTTTAGCGAGTAAGAAAAAATGTAGAAAAAGATTGGGAATACGTCAAAAAAGGGAATAAATGAAATTATTAGCGGCAAGGAGAGATTTTGTGTGGCCATTGAAATAAAAAGATGCACCCTTGAAGATATCAAAACATTGCAAAAGGTCGGCAGGGAAACCTTTTATGAATCTTTTAAAGACCAAAACTCCCCAGAAAATATGATAGCCTATTTGGAAAAAGCTTTCAATTTGGAACAGCTTGAAAAGGAACTAGCCAATAAGCACTCACAATTTTATTTTGTAATCGTTGATAAGGAAGTGGTGGGGTATTTGAAGGTCAATGTGGATGATGCACAAACGGAAAAGATGGGCAAAGAATACCTGGAAATTGAACGCATTTATATTCGACAAACCTTTCAAAAATATGGACTCGGCAAATGTTTGTTTAATAAAGCTGTTGAAATTGCAAAGGCATTAAATAAGAAAAAAATTTGGCTTGGGGTTTGGGAAAAGAATGAAAATGCCATTGGTTTCTATGAGAAAATGGGATTTGTTAAAACTGGCTCCCATGTCTTTTATTTGGGCGATGAGGAGCAAACGGATTACATTATGGTTAAAACATTGGAAGGTTGATGTGGAGCAAAGAAATAGTTTTGGGAGAACCCTCGTATTTTGGCTGTTTTCCAAATGCGGGGGTTTTTTATTTTCAGAAGGATACAAAAAGGATAAATTTGTATGTTACCTTGGTATTGGAGGGATGGAGATGGCTTTCAATCTGCTTTTAGTAGAAGATGACGAGGAAATACGAGAAATTATAACAGATTATTTCACCGAAAAAAGCAACGGGACGTTTATCGTAAATGCAGCGAAAGATGGAGAGGAAGGCTTACAAAAATTGTATAGCGACGATTATGATTTGGTGCTTCTTGATGTGATGCTGCCGGAGTTGGATGGATTTACCCTTTGCCGGGAACTTCGAAAGTCGAGCGATGTTCCCATTATCTTTCTAACGTCAAGGGAAGCGGAGAATGACCGTTTATACGGCTACCAGCTAGGATGCGACGACTATGTCACAAAGCCCTTTTCGTTGGCTGAACTGTATGCCAAAACCAATGCTTTATTGAAGCGAGCAAAGGGAATGGTGCGGCATGAAATTATGAAGGCGGGAAGCATTACATTAGATCCTTACCGATATACGGTGTTTGTCAATCATGAAGAGGTAATGCTTGCACCAAAAGAATTTGCCATTTTAAAAATTTTGATGGACCATCCATCCTGGTAAAGTCGTTAGCAGGGAGACGTTGCTTGTCCGGATTTGGGGATATGATTTTGAAGGCAATGAACGGGTAGTGGACAACCATGTAAAAAAATTACGAAAAGCTTTAGGCAGTGCTTCATCCCAAATCAAAACCGTATTCAAAAAAGGATACAAGCTTGAGGTGAATGAATGAAAAGGGATCATCCAAAGAGAAAAATCTATTTACGTATCTTTAGTTTGTTACTAGCTATCTATCTAATATTAATGTTGGCGTTTAGCACATTTTTTTTATCCAAGCAAAAGAAAATCGCCATGATGGACCTTCAAACGGACGGTTTATATTTAAGCACCAGTATAGAAAGAATCATTAAAGACTATGTTAGTAACAATCAAATTATAGATATAACCAAAGTAAGAAAAGAATTGGTTAATACATTATATTTGGAACCAGATACAGAATTGGCTTTTTTTACGGGAGATTACGAACTAGTATATAATACCAACCCTTATTGGACTGCCAGCTATACTTCACAAGTGGTTGGAAATAATTATTACACCGATTACGCTTATATTAATCCTGAAGACTGGTTTAGTGATGAAGAAAGTCAAGAGATTGAAGATTATTTATATGCTGCACCAAAGGCTGAAAAAGTTGGGGACTTATCAGGATATGCGGTTTATGTAGAGGGTTTTTGGTTGGATAATGAAATGATGATTCCTAAAACAATCTACGTACATAGAATGTATGCAGATGAGTTTAACAAAAATGGAGAGTTAAGTAGAAGTAGAGGTGTTCCTGGCGACGTAATTGTGTATGAAACGAATTATGAAAATAAAAAAGGTTTACCCTATTATGACCAAACGGCAGAGATCATTCCAAATAATTTAGGTAATCCGAATAACGAGGAACAGAATGCATTGCGGAAAGCGGTCATAAATCCAGCCAATTTAAATCAATTGATTCCCCCATTATTCATGAAACAGGAGAAATCGGAAGTATACTCGGAAAAAGTCAACCTTTTCAATTATCGCTTTTATTGGATTGAGACTTATCAAAGGACCCTAGAAGATGGTAGCTACAGCCCTTTTTGGACTGTCGTAGGCCGTAATGTGAACTTATGGGAACAAACTGTGTCGACATTAAAGTTTATTTGGGCTACCGGCTTCATCATCATAATCTTTGCGTTCATCAAATATGTTATATTTTTCCTGAAAATTGCGAAGTTGCTGATGCGATTTCGTAATTGTACGTTAAAATGTGTGTATTAAGATGGAAGAGACACTTCAATAACTTATTCACACAAGCGATGGACGCAACTTTATGACATTTGTTATAAGGTTGCGTTTTTAATTTGTCGTAATATTCTACAAAATGATTGTTTCCAATGCGTCGTTGGCGTTAACGATTCCTTTTTCTTATCCACGATCTCATGGATTCAACATATTAAACCTGATCTTATAAGGTCCGTGAAGTAGGCCAGTTATTTCAATGCGAACCTATCGTTCTTTAGGCTGTCACGACCTTTTCTCCACTTCTACTAAAAAAATAGCAGCACAGACATTGGTCGTGGTCTGTGCTACTAATCTTAATATGTTTTTTTCGGGTTTCACATTGTTGAAGCCTCATTTGAGAGCAACAAGGATAAATACATGCTGAATCTCCTACTATTTTTTTTATATAGTAAACTCCTTTTCTGGTGCACTTTAATCAATCGGGAAGCAGGCTGGATGGACGAAAATGGACAAGAAACATTCTGGGAATGTCGGTACAGTTTGGAAAAGATGTACTTATCGTTTGTTCCAACATTTGAAAATCGGCAGGAAGAATCGTTTAAAAAATAGCAGATGCGGAAAACTCAGTTCATCATTATCTTACGGTTCGTTTCAAAAGAAAAAATTTCCTGGGAAAAGCTTGAAAACTATAATCCAATTTTTCGATTGATGGCGGTGCTTCTCATCGTCTGTCCATTGGTTGGCGAACAAATAAAAGTTTTGAACATCTGCCAGTTACAAACAGACAGAAAATAGTTTAGAAGAGATGTACTCACTGTTTTAAATAGCACAATCATATAAATCAAACTTTGAAAAAGGACAACAGTCTTTCACAGCGTAAAAAACTGTGCTTTTTTGACGCAAAAAAATTTTTCCAGAAAGTATTGTCATTTTTTTTATAATAAAGTATGATTTATCTGTATTAAGAATTATAATACAGTTAATACAGATGTGGGGGCTGCGGGAAAATGCTTGATATAGATTTTCGAAGCCGAAAACCGATCTATGAACAGCTTGTCGATCAAATAAAAGAGATGATTGTAAGCGGAGTGCTGAAAGGGGGAGAACAACTTCCCTCCGTCAGAGTGCTTGCGCAGCAATTGACGGTGAATCCAAATACAATTCAAAAAGCTTACCGTGAGCTGGAGAGGATCGGATATATTTACTCGATTCAGGGAAAAGGAAATTTTGTTTCGGAGAAAATTGAGGCATCTAATCAGGAAGAGCTGAAAATGGTTAAAGAAAATTTGCAAAAATTAGCACAACAAGCATTATTTTTAGGGATGCAATCTGATGAGCTCCTGCAGATCATGGAGGAAATTATCAAAGATCATCAAGGGGGAAAAAGAGATGATTGAAGTCAAAAAGGTATATAAATCATTTCAAAATGCGACTGTGTTATCTAACATCGATTTACAAATTGAAAAAGGAACCATCTTCGGGCTTCTAGGTTCAAACGGCGCTGGAAAAACGACGCTGTTGAAGCTGATCGCAGGTTTGTATAAACAAGATAGGGGAGACATTTTAATTGATAAAAAACCTGTATTTGAAAATGAAGACATTAAGCAAAGATTCATATTCCTTACAGATATTCCTTATTTTTTCCCTCATTATACGATCAAACAGATGGCGAATTTTTATGAAAACATATATCCATCCTTCAGCAGAGAACGATTTCAAACATTGCAGGATGTATTTGATCTAGATCTTAAGCAAAAAATTTATCGCCTGTCAAAAGGAGTTCAGCGTCAAGTGGCATTTTGGCTCGCTTTTTCCGCAATGCCTGAACTGCTCATTTTAGACGAGCCGTTTGACGGTTTAGATCCGGTCATGAGGAAAAAAATGAAAAATATAATCATCCAAGATGTGGCAGCGAGAGAAATGACTGTGATCGTCTCTTCCCACAACTTGCAGGAAGTAGAGGATATAAGCGACCATATCGGCATTCTGCATAAAGGTGAACTGCTAATAAAACGGAATTTGGATGACCTAAAGTCGAATATACACAAAGTGCAAATTGCCTTTCAAGGAAGCGTTCCTTCGGAAATGCTGCAGCAGCTTCAAATTGTCTATCAGGAACAAAGAGGCAGCGTGCATTTATTCATTGTAAAAGGAAATGCTGATGAATTTTCCAGCTATATAAAAAGCTTTAAGCCTCTTTTATTCGATTTGCTCCCGCTTACATTGGAGGAAATTTTTATTTATGAAATGGGGGAAAAAGGATATGCAATCGAAAACATCCTTATTTAAAAAAGAGCTGTTAATTCAAAATTTCCGTTCTGTCGGTTGGGTAGGACTTACGTTTTTGATCGGTCTAATTCTATCAGTACCGATGGAAATTGCAGTGTTGTTTTCCGGGAGAGAGAATTATAATGAAGAGAACATATATGAAAGTTTGTTTTCCATTGCACAAGAACTTCAATTACTCATGTTAATCGTGATACCTGTGCTTATGTCCATTTTTTTGTTTCGGTTCCTGCATGTAAAGCAATCCAGCGATTTTCTTCATAGTCTTCCGATTAATCGGAAAATGCTTTTTTGGCATCATTGGCTGACGGGTGTTGTGTTTTTAATCGTACCTGTCATGATTACTTCTCTAATATTGGCCGTTTTTATACAGGTGTTTGATTTGTCGAGCTATTTTCGTGATTTGAACCTTGTTAGATGGTTTTGTACTTATTTAGCCTATACGCTATTATTGTTTTCTATCGGCACCTTCTCTGCCATGCTGACAGGAATTAGCACGATTCAAGCCATATTGACATTGATTATTTTATTGTTTCCTTTCGGGGTTTATCAACTTATAGTGTACAATTTGCAATACATTTTGTTTGGATTTCCGAGCGGCTATTATTTGAATAATAATCTTTGGATCGAATTTTTTTCACCGCTTACGAGGCTGATTTCCCTCGAATTCCAGCCTTTCTCTTGGTGGGAAATCGCCGTTTATTTATTGCTAGCAGCCTTGTTTTGCTGTATTTCCTTGCTTCTGTACACACGGCGGCCAGTCGAATATGTGTCACAAGCCGTTATTTACTGGAAGCTTAAACCAGTTTTTAAATATGGCGCCACTTTTTGTACGATGCTGCTCGGTGGGATGTATTTTGGCATTATTGACTATAGAGGAAGCTTATTATGGATTTGTACCGGATATGTAGTTGGTACACTCATCGGTTATTTTATAGCTGAAATGATCTTGCAGCAGACGTGGCGAATCAAGCCTAATTTCAAAGGATTGTTTATTTATTTTATTGCAGTGATACTCGTATTCATTTTGACCGGTTCTGGTGCGGGAGGATATGAGAAAAAGGTTCCGAGAGTTGCAGAAATACAATCGGTATTTTTCAGCAATTATTGGTATTACGAGGACGAGATGATTAATAAGTTTATCTACCAGGAACCGGAAATAATCGAAGCAATTCAAAAGCTGCATACAGAAATCGTTACCGAAAATAGATCCAAAGATGTTTCCGAACCTGAATCGTTGTTTATCGTCTATTATTTAAAAAATGGAAGCAAATCGATCCGCCAATATGAAGTTGATCGGAAATCGTTCGAACGATATTTGAAGGAGATTTATGAATCGAAGGAATATAAAAAAGCAACCTATGAAGTTCTAGACGTAAACGATCAAGATGTTGAACAAATAGTATTTCATTCTAACTATCCAAACTACTATGTTGAAAAAGTGGATATTGCCAATAATTCTGATCAACTAGCAAAAGCATTAAAAGCATTAAAAAATGACATCGCGAATCTTACATATGAAGATATGACCGATGAAAGAAAAGACTGGGGAGAAATTGAAATCATTTTAAAAAATAATAAGCAATTATTCATTCCATGGAAAAAAAGCTTTAAAGAGTTCGATGAATGGATGAAGAATAACGGAACGGTTAAAAACGTAAGAGTGACAGCTGATGATGTCCAATATGTACTCATAACGGAGAATAACATCAATCACGATTTGGATTATAAAAATATGCTAAAAGAAATTGAACAAGATCCGCAAACGGTCAAAATTGTAGATAAACAGTTGATTGAGCAATGCTTGCAAGATGAAACAGAATCGACTTCAGGAAAAAATATTATGTTCATTGTTTATAAAAATGGAAATTATGAGGTTGGCAGCTTTGCTCATCCAGAAATAGCTGAATCGATCAAGAAACAGGCAAAAAAATAAAAAAGGATTGGATAATTATGGATGATATAATATCCGCTCAAGAGAGCTTTCAAGACATCTATTGTATGTTTTATAAAAAAGTGTACCGGATTGCTTTTTCCATAACGAAAGATGTACATTTGGCAGAAGATGTATTGCAGGAAACATTTTTGAAATTTTATCAAAAGGCTGAACAAATTGAGGATATGGAAAAAATCTCTGGTTGGCTCGGTACAGTAGCAGCGAGAACTGCGATAGATTTTCTTCGGAAGGAACAGAAAACGCCGTGCCCCCTTGATGAATTATTGATCAGTCAAGGGGGCAATGTGGAACAAACAGCAGAATATGAATGGCTGAAAGAGACCATTTCTCAAGAAATTCGGAAACTAAAACCGAAATACCGCGAAATTTTAGAATTGAAATTGTATTATGATTTAAAAGAACAGGAATTAGCTCAACAGCTAAAGCTTTCGAAAGGAACAGTTAAAACTAGGCTTCACAGGGCAAGACGCACGCTGAAAGTGTCGTTGAAAGATGCGATGTAAAGTTCGGGTGCTCTTGCCCCTTTTTTACGTCTTTTCCCAGATTTTTAAAATCAGGGGAGAAGCTTATGAATTTTTCGCTTTTCGATATTGATACTGCTTCCATTGGAACCGGATAAAGCAGCCGATGCAAAATCCTAAAATCGCAATGAAAGCCGCTGAAAAAACTAAAATCGAAAAAATATATCCTAAAACATCAATATGAAAAGAAAATCCGATAAAAGCTAGCAGCAAGCATGTGCAGGCAATGATTTGATTGAATTGCTGATCAGATCTGTCTTCTAAATGATAGGACGAATGTGGTTTTCGTAAAAACGTTTTAGCGGCCGCCATAATCGGATTGATACCAAAAATGAGTCCAATCAAGCCAGCAATAAGCGGAATAAGAAGAAAAAGCGGCTCGTTTGTGATCCAAGTTATCAAAACAGACAAAACAATTGTCCATTGATTCGTTCTAACTAGAGGACGAGGGATGCCGTCCATGGAAATCCCACCTTTCCATATATGTTTTATGATATTTATATCATAAATGTGCAGGCATTGCACTTTTTTGATTTTGATCAAGCCTCCATTCATATAAATATGTTACAATGGTTGGTAGATATTATGGAAATTAGGGGGATATGAAAATGTCAATCGGTTATGTAAATGGTCGCTTTGTTGACCTCAATGAACCGGTGATCCCGATTGATGAAAGAGGACACCAGTTTGGCGACGGAGTGTATGAGGTGATCCGCGTTTATAACAAAAAGCCGTTTATGCTGCGCGAGCATTTAGAGCGGTTACAGACAAGTGCTGAAGCGATTAAATTAAAACTCGATCAAACATTGGAGCAATATGAACAGCTGATAAAAGAAGCAATTGAAAAATCAGCATTAACAGATTGCGACGTCTATTTGCAAATTACGCGCGGAGTGGCCGTTCGAAATCATTTGTTTCCAGATGTTTCTGTTTCAACAACGATGACCATAAGACCTGCAAAGCAATTGCCCCATCATTTGCGGGAGAACGGCGTTTCTGCTATATTCCATGACGATGAGCGGTGGGCCAATTGCTATATTAAATCGCTTAACTTATTGCCGAATATTTTAGCTAAACAAACCGCCCATGAAAAAGGAAGCTATGAAGCGATTTTAGTCCGTGATGAATATGTGACGGAAGGGTCGAGCTCCAACGTATTCATCGTCAAAAACGGAACAATTTATACGACGCCGCTATCAAAGCATATATTGTCAGGAATTACAAGAATGGCGGTAAAATCGATCATTGAAACAGAAGGTTTAACATTAGTAGAAGAAAAGTTTACGAAAGAGGATGTACTTGAAAGCGATGAAGTCTTCATTACGAGCACAACTTCTGAAATTTTACCAATCGTGACCGTAGACGGGCAAAAAATTGGCACGGGAAAACCGGGTGAGATCGCGACAACACTTTATCAAAAATTCCAAGAAAAAATCGCAAACGAATAACGAGCCTATTGATTGTAAAAGCCTGCAAGAAATCTTTCCTGCCAGGCTTTTTTTTATCATAAAAAACAGGGGGAAAACATGAATATTATTGATCTTCATTGTGATGCGCTGATGAAGCTGGCGAATGCTAAAGGAAAGCTGAAGTTTGCTAACGCCTCGTATTTGGATACGAATAAACAAAGATTGATCAAAGGTAAAATTAAGGTTCAATGCTTTGCCGTCTTTATCGATCAAAAAATAAAAACTGAATACAAATTCCAAGCGGCGCTTGAACAAATCGATCTGTTTTTTACAGAAGTGCTTGGAAACAATCCGGAAATGAAGCAAATAAAGGATTGGTCTGATTTTTATAAGCTTGAGGAACATGAAATTGGGGCGATGCTGACTCTCGAAGGTGTGGATGCGATTGGAGGAGATCTCTACAAACTTCGACTTCTTTATCAGCTGGGAGTTCGATCGGTTGGATTGACATGGAATTATGCCAATCTGGCAGCTGATGGAGCACTTGAAGAACGAGGCGCTGGTGTAACAGCATTTGGCAAGGAAATCATAAAAGCAAACAATGAGCATCGCGTTTTCACTGATGTCTCCCATTTATGCGAGCGTGCGTTTTGGGATGTAATCGAGCTTGCGGATTATCCGATTGCGACCCATTCAAACGCCCGCGCCTTATGTGATCATCAGCGCAATTTAACCGATGAACAGGCAAGGGCAATGTTTCAAAAAGGCGGTACCATTCACGTCGTGTACGCCCCTCAATTTTTAACAACTAATGATCAGGCAGCAATCAAAGATGTAATCAAACATATCGACCATTTTTGCATGCTAGGTGGAGTGAAACAAATCGGACTTGGCTCTGATTTTGACGGAATTGAGCAAAAAGTAATAGGATTGGAAGATGCGGCAAAAACACAAAACTTGATCAATGAACTGCTGAAATATTATAATGAGGACGAAGTGAAAGGATTTGCGTATCAAAATTTTCTCAATCATTTACCGAAATAGGTGCAAAAGCAAACTGTTAAGATTGCTTTTTTTTTGAGTTTAAATCCCCAAAAACATACTTGACTTATCGGAATTATAAACATTATAATAAAAAAAACGAACGATTAAAGGTGGTTAATTTTATGGAAAAAATGTACTATATTCCGAGCCAACAGGCATTGTTAGCTGCCACATTGCATATACCGAACGCTCCAGCTAAAAACGAAAAATTTCCGGTTGTTGTTATTTGTCACGGTTTTGTAGGAAGCCGAATAGGTGTCAACCGATTGTTCGTCAAAGCAGCCAACCATTTTGCTTCGCTCGGCTTTGCCGTTTTGCGGTTTGATTACGAAGGCTGCGGCGAAAGCAGCGGTATTTACGGAACTTATGGCCTCGACCGCTTTATTGAACAAACGATTCATGTCATCGATTTTGTTGAAAAGCTTCCTTTCATTGACAAACATGAATTATATTTGCTTGGCCATAGTTTAGGAGGAGCAGTGGCGACACTCACAGCTGTACGGGATGACCGCGTGAAAAATTTGGCGATTTGGGGAGCGGTCGGTCGGCCATTTGAAGATATAGCGGCCATAGTTGGAAAGGAAGGCTTAGAAGAAGCAGAATCAAGCCAATATGTTGATTATGAAGGCTATTCCTTAACGAAAACATTTTTCCGCTCGCTTGAACAGTACACACCTTTACAAGAGGCAAAATCGTTTACAGGTGACGTATTCGTTGCCCACGGAACAGAAGATGAAGTCATTTCTCCTTCTTATGCTTGCCTGTATGAAAAAAGCTTCAAAAAAAGGGCTAACAGCGTTGAAAAATCACTCATTATCGGCGGAAACCATACATTTTCGTCTATTCGTCATTCAACCGAATTGTTTCAACAAACAGGAGAATGGCTTGAACGGCAAAGAAAGTTAAACGATGATCGAAAAAAAAAGATTATTTAATGAAAGAGTTTCTAAACGAAAAAGAAGGTTGACCGGACAGCTCGGTCAACCTTCTTTTTTTAATAATAAGGAGAAATCAAGATGTATACAAGAACACCAGTAAATGAGACGTATAGCCAAATCGGCATCGCCCAGCGAACAATTTTCCGGTGTTTTTCTACCTGTCTTGACATTCCCCAGAAAAAGGCAAACAATGCAAGCGGAACAATGACGGCTGCTAATATACTATGGGAAGTTAGAATAAATAAATAAAATGTTTTCATAAATCCTTCACCGCCATAACGGGTCGGTTCAGATTGCAAAAAATGATAGGTTAAATAAGAAATACAAAATAAGGTGGTCGTTGTAAACGCTGCGATGATAAAGTTCCGGTGTACTTTGATATTTTTCTTTTTAATTGCATAAAGAGCAGCGAGCAGAAAGACGAACGTAAAGCTGTTAAAAATCGCATTAAGTCTTGGGAAAATCGTCAAATCAAAATGGACTTCGCCTCGATATCCGAGTGGAGAGAAAAATAACAGTAAAATAACGGCATTTATAATAACTGAGAGTGTCACAACAATGCCGGTGTAATTTTTTTTGTTGTGAGGCTGTTCATAGTTTTGAATGGAGTCCATTTTTTTCCTCCTAACATAAATTTTCTCATTGTATATTTTATCATTTTAAAATGGATTTAAAAGTGACAAAGTGGTGAAAATCGAAATTTTGACAAATCTCTACTTAAATTCTAGAAAAATTTTGATAAAATGGAAATAAAGAAAAAATAGTTCTTTTGGAGGGGATGAGGATGTACAAAAAAATATTAGTTCCTATGGATGGATCTGCCCATTCTACACGCGCGCTTGAGCATGCTGTAAAACTTGCCAAAACAGTTGGGTCTGAAAAAATCACGATTTTGCATGTCAATAATTTAAGATTTACAGAGCAGTATTATTTTGTTGATATTTCCAAATTAATTGATGAAGAGAACGAAGCGATTTTAAAACCAGCGATTGAATTCCTTACTGAAAGCAACGTCCCGCATGAAACACATATTTTCCAAGGAGAGCCAGCAACAATTATTACGGATTATGCAAAAGAACATGACTATTCCATCATTGTAATGGGGAGTGCAGGAAAAGGCGCGCTTAAAGCAACGTTGTTGGGAAGCGTCAGCCGAAAAGTAGCCCAAGAGGCTCACTGTCCAGTCTTAATCATTAAATAAAAATAAGAAATTTGTCCATTTTAATTTACATACGAGCTAAAATGGGCTTTTTTTGTTTACTATAAAGTGAAAGGGAGAAATTGTTCAAAGCTTTTGATCATTACTGGATAGGATGAAATGAAGAGGGGATGGGCACTGCAGGGAATAACAATATGCCTTAAATTACAGCAGAAGCTGTTTTGGGAATACTTTACAATTGCTGCAGCAAGAAAGGCGGTTTGCGGCATGCACTGCCCATGAATAATAGCCATATAAACGTATTTGTGCATTAAATGAAAAACTTAGAGCAACGACGTCTGGTTTATAAGCAATCAACTTTCTGCAAGGAAAAGCAAATCAATTGCTCTATTGTGTACCTCAACCGGCAACAGCTGTTACGACTTGACAAAAGAAAGGGACCCAAAATGCTGACCTTTTTGGATCCCTGCTTTTATGGCCAAAAATGAGTGCAAACGTTAAAATACTGGAACATCTTTTTATGGGAATCGCTTTAAAATCCCTTTTCCTTTTCACACATTTCCACTGCAAAGCTTCTTTAGCAGGACAGATCATTTTTCTTACGATTAGTCAAGAGGTTTATCAATAATTATTTGAGATCATTAATCTTTTTTTGGCGGAAGGGGTACCCCTTCCGCCAAAAAAATATTTTCGCATGCCAAATAGACCTAACGACTTTTGCTTTTTTTCGCTAGCCCCATTATGTTATACTTTTCCTACACAATTACGAAGATACTGAAGCGATTTCGTAATTGTACGTTAAATTGTGTGTAATAAGGTGGAAAAGGCACTTCAATAACTTATTCACACATGCGATGGACGCAACTTTATGACATTTGTTATAGGGTTGCGTTTTTAATTTGTCGTAGTATTCTACAAAATGATTGTGTCCAAAGCGTCGTTGGCGGATCATATTTTGAATCGTAAAATAAAGGATTTTGCGCAGATGACTGTTGCCACGCTTATTGATTTTATCTTTGTAAAACAATGTGCCTGATTGAAAACGCCTTATATCACATTCCTGCATAGGCATTGAGTTGCTTATGATTTTCGAAGCGTGTCATGTCGCCTATTTCTCCAATCAAACGAACGGCTGTATTTTTCCCTATACCAGGAATACTGATTAATATTTGATATTCATTCTACAAGGGGAAATTCACCGTGTGGATCAGAACCGGTCACGTTTAGAGCGCGCAGAAGGTTATCTAAGTGATTACGAAAAGCAGCAAGCCATTGGAGCATAACCCGTTCCTAAAAGGGAAGATGCTTTTCTCCAAGTCCATCAAACAAGAGTATGAAGATGCCGTTGCTGCCCGTGACCGTTATAAATTCTACATGGAGAATGAAGGCGTTTCTGGAAGAACGGACTTTGAAAAACAAGTGGATCAGCTCGGCAAAATGGAAGCGAGAGTTCCTGAATTTAAAGGACAAATCGAATCTTTTGAAAAAGGACTAGGCTTATCAGATGCAGTCCTAAAAGGAATTGAGCAAGCCGCAATTGAAATGACCTAGGAACGAAAACGCCAGCAGCAACAAACCAAACGAAAAAGGGGATCCAAGCAACGGTATAAAAACATAGAACTTGAAAGGTAGGTAATGATGAGATGTGCGAAATTTGTGAAGAGGCCTGGAAATATGTAAAAGCTACCAATGCCATAGAAGGGTTATATTTAACGCCTGAACAAGAAGCTTTAATACGAAAGGTTTTGAAAGGCGAAATTACCGAAGAAGAATTTCATAAACAAGCATTAGAAATAGCAAAACATAAGTAAAACCCGTGGTGCTAGTTGAGCGCTAGCGCTCAACTAGCCCGAGTGTTACAAGCGAA
>ERZ1673810.19-NODE-19-length-43019-cov-21.535053_pt1 | contig 43019 bp, 30 predicted proteins | sample MGYA00580152_ERZ1673810 | MGnify/ENA primary metagenome ERZ1673810 (study PRJEB41219, sample SAMN04549604) | soil metagenome | isolation source: soil | place: USA: New Mexico, Bitter Lake NWR | collected 2008-11-15 ...
ACGAACTATTTTCATCATCTGCTGGTGCCGCTTTTGCGGCATGGGGGTCTAATTAAAGAACAGGATGAGATAAAGGAGTTCCTTGAATTTTTAGACAATCAAGATATTCAACTGTTTGGGATACCCCTAATAGATGAATTAACTAACACAAAAATTACTTTTATTCGGCAAGAACTTATGTAACTGATAAATGATTATCACTTCTAACGGGGCGATAAGTCTCTATTTGCTTATCGCCCTTTACTATTGATACTTATCCGAGCTGAATATACCCATATCTAGTAAACAACTTATCTAGCTCTTTAATCAGATAGTCCCTTGCTTCACTTGTAATACGAATGTGTGACCTTCTAAAATGCATACTGTGTAATGTTTTTAAGCTAACATTTGACTTTTGTTGTAATGAAGGATACGTTGCTTTTCCAAGACTAGCATATAAGTCAATTAAACGAATGCCATTCTTAATTGGAGCCTTGATAGCTTTACCATCTGTAAACTCTACATAGTATGGAAACCTTTCTTTCCAAGGTTCTTCTTTTATTTCACTGGCAACAGCAACATTGTCATGATTATAACCATCTGTTCGAGCATATCCAACAATCATCGGAGTTGGTTGATTATTTTCATCGTAGCTAACAATAGTCAAAAATAACAAATCACCTTTTTTGATACCACTTGGTCTTGTTGGAAAAAATGTTCGATTAAGATCTCTTTTCCGCACACCCTTCATTTCTTGGTAATTCAAATGATTAGGAATGCGGTCTTCCCCAGTCCCTTCAAATTTCAGCCAAACTTCTTCATGTGTTAAGCTAATCTTTGGCGTACTTTGGATAAACTCTTCAAAAGAATCTGGTTTAACAATCTTAGAAAGCTTCACGCCCTTTTTTGCTTCGTTCGAGTAAGTAACGGATTTATCCTTTCTATTAGGAGCTATTTTACGAATTGCCTCTTTTTCCTCATCAATCCATTCTTGTGTAACTAAACCTCCCCCTGCATTTTCAATCCTTGATAATAAATCATCAAAGTATTCTATACATTTGGATGCAATTTCTGGCTCATTGCTCAGTAAAACAGCAATCTCATGGTTTGATACAAAACCTCCGTGAGTAAAGTTTGCCGAACCAATGATGGCAGAATGAGAATCAAACACATACAGTTTAGAATGTAAATCTATCAAAGCATATATTTTTGCCCCAGCGTGCAGTAACTTTTCAAGACCAAAGACACTACTGACATTTTCAATGAATTCTTCCCGATAAAATCGGGTGATTATGTTACATTTTACATTAGGATTTTGAATGAGCCAGTCCGCCAACCTAGAAGCAGTCTGCATACCAATAAAAGGAGAAACAATATTGAGCTTCGCTTCGGTCATCTCCAGCAACTCATTAAATTGATCTAATAAATCATTGGTAATCAAATGAACTGACATGGTTCACCACCTCTTTTTTCACATTGCCTAGTTTGATTTTTCAACAAACATTTCCTGTAACCTAATTCAACGAGATGTAGTTCTAATCCTTCAATTCTTCGTTATATCGTTATCTCTAGATTTTATTGTTTTTTCTATACCCCCAATATTCATTTACTTGTCACCTTGAAGCTGTATATTATAGGATAAAGTAAAAAAATGGAGAGGAGAGGTTAAAAATGACTATATATCAACCATTAGGGGCATACCTCAACAAACAAGATGTATCAACTATTACAATCACTATTGACGAAATTGAGAGCATTCTCGGATTCAAATTACCGCCTTCTGCAACAAAATATAGAGAATGGTGGGCAAATCACTACGGCAATAGTCAAGCAAAAGGATGGATGGACTATGGCTGGAAAGTAGATACGGTTGAACTTGGTAAAAAGGTTACATTCCACAAAACAATCAATGATTAAAGGTATTAGTTTTAAATCGTGTAATCAGTGAAAAACAAGAAGAATTTGTTAGTCTGTTAGAACATTAACAAACAACTAATACAAATTTATAAATGAAGTAGTTTTTTATTTATATTTCGGAAAGCGATAACCCTTTCTTTTCACGCAAATGTTGATATGATGAATTTCATGCATTGCTAGCATCCTTTCATTACCTCCACTGTTTTGTTCTTCACAACCTTAAACAGTAGAGGGTATTTTAGGAGCTGGCAAGCCTTTTTTTATGCCATGAAGCTCTGCACTTTTTTGTTGCAGAACTCTGTACTTTTATTTTGCACTAAACAGCGCAAATCTACTGAAGCAGGTTGAATTTGCTCTTTTGTTAAGGGATCAATGACCAATTCTTTATGTTGTATTTTCTCAAGAATAGTTTTTCCAGATAAAATCATTCCTTCTTTCCTTCCTCCAGTTACACTTTTTGTAAATTCCAAGGGAATGGATCTGGAAGAGTAGACCAGTCTTGATCAAACTCAGCGTCGGTTAGTAAACATTTATCCAATTCCTTTATAATTTCTTCAGGGCGTAAATCTATTCCAATAAATACTAATTCTGTTTGCCGATCTCCGAACTGATCATCCCACTCGTCCAGCAAATGAGGGTTTTCCTTTAAAATTTGCTGCTGCTCTTCTTTCGGTAAAGAAGCGACCCAATAAGAGATCGGTTCAATACTAACAGAAGGTCCTGCCTGTGACATCAAAAGGGCATGGTTATTTCTAGTTGCGTACCATGCAATTCCCTTTGCCCTTACAATATTTTCGGGCATGGAGTGAAGCCAATTGTAAAAGCGCTCGGAATGGAAAGGCAAACGTCTTGAATAAACAAAGGAAGAAATTCCATATTCTTCAGTTTCCGGTGTATGCTGATCATGCCCTTGCTCTAACTCCTTGATCCATCCAGCTGAAGAGCTTGCTTCCTCAAAATTGAATAGTCCAGTGTTTAAAATCTCTCGAGGATCAATCTCACCTTTGACAGTACGAATAAGTTTCGCTTTTGGCTGCAATGTTTTTAATACCTTTTCCAGCTTTGCCAATTCTTCTTCAGACACCAAGTCACACTTATTCAAGATGAGCACATCGCAAAATTCAATTTGGTCAATAAGAAGGTCTGCGATTTCACGAGTATCGTCTTCACTTAACGCTTGCTTTCTATCTAATAGCCGATCACCTGACTGGTAATCCTTCCAGAATCGATTGGCATCTACAACCGTCACCATCGTATCCAATCGACAAAAGCGCGTCAGATCGATTCCTAGTTCTTCATCAATATATGAAAAAGTTTGAGCAACTGGGATTGGCTCACTAATTCCAGTCGATTCAATAATGATATAATCGATATTTCCTTGTTTAGCGAGCCTTTCTACTTCAATTAATAGATCTTCCCTTAATGTACAGCAAATACATCCGTTTGACATTTCGACTAGCTTCTCCTCAGTTCTTGAAAGCTCTCCGCCTTGTTTGACTAATTCAGCATCAATATTGACCTCGCTCATATCGTTCACAATAACGGCTACCTTGAGCCCTTGGCGATTTTGTAAAATATGATTCAGAATGGTAGTTTTCCCTGCTCCTAAGTAGCCGCTTAAAACGGTCACAGGTATTTTTTTATCCATTGTCATCTTCCTTTCAACAATTAAAGTTTTTCTTTGACCTCAGATCGGTTCGAGATAATTGAAAACCAATTTATATAAATCGTAATCATTACGATTTATATAATATTTAAACATATTTTTTTCGTAAATGCAAAATAAACTGTGGGAGTATTGATTTAGAATGCCGCAAGCCGAATATTAAACGATATACGTAAAAGCAGAACGCAAACATAGCTGCCAAAAAGTACTTCAGAGAAAGGTCTTCTACAAAACAAACGTACAATACACATCATGAACAATTTCTGGAAGCTTGAAATCGATGTGCACAATGCTTTTATAAATGGAAAAAAGATTATCCATTCACAAATTCCGTTTTAGATGGTATAGTTTTTACTATTTTCAAGGAGTGGAAAAGAGATGAACCCTTTTATTCTAATCGTAGGAGCGGGTCCTGCCGGGATTGGAATGGGGATATTATTAAAACAATTAGGAATGAAAAATTTCGGAATTTTAGAGCGTGACCGTATTGGGTCACCGTTTATGCAATAGCCGAAGGAGATGAGATTTATTACGCCATCGTTCACAGGACAAGGATTTGGTGCATTAGATTTAAACGCTGTTTCGCTGTCTGTTTTTGATTATAAAAAATTTGTTTAATCACCCAAAAAATTGCTGGAGAAATGGTTATTTTTTTGTTTAAGTGTATATATCAAATTGAGGATGAACCAAGTATAATTTGATTAAAATTTTCTGAATAAAAAGAAAATAATGTATTATTACCTGATAAACATCAATGAATATTCGTAAAAAATGATAGCGATTTCAATTATTTAATTAATCTCATGTGAGGGGGAATGAAATTGTTTAAAGCATCTAATGGTGAAGAAATTTTTATTATTGATGCACACATTGCCTTATGGGATGGAAGCAAGGAGAATCAATTGAATATCCACGGAGAACAATTTATTAGTTGTTTTTATGATTATCACAAAAATCTAAGTCCGAAAGAATATTGGTGGCCGAAAGATGAGTTCGTAAAGTATTCTCCAGAAAAACTTGTGAATGACGTGTTTATGGAAGGATATGTGGATATGGCGATTTTCCAACCAGTTCTTCTAAAAGAGTTTTATAAAAATGGTTTTGGTAATTTTGATGCAAATGAGGAACTTTCAAAAAAGTACCCTAATCGTTTTATTTGCAATGGAACATTCGATCCCCGACATGGTGAACGAGGTTTAGAAAAATTAGAAGAAAATAAAGAAAAATACAACTGGCAAGGGGTCAAGTTATATACAGCTGATTGGTACGGTAATTCAAAGGGCTATAAACTATCTGATGACTGGTCAAAAAGATATCTTGAAAAATGCCAAGAGCTGGGGATAAGAAATATTCATATTCATAAGGGTCCAACGATCACTCCTTTAAATCGGGATGCATTTGACGTAGCAGATGTTGATGATGCAGCAAGTTGTTTCCCTGAACTGAACTTTATTGTCGAACACGTAGGACTTCCAAGATTAGAAGATTTTTGTTGGATTGCTACACAAGAGAAAAATGTCTATGCAGGTTTGTCAGTTGCCATTGCTTTAATTCATACTCGACCTCGTTATTTTGCTCACATTATAAGTGAATTGTTGTACTGGCTTGATGAAGACCGAATCATTTTTGGAAGTGATTATGCTATATGGGAACCGAAGTGGATCATTGAAAAGTTTCTTGAATTTGAGCTTCCAGAGGATATACAAGAAGAAACTGGAGTTACATTTGATTTGGAAGTGAAAAAAAAGATTTTAGCAGGAAATGCAGCGAGATTATATAACATTGATATCGAAAAACAAAAAGAAAAATTAAAAAATTGTCAATTATCCAAACGTATAGCGTGACGAATAGAGAATAGTTGATGAAAAAACTTAAAAGGGAGGTGAAAGCGAGGTAATGGATAAAGAAAAGCAAGTGTATAGCATGCTTGAAAAAGTGTATGATCCTGAACTTGATCAGCCGTTAACAGAGTTGGGATTTATCGACCATATTGTAATTAAAGACAATCATGTTGAAGTAGTCTTTCGCCTTCCAACTTATTGGTGCTCTCCTAACTTTGCCTACATCATGGCTGAAGATATAAGGAAATATGTATCTGAGATTGAATGGGTAAAAACGGTTCAAGTTCATTTACTCGATCATTGCGCATCCGATGAAATTAATCACGGAGCATCAGCAGGAAAATCGTTTCGCGAAGTCTTCCATAATGTATCTGACGGAGATCTTGAAGAATTGCGCAAAACTTTTGATATAAAAGCCTACTATGCAAGGCAAGAGAAACTGATGAAATATCTACTAAAAATAGGAATGTCAAAGAAAGAAATTACGTCTTTATCTCTACAAGAACTGAATGAACTGTCCCTGCCTGAAGAAGGGAGGCTGTTAAGAGAAAAATATTTGGAGAAGAAAAAAGTATTCCACCACTCAAGTACATTTGCCATAACAACTCCAGAAGGGAAACCATTGACTGAAGAAGAGTTTTCAGATTACTTGAAAGGCGCCAAGCTGACAAGGTTGAGCATGGAGTTTAATGCGCATTATTGCCGGGGATTGTTGGAGGCACGATATAATTTGTCTGCTGCTTATGAAGGCAGTTTGGCAAAATGATTCATAATTTTTACAGCGTACAAATAATTTCATAATAAAAGGAAAGGTGATGTAAGATGAGTAAAAATGTTCTTATTATTACTGGCGATGCTGCTGAAGCATTAGAAGTGTTTTATCCTTATTATCGTTGTATTGAAGAAAATATTAATTGTACAATTGCCTCACCTGTTAAAAAGAAGCTCCAGACGGTTGTCCATGATTTCCTTCCTGAAATGGAGACTTTTACAGAAAAATGGGCATATAAAATCGAATCTCATGCATCAGTAGATGAGATTAATCCTGCCGACTATGATGGATTAATTATCCCAGGAGGGCGTGCGCCTGAATATATTCGTATGAATCCAAAGGTTCAGGAAATTGCTGCTCACTTTTTAAAAGAAAATAAACCTCTTGGGGTGATCTGTCATGGACAATTAGTCTTAACAACTGTAAGAGAATATATCAAAGGAAGAGAGATGACAGCTTACACTGCTTGTAGACCAGAAGTGGAAGCAGCAGGCGCTACTTATGTGGAAAAAATGCTTCATGTGGATGGGAACATTGTATCGGGCCACGCTTGGCCGGATTTACCGGGATTCATGAGAGAATTCTTTAAATTGTTGAATGTAAGAGAAAAGTCTGCTGTTTAAAACATAAAAGGGCTGATGTATTTGAAAATGCAACCCGAATATCGGATACTTGAAAAAAGTTCGATATTCGGGATTTTTTGTTTCATCAGGAAAAATACGTTTATCATCGAATCCAAGATGTAAGCGGAGGAAATCCAATGAGGATGATTTTGAGTGACGTTCAAATGAGACAGTTAGAGAAAATCATTGGAATATCAAACATGTGTCCAGACGTTCTCCACATTTAGAGCAGTTCTTAATTACTTGTCTAAAAGGAAATTGCCCATTGAAAGACACTATGGAATTAATGCTTGCTGTATGGCAGCAATCCCAAAGTTTTCCTTACGGTCGTCTCCCCGAACAACATTTGCCGATTGTCTTTTTTCATTCACTCCCCTTTCGATCAAATTATACGGACTTAACGGTTTAAAGAATTTAATAACAGTAACGATATATAAAATATGACAATTCCTTCTGTTGTTTTAGGGTTAATTCCTGTCAGCTCTTCGATTTTATTTAAACGGTAGTGCAGTGTATTAATATGGATATTCATTTCCTCTGCTGTTTTTTTGATCGATTGATTATTGTTCATATAGTGTTGTAACGTTTCGATTAGAATTTGATCTTTTTCCATCATATGAATGGTTTGCTTCAAAAAATCCTTTTGCATCTCTGATGGGATATCTTCCAAGATGATTTCTAATATAAGATCCTCATAAAATACAATGCCTTTATTTTTTCGCGCTACCTTTAATGCTTTTTGTGCTTCTTTAAAAGATTTATTGATCATGTGTTTGCAAGCTGTTTTTCCTATGCCAATAGCTAAAGTGCTTTTGTATCTGTTTTCGAATCTTTTTTTTAAATCGTTTAACTGACTGTAAAAATAATTTTGTTTATAAGAAGCATCCATCTTTTTTAATACTAAAAAGCGCTCTTGCCCCCATCGAACAATAAAATGTTTTTCTTTCCCGAAGATAGAATAAAACAATTCTATGATTTCTTTTTGAATTCGATGAATATCGTAATTATTTAATGTGTGTATCTCCAATTCCATGAGTGTGCAAACATGAGTGTCATACACAGGAATGCCTAACATAAACCCGCGCTCTAAAAAATCTTTATCCACAGATGAAGCATTGATCCATTCATAAAGATACGATTCTATTCCTCTTATTTCCCATTCGTTTCTTTCAGTATAATATGCTTCTTGTATAATGAGCTCTGTCATTCTTCTAATTAAGTCCGCATAAGGCTCCACTTGTTTCGGTTCGCCAGTTATTCCGATCACTCCAATTACCTTGTTATGAAACATAATGGGCATATTGATTCCTGCTTTGACGCCTTTCAGCACTTGTGCTTTGATTTGATCAATGTAAAGCTTTTGTTTGGACTTAATAACAATCGTAGCTCCTTCATGAAAAGAGCCGATTCGACTCTCATCAGTGGAGGATATGATGATCCCATTAATATCAACTAATATAATATCCTCTTTGACTACGTCCTGAACCTCTGAAATAATTTTAGCAGCCAGCTTTGGGGATAATTGCAACTCGTATCACCACCCTTTTGGTTAAAAAGACAATAAAATAGGCATTTTTGCTATGTTAATTATATCATCATACATAGATAATATGACTCTCATTCTTTATAATAAAACGAAAAGAATAAAAGTGAGGGGTTTGAATGATTGCTCCTGATATAAAGAGGGAATTCATAAATATTGTAGGAGAAGAAAATTTTGAAGATTCGGAAGTTGAAAGGTTAGTATATTCGTATGATGCGACTCCAAATTTTCAATCGATTCCGGATGCGGTTGTTTCGCCTAGAAATACAGAGGAAGTATCTAAAATATTGCAATTATGTAATAAAAATAAAATACCGATTGTTCCGCGGGGCTCTGGTACGAACTTATGCGCCGGCACTTGTCCTGTTGAAGGAGGAATCGTTCTTCTATTTAAACATATGAACAAAATTTTAGAGATCGATGAGGAAAACTTAACCGTCACATGTCAACCGGGAGTCATCACACTTGATTTAATCCATGCGGTGGAACAAAAAGGTTTGTTTTATCCACCAGACCCAAGCTCAATGAAAATATCTACAATTGGGGGAAATATTAACGAAAATTCTGGAGGATTAAGAGGACTGAAATATGGAGTAACTCGTGATTATGTGCTGGGGCTAGAGGCGGTTCTTCCTAATGGGGAAATTGTTCGAACAGGAGGAAAGCTAGCGAAAGATGTGGCAGGGTATGATTTAACACGCTTATTTATAGGTTCTGAAGGAACGTTAGGAGTGATTACAGAAGCGACATTAAAGCTGATCCCACTGCCTGAATCAAAAAAGACAATGCTTGCTTTATTTCAAGATTTAGAAGCTGCTGCGCGTTCCGTATCGAAAATTATTGCCAATAAAGTAATTCCGGCAACTTTAGAGTTTTTAGATCAGCCGACGCTAAAAGTAGTGGAGGACTATTCACAAATCGGACTGCCAACAGACGTTCAAGCCGTATTACTGATTGAACAAGATGGAACGCCTGAAAATGTGAGTAAAGATATGAAGGTCATGGAAGAAATATGCAGGAGTGAAAATGCCGTATCTGTACAAATTGCCCAGTCAGAAGAAGAAGCTGAAGCTTTACGAACAGCGAGACGCACCGCTTTGTCCGCCTTAGCCAGACTAGCACCAACTACTATTTTAGAAGATGCGACTGTACCAAGATCAGAAATTGCCAAAATGGTCAAAGCCATTAATGAAATAGCCGCAAAACATAACGTAAAAATATGCACGTTTGGTCATGTGGGAGACGGAAACCTTCATCCTACCTGCACGACAGATATTCGGAAGAAAGATGAGATGGAACGGGTGGAAAAAGCTTTTGCTGAAATATTTGCAAAGGCCATTGAACTGGGAGGAACAATTACTGGAGAACATGGAGTAGGAGCCATGAAAGCGCCTTATTTAGAATGGAAGCTGGGGAAATCTGGAATCGATGTGATGAAGTCGATCAAAGCTGCATTGGATCCAAACAATATTATGAATCCTGGGAAATTATTTGCAAAGGATACACGAAAACGAGTGGTGATCTCAAAATGATGACAGAATCAGAAAAGCAAAATATCCAAAGAGATTTCAAGGAACGCATGGACGAAGATGAGCTGTTAAATTGTATGAGATGCGGTTTTTGTTTGCCATCTTGCCCAACTTACATTGTGTCTGGATATAAAGAAAGCCAATCACCAAGAGGAAGAATTGCCTTAATGAAGGCAGTTTATGATGGGGTCCTTCAACCGGATGATGAATTTGAAAAGTCTTTAAACTTATGTTTAGGATGTCGTGCGTGTGAGCCGGTTTGTCCATCAGGTGTGAATTATGGACATTTATTAGAAGAAGCAAGAGACATAATGAACCAAAATAAAAAGCATTCTTTACCTGTGCGGGCAGTTCGAAATGTGGTTTTTAAAAAACTATTTCCTAAAAAAAGTAATTTAATCAACATAACTAGCTTAGTTGGATTTTATCAAAAATCTGGACTTCAAAAAGCGGCACGTAAAATAGGATTTATGAAACTGTTTCCAGATCATCTCCGCGAAATGGAAAAAATATTGCCTGATATTCCTGAGAGAAAGACACTGAAACAGCGATCTGAATATTTCCCGCCAAAAGGAGAGAAAAAAGCAACTGTTGCTTTCTTTTCCGGATGTTTAATGGACACGTTGTTTCTCGAAACAAATCATGCAACCATTCAATTATTGCAAAAAGCCGGGTGTGAAATTGTTATTCCTAAAACACAAGCATGCTGCGGAGCTTTGCATGGTCATAGCGGAGAAAAAGAACTAGCGAAAGAATTAGCAAAACAAAATATTGAAGCGTTTGGAAAAAACGAAGTAGATTATATTATAACAAACGCGGGTGGCTGCGGCGCTTTCTTGATTGAATATGATCACTTATTAAAAGATGATCCGCAATGGTCAGAGCGCGCTGAAAAATTTGTTGCAAAAATAAAAGACATTACGTCCATTTTATATGAGCTTGATTTTCATAAACAATTTTGCCTTTCACTTCCTGAACAAGTCGTCACATATCAAGATTCCTGTCACCTGAGAAACGTCATGAAAACGTCAAAAGCTCCTAGAGAATTGCTTCGTTCAATTAAAGGAGTAACATTCACAGAAATGGAAAATGCCGATAGCTGCTGCGGCTCTGCAGGCATTTATAACATTGTCGAACCGAAAACATCCATGGAAATTTTAGATCAGAAAATGGAAAAAATGAAAAAAACCAAAGCCACTACAATAGTAACAGCTAATCCAGGATGTTTCATGCAAATGAAGCTAGGAATTGAAAGAGAAGGATTAAAGGATGTAAAAGCTGTTCATATTGTGGATCTATTGTTAGAAGCAGCGAAATAACGAACAAGCACTATATTTGATGTAATTTTGAAACTTAATGTGAATGTTTAATTGTTAAGCTGCAGTTTTTTGTTCAGATGATTATGGGGGGAGGACTTTCTCTAAGAAACGGACTTGTTTGAAGTAGCTTCTACTCAAGTGTCTCAGACCTTCGGAAGCATCTGTGTCTGATTTTAAGTTAAATTCAACATAAAATGAAGAAAAGAAACGGAATGTACCGCGCATGCATTCCGTTATTTCAACCGCCATCAAGATAGATTTTACGGTTGTGAGAACATATAGATTTTTCATGAATGAAATAACTAAACGTTTCTTTTTATTCCAGACTTCATTTTCATCATTGGAGGATTTTGCTTGCGGCGTTGGCAAGTTTGCTTTCGTTTGATGATCCAGTCTAACTTTAAGCAGATTCATTCCCTTTTAGAACAAGAATATTTTTTGGGCTGTCCAGAAAGTCAAAATCCACTGAAAATGAAACATCATAAACATTGATATATCAACGTTTCTAAAATATTAAAGGGGCGTCTATAAGCCGGAAAATCGACTTATTAGACAGCCCCTATGTGTAGAAGACTCCGCTCATGGAATACATTATTAGCATTCCGCCTCTGTGAAACATCTCAGCCAAAAGGTGCCTTCACCCGCAAACAAGTTACGATTGTTCCGCTAAAAAATAAATTTTCTTCACTTTCTCCTTAAATTGTTCAACATGAACAAACCGCGCTTCTCGCAAAACCTCTTTTCCATCGACATATAAAATTAAAACAGGTGCGGTAAATATGGATAAGTGACCGGCTATGCTCGGAATATCATCGACGTTGATAAAGCCCATTTGAATCTTTGGAAACGCAGCCAGCACTTTTTCCACCTTTGGCAGCAAAGCATGACAAACACTGCAATTTGTTTTGGATATATATAAAAATGCCAAATGATGACTATTAATAAATTGCTCGACATCTTCTATGGAAAATAAATCATGGTTTGTCTGCAAAATTCATTTCGTCCCCTTTCATGATCAAAAAACTTACTTCATTATACCATAGGAAGGTATAAAGAAATTGAACAGATGCTTCACACGTTGAGAAGCGGGAGATTCACTTGGAGGGGCTTTAGAAGATGTGTATTGACGGCTTCTATTCTTTAATCGTTTGAATAGAAATATTTGAAAAAATGATTATGAACAAAAACTGGAAGTGATGAATCAAATTTGAGAGTAAACGTTCGATGATTTCAAATTGTGCGGATGATATCGCTTACCTTCACAGTAAAGAACACGGAAAAACGAATGATGTTAGAAGTCTTTCTTGTATATAACAAAGAAATTTTAACTTATTGCCCTTTGTATTGTTCTTGTTCGTTGATCTGCCGGGCAAAAATACCTTTTTCTATTTATTAGGCAGCTGGCAGCAAAATCAACGGATGCTCTTTTCTACCCCTTGTAAGTGAACACGTACATTAATTATGTTGAATTACACAAGTCATTCAGCCGCTTTGATGCGGAATCATTCAACATCGCAGACCTTTATGTAGATTTTCTTCGAGAGAAATCTTCTCCAATAAATACATTAAACCCCAGCACCTAAGTACTGGGGCAAAAAAACATGAAATCCCCCGCTGACGGGGTGAAATGGCCTGCGACGCGGCAGGCAACTTATCATTAAGTTATGAGCTTTTTGCTGATATTATGCAATGAGAGGAACCATTTAGGCTCCTCTCCGTTGGAAAACACAAACGAATCCACGTTTTTTCACGTGTGAAATGGTCTGTGACGAGACAGACAACTTATTTTGTATTCTAAGTATAGAAAAAACCTTGGGAAATGTCAATACATGATCAATACACTGTCAATACGTTGTAAATACGTTACAGATTAAATACCCATTTTACACGGTTCATAATCTTATTTAAATCATCCTTGTATATATTGCCGATATGTTGCTTTAGCCTTACTTTGTTGACTGTCGTTAATTCTTCCACCTTTACGGCGGAAGTCTGCGTTAAAAACGGATAGACTTCCTTTTTGAGAAAATAATGTGTCGCAAGTTTTGGCGATACCTTTGTTTTTCCTTTCCGATCTGTTATAATTTTGGTTTTTAACTTTGTAGTCAGCGGAGCTATCTTAACATTACCGGATGTACGGTTAATTCTGTTATTAGAAAGGACAAGCACCGGTCGTTCTCCGTTTTGCTCTGTGCCGATATTTTCCCCGAGTTCGCAAGTGAAAATGGCCCCTTGAACGATCAGTCGTTTCATTTGCGTTTGCTCATTCTCAATCCATTCATTAGCTAATGTGATCTTATTGGGATACCATTCGTCTAGTTTAGCTTTTTTGTCAGCTTTTTTTAAACGTAATCGCTCACGTTTTACTGCATCTGATTCCATCTTCTTCTCCCTTTCCCTTTGTTTTATACCGTCACACTCATGATTGTATCACGTCATGATCTTAAAGTTTGTTAAAGCTTCAATATTTTTTCGCTATACATTCCCATCATTTTGTCGTTTGCAGGTATGTCGAAACATCAATAGAATGATTATATAACAGTGTTATAACAGAATGTATCGGTGTTTTGACTAGTGATATAGACGAAGGACTAATATTGATTGAACCGAGAGACGTGTTACCTAGTTAAGAATGAAGGAATCTGCTTTAAGAAAGTATGCTCTCATTCTCCAAGCAAGATGCGGGTGGGAGCGAGGCTATTTAGAAAAGACATTATATTCTCTTGAAGCGTTTTATGGAGATAAAACAGAGCAGCGATATGACGCCAGAAACAAGCAGCAGAAGCAGTAATGGCATGTGTTCGACAATCAAACGTAGCAGTTTGCGAAATGAAGACAAAACAGGAATTAGATCGTTATAACGATAATATACAAACGTTAAAAGTGATGGTGGCAAACAAAACGATCTGCTAAAGTACTCATGATGAGGTTAGATCAACAACAGAAATACATAAAGGAAAGGGATGAACTTCTCACGCGGTTTCTAAAGGAATCCATGGAGACACGCAAAATGATCACTGTGCCCAAAGAGGAAGAGCAAAAGAAGAAAAAGTGTTTTGGTCTCTTCATCTCTTTTGTGATTGTTCATTTCGCATGCATCCTCTTTTCCCTCAAGTTCAGTATTCATGCGAGAATCAAAATTGTACATTTATTAAATTAGCATTCATATGCATCTTCGCTCTGTATGAGTAAAATGTTTGTTGGAGAAAGATAAGATCCTTCCGTTAGAAGCAGGAGTTTCTCTTAAATAGTAGGGGGAAAGACAAAATAAATGCAAAAAGGACTCTCTTCCTGTATTGTGATAAGTGCACAAACCAAACACAAGGAGAAAAGAGAGGTGAGCAAACATTAAAAGAGATCGAAATGGAATTATTTTCGATGATTCAAGAAACCTTCGGGGAACTGCTTCAACAGGTGTTGGAGTACATCGATCACGAGTGCCCTTGGTAAACAAACGTCACTATGTGCATCAGACGAAATGAGCCGGTGTAGGAAGGGCTTGAAAGGTTTATGATGGAAGAATACAGCTATGACCCGATGATGGACTGGTTTTCTCAATGGAGATGGAACCGCGTGGATCACCGCTTGCCGGGAGTATTTCGGAAAACGGCAGGAACGCCGATTTACAAGCATTAAAAGTGTTGAAAGGATTTAAAAAAACAAAAGAGGCACATACAAACAGGATGAGATGGTTGGCAAACGCTTACAAAACAGATCGTAAAAACGAAATATACCCAAAAAATCAAAACAGCAAAAAAATCCCCATCAAAATTTTGTCTCAATCTCTCTGCAAATCTATTACAATAGAAATAAAAACATAATTTATAAGGTGATGCATAATGGATTCTTCATGGCTGAAGCCGATTTCTGAGGCAAAGTATTTGGCAACGGACAATGCTTATCGCTATCGGGCGATTTTACGATATTTTTATATGCAGCATGAACGAATGCGGCAATATTTGTTTCCTGAAGAAGTATTTGCATTTTTAAAAGAACATGAGGAGTTTCAGAACTATACGGAAGATGATCTCCAGCAGGATTTAGATCAGCTTGTCAAATGGAAAAACTTAATTGCTCGGCAAGAGACGGTGAATATTCGCACAATCGAAGAATTTAAAAAGAAACGGTTTCGTTATCAATGCAGTCCTTACACGGTTGAAATTGAGAGGATGATCCGCACGTTAGAGAAGCTAGGTGATTCATTCGGAGGATCTTTAGAAAAAACGCGTTTTGACCGTTTATACTCTTCACTCGTTCGAATAGAAAATATTATACAAAACGATTTTCAAGAAAAACGAGAAGAGATTAATCAAATTTGGGAAGAAACATTCGATTATTTCAAAAAAATCATTCAAAATTCTGCGGATTACATCGCTTACCTTAACAGTGAGAACACGGAAGAACGAATGATGTCGGAAGCCTTTCTTGTATATAAAGAAAAATTTACGACATATTTACGCGATTTCATCGTTGCCTTACAGAAAACATCGTTAAAAATTGAAAAGTTGTTGGAAGATATCAGAGAAGATGATGTTCACAAACTAGTCGCAATTGTTGCTGATTATCAAATGACGATTCCTCGATTAGAAGAAATGGAAGTGACGAAAGAACAACTTGAAGAAGATTTATTCGAAAAGTGGAGAGGTCTAAAAGAATGGTTTTTAGGCAGAGAAGGACGTGAAAGTGAATTGTATTTTCTTCAGCACCAAACGAATGAAGCCATTCGCCGCATGACTCGGGTCGTGCAAAGGCTGGGGGAACGTCATCACAATTTCCGCAGCCGCAAGAAAGATTTTCTCCATTTAGCAAAGTGGTTTTCCGAGCTTCCGAGTTTAGTAGATGCCCACCGACTATCCTCTGTTGTTTTCGGCTGTTTCCATACAAAGCATCTCATAACAGAGAACGATGCAACAGAAAACTTTTATCGTGATATTTGGGAAGAAGAGCCGACAGAATGGACGGTAAAGCCTCGCGTTCGCCATTACCGTGAAAAGAAAAAGCCGGAAGCGATCGAAACACATGAAAAAGAGAAACAGGAGATGAAGGAGAAATTTTTGCTGGAGAAAAAACGTGAGAAAGAAGAGTTAGAGAACCTCATTCAAGACAATAAAATCGTATTACGAGAGTTGCCGGTGATCGAACCGCACATTCGAAAAACATTGTTAAACTGGATAGCAAAATCAATGACAAAACAAGACGGAGTCGTAAAAACGGAAAACGGGTGGAAAGTGAAAATCTTGCAAAAGGATTCTTCCTCGATTCAATTGAAAGCCTCTGACGGTACACTTACGATGCCGAATTATGAACTTTATGTCCTCGAAAAGGGAGAGATGTAACATTGGAAAAGACGGAGCAAGGGTTTGATGAAAAAGCGAAAGAAGCCATGACAGCCCTGTTTGAAAACTTCTGGATTGTCCGGGAAGAGGAACCAGAGCTTTATCAAAAGATTAGAGAACGTGAAAAAGTATTGAAACGTTACTTGCAAGAAAAGTTTGGATATCGGCTAATCATTCACCGCTATTTTGCAAAGCTGGAGAAAATCCCGGCTGAGCCAGAATCGTGGATGGGTATTCAAGATTTTCAAGATATATTAGATTATGCCCTGTTTTGCTGCTTATTAGCATATTTAGAGAGCAAAGCCGTCGATGAGAAATTTCTTCTGTCCGATTTATGTGAAGAGATTCAAGCGATGTATCCCGGGGAACTGCCAATCGATTGGACGAATTATCAACATCGGAAGTCGCTCATTCGCGTGCTGAGGACGTCGGAGCAAATTGGTATCGTAAAACGCGTCGATGGGGATCTTGAAGGGTTTGCAAATAAAGAAGACCATGAAGCACTCTATGAAGTTCCCGTTGTATCCCGCTATTTTATGAGATCATATCCGAAAGACTTGTTTCAATATGAAACGATAGAGGAGATTTTAGAAGAAGAATGGAAAGCGTCCCCGCAAGACTATCGCCGCCATCGGATATATCGGCAACTATTTTTGTCGCCAGCCATTTATCGAAGACAAAAAGACGATCCTGACTTTTATTATTTAAGAAACTTTCGCCATCGCTTGCGGGAAGATATTGAAAAACATACTGATTATCACTATGAACTTTTTAAAAATGCGGCACTTTTAACTTTACCGGAACGTCAAAGCCGCTATACGCTGTTTCCAGATCAAAAAGGTACTTCGGAGATTATTCTTCATTTTTCCAAAATTATTCGTCAGCATCTTGATGTTCACATGCCTGATGAATATGGACAAATCCGCTTAACACCAAATGATTTTTTAGGTCTGTTAAAAAAATGCCGTGACGAATTTTCCGAAGGATGGAGTAAAACATACCGCGACATGACAATCTCTCAGCTTTCTGATGAAGTATTGAGTGCATTAAAGGAGTGGAAAATGGCAGAACGTGAAGCGGAGACTGGGATGATTATTCTCTACCCCCTTTTAGGTCGATTAGTCGGAACATATCCTGATGATTTTCTAATGAAAGGAACGAATGAAGATGACGAGTAAATGGGAGTTATATCGAGCGGGAGTGTTAAATTTTTGGTATTATGATGAAGAATTTTTTCATTTCGCAGACGGAAAACTTCTATTGCGTGGAAGCAACGGCTCCGGCAAATCGGTGACGATGCAAAGTTTTCTTCCGGTTCTGCTTGATGGAAAAAAGAGTCCTGACCGCCTCGATCCGTTCGGTTCCCGAGCTAGAAGAATGGAAGATTACTTGCTTGGGGAAAAAGAACTCGTCGACAGGGACGAACGAACAGGCTATTTATTTTTAGAATATAAGCGAAAAAACTCTGAACAATATATCACAACGGGTATCGGCTTACGGGCAAAACGGCAGAAAAATATGGATTTTTGGGGATTTGTCGTTTTTGACAATCGGCGCATCGGCAAAGACTTGCGTTTATATAAAGAAGAAAAGACAGACGGGAAGACGCAAAAAATTCCTTTAACGAAACGGGAGTTGATCACTGTTATTGGTGAAGGCGGTACGGTTGTTGATTCGCAACGTGAATATATGGAGTTAGTGAATAAACATATTTTTCGATTTGAGTCGCTTGATGCGTTCCACGAATTGATTGAATTACTCATTCAATTACGCAGTCCGAAGCTTTCAAAAGATTTTAAGCCAACTGTGATCTACGAAATATTAGAAAGCTCGCTGCCAGCACTTACAGATGAAGAGCTGCGACACTTGTCAGAAACGATAGAAAATATGGATCAAGCAAAACAACAATTAGAACAGCTTGAAAAAGACGAGAAGGCTCTAAAGCATCTTTGCCAGCATTATTCGACTTACAATGAGTATATGTTGGCTGAGAAAGCGAATGAATATGTAAAATCGGAAAAAAGCTTTAAAAAGTTAGCTGAAGAAAAGAAACAGTTTGTCGCACAACATCGTGAATATGAGGAAACACTTGCGACATTGAAAGAAGAGACTCAACAATTATCGATTGAACAAGAAGTGCTGCGTAAACGGGAACTTGATTTATCCAATCATGAAGTGTTTCAGGCAGAAGAAAAGCGTAATGAAACAGCGGAAAAACTGCAGAATGTAAACAAAGAGCTCAAAAAGAAAGAAAGATTTATAGATGAAAAACGAGAGCAAGAACGGAAAATTGAACAAAACTTAAACATGTATGAAGAACGTTTCGAACAGTTGTTGAAAAAGCTAACAGAACAGTTAGAAATGATGCGGAACGATGCGTTAGAAAGCTCTTTTTCCGAGCATACAATCAACGAAGAAGATTTTCAGCGGAACCGAGAATATGAATTTGATTTTACCGTATGGAAACGGGAAGCTAATGCACATTTTGATCGACTGGAGCAAATTAACGGACTTTGGAAAGAACATGATGAAATTCAATTACGTTATGAAGAAACGTATAAAGAGCTCGGCGAATTAAATAGGGAATTAGATCAACTAAAAAATGAAGAGAAAAAATGGTATGAACTGGTTGAAGACGAAAAATCCCGTTTGCAGGAAAGCGTGTTTGAATGGAGCAAAATGTATCCGGATATAAAGGTGGATGACGAAGCATTTCAAGTATTTTTACAAAGGTTGAATGAGCTATATGAGCGCTATCATTTCGAAGAGGTGAAACAACCGTTTACGAATCAATATTATCAATCTTTAGAATCGTGGAAAGCGGAAAAAATTAAAAAACAGCATGAAATGAAATTGATAGAAAATGAAATTCGTGAAACGGAAGAAAAATTACGCTATTGGAAGGAACAAAAAGATCCTGAACCAGAACGAGACATGCAAACGGTGCAAACAAGGGTTTTGTTAAAAGAGAAAGGAATACCTTACGTTCCGTTTTATGCAGCTGTGGAATTTCAGGAGCACGTTTCTGAAGAGTTGCGGGAACGGATCGAATCTACATTAAATCATGCTGGATTGCTCGACGCTTTAATTGTGGAAGCGGATTTAGATATCCAATATGATCGAGTAATCATGCCAAACCCGGCAATGATGGCACACACGCTAGAGGATTATTTAAAACCTGATGTAGAGAATGACTCAGGTGTTTCTAAGGAACGAATCGAAGCGGTATTGCGCAGTATTATCGTATCGGACGAACCGCAAGAAAAGGATTATTTTGTCATAAACGAATCCGGACAATATTCACTAGGACTTTTAAAAGGACATGCCCCTGAAAGGGAAAAGGCAAAGTATATTGGAAGAGCCGCACGGAAACGGCTGCGTCTTGAGAAAATTCAGCAATTTGAGGAAGAATTACAGCTTTTAAACACTCAACTAAGAGAAAAACGAGAGCAGCTGGTAGCCATTGATGAACGAATTCGCCACATTACGGAAGGGTTTCAATCGTTTCCAACTGACCAAAATGTCAAATATGCCTATGACCAGTGGAAGGAAACGAAACTCAAAGTAGAGAGCAAAGAAAAAGAAACAGAAAAGAAAAATGAAAAATTAGGTCAAATTGCTCGAAAATGGCAGCAAGTGAAAAATACTTTGCGCAACAAGACAGAAGGACTGGACCTTAAGTTTTCAAAAAAAGGGTACGAAGATGCTTTGTCTTATATGAAATCATATTTAAAAGAGTTAAATGACGTACAAATTACGCATGGAAACATTGTGCACACCGATGAAATGATCAAAAATCTAAATGATCAGCTTGAAGCATTACAAAACGAAATAGACGAAGCGAAAGGCGAAATCAATGTTCTTCTCGATCAACAACAGCGGGTATCACTTGAACTTGAGCATATCGAATCGATGTTAACGAAAATGGGAGCGGAACATATTCGCCAAGAGATTCAACAGATTCGAGAACGATTAACGTTTTTAAAAACGGAAATTCCTCAGAAAATTAAGAAGCAAGCAGACATCGGGAATCAGCTTTCAAACATGGAAAACAAATTAAGCAGTTTAGAGAGAAAACTGGAATTTGCAAAGGTTCTTGTCCAAGCATGGGAAGAGCTATTTGCCAAAGAATTGGAACGAGGGCTAGTGTTTGTTGACGAAAATGAAACAGGCTCACTTTTGGACAAAGCAATAGACATTTCCAAGAAATATGGTTCTGTATTAAAAGAGAATACACGACTTTCTGTCACCGAACGATTAAACCGAATATTTTTCCAAGAACAACCGAATTTAATCGAATATCGTCCGGCACAGGAACCTGCCGATTGGAACAAACAAAATCCGTTCGTCGAGCTTTCATTAGATGAGGAATCGGAGCTGAAAGCGAACGATTGGAAGGAAAAAGCAGGACGCATCATCATGTTACTAGACTACAAAGGACAACGCGTCACACCATATTATGTATTAAAAGAGATTGAAAAAGATATATTGCTGCAAAAAGAATATATTAACGAACAGGACCGTGAATTGTATGAAGATATTATTTTGAAAACGATCGGGCGAATATTGCGAAGCCGCATACAGCGTGCCGAACGCTGGGTAAAAGATATGAACGCATTAATGGAAAAACGTGATACTTCTTCAGGTCTGACATTTTCAATTCAATGGAAGCCGAAGACCGCGGAAACCGAAGAAGAAATGGACACGAAAGATTTAGTCGAATTGTTGCGAATGAATTCGCGGCTGCTAAAGGAAGAAGATTTGCAGCGGGTTACGATGCATTTCCGCTCAAAAATCAACCGAGCGAGAGAAATGCTTGAAGAACGTGGGCAAGGCAATACGCTTCACCAAGTCATTAAAGAAGTGCTCGATTACCGAAAGTGGTTCTCGTTTACGCTTTATTACCAAAAAACAAATGAACCAAAGCGGGAATTAACAAACCAAAAGTTTTATAAATTTAGCGGCGGAGAAAAGGCGATGGCGATGTATATTCCACTTTTTGCTGCGGCATATTCACGTTATCAAGAGGCTGCAGAGGATGCTCCATATATTATTTCGTTAGATGAAGCGTTTGCCGGTGTTGATGAAAATAACATTCGTGATATGTTTGCTTTAGTCGAAGAGCTTGGTTTTAACTATATCATGAACTCTCAGGCGCTTTGGGGAGACTACGACACGGTACCATCGCTTTCTATTTGCGAGCTAGTTCGCCCGAAAAATGCACCGTACGTTACGGTTATTCGTTATCATTGGGATGGAAAAGTGAAACGACTTGCGACAAATCCGGACGAAGAATTTACTTTTACATCATCCATATAGGAAGGATGGTTCATGTTGGAACAAAAAGTAGCGGATGCTGTTGAGTTTTTTCGCGGTGAACCCGGCTTTCACCGCCTTTTTTTGCTGATGAAAAAGAAATATCAATCACTCGGGAGAATCGGCGGAACGGTCAAATTAGACGGTTTTTCCTTTGAAGAAAAAGAAGCGCTCGGGGCGTTTTTTGGGAAGGATTTTCATCAAGAATCTACTCCTTCGGTTTCATTAAAAATGTTTGCCGAACAATTAGAGAAAACGCGCTTTGCCGGTATACCGCTCGTTACGCTACTTGAGAATTATTTTGGTGAAGACATTACAACCAATCAAGAGAAGAGGGAAACAGATCGGAAGAAAAAAGAAGAATTTTTTCAAAACATTATTCATCAATATCCCGAACAAGCAAGGCTTCTGTCTTTTATAGCTGAATCAGCTCCCCAAAACCGCTTTATTCATATCGCCTATTCGCAAGATCGGGAACATTTGGAGACTGTTTTAAAGAATGTGTGCACTGCGCTTCAGCATTTGCCGAAAAAAGGTGATTATGAACGTCTTTCAATTTTTTCACAAAAAGTGCTAAAAGATCCGCACGCATTTGACTTGCATACGTTTCAAGGAAAAGTATTTCTTCATGTACTTCAATTTTACTCTGATCAAGACTATGACTTATCATCAGTCGAGGAAGTCAATGAGCTCCTGCAATCATTTGGCATTTTACGGGAAGATATTTTAAACTTTGTGACATGTGCGGGAATTTTGACAGAAACGGAACAGGGAATTCATTCTGTGTTTGCTTCTGCTGTAAAAACGAATACAGTACTCAATGTGCCATTGCGGGAAATATTGAAGTTAAAACGTGCATACCCTGCTATGGGGCAGACCGTATTTGTCGTTGAGAACTCAGGCGTATTTTCCGCTTTGTTGGATTTATTTCCTGACGCTTTTCCGCCGCTGATTTGCACAAATGGGCAATTTAAACTAGCGTCACTGATGTTAATAGACTTAATCATCCAAGAAGGTTGTCAAATATATTATTCTGGAGATTTTGATCCTGAAGGACTAAAAATGGCGCAGCGATTAAAGGAGCGGAATCAGGAGCATATTCATTTATGGCATTTCCAATTAGAAGATTACTTAGCGTCATCTCCAGAGGTTTTGCTGTCGGATGACCGAGTAGCGAAACTAGAAACTGTTACGATCGAAGAATTGCAGCCGATCAAAGAGAAAATACGGGAAATTAAAAAAGCTGGGTATCAAGAAGAAATCCTGAAGAAGCTTTATGAAGATATTTGTCGCCACATGTGGGATTAGGCTGGAAACATGATTTGCGAGTCTGTTCCCATTCGATTTGCTAACAATGCGCGAATGGGGACAGGTGGTTACATAGTAAAGAAAATACACGTTTGGATAGACGTACTTACTTTTCGAGTTTATATGATCATATTTCATTATTTGAGGTTTTAAGCTTCTTGTTGGTTTTAAATTAACCCGATGTCTATATATGATGAGCTTGCTCATTTTGGTGCAAGTGGTCCATAATTCCTATGTTGAAATGGAAAGACAAGCGAATTATTTTGCAGCTGCTCTAATATTGCCGTGGAAGCTCTTCCTATACTCATATAAAGCTAGAGGGGTTTATTAATTGAAAGAAATTTTGGATGGTTTCTATAAATGCGATGATTGTAAGAAGTTATCATATATGTTTAATAAGTTACAATTCAATACCAATGCCAGCAAAAGCAAATGTACCAAAGGAAATAAAAACACTCAGTTGCCATTAAGTTGGATCGCCAAACTCTAATGGAGAAAAGATTTGAAAGTACCAAAACAAGATTAACCTAGATTTAGAAATTTTGCATCAACTCCTTCAAGGAAATTCAAAAAATTTGGGGGTTAAAATAAACCAGATTTTACAAGCTCAAGCATCTGAAAGGATCGGATTTGAAATTGGCTAGTATTTTTAGACCCATTCATTTTTACACAATTGTACGGACTTAACTCTATTAAATAGATGTATGACTGGAATGATATATATTGTAAAATTTATGATAAAATAGCACTATATACATGTTCTTATGGGTGAGGTGTGTATATGTCGCACAATTTTCGCTTTTTAGAAGAAAAATGGGAAGTTCTCGCCCGTGTTGGGGAAACGGCAGAACGAAATGTCTATCAAAATCCAAATGTGGCGATAAGTGAGCTTAGAAAATTTGCTGAAACTATAACAAAATATATTTTAGCGTTAGAAGAAATAAAGGAAGAACGCAGAACTGATCAACAGGAGCGTCTGAGAATTCTTTTTTATGAGCAAATTCTGCCGAAGGAAATATATGACTTATTTACGGTCATTCGTTTGAAAGGGAATCAAGCGGTACATAATCCGAGCTATGGTGAAGTAAATGAAGCAAAAGCTTTATTGCATATGGCGTTTCGAATTGCGGTTTGGTTTATGGAAGTGTATGGCGATTGGTCATTTCAAGCTCCAGAATATATCGAACCGACACCGCAAACATCTATATCAGAAGATGAATTGAACCATGTAGTTAAGTCATACGAAGAAAAGCTTGCTCATTTGGAAACAGAACTTGAGAAGATACGCAAAGAACAGCTATATATTAGCAATGAAGAGAAACAAAAACGACGTGAGTACTCACAACGCGCCGTTGCCAACTTTGAATTGACGGAAGCAGAAACCCGTATTCTTATTGATCAGCAATTGCGTGATGCTGGCTGGGAGGCTGATTCAGAAAAGCTGCGTTTCTCAAAAGGAGTTCGTCCGGAAAAAGGAAAAAACATGGCGATTGCGGAGTGGCCTTTAAAACATGGTTACGCTGATTATGCTTTATTTATTGGCCCCGAGCTAGTAGGGATCATTGAAGCGAAACGTGCTAGTAAAGATATCCCATCTGACATTGAGCAAGCAAAAGAATATGCAAAACTTATTGTTCGGCATGGTCATGAAGTGATCCATGAACCATGGGGAGATTACTATGTTCCATTTTTGTTCGCAACCAATGGCCGCCCCTTTTTAAAACAGCTAGAACAAAAGTCAGGCATTTGGTTTTTAGATGCGCGGAAATCAACGAATCACCCGCGACCACTTCAAGGATGGTACACTCCTCAAGGACTGAAAAATCTATTAGAAAAAGATACGGAACGTTCGGAGCAATTTTTGCGTGATGAAAAATTTGATTATCTTAAATTACGAGACTATCAAGTCAAAGCTATTCAAGCGGTCGAAAAAGCATTGGAAGAGAAAAAACGCAGCATTTTAATCGCCATGGCAACCGGAACAGGGAAAACGAGAATGGCGATTGGTCTCATTTATCGATTGATCAAAGCAAAGCGTTTTAATCGTATATTATTCCTTGTCGACCGAAAAGCTCTTGGAGAACAAGCGGAAAGCGCTTTTAAAGAAAGTAAGCTGGAAAATTTCCATACGTTCACTGAAATTTATAGCTTACAATCGTTATACGATCAAAAACCAGATGATGAAACAAAAGTACATATCGCTACCGTACAAGGAATGTTAAAACGCATTTTCTACAACGAGAAAACAGAAGACATTCCATCGATTGATCAATATGATTGCATTATTGTCGATGAAGCCCATCGAGGCTATACACTAGATAAAGAGATGAATGACATAGAAATTGAAATAAGAGATCACAATGATTATGTAAGCAAATATCGAAAAGTACTTGATTACTTTGATGCCGTTCGCATCGGTTTAACAGCAACTCCTGCGCTGCATACTACAGAAATTTTTGGACCGCCGGTTTTCACTTATTCTTATCGTGAAGCAGTCGTCGATGGATATTTAGTCGACCATGAACCACCGTATCAATTTGAAACGGTATTAAAAAAGGAAGGAATCACTTGGGCCAAAGGTGAAAAGGTCGACGTATATGATACGGTTTCCGGCACAATTTCACAAGAATACCTTGAAGATGAAGTGAATATTGAGGTTGCACATTTTAATACAAAAGTTATCACAGAAAGCTTTAATCGTGTTATTATACGAGAGTTGACGAATTATATTTCTCCTGACGATGAAGGCAAAACATTGATATTTGCAGCGACAGATGATCACGCAGACTTAGTCGTACGTCTTTTAAAAGAAGAATTTGAAAAAGTATACGGTGAAGTCGAAGACAATGCGATTATGAAAATTACAGGCTCTATTAAAGATCCATCAGGTGCGATTCGACGCTTTAAAAATGAAAAATATCCAACTATTGTTGTGACGGTGGATTTGCTAACGACAGGTGTCGATGTTCCAGCAATTACAAATCTCGTCTTCTTGCGCCGCGTTCGCTCTCGGATTCTTTATGAGCAAATGCTAGGCCGAGCAACGAGAAGATGTGAAGAAATCCGAAAAGATCACTTTAATATTTTCGATGCGGTTGGAATCTATGAGTCTTTAAAACCATATACAAGCATGAAGCCTGTTGTCACTCGACCAAATATTTCACTGACTCAATTAGTAGAAGAATTAGAAGGTTTAGAAAAAGAAGAACACCTTCAGCATCAACAAGAACAAATTATTGCCAAAATCCAACGAAAAAAACGCCAATGGTCAGATAAGCAGCACCAAGACTTTAAAGTATTATCTGGTGGAAAAACAGTTGATGAATTTATAGATTGGGTAAAAAACTTGAATCCTGTTGAATTAACTGGACAGTTAAAAGAGTATAAATCGATGTTCCGTTATATGGATGAAAATCGCTATCGGGAAAATAAACAATATATTTCCACGCATGAAGATGAACTTATTGGAGTTAAACGCGGATATGGAAATGCTGAAAAACCGGATGATTATTTACAATCATTTGGAGAGTTTATCCGAAACAATATGAACAAAATCCCTGCGCTAATGATTGTATGTCAACGTCCAACTGAATTAACGAGAGAAGAGTTAAAAAAATTATTGCTTGAATTGGACCAGAAAGGTTTTTCCGAGAAAAAATTACAAGCAGCTTGGCGCGAGGCGAAAAATGAAGACATCGCAGCGGACATCATCGCCTTCATCCGCCAGCAGGCTTTAGGCGATCCGCTTATTAGTCATGAAGAACGAATTAAACACGCTATGAAGAAAATTTACCAAATGAAAGCATGGCCGCCTGTGCAAAAGAAATGGCTGGAACGTATTGAAAAGCAATTACTGCAAGAATCTGTTCTTCATCCGGATCCTGAAAAGGCTTTTGAATATGAACCTTTTAAGAGCCGTGGAGGCTTTAAACAATTAAATCAAATTTTCGATGGACAATTAGCACAAATTGTTCGCGAAATTAATGATAATTTGTATAACTATCACCAAAAGAAGGAGCAAGCGTAGATGAACAACAGAGAAATCGTCCAAAAACTATGGAATTTATGCAACGTGCTTCGTGATGACGGCATTACGTATCACCAATACGTGACAGAGCTAACGTATTTGCTGTTCTTAAAAATGATGAAAGAAACCGGTCAAGAATATATGATTCCTGAAAAATATCGTTGGGATTCGTTAGTAGAAAAAGACGGGATTGAATTAAAAGAGCATTATCAACAGCTGTTGCTTGATTTAGGAAAAGAGGAAAATGAATTATTAAAACAAATTTATACGGACGCGACATCGAATATTAGAGAACCAAAGAACCTAGAAAAAATTATTCAATCGACCAATAACTTAGATTGGTACAATGCGAAGCAAGAAGGGTTAGGGGATTTATACGAAGGGCTGTTAGAAAAAAACGCGAGCGAAGTGAAATCGGGAGCGGGGCAATATTTTACGCCTCGCGTCCTTATTGATGTTATTGTCGAACTTGTCAATCCCGAGCCGGGCGAACGCTGCCATGACCCGGCTGCGGGAACATTCGGCTTTATGATCGCGGCAGATCGCCATGTTCGTAAACAAACCGATGATTATTTTGACTTATCTCAAGAAGAAATCGAATTTCAAAAATACAAGGCATTCTCAGGAGTGGAGCTTGTCAGAGACACGCATCGTCTAGCGGTCATGAATGCGTTGCTTCATGATATTCATGGCGAAATCTTGTTAGGCGATACCCTCTCTTCACTAGGTGAAAGTTTGAAAAATTTTGATGTGATTTTAACGAATCCGCCTTTTGGAACAAAAAAAGGCGGCGAGCGGGCAACACGAACTGACTTCACCTTTACAACATCGAACAAACAGTTGAATTTCTTGCAGCATATTTACCGCGCTCTCAAGGCAAACGGCAAAGCTCGCGCCGCGGTTGTCCTTCCAGATAACGTCTTGTTTGAAGGCGGGGTAGGAGCCGACATTCGCCGCGACTTAATGGATAAGTGTAATTTACATACAATTTTACGCTTGCCAACTGGCATTTTCTATGCCCAAGGAGTGAAAACGAACGTTTTATTCTTCAACCGCGGGACAACAGATGTCGGCAACACGAAAGAAGTATGGGTGTACGATTTACGAACAAACATGCCTTCCTTCGGCAAACGGAATCCGCTAACGAAAGAACATTTTGAAGGATTTATCAAGGCTTATATGGCAGAAGATCGCAGCCAAGTCAAAGACGAGCGCTGGAATGTGTTCACACGTGAAGAAATTGCGAAAAAAGGCGACAGCTTGGATATTGGTTTAATTGCTGATGAATCCTTGTCCGTCTACGAAAACCTGCCAGACCCAATCGAATCTGCAGAAGAAGCGGTGGAAAAATTAGAACTAGCAATTTCGTTACTAAACGAAATCATTGCCGAGTTAAAAGCTGTCGAACAACCGAACACCTACCAAACAGATTTTAAAGAAATGCTAAAAGTCGCAGAAACATCTGAGGTGCTTGAAAAATGAGCAAAAAGAAACAAAAATCGATAGAAGAACTACTAGAAGAAGCATTAGTGCCGGAAGAAGAACAGCCTTATAAAGTGCCGGAGAATTGGGTGTGGGTGAAAGCTGAAAGTATAACTGAAATTGTAGGAGGCGGAACTCCTAAGACCACAGTCAAAGAATATTATGAAAATGGGAACATCCCTTGGATTACTCCTGCTGATTTATCAGATTTTAAAGATATTTATATAAGTAGAGGGCAGAGGAATATTACAGAGGAAGGATTAAAAAACAGCTCAGCTAAATTGTTACCAGAAAAAACAGTCTTATTATCATCAAGAGCACCAATAGGTTATGTAGCAATTGCAGCAAATCCGCTTTCAACTAATCAGGGTTTCAAAAGTTTTATCCCGTCAAAAGTTATTGATTCGGAGTACCTGTATTGGTACTTAAAGGGCTCTCAAAAATATTTAGAAAGTATGGGAAGCGGTAGTACTTTTAAGGAAATATCCGCATCGAAATGTAAGGAAATTAAAATACCATTACCACATATTAATGAACAAAGACGCATTGCTGAGAAGATCGAGAGGCTTTTTGCTAAAATTGATGAAGCGAAGCGGTTGATTGAAGAAGTGAAAGAGTCGTTTGAACTTCGACGGGCAGCAATTCTGGATAAGGCGTTTAAGGGTCAATTAGGTACAAATGATCCTGATGAGAAGAGTATGCTTGAAATATCTGATGTGATAACGGAAAAAGATCTTATCCCAGAAGAAGAGCAAATGTATGAAGTACCGGAGAATTGGGTCTGGGTTAAAGCTGGGGATATCACAGATATTGTAGGAGGCGGAACCCCTAAAACCACAGTTAAAGAATATTATGAAAACGGAGACATCCCTTGGATTACTCCTGCTGATTTATCAGACTTTGAAGATATTTATATAAGTAGAGGACAGAGAAATATCACGAAAGAAGGATTAAAAAACAGCTCAGCTAAATTGTTACCAGAAAAAACAGTCTTACTATCTTCAAGAGCACCGATAGGTTATGTAGCAATCGCTGCAAATCCACTTTCAACCAATCAGGGTTTCAAAAGTTTTATTCCATCAAATGTTATTGATTCTGAATATCTGTATTGGTACTTAAAGAGATCTCGAAAATACTTAGAAAGTATGGGAAGCGGTAGTACTTTTAAGGAAATATCTGCATCGAGATGTAAGGAAATTAAAATACCATTACCACCAATAAATGAACAAAAACGTATTGCTGAGAAGCTATCTAATTTACTAAGTAAATTAGATAATGAAAAGAAATTGGTTTTAGATTTTGAAGAAAAACTTAATTCATTAAAGCAATCTATCCTAAACAAAGCCTTCCGCGGCGAGCTTGGTACAAACGATCCAACCGACGAACATGCGATTGAGTTGTTAAAGGAAGTGTTAAAATCTAAATAAATCATTTATATATGAGCTCATTCAGTGATTATGGAGTAAACTCTTAGAAATTTTCTAGCAATTCCCCCGCTTCCAAAGTCGAAGAAATAAACTTCTTATGTGATTAACAAAGTAAACTGTCAACAATCAAAGATTGGAGTTTAAATAAGGTGTATTTGTGCAATGGATATTTGTTTTACAAAATTATCCATTATAATAACGATAGCATTTGGTTAAGGTATCTCAAAGGATAGTGAAAACTTGAGATGCCTTTTTGTTTTACAAATTATAATCATGATGATTGAGCGGATTGTTCGGTATTAAATTTAAATTATATGAATTTAACTTAGATGTGACCATGGAATACTAATATCACGCGTGATTTTATTTACAAAAACGAAATTTCAATTAAGGGATTTAAAGAATTAATGGAACGATTTTTAGAACTAAAAGAAAATGAATGAAAAACAAAAATTTAAAGATAAAATAATAAAATTTTTAAAACAAATATCTCGAATTTATATTAAATTTAAAGAAAGCGTTTACAAAATATTTTATTAGGAGGGACTGCCGGTGTTAACAAAAGCTGCTGTTACTTATGAAAAAGGAGAGCCTTTCAAAATTGACACGATCACGATTGATGAGCCGAAAGATGGCGAAGTTTTAGTCCGTATTAAAGCTGTGGGGATTTGTCATACGGATTTAATCGTCCGCGATCAATACTATCCTGTTCCACTCCCGGCCGTATTAGGACATGAAGGGGCTGGAGTTGTTGAGAAAGTCGGAAATGGTGTAACAAGTGTCCAACCTGGTGACCATGTTGTTTTATCGTTTAGCTCATGTGGAGAATGTGCGCAATGTTTATCAGGCAATCCGTATGCTTGTCAAAAGTTTTTTGAATTAAACTTTTCAGGAAAAATGAAAGACGGAACATGCCGCTTGCATAAAGACCATCAAGATATCGCCAACTTTTTTGGACAATCCAGCTTTTCGCAATATGTGGTTGCTTCAGAAAGAAATGTTGTAAAAGTTCCCAAAGATGTACCGCTTGAAATTTTAGGACCATTAGGATGCGGTATTCAAACGGGAAGTGGAGCGGTTTTAAATAAATTGAAACCAGAAGAAGGTTCAAGCATTGTTATTTTCGGTTGTGGCTCTGTTGGTTTGAGTGCACTTATGGCTGCAAAAGTGGCGAATTGTACAACCATTATTGCGGTTGATCTTCAAGATAATCGGTTACAGTTGGCGAAAGAATTAGGTGCCACTCATACGATCAATCCTAAAAACGTTTCTAATGTGGTGGAAGAAATTAAAACCATTACAGGTGGAGAAGGCGTTAACTATTCTGTCGAAACAACGAGCATTCCTGCTGTGCTGCGTCAAGCGGTAGATTGTTTGGCCACATTAGGAAAAGCAGCAGTCATCGGAGCTCCTCCAGTTGGAACAGAGGTAAGCTTAGATGTGAATACGATTTTATTTGAACGTTCGCTTACGGGAGTATTATTAGGTTCAGGCGTTGCGCAGCTTTTTATTCCAAAACTTATCGACCTATATAAGAAAGGGAAGTTTCCTTTTGATAAATTGATTAAATTTTATACGTTGGAAGAAATTAATCAAGCTAGTGAAGATTCTGAAAAAGGAATAACGATTAAACCGGTATTAAAAGTTTCATAATGCTGAACTTTTTTGTTTGTAATATTCGAAATATTTAAAAAGGAGGAATAGTTTATGTCTGAAGTAAAAGCAGTTGAAAAATTTTCTGTGTGGAAGAAAATGCCTATTGGCGGTGTGTGGAAATATGGCTCCAGCAATAGAGAATGTGTTGTGACAAACCTATACAATAACGAAGTACTTGTCACTTTTAACTATGCAAGCAAGGCGGATATCAATGAAGCGTACGAAACAGCACAAAAAGCGCAAAAGAGTTGGGGACAAACTTCCGCGTATGAACGTATTCGTGTTTTAGAAAAAGTTGCACAGCTCATCGAGGAAAAAAGAGAAGAAATTGTGGAAATTCTCGTGAAAGAATCCGGGAGTACAAAGTTAAAAGCAAATGTTGAGGTGGATTGCGCCATTGCGGATGTGAAAGAAGCAGCAAAATATCCGTTACAAATGGAAGGCTCGATTCGTGAATCTCTCATTCCAGGGAAAGAAAACCGTGTTTATCGTGACCCAATTGGAGTAGTAGGAGCGATTACGCCTTGGAACTGGCCATTCTATTTAACCATTCGTGTTGTTGCACCGGCTATTGCAACAGGAAATGGTGTAGTACTAAAACCAGATTCTCAAACACCGATTTCAGGCGGACTCATTATTGCGGAAATTTTTGAAGAAGCCGGGCTTCCGCAAGGGGTGTTAAATGTAACAGTGGCTGATCTTGAAGAAATTGGTGATTATTTTGTTGAGCACCCAATTCCTGAAGTAATTTCTTTCACAGGGTCAACAAAAGCAGGACAGCATGTCGGGGCTTTAGCTGTGAAAAATCTGAAAAAACCTGCACTTGAATTAGGTGGAAATAACGCCTTCATCGTACTTGACGATGCCGATGTTGATCAAGCGGTATCTGCAGCAGCATTTGGAAAATATATGCATTCAGGTCAAATATGTATTGCGATCAATCGGATTATCATCGATCGAAAACTGTATGAACCGTTTGTTGAAAAATTCAAAGAAGCCACTAAGGCCATAAAAGTTGGGGATCCGTCCGAAGATGGCACAGTTATTGGCCCTATTATTAATAAAAAACAAGTGGATCGAGCAATTCAGTTAGTAGAACAAACACTTAAAGAAGGTGCAACATTAATTCATGAAGGAAAAGTGGAAGGAAACTTAATTTATCCATATATTTTAGGCGATGTGACAAATGACATGGCAGCTGCGCAAAATGAAGTATTTGCCCCAATAGCGGTCATCATTCCTGTTGATAGTGAAGAAGAAGCGATTGAAGTGGCAAATGGAACACCGTTTGGATTAAGTGGGGCTGTATTCTCTGGCTCATTGGAACGAGGCATTCATGTAGCGAGAAAAATTAAAACAGGTATGATTCACGTAAACGATCAATCGATCAATGTAGAACCGAATGTTCCGTTTGGCGGAGAAAAATATTCAGGTTTAGGACGTTACTGCGGCGAATGGGCTATTGATGAATTTACAACTGTTAAATGGGTTTCAGTTCAAAAACAACCTCGTCAATATCCATTTTCATAATGCTTCTTCATCATGACATATTCTAACAATTTATACCCTTTTGTATTATGTGCGAAATATTGCACATGCTGCAAAAGGGTTTTCTTTTGACAAGCTTAATTTAGGAATTATTCCATTCATGATCGCAACGCAAATAGTTAAATACTTAATTTCTTAAAAATGACATCACACCCGCCTTCATTAACGATGGTCCAGAATATCAAGTTTAGTTTAATTCTGGAAGACTATTTCGACCAATCCATAGTATTTCTTCACCACTGAATATTCATTTCGCTTTTCCGCAGGCTTCGTAAGATCCATGAACGGCTTTTACGAGTTCGTTTCCACCTTCGATTTTCAGTCTCAGTCAGAGGTGTCTTGAGGAGGTTCTGGATTTGTTTCAATATCAGCTAGCTTATTGCCCATCACAACTGTGCGAAATGCTTTTCCTTTGGTTACATACTACGCAATCATTGTACTAAAATATGTCTTGTCTGTTCGTACACTTCTATAGAAAACAGATTCTTTTTTCGTTCGATAAATGAGTTCTTCCACGGACAACGCTTTGCTTTAAATATTTCCTCCCAATTTCATCAAAAAAATTGCTTCAAATGGTTAGCAATGGCTAACCATTTGAAGCAGTATTACTAAATTTTATTTAGTTCTTGAAGTAGAGGTGCCTATTCTTTTTTCAGTTTTCGGGTAGTGATATAATCAATTAAAAGAACAAGTTGAGGTGATGGAGATGGAATGGCAGGAAGTGCGTTCACTGTATCCGAACCAATTTGTGAAATTACAGGTATTGAAGTCTCATTTACAGGGTGATCAGGAGATTATTGAAGAGGTGGCTGTCATTGAAACGGTTTCGGATGAGGATGCAACTCGTGAGTTACTGCAATCAAAAGGGGATCAGCTTGTTTATCACACTAGTCACAAGGAGATTGTCTTAAAAGTTCGTGGAACGATTGGTCTGAGGGGAAATTTTCGTTATGCAGATTGAATATCGTGATGGGTTGTTGTTTACATCGATAGAAATTGTTTATCAAGGAAGGTCTAAGTTGATTGATAATATGGTCATTGATACTGGTGCTGTCAAAACACTGATTTCTCAAAATGTAGTAGAGGATATTAATTTACGAGTAGAGATGGGCGATCATATTGTTACTTATTACGGAATCGGAGGAAAAGAGCACGCATTTACGAAGAAATTGGACTCTATTAAATTAGGTTCTTTTCAACTGAGAGAGTATGAGATTGATTTTAGTGGGATGGACTATGAAGGGATTAACGGTTTGTTAGGATTAGATATATTGCTAGACGCTGGACTTGTTCTAGACCTAGACAAATTAGAAATGTACCGTTCCGGTCCAAAATAAAGGATAGGTGTCTGTGATTCAAAAAAGAATTCGTGCCACTGTGCATCATCCGACTCTTTTTTTGATTTATATTCAGAAAATTCTGTTTAAAATTCCGATCTTTTTCCTCTTCATTCCGCATTTAGCAATTGGTGAAGTAAAGATTCACTGACTTCGAAATCTGAATTATATTGAAATACCTAATCACAACATCTTCTGTTAACACTAAGTCAAATATGATTATACTTGCAACCATCTTTATCCTGTTCAATTAAAAACTCGAAACGGAATGTCCGTCCCGAGTTTTTAATTGAGCTTGATTCCTAAAAGTTTAAGCTATGTCACTCTTGACATCTCTTGTTTTTTTGCTACCGAACTAAGATAAAGCAGGTCACGAGTTTGCTGTCATTGGATGTTCAGTTTTTTTCATTTTATGTCATTTGGTCAATTCTTACATTTTCAGGGCTTGTTTTACGGTTTCCTTCAGAGGGGTCAAGGATCCGATCAGTTTTTGCAGATCATCTGATGTTTTGGACGCTTCTCCTTTGGAAATCGCGTCATAGATCGCTGCCGTAATTTCAGCAAACGGCTCAGGGACACCAGCGTTTACGAGGAAATTTTTCTCTTCTTCGAATGAGACAGGCTGATGCACGACTTTTTTGCCGGAAACCTCGGAGAGAATTTGGGCAAGTTCATCAAAGGTCCACGGTTGATTGGAAACAAGGTTATACGTTTTGTTTTCATGCCCTTCCTCTGTAAGAACCGTTGCGGCAGCCAAAGCAAGTTCATTGCGTGTTACTGAATTAACGATCCCGCTTCCCGCATTCGTAACAATTGCTCCAGACTCTATGGATGCGCGCAGCCACTCATTTACAAAAAAGTCCGTATATAAGGCATTACGCAGGAAAGTATACGGGATATTGGTCGTACGGATGGCATATTCCGTTGCTAAATGTACGTGTGCAAGGGGAATTATTGATTCCTCAGCAAAGGCATATCCTGTGTAAGCAATATGTTTGACTCCCGCATCTCTGGCAGCTTTTACGACATTTGCATGTTGAACGATAAGAAGCGTATTATCATAATGCGGACCTGAGATAAAGAGCAGCTTGGAGACACCTGCAAAAGCCTTTTGAAGAGATTCCGGTTGATTATAGTCGCCATGGCGAACTTCCACGCCTTGATCGGCAAGAGTAGAGGCTTTTTCAACATTACGCACGATGGCAATGATTTGACTGGCGGGAACTTTTTTGAGCAAATGTTGAATCACAAGCCCACCGAGTTGACCAGTAGCACCTGTAACCGCAATTGACATAATCATTTCTCCTTTTTTTCTAAAGATTTTTTGAATAAATAACATCATCTAGGTGGCGAAGCCAAAAATAAACGAAGGCGGCCGCAATTAAAGACTGGATTGAGGAATGACTGTTTATTATGTATTTCGGCCATTCTTGCCCACCATTATAATTGCATCAGAAATGTAAATCAAATCTTATGCCTGTGCTGCTAAACAAGGTGAATGCCTCCTATCATTTTGTCGCGCCTATCATAGATAAGGCCGTGCAATCAAAATTCTTACAAGTCAACTCCTCTTTAGCTTTTTAATAGTTTGCCCCTGTTGTTCAACTCATGAAAAAGTTATTTTCTCTTTCCCTAAGCTAGATAAACCTATGATGCTTCGCGTTTTTTATATATGATAGAGATTTTTTGTCCTCTTAAACAGTTTTATTTTACATTCACATAAGGACAGGGGATCTGGGGTAAGTTCTAAATTGAGAAAAAAATACTCCAAAACAACGGTTTAATATTCTGAATCTTCTGTTAAAATGTAGGTGAGCAATTCATAAAATTTTTTGAAGGAGAGGGCTCAACATCAGATTGCCGATCCATATTGAAATCGGTGGAGGTATTGAAACGGGGAGCTTTACTGAAAATATAGCTGAAAGTGACAAATCGATGGAAGTCTTTCAAAATCGTAAGTTATAGATCTATCTAGATAAACCTGATCGATCCGGTTTTACGAAGTTTACAGGGGAGCCGATTGCCACTTGCCCTCTTTGTGGTGAGTTACATGTCTATTTCGATAATCCTGATTCGGTTTATTTTACGAAGTTAGTTGGAGTGAGGATTTCCATTGGTTCTCTATGTCGTATGCTATAAGTCTATTTCGATGATTCTGATTTGTTTTTACGAAGTTTGCAGGGGCAAGGATTTCTATCGGTTCTCTTTGTCATGAGTTATAAGTCTATCTCGATAATCCTGATTCTGTATATTTTGTGAAGTTTGAAGGGGCTACGATTCCTACTTGGACTCTTTGTCCCTTGAGGTTACATAAATCTTAATCCGGCGGGTCGAACCGGTGATGGCAGAAATGCAGAGCATCCGTTCGTTCATTTTGTCTGATGGAAAGAAAAAGGTTTGGTCAATTCAATAGAGTGATTATCCTCAAAATTTCACTATCACGGAAGATCCCAATCATAAGCCAAACGAGAATTTGATCGGGTTTTGGGCGCATGACCGGGAGGAGGTGGACCGGATTGCAGAGCTTGTAGTTCGATATGGGGGCACCATCGACAGCGGTCCCTGGCAGTTCCCGATCAGCCCGACTTATTATGCGGTTTATTTTCAGGATCCTTGCGGAAACAAGTATGAAATGGTCCACCGATTAAATTGATTCAGCACCAGTTGTTGCCCAGCCGAAACCTTTTCGTTGCTGCTAGCTTCTTTTAGCGGATACCGGTTACGGTTTCCGATTTGTGCGGGCAATTTCCCGCTTGACGGCCGGTGCCACTTTAGTACCCAGCAGTTCGATGGCACGCAACACTTTTTTGTGCGGCAGCGTGCCGACGGTCAATTGCAGAAGGAATCGATCGTGGCCGAAAATTTCATGCTGGAACAAGATTTTTTCGATCACTTGCTCAGGGCTGCCGACAAAATTGGCGCCCCGTAAGGAAAGAGAGAATTCAAACTGCTCCCGGGTCAATGGCGGCCAACCGCGTTCCCGTCCCAGCCGATCCATCATCGTTTTAAACGCTGGAAATGCAATGTCAGCTGCTTCCTGCGACGAATCGGCGATAAAACCATGTGAATTGATACTGAGGTGTGGCGTTTCGTGCCCCGCCTTTTGCGCTGCCTCCCGGTGTAATTGAGCAAAGGGCGCGAACCGTTCGGGCAGACCACCGATGATGCCCAGTGCCATCGGAAGACCGAGCATGCCTGCACGGACGGCCGACTCCGGGGTTCCTCCAACGGCTATCCAAACCGGAAGCGGATTTTGCAGGGGCCGCGGATAGATCCCTAGATTGTCCAGCGACGGACGATGCTTTCCCGCCCATGTGACCCGTTCGGATTCTCGCAGCTTGAGCAGCAGATCAAGCTTTTCTTCAAAAAGCTCGTCATAATCTTTCAGGTCGTAGCCAAAAAGGGGAAAGGATTCGATAAACGAACCGCGGCCGACCATGATTTCAGCGCGGCCTTGAGTGAGCAGGTCCAAGGTGGCAAATTGTTGAAACACCCTCACCGGATCGTCAGAGCTTAAGACGTTTACTGCACTGGTCAACCGAATGCGTTTGGTGCGGGTCCCGGCAGCGGCAAGCACTACCGCTGGAGCCGATACGGTGTAGTCGGGACGATGATGTTCACCAATGCCGAACACATCCAGTCCGACTTGATCGGCTAGTTCAATTTCCTCCATCAAGTTTTGCAGCCGTTCCCCCGGGCTGATCAATTGACCGGTTTCCGGATCAACCGTCCGTTCTCCAAATGTGTAAATGCCGATTTCCATCCGTTGGCCCTCCTTTGATTACTGTTCGTTCATACCGATGTTAGATTTATCTTACCCTATTTATTCGACGCTAGGCAATAAAAAGGGCTTAAGGCAACAACCGCCTTTCCTCAAGGGTGTTTTGCTATGGATGGGAAGTTCGTTTCGGACAATTTTATCGTAAGAAAAATTTAGCTGACAGGGAAGACGAGATGCTCCAAGATTTTTCCCTAATTCGCTTATGGAGAGGGAATGCTGGTGTGTTTTGTCGCTGTCCCAACGTTTTTGATTCATTAGCGGAGCGGGAAAACCGCACGGTGCTTTTCATATCCGTTGTTCGCTTCCAGACTGGGAATAACGCCTGTCTATTATCCAAAAGCATTTTTCTCCCGGAAACGGGCATTTTGTGGAACCCAAAAATCATGACGTATCTTCATAGAGGCTTCTTTAGAATGCTGAGAGCGGAGGGATTCTTTCTTCCATCTATTTAAAATAAATCTTGACGTTTGCCGGATATCCAACATATGCCCATACCAAAGCCGTGGCGAATGCATAAAAAATATTGAGATGTAAATTGTTACAACGGGAGGTATGGAAAATGTACCCGGAACGTCAATTTTTCGGAAGGAGACCCTTTTTCTTCGGAGGGCGGAACCCTTTTATCTTCGGTGCGCCGTTTTTTGGAGGCTTGCTCGGCGGCTTTTTAGGTAGTGCACTGGTAGGACCGCGGCCATATCCGTTTTATCCGCCGTATTACGGAGGATTTTATGGCGGTTATCCGTACTATTGGTAAACGAAAATTTTTTCGACGAGCTGTCTTAAACGGTCATTTTAGAATGACTTTAAGACGGCTTTTTTTATCCGCAGATTGCAAGATGTAATTCGGGATCAAAGGCAGATGTCGATTCATCATATAACATCGCTTTTGGTTCCATAGCAAGCTCTTGTGCAATTGCCATGCGCTGTTGTTGTCCTCCGGAAAGTTGACTTGGGTAATAGTTCATTTTTTCAGCTAAAATCAACTTTCTTTAAAATAATTCTCCGCAGTTTTACGAGCGGCTTCCTAGGAATTGTTGAGGGCTTTATCTGTACCAGCCATTTCGTCACCATTGGAAATAAGTTAAAGCATCGAAGAGCCCTTCTTATTTCTTTTCAAAGAGCAGCTACATGCTTTTCATTAACCTTCTCAATTGGTTTTACAAAATAATGTCCAACTAGTTTAACTGTTCCTGAATGAGGGAAGACATTTCATTCTATTTGGATATGCCCTATAAAGAATGGTTGTGATTCTTTTAAGAAGGTTTTAGCGGATGTATTGAATATTCAACTGCCCTCTTTAGAATTTTTGAGGGCAGTTTTTTATGTATGTGTCAAGTTTTTCTCGACATTGCTTAAAGCACACTATTTTCAGCGCTCCCTTTTTGTACGCTTACTCTCAGCTACTGCGCTTTCGCTCATCAAGAGAAGTAATCGACATCAACGAAGAGCAACTCCAACCCTACACCTACTATTCCCCAAAACTATTCATGTTGATTCCGATTCTGATGCAAAAGTTCGGTCGAAAGCAGAATCTGATCAAGATCAAAACCAAGAGCAAAGAGATTAATTGAGCATAATTAAATGTGGGTGAGATGTCTTTTTTGTCCCACCTATAATATAGGGTGAGAATGTTATGGAACATTTAGATAAAGGAGAGTTCTCTTGGTTACGGAATGCTTCTACCCAAATCCCTCAATCAAATAAATCTTCCATTGATTCGAGCGGGAATTCAGATGTAAATGTTGATGTAAATATTCAAGTTGATACGATACCCATTGCATTTGACGTTCTTTACTATTTATTGGCTACTAAGCAATTATCGCACGAAGAGTTTGAGTTTGCTTTACGTAAATTATTGGAGACAACAAACAAGTATAAAAAGCTGAACCGTGACGGTTCTTCAAGAGTCAATTTGTTACATCCTAATGTATGGGGAAGGTAAAATAATAAAGGAGATTTTACTTTTCCTTCATTTTTTTAAAGGGAAACATGACAGGTAACCTAGTTTTTTAAGTTTTATCGTTTGGGATTTATTTTAGCATTTGATCATTTCTGAAACTGTTATGATGATAGGGACGGTACGTTTTAAAAAAATGTGAAAATGCAAAAAATTGTAAGACTGTAAAGCATCTTCCTTTATTTGAATTCAGCCCGGGTTACGATCTAGTTATAAAATGGTGAGCACGTAAATGATCGAGAAGATTGGAAAAGAAAGCTGCTGTATGGATGCAGTGAAAGTTTAAAGATTTTGTAAATTAAATTTTTTTATCCCTTCAGCAAAAAGCACTGGCACGTTTTTCTTGATTAAAGCAGCATATGTAGAAAGGGTATTATTTTTTCAACCAAATTCAGAATTGATGAAGAACATAAATGCCCAAAAGTTTGCAGGAAGAGGATATCAATCGACAGTTCATATTGTGAAAATTCGAAAATTTATTTTGTTTCTTATTGCGGCCAAAGCATGGGCCGCTCTTTTGTTTTGAAAAAGAGGAAGACAGATTATGCTAAAATATTTTTAAAATACAATGAATCGACAGCAAGATTTAGAGGGGGAAAACCATGGCGGTTAAAGCAGAGATTGATTTCCAAAAAGAATTATTTGAAGCAGCTAATAAAATGCGCGGAAGCGTGGCTCCAGCTGACTATAAACATTATGTACTGCCGCTTATTTTTTTGCGCTATCTTTCGAATAAATATGAACAGAGCTGCAATGAGTTGGAGCAAATTTTTGCGGAAAATGAAGAAATGCAGCAAGGTTTCGTTTCAGATTCTCATCAATATAGAGATAAAAATGTGTTTGTCGTCCCGAAGGAAGCCAGCTGGCACTATATAATGAAAAATGCTAAACAGCCGAATATTAAAGAAATTCTCGATAATGCGATGAAGCGAATCGAGGAAGAAAACCCAGAATTGACAGGGGTGCTGCCGCAAATTTATCAAGGCTTGAACTTGCCGGTAGAAAATGTTGCTGGATTAATTGAAATTTTTTCACGTGATGTGTTTAGTGGCAGCTCGGAAGACAGCATAGATATACTCGGTCGTACTTATGAGTATTTTATTAGTTCATTTGCTTCGTCAGAAGGGAACAGAGGCGGCGAGTTTTTTACCCCATCCTGTATTGTGGAATTGCTGGTGGAGATGCTTGAGCCGAAAAGAGGTATCGTGTTTGATCCAGCGTGTGGAAGCGGTGGAATGTTTATTCAAAGCGGGAGGTATGCGCCGAATAAAAAGTCTCTTTTATTTTATGGACAGGAAAATGTCGTCACGACAGTACGTCTTGGAAAAATGAACGTATTGCTTCATGGCATCAATGCGGAAATACGGCTGGGAGATTCGCTGTTGAACGATCAATTTCCTGAATTAAAAGCTGATTATGTGATTGCCAACCCGCCGTTTAATCAAAAAGATTGGGGGGCGGACAGAATATCGAAAAGCGATCCGCGCTTGATCGGGCCTGTTACAAACAGCAATGCAAACTATATGTGGATGCAGCATTTCTTATACCATTTAAATGATGCAGGATCAGCAGGGTTTGTGATGGCAAATGGCGCAATGACAACGAATGTTAAGGAAGAAAAGGAAGTCAGGAAATTATTGGTGGATGAAGGGTACATCGATTGCGTTGTCCAATTGCCGGAAAAACTGTTTTTCACAACAGGCATACCGTGCTGTTTGTTCTTTTTAAGCAAAAATCGCGATGGAAAAAACGGTTACCGTGCTCGAAGAAACAAAATTTTGTTTATCGATGCCCGAAAAATGGGAAAGCCCGTCAGCCGCAAGCAAAAAGCATTGTCTAAAGAAGAAATTGATAAAATCGCATCAGTTTATCGAGCATTTAAATATGAACATGCAAAAAGCTGCGAAAATATTGAAGGTTTCTGTAAAATTGCAAAACTTGAAGAAGTACAACAAAACGACTACAAACTGACACCAAGCATGTACGTCGGAACAGAGGCAGAAGAAGAAGAAGAAGAAGACATTCCTTTTGAGCAAAAAATAGCCGAACTAACGAAACGGTTGCTCGAACAATTTGAAGAATCGAACAAACTACAAGAAAAAATCAAACAAAACCTGGAGGAGCTGATGTATCGGAATGGGGAAAAGTCAAACTTAGTATTCAAAAGGGAAAAAAATGAATGATCTGAGAAAATGTGAAATTTTTTTATCGGTGCTTTCGAAAATTTCCTAATAAAGATTAATCGAGGAAAAAAGGTGGTATTAAGACCTTTCTGTCAGAGAAAAGTGTATTATAATCATTATAAAAGAAGAAGTTAAAACGAAACTTTTTCTTCACAAAACCAAACATTTGTTCTATTATTTTATGTAGAAACGTTTAGAGGATATTATAAAATGAATCATGATGGAGGTTTCATATGATGGAAGAAGCGTTAAAATTAATATTATCAGAGCTAAAAGAAATGAAAGAAGGACAATCCCGTTTAGCAGTCGAACAACAAGGTGTAAAGGAACAGCTGAAAGAGCTAAAAGTAGGGATGAAAGAGCTAAAGGAAGGTCAGTCTCGTTTAGCAGTTGAGCAAAAAGGTATGAAGGAAGAGCTGAAAGAGCTAAAGGAAGGTCAGTCTCGTTTAGCAGTTGAGCAAAAAGGTATGAA
>ERZ1673810.20-NODE-20-length-42122-cov-19.297882_pt1 | contig 42122 bp, 44 predicted proteins | sample MGYA00580152_ERZ1673810 | MGnify/ENA primary metagenome ERZ1673810 (study PRJEB41219, sample SAMN04549604) | soil metagenome | isolation source: soil | place: USA: New Mexico, Bitter Lake NWR | collected 2008-11-15 ...
TTCGCAGCTCGGGACTTTCACCCTATAGATTACACCCATGCCGGGCGCACAAGAGCGAGCCATCCCTATAATAGTTTTATGGGATGGCTGTTTATTTAAACTGTACCGTGAAACAATTCTTTTTTCCTCCACCCGCCGAGCCTAAAATATAAAAAGGCGAATAAGCTGGAAATAACAAAGCTGACGCCCATTCCGACACCGATGCCGTCTTCGCCGATCCAATTGGAAAAAAGGTATGTGAGCGGGTAACGCAGCACCCAAAACGAGATGATGTTTAAAATTAAGACTTGCATCATCGCACCAGATCCACGAACAACACCGTTTAACACAAAATTGATGCCAAGAAACGGATAGAAGAAAGCGACGATTTTTAAATAATTCACACCAAATTGCACCGCTTCTTCCTCCTGGATAAATAATTCCACACCAAAACGGGCGAAAAAGAGAATTAGCAATGATATCAAAACCATAATAGCTAAATTATACATCAATCCATATTGAGCAATTTTATAAACTCGATCCCATCGATTTGCACCAATGTTTATGCCTGCCAAGCTGTTGACAGCAGTTCCGAGGGCCATTGCGGGAAGCAAGATAATATTATCGAGCCTCTGAGCAGCGCCGAATCCGGCCAGCGCATCTTCGCCAAAACTAGCTACAACGCTCATGATCGCCGTCACTCCAGCGGAAATGACCATCATTTGCATGCCGGACGGAACCCCGATTTTTAAAATAAGAGAAACTTCTTCTTTTTTCGGCATACGCGGCCATGTAAAAGGAACTAATTTGTAATGAATTGCCAAATATATTCCGAATAAAAAGGCGATCCCTTGGGAAATCACTGTTGCATAAGCCGCTCCGGCTATGCCGAATTGAAATCCAGAAATAAATAATGGATCCAAAGCGGCATTTAAAAGAACAGCCAAAACAACAAAATAAACCGGGGCTTTGCTTTCTCCAAGCGCACGCATCAATGTCGCCACAAAATTGTAGCCGAATAAGAAAATAATTCCAAGAAAATTAATTCGCAAGTATAAGGATGCATCTGCAATTAAACTGTCAGGTGTTCCAAGCAAAAATAAAATCCGTTCGGCAAAAATAAATCCAAAAACTCCAAGCAAAATCGATAATATAAACAGCGTGACAACAAAGGCATTCACATACCGTTTCAACCCTTGTTCATCACGTTTTCCTTTTAATTGAGACAAAATCGTTAATGTTGCTTGGTTGATCCCGATAATGAAAGAAAGAATTGTGAAAATGACAGTTCCAGAGAGAGACACCACCCCTAATGCACGAGCCCCCAGCAAGTTTCCAACCCATAAACTGTCAATTATTTGATACGAAACTTGAAGCAAGTTCGTTAATAAAATAGGTGAGGAAAAAGTGATGAGCTGCTTTAAAATATTTCCTTCTGAGTAATCCGTCTGTTTCATCCAAGAATCACCTTTTTCTTTCATCTTACATTGACGCAGCCTTCGAATAAGCAAAGTGCCGCTCGGTGAAGGATTTACGACCACGTCCTGCTGAGAGCTTTTTTTGAACGAATGGGGCCCTCTTGCTTCCTTACTTTTATCAAGATTTATTCTTCATATATCATTTTTTTCGTCATGCCGCCGTCAATAATAATATTTTCTCCCGTAATAAAATCGTTGTCGGGATGAGTTAAAAACAAACACGCTCTGGCAATATCATCCGGTTTTCCGACTCGCTTTGCAGGATGCTGTAGATGATCGCGCTCAGTAAGCAGTTCATAGTTGTTCGTTTCAATCCAGCCGGGGCTTATACAATTGACTCTGATTTTGTCTTCCCCCAATGAAATAGCTAAAGCGTGTGTTAAAGCAACGATGCCGCCTTTAGATGCAGCGTACGCTTCCGAATCTTTTTCAGACATGAACGCTCTTGTTGAAGCAATATTAATGATCGAACCTCCCCTTTCATTTTCTCGCATATATTTTGCCGATTCCTTTGCAAATAAAAATACGCTGCGAAGATTTGTTTGTAATATGTCATCCCATTCTTCAACCGTTAGCTCATAAAGAGATTTAAATCTTGAAACACCTGCATTGTTAATCACAATATCGATTCTTCCCGTTGTATGTTTGACCGTTTCTATTAATTTGATGACGTCCTTATGATTTTTGACATCCGTTTTGATAAACATCACTCCATATTCCTCAGCTGTTTCCTTTCCTTTTTGTTCATTCACATCCGCTATCACAACTGTTGCTCCTTCTTTTGCATAGGCGGAAACGATCGCTTTCCCGATCCCTTGTGCACCGCCGGTTATAATGACTGTTTTTCCTGCAAAGACCATGTCGATTCCTCCTCTTATCGTTTTTTAAAATCCTGCTCTTGTTTTCGATTACTTCCGTTGGAAATAACAGGGTCAGCCCCACAATATTGAAAATTTTCATTTAAAGATGGACTTTTTTCGTTGAACGCAGAAACCGTCTAAAGATCTTTTATGCAAGCTTTTTCCCTCCTTTTCGCTTCGGCTGCTTAAAAGGTTGGTTTCACCATCTTGTGTTCGAGCTACTAGTTCAATCTGGCTGCAAAGCTGGAAGCTTGCAACCTTCCCCTCCCCTAAATCGAAAAAAGAGTCCCCCTTGAAAAAGATTGACTGTTAGCTCAGAAGACACGCAGCCTGATATAAAAAGATCCACTCTACTCGCCTAAACGGAAGCGAATTAATTTTTTTGTATTGCCTTTTTTCGGCTGAAGATTTTTACATTTCTTCAATTTAGTCCCTTTTAGATAGCTCACTCATTTATTATATCATTTATAAACTTAATCAATTGACAACAACGTGCAGCATACATAAAATACAATTAAACAGATCGGAATAAAAGTCAGAAAGGAGATACCTTTGGCAATTAAATTGACAACTGTTTCCATCTTTGTTTTCATGATTATCTCATGGCTGTTTGGCATCTATTCGCTGTCAAAGTTTTACACACCAACAATCATCATCCCGATTTTTAACAATTATTATTGGTCTACTCCATTTGTCGGAATGTTAGGTTTAACTGTTTTCTTTTCCATCGTATCAGTAGCGACATTTTTTATCTTGAAATATAAAAATTTTAGAAAACGAACCGCGATCTATTCTATAGCCTCCATTTTATGGATAGCTATTATCGATGGCAATTTAAAATTTTACTGTTTAATCTCGGGATTTGCCATTAACTTTATGATATTATTAAACTTTAACTCATTCTAACTGGACCAGGAGTGAAGAAATTGGAGAAGAAGCTAGAGAAAGCAACATTCGCCGGAGGCTGTTTTTGGTGCATGGTAAAACCTTTTGACCAGTGGGACGGCATTGAGAAAGTCATTTCTGGTTATACGGGCGGGCATGTTGAAAATCCTACTTATGAACAGGTCAAAACAGGGACAACTGGGCATTATGAAGCGGTACAAATCGAATTTGACCCATCGGTGTTCCCATATGAGAAGCTCCTTGAAATTTATTGGCAGCAAATCGATCCGACCGATGACGGCGGACAATTCCACGACAGAGGCAGTCAGTACAGGACGGCCATTTTCTATCATTCAAATGAGCAAAAAACGCTGGCAGAACAATCTAAACTCGCCTTAGCCAAAAGCGGAAAATTCAATAAACCGATCGTAACCAAAATTTTACCGGCTGCGCCATTTTACCCAGCAGAAGAATATCATCAAAATTTTTATCAAAAAAATCCAGAAGCATACAAAAAAGATCGGGAAATTTCCGGACGGGATGAATTTTTGCGAAAGCATTGGAAATAAAAATGATCGAAACAGTAAAATCTTACAATAGATTTTACTGTTTTTTTGAATGGCCATCACTGATTATGCATTCATTCAGCTTCCTGATTTCCGGACATCCAAACGCATTTGTGTAAACGATTCCATTTTGTGTGTCAATGCAGCCTCTTGCTTCCAAAATGTTACAGACGGAATTTTGAAAACGTTTTACAAAAATGATTGACTATTTTTTTAGCATAACTTATTATTGTAATTGACAAAAAATTACGAATATTACCAAAGAAAGGGGATGGTACAATGGAAACATTCGGAAAGGAAAAAGAACAGGGGGAGCGCATTCTCGATTATGAGAAAATTGTTGCAACAAGCAAATTTCAACAGTTGATTCAAAAAAAGCGGAATTTTATTGTACCCATTATAATCGTTTTTCTCATCACTTACTTTTTATTGCCGATTCTCACGGGTTATACATCCATTTTGGAGCATAAAGCAATCGGATGGATTACATGGACATGGCTCTATTCGCTTGGTCTTTTTGTCATGGTTTGGGTGTTCGCTACGATGTATGTAAAAAAAGCGGAAACATTTGACCAATTGGCGGAAGAAATTATTGAAGAAAATATAAAATAAGGGGGGCTGCACTTTCATGAGTGTACCAGCATTTATTCTGTTTTTACTCATCCTTTTAGTCACGTTATATATCACGTATTGGGCTGCAAAAAGAACAAAAACCGCAAACGAATTTTACACAGCCGGCGGAGGCTTGACTGGGTGGCAAAATGGACTTGCGATAGCTGGAGACTATTTATCAGCCGCATCATTTCTTGGTATCGCAGGCGCCATCGCATTGAATGGATTTGATGGTTTCTACTACAGCATCGGCTATTTAACCGCATATCTCTTCGTTCTATTCATCGTTGCAGAGCCTCTCAGAAATTTAGGAAAATATACACTCGCAGATATGATCAACTCAAGATTCAGTGAAAGAAAAGTCCGTGCAACAGCTGCTCTAAGTTCCATCACAATTGTTATATTTTATATGATCGCACAGCTTGTTGGTGCAGGTGCACTCATTAAATTGTTATTGGGGATTGAGTATTGGATCGCCGTATTGATCGTTGGAGTCATGATGACCATTTACGTATTATTTGGTGGAATGACAGCAACTAGCTGGGTGCAAATCATAAAGGCTGTATTGCTTATGGCAGGAACGGTCATTATTTCATTCCTTGTTTTATTGAAATTTAACTTTAATATCGTTGGCATGTTTAACGAGATGTCACAAGCGACTCCACACGGCGAAAACTATTTACATTCAGGAATTGTATTTAAAAATCCGCTCGATTTACTTTCAATGATGCTTGCCTTAGTGTTGGGAACGGCAGGGCTTCCTCACATATTAATGCGCTTTTTTACCGTTAAAGATGCACAAACTGCACGTGCGTCAGTAGTGAATGCAACTTGGGTTGTCGGAATTTTTTATGTCATGACAATCTTCTTAGGATTCGGTGCAGCCAAATTTGTCGGTTCAGAAACGATTATAGCCGAAAATCCTGCTGGAAATATGGCGGCGCCGCTGCTTGCGAAAGCACTTGGAGGAGATTTCTTAATGTCCTTTGTTTCTGCAGTAGCTTTTGCAACAATATTAGCTGTTGTTGCAGGTTTAGTTTTGTCTGGTGCGTCCGCATTCGCGCACGACATTTATGGACAGATCATTAAAAAAGGAAAAGCTACGGAAAGACAGCAAGTGTTAGCTGCAAGATGGGCTTCTGTAGGCGTTGCCGCATTTTCAATCCTGCTAGCCCTTGGCGCTCAATCATTAAATGTTGCATTTCTTGTGTCTCTTGCGTTTTGTGTAGCGGCAAGCGCTAATTTGCCCGTCATTGTTTATACGATTTATTGGAAAAAATTTAACACTGCCGGAGCGGTCACTGCCATGCTGGCTGGTTTAATTACAGCGATTGTATTAGTGTCAATCAGCCCAAATGTCATTCATCCTGAAGCTGGAAAAGCCTTTTTTGTCGGCGATCCTATTTTCCCGCTGACAAACCCAGCGCTCATATCAGTACCAGCAGGTTTTATCGGTGGTTTGATTGGTACGCTTGTTTCCGCCAAACGGGATGAGAAAAAATACTCCGAGGTGATTTTTAAGGCAAATACGGGATTTAAGGAGGCAGATTGAATCTAATGGGGAATTTTTACATTTTATAGCTTTCTTTATAAAGATTTAAGACAATAAAAGTTCTGCAAAAAATATAAAACCCGAATAAAGGCTATCATAAAGTATCCTTTATTCGGGTATAGTTTAGAGTTTTACCTTTTTGCATTGTTCCTTTTAGTGCATAGAATACAGTACCCATACAGAACCAGCAACAATTACTATTGCGAAAAAAGCTGCAGAAAGCATCTTACCTACCTGCCATTTACCCTCGCCTTCTGTTACGTGCATAAACATGAATAACTGAATTGCTGCTTGGATAAACGCTAGACCAAATATTAGAATCAGGACCGTATTATAAGGTAAGTTTGTATAAAGCCCCCACCAAACCGCTAAAAATGTTAAAGCAATCGATAAGAGAAAACCAATGACCTGTAACCACGGAAAATGATTATGATTAACTATTTTATTTGCCATTATTCCACCATCCCTAATAGGTAAACACTTGTAAAGACGAAGATCCATATAAAGTCTAAAAAGTGCCAATATAAACTAGAAATAAAAACCTTTTTGGCAGTATCAGGTGTTAAACCTCTTTTAAGCACTTGAAAAATAACTAATATTATCCAGCCAATACCAAGTGATACGTGAAAACCATGTGTTCCAGTAAGGATATAGAAAGAAGACCAGAAAGCATTTGTACCCAAAGTAGCACCTTCATGCACTAAGTGTATAAACTCAGAGATCTCCATATACAGAAATCCTAAACCGAATAATAAGGTGATGATCAACCAAATAATCATAGATTTAACGTTTTTTCTTCTCATTTCATGAATTGCTATACCAGAAGTAAAACTACTTGTTAATAATAATAGTGTCATGACTATTGTGTTTTTTAAATCAAAAACTTCAATTGGAAGTGGTCCTCCACCCGTGCTACCTTTAAGAGTAAAATAGGTCGCAAATATAGTAGCAAATAAAGCAACTTCAGCACCTAAGAAAATCCAAAATCCAAATATGTTCAATCTTCCAATGCTGGACTGATATTCCAATGGCGTGTTTGGATCTACATTCATGCTATGTGTCATAAATCACGCCTCCTTCTTAAATAGGTTTTCCGTTTTTTCAATTTCTTCCACACTTACGTAGTACCCTTCGTCATCAATATGTGAATGAAGTGAACGGAACGCCATACATCCAATTGAACCAATACCACCGAGTATAGCCATCCACCATAATTCAAACACTAAACCGAAGCCCGCAACAAAGAAGAAAACAGACATGATAAACGGCGTAGCTGAGTTGCTCGGCATATGAATTGGTTTATATTCAATTTTTTCTTTCTTATCTTCTTTTTTCTCTTGTTTCATGTGCCAAAATGCATCTATTCCTTTTACTTCAGGAATAACCGCAAAATTATAATGCGGTGGTATCGCTGTTGTTGTTGCCCATTCTAGTGTACGTCCGTTCCACGCATCTCCTGTCGTTTCTCTTTTAGCGTAACGGAAGCTGTAGTATACGTTATAAACAAGGATTACAAAGCCAATCCCCATACCTACAGCCCCTATGGTAGAAACAACATTTAATGCAGTCCATCCATCTTCTGGAGCGTACGTGTATATACGTCTCGGCATACCAGCAAATCCTAATAAGAACTGTGGCAAGAAACAGACATTAAATCCAATCGCAAAGAACCAGAACGCCAATTTTCCCAGCCGCTCATCCATTTTATGACCAAACATTTTTGGATACCAGTATACAAAACCTGCGAAACAAGCAAATACAACTCCGGCAATTAACGTATAATGGAAGTGAGCAATTAGGAAGTAAGTGTTATGATATTGAAAGTCTGCTGCAGCCATGCCAAGCATAACACCTGTTACTCCCCCAATTACAAACGTTGGAATAAACGCTAGTGCCCACATCATTGCTGTAGTGAATTGAATTCGACTCTTGTATAGCGTAGCCAACCAGTTAAAGATTTTTATCCCGGTTGGTATGGCAATTGCCATCGTTGTAATTGAGAATACATTGTTTACTGCTGCGCTTCCTCCCATTGTAAAGAAATGGTGAACCCAAACAAGGAAGCTTAAGAAAGAAATAACGACTAGAGAAGTAACCATAGATTTATAACCAAACAATGTTTTTCTTGCGAACGTTGCAATAACCTCTGAGAAGATACCGAACGCAGGCAAAACAACAATATATACCTCAGGATGGCCCCACAACCAAAATAAGTTTGCCCAAAGCATTGGGTTACCACCATCAGTCAATGTAAAGAAATGCGTTCCGAATAATCTATCAAATGTCATTAACGCTAATGTAACAGTAAATATTGGAAAGGCAAAAACAATAATAAACGAAGTAATCAGCGTTGTCCATGTGAACATTGGCATGCGAAGCAGTGTCATTCCCGGAGCACGCATTTTAATAATCGTTACTATAAAGTTAATACCTGTCATAAGCGTACCAATACCAGAAATCTGTATACCTAGTAAATAATAATTGATACCAGGTCCAGGACTGCCTTCAACAGCTAAAGGAGCATAGTTTGTCCATCCAGCATCTGGAGAACCACCAAAAACAAAGGAGATGTTAAAAAGAAGTGCTCCAAAGAAAAATGACCAAAAACTTAAATTATTTAAATAAGGAAATGCTACATCTCTAGCTCCTATTTGTAAAGGAACAGCGACGTTCATTAATCCGATTAAAAACGGCATTGCCATGAATAAAATCATAATTGTACCGTGCGTTGTAAATATTTCATTATAATGCTGTGAAGACAAGAATCCATTATTAGGAACTGTTAGTTGCGCCCTCATTAACAATGCATCTACACCACCACGGAAAAGCATCAATAGGGCAGCAATTATATACATAATTCCTATTTTTTTGTGGTCAACAGTTGTAATCCATTCTGTCCAAAGCCATTTCCATTTTTTAAAGTAAGTAAGAGCAAACACAATTCCAATTACTGTTAATAAAATAGAAATATTTGCTGCAAGAATCATTGGATTATCAAGGATTAAATTATTCTTTATAAAATCAAACATCTAGAGGCCTCCTTCTTAGTGGTTAGAGTGAGATCCACTATTTGAAGATGCTTCTTCACTTTTTGAATCTATCTCTTCACTATCATTTTCATCGTTACCGTCAGTTTTCACTTTCATTCCTTTTATTTCAACCCCATATTTTTCACGTATTTTCATTGCATATTCGGAATCTTTTCCATGATCTACAAATTCCAAATGAGTGGATGAAAAAGTCATTTCGTCAACTGTTTCAGGCAACATTAATTTTTCATATGTTTTTTCAACTAGTTTTGGCGCATTTTCTTGAGTTTCTTTTACCCAATCTTGATAATCCTCTTCTTTTAAGACTACAAAATTAAACTGTTGGTGTGTCATCCCTTCACCTGTAAAGTTTGAGTTCCTGCCTTCATATTTTCCTGGCTCATCTGCCTGTAGATAAAGATCATTTACCATTCCGGGCATCCCATAAATTTGACCGCCTATCTGCGGAACCCAAAAAGAAGCCATAGAATCTGCAGCAGTAACTTTGAAAAGAATTGGGTGATCTTCAGGAACGTTTACGTAATTCACTGTTTCAATATTTTCCTTAGGATAACTAAAAATCCATTTCCAGTCCGCAGCAGTTGCATAGATGACTATAGGTTCTTTATCTGCAGATGATTTCGGAGGTTCTTTCAATTCATAAAGCGCCTTTGCATTTGGAATCGATAATGCCGTTACAATTAAGATTGGAATGATTGTCCAAATGATTTCCAGCATCGTACTTCCGTGCATATCAGGTTTATAATCCTTGCTACTTAAATTTTTACGATCACGGTATTTAATAACCATAAAAGTAAACAAGACGAAAACCACTATTACGATGGCAAGCATAAAATAAATTGAATACATAATTAGATCCTTTTGGATTATACCAACTGGTCCTTTAGGATCTAATATAATTAGTTCGGTTTTGACACCTATTGCAACTATTACTATTAGTGAAATTATAGTTATCATTGCAATTAACAATGTTTTAGCATTTTTGAACATATAAGTTCACCTTCTTTTCAAAATAGAGATTCTTAAGTTTGTTAAACAGGTACCGTCAAGAATTTTGTGTAAGGTATAATAGATAGGGTATCTCTGAAATCTATTTGGAATAGAGAGGGGCTGTTCCTTTCACACTAGAGACTGAATTTTCAGTTTCCTGTGTGATAAGGGAAAATCCCCTCACCTCATTGATTTACATTATTTAGTTAATTATAACGTCCTTCAACCATTCCTTGAAGGGCTTCGTATGCTTTGGCAAATCCTCTTAATTTCCGTCCTTCCCACTTCTGTTAAAGTCTTGAATCGTCAAATATACGACTTTTTCAACTGCTTCTAAATTGCTTAAACTGTTCATCGGTTTTAGTTGTTTCGAATCTCCTTAATCGTACATTTAATGGCATTCGTCGAATAAATCACACTTGGTATACTACTCGGATAGTCCATTAAGGTGAGGATGACATCCAACTCATTGCCCCAAGATTTGTTTTCTCTCGGATACTTGCTCGACCATTTCGACTCAAACTGTTGAAACATCTGTATCACTATTTCCTTATTTCGGTGCAGATAAAAAATCAGTTTGAGTTCCTCTGCCACTTCCAATTGATCTTTTCTCCGAATACAATGTAACGTTTTTCGTACTCTGTGAACGACACAGCGCTGCACATCGGCTTTCGGATAAACCGTCTGAAAGGCTTTCTCCAGCCACGAAAGGCAATCAAATACGCCCCATCTTGTACGCCTCTTTTGTAGAGCTATTGAAGAATCTCCTGCCATCCATATGCGCTTTCTCGCAGCCCCCACAAAGAAATCGAAAATTTCGCGATATCCTTCTTTGTCAACCCCTAATATCACATAAATCACTTCTTTCTCAACGGTTTCACAACGAAGTTTTAACCATCGAATATCGTTTTGCAGAGGACATGTGGACCATTTCGCAACGACTTCCTTTTATGGTAGAGTTCTCCTTTTAAGGGAAATTTAACCAAACCAGAAAGTACCCAACCTTTTTCTTTTGGTCTAGCCAAATGCTTAGAACAAACTATTATACACCAAACAAAGGGGTGATTGTTTCTATATTCTTATATTACAAAAAAACAAAACTGAATAAAACTTGTTTTTATATCATTTATCAACATTGTCGAAAATCCGACGAATTTTTTTCACGAGTTGGTAACAAATTTGGTAAAATATTTAATTGAGGATTTTGCAAAATTAGATTTTGAATATATTCTTGTTCCTGATAATACCTATTTACTTCGTATTTGGAACAATCATTTTCGGGCCGTAACTTTTGCTTCCGGGGATGTCTTTTTAAATGAATAAACCCCTTGAAAAAGGTTAGGAGTTTCATTAAAGGGGCTGTCCAAAAAGTCAGGGTAACTGACTTTTTGGACAGCCCCTCATTTTTTCACTTATTAAAAAAGTACACAAAAAAATCGTCCTTTCTAGTAAAATGAAGTTGCGACACAACATTACAGAAAGGACGATTTTTTATGAGCAATCAAATGATTACTCGTGAAAATTATAACACACAAATGACACTTCCTCTAGATGGAAAAGAAGAAAAAACTCCTGCCAAAAGAAATTTAGCCCCTACTTTCAAACCATATGACAACCGTCAAGTTCAAATGATTTATGATATTGAATCTCTTATACCCGAACATCACGTGGCACGTGTCGTGGACGAAATGGTGGAAGCGATACCAGATGAACAATTGTTTTCTCATTATAAAGGCGGCGGCAGAAGTTCCTATCATCCCAAAATGATGCTGAAAATCATTCTGTATGCTTATTCTCAAAAGGTTTATTCCTGCCGAGGAATCGAAAAACTCGTTAAAGAAAATATTCCTGCCATGTGGCTTTCAGCGATGCAACAACCAGATTTTCGCACCATTAATGAGTTCCGAGGGGAACGGATGAAAGCTTTCATGGATGAGCTCTTTGAAGTCATGATTCTCAAATTGATAAAAGAACATTACATCACGATGGAAAACTACTTTTTGGATGGTACTAAAATTGAAGCCAATGCCAATAAGTATTCTTTCGTGTGGAAAAAATTAACTTTGAAATTCGAAGAGAAATTAAAAGAAAAAATCCAAGAAACACTAAAGCACATTCATGAATTAACCCAATTAGAAGCCGGAACAGGGCAAAAGGAAAGCGATCAACATACAGAGATCACCGAACAAAACCTGGAGGAAATCGCAAAAGAAATAGAAGAAAAAGTTGAAACGCTAACGGAAGAAATCGAAAAGGAGACCGATACATCCATTCGGAAAGAGAAGCGAAAAAAACGCAGTCAATTAAAGAAATCGGTGAAACAAATTCGTGAAGATTTCCTGCCCCGAATGGCAAGATACAAAGAACAAAAGGAAATGTTCGGCGATCGTAACAGCTACTCGAAAACAGACAAAGACGCAACCTTCATGCGCATGAAAGAAGACCATATGAAAAACGGTCAGCTCAAGCCCGGATACAACGTGCAAATGGGGACAGAGAATCAGTTTATCTTGTTTTATACCATTCATCAACGACCGACCGATACACGTTGCTTTATCCCACATATGGAGAAGCTAGCCTCCACTTCATTACCGATGCCCCAAACAGTTATTGCGGATGCAGGCTATGGTAGTGAAGAAAACTATGTATATGCAGTTGGTGATGAGAAAGAGCCCCGTTTTGAGTTTCTAATTCCTTATGGGAGCTATGTAAAAGAACAAACACGTACATACAAAAAAGACATTAAAAATGCCAAAAACTGGACCTATTGTGAAGAGGATGATTGTTTTATTTGCCCGAATGGAAGGAGAGTAACGTTTAAAAAATACCAAAACAAAAAGAATCCATCTGGCTATGAACAAAGCTTCAAAATATACGAATGTGAAGATTGTACCGATTGCCCATTGAAAGCGAAATGCACAAAAGCAAAAGGCAACCGACAAGTTCACTGGAATACGATTTTCGAAGAAATGAAAGCAAAGGCAAAAGCAGCCCTTGAATGTGAAGAAAAAGCCGCGATCTACGCTCGGAGCAAAGTCGAAGCAGAAAGTGTGTTCGGTCACATCAAGGGCAATCGATCTTTCCACAGATATTTTTTGGGGGGTCTCGACAAAGTACATGTCGAGTTTGGGATTGCGCTTTAGCCACAAAATACTGAAAGCAACCGGCATCCGACAGCTGTTTTCAAACAAAATTGAAAACATACGAAATCAAGCAGAGAAAAACGGTTTGTTTTTCTCTGCTTGATTTGTTTTAGGGACATATCGGACATCCCTGTCTGGCACCAAAGAAACTTATGTTGAACAGGTAGTGAGATGCGGGGTTTAGTCGACCCTCCTACTCAATTCTCATAATACCGCCTGTACTTGCGGATGTAACCAGTTTCGAGTAGCGTGCCAAGTAACCCGTTTTCACTTTTGGCTCAAAGCCTTTCCATTCCGCTTTTCGTTTGTTCCATTCCTCTTCTTTAACATGCACATCAATCGTCCGTTTTTCAATATCGATCACAATACGGTCTCCTTCTTTTACAAAGGCAATCGGTCCGCCTTCCGCAGCTTCAGGTGATACGTGACCAATCGATAAACCGCGGGATGCACCGGAGAAACGTCCATCCGTGATGAGAGCAACTTTCGGTCCAAGACCCATCCCAACAATTTGTGATGTCGGCGCAAGCATTTCAGGCATTCCCGGGCCTCCTTTAGGACCTTCGTAGCGAATGATGACAACATCCCCTTCTTTTACTTTTCCTTTCGCAATTCCTTCAAGCGCTTCCTCTTGAGAATCAAAAATTACGGCAGGGCCGTCAAAATGAGTGATTCCTCCTTGAACGCCGCCTGTTTTAATGATAGCGCCATCTGGAGCTAGGCTTCCAAATAATACGGCAAGTCCGCCTTTTTCAGAAAACGGATTATCAATTGGGCGAATAACGTTGTAATCTTTTACTTCGCATCCGGCAATATTTTCACCGAGCGTTTTTCCTGTTACCGTCATGCAGTCTAAATGAAGAGTTCCTTCTTTTTTCGTCAACTCATTTAATACGGCGGAAACTCCTCCAGCTGCATGTAAATCTTCAATATGAACATCAGATGCCGGCGCAAGCTTTGCTAAATGAGGCACTCTTTCCGCCACTTCATTGATCCGTTCAAGCGGATAATCAACGCCTGCTTCATTGGCAAGGGCTAAAGTATGCAAGACCGTGTTGGTCGAACCGCCTAACGCCATATCTAAAGCAAATGCGTTATCAATTGCTTTTTCCGTCACAATATCACGAGGTTTTAAATCCATTTCGATCAATTTCATTAATTGTTTTGCCGTTTGTTTGACAAGTTCTTTCCGTTCAGGCGAAACAGCTAAAATCGTTCCGTTCCCTGGCAGGGCCAAACCTAATGCTTCAGACAAACAGTTCATTGAGTTTGCTGTAAACATGCCTGAACAAGATCCGCAAGTCGGACAGCCGTACATTTCAAGTTCTTTTAATCCGTTTTCATCTATTTTTCCTGATTGATAAGCTCCTACTCCTTCAAAAACTGAAGATAGGGAAATTTTCCGGCCGTCGCTTGTTCTTCCGGCAGCCATCGGTCCTCCGCTGACAAAAATCGTCGGAATGTTAATCCTCATAGCTGCCATCAACATACCAGGCGTAATTTTGTCGCAGTTCGGAATGCAGACCATGCCGTCAAACCAGTGTGCATTGACGACTGTTTCAACAGAATCAGCAATAATTTCTCGGCTTGGCAGTGAATAGCGCATGCCGATATGCCCCATTGCAATTCCGTCATCGACACCGATCGTATTAAATTCAAATGGCACGCCTCCAGCTTCGCGAATCGCTTCTTTTACAATCTTTCCAAATTCTTGTAAGTGAACATGGCCTGGAATAATGTCCACATATGAATTAACAACCGCAATAAACGGTTTATCAAAATCTTCTTCTTTTACACCAGCTGCGCGCAACAAGCTTCGATGCGGTGCACGGTCAAACCCTTTCTTGATCATGTTGCTGCGTAATTGCGCCAAAATAAATCCCCCCGCTTTTAATTCCTTTTTTAATTTTCAATTAATTTTAATATTTAAATATTATACTACTATTTTATTTTTTTCACAAAGGTTTTTATTATGGTCTTTTTCATTAAAAAAAGAGGAATCGTATGCACCGCTTCCTCTTGTCATTGCAAATAATCAATCTCCATCAAACAAATCCCCAATTCCGCCTAAAATGCTGCCTTCATCTTTGCCTCCACTTTGCGCGGCCAAAACTCTGTCAGCTAAACGGCTGAAGGGCAATGATTGCACCCAAACAGAACCCGGTCCACGTACGGTTGCGAAAAACAGACCTTCGCCGCCAAAGAATGCCGTTTTCACTTTGCCGACAAATTCGATATTGTAATCAACATCTTTTGTCATTGCTACTAAACAGCCTGTATCAATTTTAAGTTTTTCTCCTGGGAGCAAATCCTTCTGGATAATCGTTCCGCCTGCATGAAGAAAAGCTAATCCATCTCCCTCAAGCTTCTGCATAATAAATCCTTCACCGCCGAAAAATCCTGTCCCTAATTTCCGTTGAAATTCAACTCCGACGGAAACCCCTTTTGCAGCGCAAAGAAATGAATCCTTTTGACAAATGACCTTCCCGCCGAATTCCTTTAAATCAAGCGGAATAATTTTTCCGGGATACGGAGCGGCAAAGGAAACATGTTTTTTTTCCATCTGATGATTTGTAAACACTGTCATAAATAAGCTTTCTCCAGTAATCAAACGCTTCCCTGCGCCAACAAGTTTACCTAATAAACCTTTTGATTGATTACTTCCGTCACCAAATACTGTTTCCATTTCAATACCATCGTCCATCATCATCATGGCGCCGGCTTCTGCTATGGCGCTTTCGCCAGGATCAAGTTCAATTTCGACAAATTGCATATCGTCTCCATGAAGTTTGTATTCAATTTCATGAGCGACCATAGTTTCACCCCAATAATTGTAATTTTTTGAATATGTAATATACTCATCATAGCTCTTTTTCATCCATATTGCCATAATTTTTTTAAGAATCTCTATGACCATAGAACCAGTGCATAATACCACTTTGAGCAATCCGTTCGATTTCTTTTTTCAATCGGGCTTCGGTGCAATATGAATGTTTTGTCCTAGGCAAGGAAAAAGAATTGCTTCCAGCAAAGCCAAAGGATTAACGGCTGCTCAGTTAATCGATATATCTACTTCATTTGCAAAATGCAGATGTAAAATAAAGTTTGATAAATAATCGTCTTATATAAAATTGAAAGTTTGATCAAACATCCTGTTTATATAGGATTTATCCTTTAAAAAAGCAAAACAGAATTTGATCGAATTTTATCGATTTTGGAGCGAGAAAATCAGCCTCTAAATCCGAAAAAACTAACGAGGTATTGGTACAGCTCGAACAGTTAATACAGGGTTGACCAGTTTATAAAGATAATATAAAAAGTTAATTGATGAAATTATCTGAGTAATAGATTTTCGAATAAACTAACATCACTGGATATGGAATATTCGTTCTGGATCGCTGCTGAAATAATTTCGCAGAAGCAATTTGAGAAATTATAGATAATACCGTTAAACAGTTTCTACTTCATAGGTATACTGTTGCCCGTGATTTTATTAGGTATTAAGCGGCTTTCTACAGTATCGTAATCGTATGAGAATGTGTATTGAACCCAAATGAGGAAAAATGAAAAAAACGGTTGGATTTCTGCTGATCATTTCTGTAACTTTGCAGCAATCTTCGTCAAATGGTCGGAAGCACCGGCAACTATACTAAGTATGTATCGTATGTATTTAGCCTCTATATTATTGTTGCCAATGATCTATGTAAATAGCAAAGATTTAGTAAGATTTCCAAAAAGGAATGGCTGATTTTATTAGCTGCAGGTGTTTTTTTAGCCTTATATTTTGCTTTGTGGTTTTAATCTTTGACAACTGTGGCCAGTTCGACGATAATACTTTCTTTGCAGCCTATAGTCGCTTTGTTAGGAGGATTTTTAATTTGCAAAGAAAGAACAACTATTTCAACTTTAATCGCTATCGTGATTTCAATTATAGGAGTAGTTATGGTTGGATGGGGTGATTTTGGGCTTAATCGCCAATCAGTCATTATTGGTGATATTTTATCCTTTTTAAGTGTTTTGGCAATTGTTTGTTATTTATTAATCGGACAAAATACGGTAAAGCTGATTTCTCATTGGATTTACAGTTTTTGTGTATTTTTTGCAGTTACTTTAACGATTTAAACCTTTTTGCGAATGTACCCATCAGCGGTTATGATTCAAAGGAATGGGGAATTTTTTTGTTGCTGGCAATAGTCCCTACAATCGCTCATGTAATATATAATTTTTTATTAAAGTATGTAAACTCAGCCACTATCTCGATGAGTGTTTTATTTGAACCTATAGGAGCTACAATTTTAGCAGCAATCCTATTAGGTGAAACTGTTGTCGGTTTGCAGATTGCAGGCGGCTTCTTTGTTTTATTAGGTGTATTTTTATTTTTACTTCAACAAAGGAAAGCAGCTGCAAATGAATCTTATCGTGCAAATAATATAGAATGATTTCTTGTCTTTGATAAAAATTCCTATGTAAAGCTGGTGAATAACTTCAACAATTCGGGGCTTTAGTTGAAAACATCTGAGCCTTCATCGTAAAAAAATTAAAGATTGAAGAGAGCTTTTTCGCCAAAAACAAATGCTCAATCCCTATCATGTGCAGAACTTCCATTTTCGGATTCTCACTTATTTGATCACATTTACTTTCTCTGCAGCCGTGAAAGGCTGTAATCATAAATATCTTCATGTCAACACAAAGGAGGGCATCGAAACTTCCAGCGCTCAAAACAATTGATGTCCTCCCCCTCCTAGCTTTATTCAGTTAACTTTTTCCAATACTAATTCAAGACAAATCCGAGCATTCGCTCCTAATTTGCTCGTCATTCTTTGTCGATAACTTTTACGGTCGTAACATCGGCAAAATAATGGAGCCCTGAACAGTTCGGAATTTTCAGATCTATCAATCAACATCAAGTCCGTTGTTCCTCTAAAAGCCGTTTATGAATCCAAATCGCTGCTTGGATTCCATCCCCCATTGCGATTGCAGCTTGTTCCGAGTGAGCCGCAACGTCTCCGGCTGCCCAAACATTTTGGACGCTCGTTTCTTTCGTCCGTCCATGGATGACTAGATGCTTATTTTCTAATCGTTCGGCGCCGAGCTGAGCGGCAAGATCTGAATGAACGCGATTGCCGCCAAATCCGAGGAAGCCTCTATCCGCCAAAAGGCGTCTTCCGCTTTCCAATTCAACTCCCTTAAACCATTCACCGTCTCTCATCACTTTCGTTAATCGTTCTTTTATGTATTCGATATTTTTATTAGAAAGTTCATTTTTTAATGCATCATTAATTTCTTCTCCGTCATGATTCACGTACTGAATGTCTTTCGTCCAGTACGTTAGTGAGAGAGCCAGCTTTGCTCCTGCTTTTCCTGCCCCCATTACAATGACCGATTTCCCATCTACTTCATATCCATCGCAATCAGGGCAAACATATACCGAAATGCCTAAACACTGTTTTATTTCTGACAGCACTTCTGGTATGCGGTCAGTAACCCCTGTTGCAATCAGCAATTTTTTTGTTTTGTATATGCTGCGATCGTCCGTTTCGATAAGGAAATCTTTTCCTTGCTTTTCGACTTTTGCTGCCATCTTTTTCAAAAATTTTACTCCGTATTTTTCTGCATGTTCTCTTCCAAGAGTACGCAGTGTCTGTCCGCTTACCCCGTCAGGCCATCCTAACAAATTATGATAGCTTCTGCATAGCATCGATCTTCCGTTCATCTTGTCGATGACTAAAACATTATGTTTATACCTTCCAAGCATAATGGCCGCAGATAAACCGGCGATCCCGCCACCAACAATGATGCAATCGTATGTTTTCACTTTTCCACCCTTTCTGTCAACCTTGCAAAAAAGGCGTTAATGTTTTGATCATTTCAGCTATTTTTTTTCTATTTTTTACATACATGTTTTTCGCTTCCGTATTTTCAGTTTGCAGAGCGTATAATTCAAAATCTGCCTCCACTTTTTTAAGGGATGAAAGTAGAAGCTGTTTTTCAACAGGTTCAGGCACTTTTACTTTATCATCATATAAATCAACAGTGAGTTGTCCATATGAATCGACTTGGGCTAAAAAAACATTCTCGACTGCGACTCCTAATTGATCGAGTTTTTCTTTCAACCATCTTCGATTCAATCCGGTCGTTGAAAGAGCTTCGTCCATAATTTTTCCGTCCATTATGACGGTTTGCGGTTCTTTAACAGGAGCAACGTTCGTTTTGATATCTCCTACCGTTATAGGCTGTTTTTCTTTTTTTAGCAAAATACTCAGTTCACCAGTAGTTTCCAAAATAGCAAATTCCACATCACTGGCATGATGGACATTATTTTTCCTCAATTGTTCCAACAAAGCGGCCAAAGGATATTTTTCTTTCTTTAAATTTTCCTCCATGATTTTTCCGTTTTTAATAAAAACGGTCGGTTTTCCTTCAATAAATTGCTGAAACGACGGACTTTTCATGGAAATGAATGAAATAATAACCGGAATCATCACCCATATGGCAATGCTGATAATACCGTTTGTTAAATTTAAATTCGTATCCATTGACAGTGTCCCGGCAATGTCACCAATGGTAATGCCGACGACGTATTCAAAAAAGGAAAGCTTGGAAAGCTGTTTTTTTCCCAATAGTTTAGAAATGAAAAATAATCCAGCTATTATGGCAAGTGAACGAATAATGACTTCAACCCACTCTGGCATGTTCATCCCTCTTTTCAAAAGCCTTTATACTCAGGTTCCTCAAACTCCAGCTCTCCAATTCGAGACTTTACATCATTGATAATTTCTTCAGATATTAACATGTTTTCGTGAAAAACTCGTTTCGTTTCTTCATCAGTTGACGTAATGGCCAAGTTTTGCAATCCCGCATGAATGCTTTTTAAACTGGCCAGCGTTTGCTTGACCTGTGATGCTACTGTCAATCCAATCACCCCTTTGGTTTAAATAAAAGCGCTCCGATAAAACCAAAAATAATAGCTGCTGAAATACCGGAGCTAGTCACTTCAAACATACCTGTTAAAACGCCGATCAATCCATGTTTTTCTGCTTCTTGCAACGCTCCATGAACGAGAGAATTTCCGAAGCTTGTAATCGGAATGGTTGCACCTGCACCCGCAAAATCGATAAATCGTTCATAAAGCCCGAAACCGTCCAAGATGGCTCCAATCACGACAAACGTACTTAATGTATGAGCAGGTGTTAAATGAAACACATCAAACATGATCTGTCCAATTACACAAATTAATCCGCCTATGACAAACGCCCAAAAAAATGACGCAACCAAATGTTTCACCCCCTGAATTCAATGGACACAGCGTGTGCAATGCACGGAATGGTTTCATTTTGCTGGAACGTTAGCGGAGAAAGCAGCGCACCAGTTGCGACAGCGAGAATTCGCTTCAGCTCGCCTTTTTTCATCCGATTTAATAAATGGCCGTATACGACAATTGCCGAGCAGCCAGCCCCGCTTGCACCGGATAAAACTGGTTGTCCTTCCCGATAAATCATTAAACCGCAATCCTGAAATTTTTCCTCATCCATTTGAACTCCATTTTTTTCAAATAATTCAAGAGCGACGTTGCGTCCGATTTTTCCTAAGTCGCCTGTTACAATTAAATCATAGTAGTCCGCATCAATATTTAAATCGCGGAAATGCGCTTCTATCGTATCAACTGCTGCCGGCGCCATCGCACCGCCCATATTAAACGGATCAGACATGCCTAAATCGACCACTCTGCCAATCGTTGCCGAGGTCACGGCAGGTCCTTTCCCTTCATTGCTTAACAAAGCAGCACCTGCACCCGTGACTGTCCACTGTGCAGTCGGTGGCTTTTGCCCACCGTACTCGGTCGGATAGCGAAATTGTTTTTCGATTGCCGTATTATGGCTGGCCGCACCAGTCAGTAAATATTTTGCTCCGCCGTAATTGACGATAAATGCGCTTAATGCCAGCCCTTCCATCGACGTAGAACAAGCGCCGAAAATGCCGAGATAAGGAACGCCGAACGTTCTTGCTGCAAAGCTGGACGGGGTGATTTGATTCACTAAATCTCCGGAAATAATAAATTCCACCTGTTCTTTTTCAATGTTTCCTTTTTCTATTGCTTTGTAAAACGCTTCTTCAAAAAGCACTTTATGAGCTTTTTCATAAGAGTCCTCACCCAACCACAAATCTTCGTGAAGAAGATCAAAATCGTCGGCTAGTCTGCCATTTGCTTCAAACGGCCCGCCAACGGTAGCGGTTGAAATGATCACGGGTTGATTATGAAATACCCAAGTGCGATGTCCTTTCAGCATTTCAAAAACCACCCCATTTAATTAAAATCGTTTTGATTAAAGCAACTACAAATGCAGAAAATGTTCCAAATAAAATAACAGATCCGGCCAATTTAAACATGTTCCCGCCTACACCGAGGACAAATCCTTCTGTTCGATGCTCAATCGCTGCAGAAATAACAGCATTTCCGAACCCTGTGACTGGTACAGCGCTTCCGGCACCGCCAAATTGAGCAATCCGGTCGTAAACACCAAATCCGGTCAAAAGCATAGATAAAAAAATCATCGTGGCAACAGTCGGATTTCCAGCGGTTTGTTGAGTAAAATGAAAAAAGTACATGTAAAAAAACTGTATCGCTTGTCCGATGGAGCAAATAATTCCACCGACTAAAAAGGCTCGTAAACAGTTTTGGACAACAGGTCTTTTCGTTTCATTTTTTTTCTCCAATTGATAGTATTCCTGCATGATTTTCGTTTGAAGTTTTCTTTGCTCATTCGCCATCGAAAACACCTTCTTATGTTTCTTCTCTGCTCAATTGAATAATGTTTTCCACTTTCTTGTTCATTTCACGCTTGTCCAGATTTTCCAGTTTGTTAATTAATTTTTCTGTTTCCCAATAAATTTTCATATCGCTTGAAACGGTGACATCATAATCTCGGAAAGATTTTTTTAATTTTTTTTCAATTGTTTTTTCCTTTTGTTTTAATTGAAACCGTTTCATATGATCTAATTGAAAAGCAAGCAATAGCTTGCGGTCTGTATTGACGCTTATGGCTTTGGGAACTCCATCATAGCTTTCCGCTATTTCCTCCGCCTTTTTCGCGACCTTTTGATTAAAAGGAGCGTTCTTCGTCGAATAATTGATTTTTGTCGGTTGTTCTAAAGTCGGATCGACCATATCGTTCTGTTGGCATGCTGAGAAAACAAAAAGGAAAGTGAAAAAGAATATAAAATGTTTCATCCTGACCAGCTCACTCTTATTTGTGATGTGTTGAAAAGGTTGGTAAATACCAACCTTTACTGTTGCCTATATTGAGGCTCTTCATTCTGGATTTGCTGCAAGCGAGTATTAATCAAATCAACAATTGACTGTGTTTGCTGCGCAGCCTGTTGATAAATCTGTTTTGCTTGCTTGTTTTCCGTTTGCAGTGCAAACGTTTCAAAGCTTGCTTGAGCACTTTTTAATCCTGCTAATGTTTGTTGAACTTGAGTTGAAACTGTCATTGTCAATTCCTCCTTTTTGTTGTTACAAGTTTAATATTTCCTAAATGCCCAAAAATAAAAAAGGGATGTTCTTCCCTTATATCCATTTTATTCCGTATTATTATTTTGATTTTTCAGGCATAATGACAGCAGGTGCCGAACCAGTCCCGCCGCTGTTGTAAAACTGCGGAACTTTTCCTTCAATAAATAAATCACCAATTTTCACTGAATTTTCTATTTCCATATCTTTTGAAATCGAAGGAATAATGACGTTAATTTTAACTAAAATGTCCATATATATTTCTAAATATGCGTTATTAATGCCAATTTCCTTATATTTTGTGCTAATTTCTGAATTAACTGAACCAATAAGTTCAAAGCGTACGGGAACTTCGGGACCTAAATGGGAGATGAGCGCATTGTTCGTTATTAATCCGAGTGGAATATGATAAACCAGGCCTTTTCCATCTGGGTTTTGATTGACGGGGATGCCGTCTTCCGATTCAACCTCCACATTCCCATCTAAATATTGCTGAATATAAACGGTCGCATCTGAAATAAGACGGTTATAAATTTGGGAATTAAAGCTGTAAGTCGCCGTTTCGTCTGATTTCTTTTCATGAATAATGATCAATTCCTTCATATCAAGTTTTTCTGCTATTTTTTTCGAAACAGCATCATGAATTGCATGTTCGGCAATTTGCCTCGTCTTTGTTTCCGCTATTCTGACCAATGTCGGTTCAATAATGGCATTGATCAGCCATAGGCTGTATGCTGTCAAAACATTGAAAATGACAAATGTAATTAAAAAAACATATTTAGCCGGCAGAGGGCCGCGTCTTCGTCGTCTTCTGAATTTTCGGTACAAAAGAATTTCCCTCCCTTTGTACCAATATATGTAGAAAAGAAAGCTGATTAGAAGCTAAAATAAAATTGGAATCAACTGTAACTAATAAAGAATCGTGAAAAAACAATACTATAACTGTTGGAAGATGTTCTTCCAAACACAACTTAGGAAGAGGTGCTTTTATAATGAGAAAAATGGGGTCCCTCTTCAAAATGGGAAAAAGACGCTCCATGTTTCCTAAGAACCGGCAAAGAAACAGCATGATGTGGATTTCTTTAGTCGGTTTGGGGGCTGCAGCATTATACGGATTTGGCAGACGACAAAACTTATTCGCTAACATCATCAAACCGCTGCAACAAAAATTTGCAAACAGTCAAATTCAACAAATCATGCCAAACCGATAAAAGAAAACGGCCGATTTTCTTTCTCATGTTTGAAAGAAAATCGGCTTTTTTTGTAATATGTGTCAGTTGAAACTTTTTCACCCCATCGCTGTTCTAGATTTCCATCGATTTGTGAATTTTCTCCTCCAGCTTCTATTAAAAAGAAAAGGCAACCAATCCATTGAGTTCCTTTGAAAAATTTGTATAATAGAGTAGTTGGTAATTGTTCGAGTATCTAAATATTTTTGTTTCTACAATGCAGGAGGTGCCATCAAATCCATGAAGGATTCTGCCGTTCATACCGCCAAGCCGCCGCTTTGGACAAAATCATTCATTTTGTTAATTATCGGAAATTTATTTATTTTTATGAGCTTTCAAATGCTTTTGCCTACTTTGCCACCGCAAGCGAAAGCAATTGGAGCATCGGACATTGAAATCGGGCTTGTTACAACCCTTTTTTCCATCGCTGCTGTTGTCATTCGACCGCTCATTGGTTTTCTTCTTGAATCAGCGAAACGAAAATGGCTCGTTATAACTGGAGCTGTAGGCTTACTCTTTTTAACCCTTTCATACTCGCTTACATCGATTGTTTTTTTATTTTTAATTGTCCGCCTCCTTCACGGTTTTGCCTGGGGCTGGTCAACAACAGCAAATGGAACGGCAGCTGTTGAATTGGTTCCAACGAAACGCCTCGGAGAAGGAATGGGCTATTATGGTTTATCTATCACCATTGGGATGATCATCGCTCCTAGTTTTGGCATTTTGCTTTTTCAACATTTAGGATTCCAGCCGCTCATCATCGGTTCCGCCATTTTCGGTGTCATATCGATTATCGCCCTTTCATTAGTTCAATACAAAACGCCAAAGTCTGTTTTAGAAAAATCAATACATGTAAAGGATTTTTCTTTTTTTCGCTCACTCATTGATAAACATGGGGCGTTTCCTGCACTGATTACATTATTATCAGCTTTCGGTTATGGGGGAATTGTCACGTTTATCGTCATATTCGGCCAAGAAAGAGGGATCGATCAAATCTTCTTATACTACTTATGTAATGCGTTGGCGGCAACTGCTGTACGACCAATTTCAGGAAGGTGGTTTGATCGAAGCGGTCCTTGGCTTCTTGCCATTGTTTGCTCATTCTTAACATTTATCGCCTTTTGGGTTTTATCTTTCACATACTCAGTCGGAATGCTTGTTTTAGCTGGTATTTTATTTGGCGCCGGTTTTGGGTCACTGCTTCCTGTTTTGCAATCATGGGTGCTTTCTAAAACACCTGCCGATCGGAGAGGAGTCGCAAACGGAATGTATTATTCAGCATTGGATGGAGGAATAGGAATAAGTGCGGTTTTTCTAGGCTTCTTATCATCCTATGTTGATTTAGGAACGATTTTTCAATTATCAAGCATTTGTTTTTTCATTGTTATTCTTCTAGTTTTAATTGATTATTTAAAAGAGAAAAAGAAAACGGACAAGCGGGAAAACCAGCAAGTTCATGCCAAATCGTTTTCGTAACGAGCATTGACAGATTCAAAGCTCGCGACTCCCGCGCCCGTTTCGCGCCGGCAAGCTTGCGGTCGAGGCCGTCTAAGCAAAAGAAATGCTCGGAGTCTCTCGCTTTCTTTGCGCTGTCAAAATTGGGGCACCCGTCAGTTCGTTGATGATGATAGAAAAATTTTTTATGGAAGAAAGTCTTTTCTTCATTCCCGAATTTTTAACGCCCTAATCCGGTTCAAGGCTGCCGCTAATTCAAATCTTCTTACATACGCCAATTCACCTTGATGACCATGATGGGCCGAAAAACTTTGGAGACCGTCCTGATTGATCTTATTTTCTACGAAATCAAGCAATTGTGATACTGTTAAGCGTCTGTCAAAAAGGTTTGTCCGTTCGATATACGATAATATTTCTCCAATCATTCTTGTCTGGCTTTCGTCGACCAGCTGTTCTACATAAGATAAATCAATTTTTTCTAGTCCATATTGAATTTCAGAAAGCCGGCAAGCAATTTTAGATTTTTTCCCTTTTCTGCTGTTCAAGCTGCCTGATTCCGGAATACGAAGCTTCCATTCTCCAAATTTCTCCCCTCCTTCATGCTTTCTTCCGGTTTTAATTTGACAGGCAATCTGTTTTGCTTCATGTGTGACGTCATAAGGCTTATAATGATCCATTTTAATTACACGATCCGCAACAGAAAAGTAATCTCCCGATCCGCCCATAACTAAAATTGTTGAGACATCAAAATCATGCTTCAATTGTAAAACTTTATCGATAAATGGAGTAATGGGTTCATGCTCTTTATGAATTAATGCTTGCATTCTGGCGTCCCGAATCATAAAGTTTGTTGCACTTGTATCCTCGTCGATCAATAATGTTTTTGCTCCTGCTTCTAGCATTTCCATTATATTGGCTGCCTGCGATGTACTGCCGCTTGCATTTTCCGTAGAGAAGGATTTTGTGCTTTTTTGAAACGGCAGATTGTTAATAAAAGCGGAAATATCCACCTTCTTTATACTGCGGCCATCTTCGGCACGTATTTTGCATGCTGAACGGTCCGTCAAAACAAATTCACGGCCGTCCCCTTCAATATGGTCATAAACACCATGCTCGAGCGCCTTTAATAAAGTGCTTTTTCCATGATAACCTCCTCCAACGATCAAGGTGATGCCTTTGTATATAGCCATGCCCTTCAACGGTTCTTGCCGATGCGGAACAGGAATTGAGACTTCCATTTCCTTTGGACTTTGAAAAGGAACAGCGCCCTTCAACGGCTGATCACTTACGCCGCTTGCACGCGGCAAAATTGAATTATTTGCAATAAACGCTATTATTCCTCTCTCATTCATATAGGAGCGGATCGCCATTTGCTGGTCGCAAAGCTGAATCGCGCCCTCAATATCTTTCTCCTTCACAGAAAAGACAGAATGCCGCAAAATTTCGGGAAGTAGTTGAAAAAATATTTTTTTGGCTTCCTTGCCTAATATTGTTCTCCCTTGAGCCGGAAGACCGATTGAAAGACAAACTGTAATATCGTGTTCTCCTATCTGAACAGCAGTCCGTTCTAACACTTTCTGCCCCGGTTTGTCAATCATGATCAGCCCGCTTTTTCCAGAGCCGCGTACGTTATTTTTCAAATTAGAAATTGCTTGAAATACTTCGCGGACAATCATATCTTCACATCTTATCTTTCTTTGCCGGCTGTTTGTCCATTTTTGTAAAAAAGCCGTTTTGCTTCTAGCGATCAATATTCTGATTTTCGAAGGACTTGCAAACGGATCGCCCTGTACATAATCGATCAACAATTCAAAATCAGGAAACTTGTACGAGCCTTGAATCTGTTTGTACGCTTTATATCCTTTCCCATCAATTTGTTCCAGCTTTTTTGCAAGATTGATCATAATACTCCTCCATATTTATGCAAAATTGTCTCGTATAGCTTTTTCAATAATTGCTTTTGAGCGGTCCAGCTCTGCTTTTAGTTGTCTTTTATATTGTTTTGCTTTTTCATAATCGACAAACTGATAATAGACAACCTCTTGAAACTCGGCTCCTTCTTTTTTTCGTTTAATTTGTTTTAAAATGCCGTCTTTTATTAAATCATGAAGCGCTTTGTACAGCTCAGAATGATTCGGACGGTAGCCATACGGGCGAAACTCTTCCCGCAGTTCATCCAATATTTTAAAACCATACAGCCGCTTCTTTTCCGTCATCGTGATTAAATATAATTTTAAAAAAGCTCGCTGCTTCAATAAAAAGCCGCTAGGTTTTCTTTTTTCCGTCATCTCTCCATCCATCTCCTTTTTACAATAATATAATTATGTAAACTTATAGTTTTCCGATCCTTTTATTTTAATCATAATATAAGTTCATATAAAAATATATCTTTTTTTCATTTAGAACATTGTTTGCAAAATGAATTGTCACATAATATGACAAGACCTCCATGCTATTTGTTAAAATATTTGTTTAAGCATAAAGTGGAATGGCATTCGGCTGTTGGTCAATCCGAAAGTCTTTTCCTCTACCACCGAATGTTGACCTTTTTAAAATTTCGATTGCTTCTCGGAAGCATCGGGCATGAACATTTTTTATTCACGCAATAATGAGTGTTACAAACAAGATGATTCTGTCTGAAAAAACGTAGATTAAGGTGTGCCATTCTTTTCTAACCTAGATGATATATCAAGGATAAAATTGGGATAGACATAGTAGAAGTAAAAAATACTATGTCTTCATAAATATTAAGGAGGAGGATATGATTTTGAATTTTATTCATGGGCTAAAGAAAATGGATTAAGTAATGCAAAATACACTATTTTTGTACGTGAACAGCTTCAATTGATCGATTTTACAGTTTTTTCTTCAGCTGCTTGTTTTATTCCTTTTGGAAGAAAGAAAGTAAAAAAGTTCGTACATGCTGTCAATCTTGAATATTGCAAACAATGGTTCTGCCAGAAGCATAAAAGGAGCATCCAATAGACGAAAGTATGTCTAATTGGAAAGCTCCTTGAGCCTCTTTAAAAAATTTTTTTACGGTCCCGTTCTTCTTTTAAAATTTCCACCGCCTCACGAAAACGTTGTGAATGAACAATTTCCCTTTCACGTAAAAATCTTAATCCGTCGTTTAAGTCAGGATCATCTGACATATCTATAATCCATTGATAAGTAGCCCTTGCTTTTTCCTCGGCAGCTATATCCTCATACAAATCAGCTATTGGATCCCCTTTTGCTTGAATATAAGTCGCAGTCCATGGCACTCCGGCAGCGTTGTTATAAAACAAGGCGCTGTCATGATTGACATAATGTTCGCCTAGTCCTGCTTCCTTTAATTGTTCTGGCGTCGCATCTTTCGTCAATTTATACACCATTGTTGCGATCATCTCTAAATGAGCAAATTCTTCTGTACCAATGTCCGTTAAAAGGCCTACTACTTTGTCGGGAATTGTGTATCTTTGATTCAAATAGCGAAGGGCGGCGGCAAGTTCTCCATCTGCTCCGCCGTATTGTTCAATTAAATATTTTGCAAGTTTTGGGTTGCACGTACTCACCCTGACAGGATATTGTAGTTTTTTTTCATAAAACCACATGTTCTTTCTCCTTTCATCGTATGAGTATAGTTAAACGGGCTAAAGCTATACTTGCCATGGCCACGGCATCGTTCCCCAGCTCCAGTTCGCGTCTGAAAAGCTGTTTCCAAATTGCTGCAGCGCACCGAATTTTGATTCAAACATTTGCTTCAATTGTTTTGAGTATTGGGCATATTGGTTAAATTGCTGGATTGCTTCTATATCATTTGGATGAGTGTCTAGATAAAGCGATAATTCAACAAGCACGAAATCAGCCGCTTGAATTTCTTCAAGGAGCTGATAGTACTCTTGAGGAAGCTCCTTCATTTTGGCTACCTCCCTTTTTTCTCATACGGATTTTCGTAATAGTCATAAAAAAATCGCCAAAGAGTCCCTTTTTTTAATGCTTCTTTTGCGGAAAATTGCTGCAAGTTCGGCGGCTGAAAACCGAGGAAAAGGTTTGGCGGTGTGGAATAGTATTTGACACCGATTGGTTTACATGGATCATATCTGCTATGAAAAGGACGATATGATTTTACGGTCGTAAAAGATTTTTGATGCTTCTCATTCATAGTCATCACCTCTTTGAAGTTCATTTCTCTTTATACGATTATTCTTAAATAGTTTGTCTTGATGACTGAAATAAAGTTGTTTTCTTAAGTTTTCTGCGGCCATCCAGCAGTTGTTGGTCAGGAGATTTTTGGTAATTTTTAAAAAATGGGTTGAAATATTCTGAATTTTCCTTTATTATAAAACTGTATTTCGTTCATCCAGAGATTACACAACGAAAAAAAAAAATTAGGAGGATGATCGATGAGTCAATTAATCGCTAATGTTGAAGGGAAAGTAGCGGAGTTTCTAAAAGGGAAAAAAAAGTTGTACATTAATGGTGAATTTGTCGAAAGCGTTTCCGGCAAAACGTTTGACACTCCTAATCCAGCAACTGGAGAAACTCTTGCAACGGTTTATGAAGCGGACAAAGAAGATATTGACCGTGCTGTCCGTGCGGCAAGAGCTGCTTTTGACAGCGGGCCATGGTCCAAAATATCAGCTGCTGAACGAAGCCGATTATTGTACAAACTGGCGGATTTACTGGAAGAAAACAAAGAAGAACTAGCTCAGCTGGAAACGCTGGATAACGGAAAACCGATCCGGGAAACTAGAAATGCAGATATTCCGTTAGCCATTGAACACTTGCGTTACTATGCCGGATGGTCTACAAAAATAGTCGGGCAGACCATTCCTGTCAACGGACCATTTTTCAATTATACAAGACATGAACCTGTTGGTGTTGTCGGCCAGATTATTCCATGGAACTTCCCGCTTCTAATGGCAATGTGGAAACTTGGTGCCGCTCTTGCAACTGGTTGTACAGTCGTTTTGAAGCCTGCAGAACAAACTCCACTTTCAGCCCTTTATTTAGCAGAGCTTATTGAAGAAGCAGGTTTCCCACCTGGGGTTATCAACATAGTACCGGGCTTTGGGGAAACAGCTGGGCAAGCGATTGTTGATCATCCTCTGGTAGATAAAATTGCTTTTACCGGATCGACAGAAGTCGGCAAGCTGATAATGAAAAATGCCGCACGTTCACTGAAGCGAGTTACGCTGGAATTAGGAGGCAAATCGCCGAATATTATTTTGCCGGATGCTGATCTGTCAAAAGCGATTCCAGGTGCATTAAACGGTGTAATGTTTAATCAAGGTCAAGTATGCTGTGCAGGTTCTCGTGTGTTTATTCAGAAAAAACATTACGATAATGTATTAGCAGATATGGCCTCCCATGCCAAAAATATCCGCCAAGGCTTTGGCCTGAATCCGGAAACAGAAATGGGGCCGCTCGTATCTGAAGAGCAGCAGTCAAGAGTGTTGAATTATATTGAAAAAGGAATTGAAGAAGGCGCAGAAGTTGTGACCGGCGGATCTACGCCATCTGAAAAAGGGTATTTTGTCACTCCTACAATTTTTGCTGATGTTGAAGATAAAATGACAATTGCCAAAGAGGAAATATTCGGTCCGGTCATTGCTGCATTGCCTTTTGAAGATTTAGATGAAGTTATTGATCGGGCAAACAACAGCGAATACGGCTTAGCGGCCGGTTTATGGACGAGAGATGTGGCCAACGCTCACTATGTCGCCAATCGCTTGAGAGCAGGAACTGTTTGGGTCAACTGTTATAATGTATTTGACGCAGCTTCTCCGTTTGGCGGATACAAACAATCAGGTATCGGTCGCGAAATGGGTTCATATGCTTTGAACAACTATACAGAAGTAAAAAGCGTGTGGATTAGCTTAAATTAAAATATATAATTCAGAATAGCGCCTGTCTAAAAAACAATATCTATGCCCCACAGAAAATGATTTCTGTGGGGCTTTCCAGTTGTCGAGAACTTCTCCTAAAAGGTTGAGTTCCGCCTGCTTTAGTACTTTCTGCATTGAGAAAAGCTCGGGCATTTCCTCTGTGAAAAACAACAGAAACAGTAATTGTCCATAATACAGCAGAACACCCCTTCCCTGTTCGGCTTTAAATTGAAAAAAGCGTTGTCTTCTCTGCTTTTTACATAAATGAAAGGACGCACAGCATCAAAAAGGAATTACAGGGAAAATCGCGATATAAAATGAACATTGTTTCTAAAAATCTTTCAAAAACAGAAATGAAGAGGATTATGAAATCTTTAAAGGAAAACCAAGTAACGGGATAAATCAAGTAATTTAAATATATGAAATCTGTACAAATAGTAAACAAAATGAATTTAAAGGGTGTATAGACAGATGAAGCTATTATTTGAGATTGAAGAATATGAGGATACAAAAGATGCTCCTTTTGAGCTATCCTTTTATTTCTACAAAAGATTATATATGTATATTGTTGAAAAGGGACAAAAACAACATTCCGTGATGGTCTTTTATTAGATATCGGAGATTACTTGATCAAATTCAGTAATGAAAAATAGTTCAAGGGACCGTAGAAGCTTTGAGAATGCTTTAAAATATCACATTAAAAAAATCCCAAAATCGTCTGTTTATTGATTGTTGTATTATGATTCAAGCAAACAAAAAGTACTGGATTGTCATTTCACGGACTTTGTTATAGCCTTTTGTAAAGGAATACCAAAAATATATAGACGACATTTTAAAGCAGGATGAAAATGCGTATGATGATAAAATTTTTGTTATGATGGCAGATCTAATCAAGAAGTAGTATTTGTTGTTAAAATGAAATTTGAATGTACTTACTTCTGTCATTAAAGTAGAGTTTGTCTATTAGTTCCCAAAAAAGCTAAAGAAGCTGACGTGCTTGTTTGAAAAGATGAAAAGTATACTGTTCAATGAACGATGTTTGGGCAGATTGAACTTAAAAGACTGTCCAATTAGTTGATTTCACGGCATTGGATCCCCCTTTTCATGTTCAGTAATGCTGATATATCAGCATTTCTTGATTATTGAATTCCAATGGATGTATCCTTTTGGGACAATCCCCTGATCTTATTTTGCATTGATATGCATGGCATTTTTCATACATAATTCAGGCAGCTGCTCTTTTTTAATAACAAGACCGAGTATTTACAAACAAAATTCTTCCCATCCAGCCTCTCCTCTCACAAAAAAAATACACGTCTTTAAAAAATCATCCGTTTTTAATTGGTGAAAAACCGCTTTAAGGAGTCCCCTCTTCCATCTAAAAAAAGACGCGCTTCTTTTAGTTCACCCTTTTGCAAATTGCTTCATATAGTATTCTGGACGATTGAATGAAAAGGAGGATTTTGTTGTCTTGAGTGAATCGTATATTAATGAATTAAAAAAATGGTGTGATGATCTTTATGGAAACATCATTTCAGAACACCCTTTTGCAAGCGAATTCGAGGAAAAAATAATCCGTTTCAAAACAGAGCTGGACAAAGCCGAGTCCGTTTCAGAAAGCGAACTTTATGAACAGGCGAATCAATTGTATGATGAATTCAGATCATTTATTGAAGGTGAAGATGACCGGTCTTTGGCTGTGCCGATAGGACAACATAAGCTCCCTCCTCTTCCCTATCGATACAATGCGCTTGAGCCGTATATTTCAGAAGAAATCATGAGGCTTCACCACTTGAAACACCATCAAAGCTATGTAGACGGTTTAAACAAGGCGGAAATCGAAATGGAAAAAGCACGGAGAACAGGAGATTTTTCATTGATTAAACATTGGGAACGGGAAGCAGCTTTCAATGGGGCAGGCCACTATTTGCATACAATTTTTTGGAATGTCATGAACCCAAAAGGCGGGGGCGAGCCAAAAGGTGAATTAAAGGAAGCGATCAAAAATTCATTCGGAAGCTTTCAAGCATTTAAAAAGCATTTCAGCGAAGCTGCAAAAGCAGTCGAAGGCGGAGGCTGGGCGATATTAGTATGGTCCCCCCGTTCAAGAAGATTGGAAATATTGCAGGCGGAAAAGCATCAAAACTTAAGCCAATGGGATGTCATTCCTCTTCTTGTATTAGATGTTTGGGAGCATGCATACTACTTGCAATATAAAAACGATCGGCAAAAATATATCGATAATTTTTGGAAAATCGTCAACTGGCCAGAAGTGGAACAAAGATTTCAAACTGCAAAAAAAGTCATTTGGAAGCCATATTGATAAGGCTATTCGAATCGTTTCATCACTTCCGGCAAAATGTCTGGAATATCGCCCGCAAGCATTGATCTTACACCTTTCGTTTTTACAAACAGATCTGCACATAAACCGTGTAAATAGACTGCATTTGCCACAGCTGCTTTTTTGTTCTCATAATAGGACAAAAAAGCAGCGATGATTCCCGTTAATGCATCTCCGCTCCCGCCTTTGCCCAAAGCAATGTTTCCAGTTGGATTGATCATTCCTGTTCCATCCGGAAATGCAATCACTGTATATTGGCCTTTTAAAACAACAATGACATTTTCTTCAACGGCAAATTTAGAAGCAGCTTCGATTCTGTTCTTTTGTATATAGCTGATCGGCTGATCGATTAAACGGCTAAATTCCCCCGGATGCGGTGTTAACACAATAGGATGTTGTCTATTTTTCGGATATGTGCGTTTTTGTAACGCACCGGCATCCAGCACAACAGGCCAATCGTTTTGTAAGATGGATTGAATGGCTTTTTCGGTCTCTTCTCCAGGAACGATACCTGGTCCAATTGCACATACTGACAGCTTTTCCGGGAATTCACCATCTCCTGCTTTTATGAGACCTTCAAAAAAATAAGTTGCTTCAGGAATTTGCCCGGCGATGGCCCCCGCTACAAAGGGTGTTGTGCCGATCACAAGCTTGCCAATTCCTGCCCTCATAGCTCCTTTCGCAGCAAGAAGCACACTTCCCGGCATTTCGTCGGAGCCAGCAATTAAATAGCCTGTTCCAAAAGTGCCTTTATGGGAAAAAGACGGATGGTTCGGCCATGTTTGCTTCACATCTTTTTCTGTCCAGACCTTCCATTTCCCTTCTTCCTTCAGGCCGATGGACACAACTTCCTTTTTTCCGTAAAAAGATGAAGAAGGCAGCAAAAAGGCTGATCGCTTATATCCGTGGATGCTGATGGTGACGTTTGCTTTAACCGCTATCGGCGCTTCTCCGGTGTCGGATAAAACTCCTGAAGGAACATCAACGGAAACGACAAAAGCGTTTTGTCCATTAATCCATTCAATGATGTTTTTCACATCATCTCTTAGCGGATGCCTTGCACCGACCCCCAGCAAAGCGTCAACGATGACTTGGTAATGATTTTGTTCATATTCGGCTGTTTCGAGAAAACCGCTGTTTTTATAAAAAGCGAAATGATGCTTCGCTGCTTCACTTTTCGGTGCCCCAAGCGGAAAAGAAAGATTGGCATGGTAGCCGTTTTGTTTTAAATATCTGGCCAAAACAATTCCATCTCCGCCGTTGTTGCCTTTACCGGACAATATTAAAATGCGATCATCTTTTTTTACGTACGAAACAAGCTTTTGAAATAAAGAGCGCCCGGCGTTTTCCATCAACACAATAGAAGAAAGGCCATTTTTTTCTGCCAGATTGTCAATGTTGCGAATATCCTCTTCAGTATAAACGAACACGAACAACACCTCCTCTCAAAAAGGAAAGAAAAAATAAAGGGATGATTAGCTATTTTGCTTCTTCAAAATATTCTTTGTAAAACCCGCCTACTTTTCCGGAATTGTCGATAATAAAATAATACTCTTCCGTTTCGTTCAAGACATCATAAGTTTGTCCAGGTGTCAATACATTATTTACCATATACTTTTTTGCATTTGTATGTAAACATACAACTTTTTTATTCGCTTTTTTGTTTTTCCATGATAGATGATTCATGTTTGCCACTCCTTCAATCGCTCGTTTTCATATGAAAAGAAGAACGCGGAATGCGTTCTTCCTTCATTAGTGATTTACCCTTCCAGCAAGAGCTGCTCTGGATCCTCCAACAGCTTTTTGACAGTTGCCAAGAAGCTGACAGCTTCTTTTCCGTCAATAATACGGTGGTCATATGATAAAGCAATATACATCATCGGACGGTTTTCAATGCGCTCTTCGTCAATCGCAACTGGGCGAAGCTGGATTTTATGCATCCCTAAAATACCGACTTGAGGTCCATTTAAGATCGGTGTTGACAATAAAGATCCGAAAATACCGCCGTTAGTTATCGTAAATGTTCCTCCTTGCAGATCCGAAAGCGCAAGTTTATTTGCTCTCGCTTTTGCTGCAAGATCGGCAATTTCTTGCTCGATTTGAGCGAATGTTAAACGATCTGCATCTCTTACAACAGGAACAACCAAACCTTCATCTGTAGAAACAGCTACTCCAATATCATAATATTTTTTCAACACAATTTCATCGCCTTGAATTTCCGCATTCAGTAGAGGGAATTTTTTCAAGGCTGCGACAACTGCTTTTGTAAAGAAGGACATAAAGCCTAAACGAACATCATGCTCCTCAAAAAATTGATCTTTTCTCCGTTTGCGGATGTTCATAACGGCTGTCATATCCACTTCATTAAAGGTTGTCAGCATAGCTGCTGTATTTTGAACTTCTTTTAGACGTTTGGCAATGGTTTGTCTTCTGCGGGACATTCTGATCCGTTCCACAGGCTTCTGATCTGCAACCGTTGCCTTTTGTGTTTCTTGCGGTTCTGGTTTTGGTTTATTAGGGGCTTTTTCTTCCGCTTTTGGCGCTTCATAATATGCAATATCTTGTTTGCGAACACGACCGAGCGGATCAGCCGTCGGCACGGCCGATAAGTCGATTCCTTTTTCACGTGCAAGCTTTCTTGCTGCAGGTGTTGCGATTGGGCGCGGTTTGCCTGCAGACTGTTCTTCCGATTCCACTTGAACTGTTTGCTCCTCTAGATTTTGCTCTGGAGCGGCTTCTACTTTTTGTTCTGGCTGAGGGCTGCTTGCCTGTGGAGCTTCACTTGCGCCTTCATCGATGATTCCGATGACTTCGCCAACTTCGACAACATCGCCCTCATTTTTAAATACTTCTTTTAAAACACCAGCATGTTCAGCAGTAATTTCAACATTGACCTTATCGGTTTCCAGCTCAAGAATGTATTCGCCTTTTTCAATTTTATCGCCAGGTTTTTTCAACCATTGAGAAATTGTACCTTCTAAAATGGATTCTGCTAGTTCTGGAACTTTAATTTCAGCCATTTTTTAAATTTCCTCCTCATTCATTCCATGTAAGCGCTTCTGTTATGATTCGGCTCTGCTCTTTTTTGTGAATTGTCGGGTCTCCTTCTGCAGGGCTTGACCGTCTTGGACGTCCAATATATTTAACAGCGAGCTTATCACCCACAATAGATTTTAATTGCGGATATGTGAAAATCCACGATCCCATATTCTTCGGCTCTTCTTGCACCCAGACGATTTCCTGCAAGTTAGGGTATCTTTCTATAATCTCTTTAATTTCTTCTTCAGGGAACGGATAAATTTCCTCCACCCGTACAATATGAAGAAAATCTTTTTGATCTAATTTTTGCAGACCATTCGCCAATTCTATCGATATTTTGCCAGTGCACAAAATTAAACGTTTTACTTTTTCTTTATTTTGACCTAAACCAGGCTGTTCAATAACCGGTTGAAATTGACCTTCAGTCAGCTCTGTAACGTCGGAAACCGTATTTGGATTACGCAGCAAGCTTTTTGGCGTCATAATGATGAGCGGACGCACTTCTTCTTTTGTTAAAATCGCTGCTTGTCTTCTTAACAAATGAAAATATTGAGCAGCAGTCGTTACATTTGCCACCGTCCAATTGTTTTCTGCAGCAAGGGTCAAGTACCGTTCCAAACGCCCGCTGGAATGTTCCGGTCCCTGGCCTTCATATCCATGCGGCAGCAACATGACGAGTCCAGATTTTTGTCCCCATTTTGCCCTGCCGGCTGAAATAAATTGATCGAATATGACTTGTGCAACGTTTGCAAAATCACCGAATTGTGCTTCCCAAATGACAAGCGTTTCCGGAGAAAATACGTTATATCCGTATTCAAATCCCAATACAGAAACTTCAGACAACGGGCTGTTATGAATCGCAAACGATGCTTGAACATCCGACAAACGATGCAGCGGCGAGAAGGTTTTGCCTGTTTTCACATCGTGCAAGACTAAATGTCTATGAGCAAAAGTCCCGCGTTCCGAATCTTGTCCAGTAATTCTAAGCGGAGTTCCATCTCTCAAGATTGTCGCAAAAGCGAACGCTTCTGCAAGCGACCAATCTACTTTTCTTTCTTCTTCATATACTTTTGCCCTGCGTTCTAGAATTTTTTGCAATTTATTAAAAACGGTGAATCCTTCTGGGAAAGTAATTAATTCCTTGTTAATTTTGTCAAGGACATCCACCGGCACAGTCGTGTCGATTTTGGGCAGACCATGGCTGACCGTTTCTGGAATATGAATTTCCTCTTCTTGGTGTTCGTTTTTTGGAACTTTATCGTATGCTTTTTTCAGCCGATCCTGCACTTCTTGTTCAAACTTTCTTGCGTCTTCTAAAGAAATAATTCCATCGCTTTCAAGCTGTTTAGCATATAATTTGCAAATTGTTTCATGTTTCTTAATTTTTTCATAAAGCAACGGATTTGTCGCCATCGGCTCATCCATTTCGTTATGCCCGTAACGGCGGTATCCGATTAAATCAATTAAGAAATCTTTATGGAATTTATTGCGATACAAAATGGCAATATAAACAGCTGCCAAACATGCTTCTGGATCATCCGCATTCACATGAACGATCGGAATTTCGAAGCCCTTGGCTAGGTCGCTGGCATATTTTGTTGATCGAGAATCATGGCTTTCCGTCGTAAATCCAATCATATTATTGGCGATAATGTGGATTGTTCCTCCGGTTTTGTAACCGTTTAACTGACTAAGGTTAAGAGTCTCTGCCACGACTCCCTCGCCAGGGAATGCTGCATCGCCGTGAATCAGCACAGCCATGGATTTGTGAATATCTTGTTCAGGATATCCGCGCACATTACGATTATCTTGGGCTGCACGTGTATACCCTTCCACAATCGGATCCACAAACTCTAGATGGCTAGGGTTGTTCGCTAGCGTGAGCCGTGCACGAACAACATTATGATCTTTAATTTTTCTGTCCGCACCTAAATGATATTTCACATCTCCGGTCCAGCCGTAGTTGATTCCGATTGAACCTTCAGACGGAACCAATTCTTTGTTCGGTGCATGCTGGAACTCAGAGAAAATAAGCTCAAATGGCTTTCCTAACACATGAGCCAACACGCTTAGTCGGCCCCGATGCGCCATTCCGATGTTTATATTTGTCGTTCCGCTTTTCACAGCTTCAGAAATCAGCTCATCAAGCATCGGAACGAGCATATCAACACCTTCAATGGAGAATCTCTTTTGGCCGACAAATGTTTTATGGAGAAAAGATTCAAATCCTTCAACTTCTGTTAATCGCTTCAAAAGAGAAATGCGTTTCTCTTTTGAAAGTGTTTTGAAAATTTTCCCAGATTCCACCATTTCGTTGAGCCATTCATGCTCTTCAAAATTGTGGACATGCTGAAATTCAAATGCAATCGATTTTGAATAAACATCTTTTAAATATTGGATCGCTTCGTACCCGTTGTGTACATGATCAGGAGTATACGGACTCAACAATTTGGCCGGTATTTCAATTAAGTCCTCTTTCGTCAGACCGTATCTTGATTCATTCAAAACATCTTCTTCGTTATGTTTTATCCCCATAGGATAAATAGAAGCATCCAAATGTCCAAATGTCCGAATATCCTCTGCAAACCTTACAGCAGCTGCTACTTTTTGCAGCTTTTCAAACGTATAAGACAAATTTCTGCTTACAGTGGATGAGGAGTTTACATAAGATTGTTCAGTTAGAGCCTCAGGAGCCCCCCAAGCATCAAACATGTTTCTTAATTCTTCATCAACAGAATTCGGATCTTCTAAATATTGTTCATATAAGTCCATGACATACCCTAAATTAGGTCCGTGAAAATCACGCCATGCGATTTTTAAATTTGACGAAGTTTCTTCCATTTTCTTAAAAACCCCCAATGATCACTAATCATTAGAATTCTTCTGCTTTGTTTCCCCACAAAAAATTTTTTTAAATTCTCATCACCATCCCACAAGAAGCAAGCTATATTTTTTTAAATAACCGCTTCCACCGCTATTTTAACACTATTCATCAGATTGACCAATAGTATTTACTTAAAAATTAGCATCTTTATATAATAATTTTCTTGATTTTTTGAATACATGTTGTATTCTGCCATGTTTTGGCGGTTTATTCGATTGTTTTTTGCAGCAATTTTTTCAAAAGCGGGAACAAGACGTCCGGGAGTTCTGTGATATTTTGCACCATGATGCTGTGTTTTCCATAAATCGTTTTCATCACCTTTCTTTTGCTTTCTTCAACTGCTCCGGCGGATAAAAATATGTTCAGCACCTCTATACCGTGCTTTCGTGCATTCATAACGGCTTCATGTGTATCGACAATTCCGTTTTGATCATATCCGTAGGCAGCAGGCTCACCGTCTGAAAAAACAAGAAGAAATTTTTGCTTCTCTTTTCTTGCAAGCAGTTCGTTTGTCATATGCCGGATCGCAAAACCGTCGCGGTTATCTTCTTCAGGCAAAAGCTGCATGATTTCTGGTCCTGAGCTGGAGCTAAGTGAAGTTTCGAAGTTGATTACTTTTTTGAAATAGTTCGGCTGGTTGTTTTCTGTACTGTTTGCCGAGTCTTCCCAAAAACCGACAATTTGATGTGGAACCCGAACGGACTTTAACGTTTCATGAAACAAAATGATGCCTCGTTTTGTTTCTTCCATTTTGTCGTGCATGGATGCAGAGCAGTCGACGAGCAGTGTAAACACCCCGTCAAGATCATTCGCAGGATTCCTTTTTTTGAAAAAAAGTTTCGGGTTTTCATCCGTCCATAGACGCAACAGCTTTTTATTCAATCTGCCGAAATGTTCATCTTGTTTTGGATATGTCTTTTTATGTTCGAGCGTTTTTTGAATGATTCGCTGCAAACGTTTTTTGTACACGATCAATTGCTGCAATTCCTTTTCATACGCAGATTTTTCTGCTTCCTTTGGCATGTTTGCCGTCAGGAAATATGCTTTTGCATGCTTGTTTTCCTTCCCGAGTTGTTGTTGTATTTCTTGCTCTGCTTCTTTTTGCAGCTTTTCATCGGCATTTACTTCGTCATAATAATTGTTTTGAGTCTGTCTAGCTGATCCTTCTACAATCACAAGCGCCTGATCTCCCGTTTCAGTTTGCCTTGCATGTTCATCAATTAAATTCGTTTGCGTTCCTTGTTCTAAATCAAATTGCAAAAAGCTTTTCGTCGGTGTGGATGTTTCACGATGCCATATGGCCATTTTTTCATCATGAAGATCTTCATCGCCCTTTTTTACATTATCCAGTGCATCCTGATTTTGAAGCCGGTCTTTTCGTTTCATGTCGTCAAAAGTCAAGGTATGGAGACCTTTTTCCGATAAATCAGGCATAATGAAATAAGTATGGATCAAATCTTTTTTCAACACTTCATCCAACAGCCCCATCGTCTTCAGGACAATATCGGAAACTTCCTTCGTGCTATTTGCATCGTATACGTTCATCACTTGTTCCTTCACGAAAGGCAGCAGTTCATCTATTTGGACACTTATTTCTGGTACATTCAAAACAGGTGATGTTGCCGTAGCCATTTCATACAGGGCCGCAAAAAGCGCATCGGTTGCAAATCCCCGATCAAGGCTTGCTTTCAGCTGATCACGGTAATATTTTTTATAAATATTCAGCCGCTTGCGGAAATAGCGCTTTGTCCCGGGACGATCGCGTTTAACCAGTTCTTCAATCCGCACATCTTCAAGCAGCATCAACAGCTGTTTTGCAAATTTTTGATGATGTAATGTCCGAACGAGATCATGAAATGCAGCAATTTGATGAAAATCCGTATAATAATAGCTGCCAATTGCGCGCAAATAAATGTCTGATTTAAATCCTGCAAGCTTGTCTTCTTCCGCACGATCGTTCCAAAAATGGCTGATATAAATTTTTTGTTCTGCTGGATGAAAGTAAGACTGAACGGCAAAAGCGATATCGATATCTCTTCGTTTTGTCAATGTTTGCGCTAAATCGGACAGCTCCATCATTAACATTGAATCTATGATTTCATCATTAAATTTTATATAATGCATCGGATTTCCCTCACTCAAAAACGGTTTCTGCAATGTTCATGATCGCTCTTTTTTCCAGCTCATCATCCAATTTTGCTGCAATGGCCCGTTCAATCGCTCTTAAAGGGGGCAAATAAACCGACAAATCGCAGGCATCGATCAAAGCCCGGATGGAAGCTGCTTCTTCCGAAACCTTCCCGATTTTTACTTGTGTAATAATGTCGCTGGATAATGTGAGAAACTTTTCTATCAGCTTTTCATCTTTTAAAGAAGACTGCTCAGTGAGCACTTGTTTTAACTTTTCATTTTGTACATATGGAACATCAATCACGACGAATCGGTTTTTCAACGCTTCGTTTAACGGAACCGTCCCTACATACCCTTCGTTAATAGCTGCGATGACACCAAATCCCTCTTTCGCCGCCACAACCTCTTGTGTAAATGGATTCGTGATCCGCCTCCGGTAATCTAGCACCCCATTTAAAATTGGCAATGTCTCAGGTTTCGCCATATTGATTTCATCTATCCCGAAAATTTAAGTCCATGAAAAAAGCACAAAAAATCCAGGGGGTGTT
>ERZ1673810.25-NODE-25-length-35999-cov-83.668568_pt1 | contig 35999 bp, 36 predicted proteins | sample MGYA00580152_ERZ1673810 | MGnify/ENA primary metagenome ERZ1673810 (study PRJEB41219, sample SAMN04549604) | soil metagenome | isolation source: soil | place: USA: New Mexico, Bitter Lake NWR | collected 2008-11-15 ...
TGTCTCTTTTTTTGTTTGGTTGTAAATTTATGTTAGCGAATTTGCTCATCTACAGAAAATAAGCAAAATTGGTTCTTTTTGACCCTTTTTGTAAATAAATTTAACTGGAAAATTTTACCAACTGTGGATAAGTCGTAATTGCATAATACTACCGAAAATTGATAAATTTACTCCTCATAGCTGTTGGAATGTTGACATAATTGACTGTTTCAATATTTTCCTCCGGATAGCTGAAAATCCATTTCCAATCGGCTGCTGTCGCATGAATGACAATTGGTTCAACCCCTCTAGATTCCTTCGGCGGTTTTTCAAGCTCAAAAGTCGCCTTAACCGTTGGTATCGCCAATGCAATGACAATCAACACAGGAATAGCTGTCCAAATGATTTCCAGAAGTGTATTTCCGTGCTGGTCAGGAGGCTCATAATCAAGATTTTCTGGTCTCTCCCTGTATTTCCATAAAATAATGGCAAACAGCACAAAGATGACAACAATAATAAACAGCATAAACCAAATTGACCAAAGGATTAAATCCTTTTGAACCTCTGCAACAGGCCCTTTCGGATTTGAGCATTTTGCATATTTTTTGACCCAAGAGCCATAAGGATTTCAAAGACATAAAAAAGGACTTCACCCCTAAAATGTAGAATTTTTGAAGTGACGAAACAACAAAAAATTCAAAAGGAGGAAGTCACTTTGTATATTCTACAAGAAAGCCTATTTTCCTTTGAAGAACTGCAAAAATTAGAGTCAAAAGAGAAATTACCTATCTTTTTTAGCTCGCTTGATTTACGCCCTTATGCTAAACAGTTGAGAAGTTCTTCACCCCGAGGGGCTGACGGTCATTCCAGAGAAGGGATTCTAAGGGCTCTCATCGCTGCCCCACTCGAAGGCATCGACACCTTTACCGCCCTTCATCATCGATTGGATAAAGACCTTCGTTTCCGTTATCAATGCGGTTTATCGATTGATCGCCCCGCACCGTCTATCTCCACTCTCAGCCGGGTTTTTGCAGCACTTACCAAAAAAAAGCTGGCTGAAAAGATCTTCCTTGACTTGGTACAGTTAGCTCAGGAGGAAGGAATAATTGACGGCAGCCACCAGGCCATCGACAGTGCCGCCATTGATGCCTATGAAAAGAAACAGCCCAAAAAGCGTAGTGAACAAACGGGTAATGCCAATTGGGGCGCAAAATATGATTCCTTCGGCAATAAAATTACCTGGTTTGGCTATAAGATGCATCTTTCAGTCGATACCGCAAGCGAACTGCCAATGGCCATAAAAGTAACCCCTGCCCATGTGAACGATGGAGAAGTCGCACCAGAATTAATCGAGCAAGTGGCAGAGCGTACCAAATCCAAAATTGAATTTCTGATCATGGATGGCGGATATGACCAACTAAAAAACTATGAATCAGCCAAAAACATTGGAGCGCAAGCCATTATCCCGCTCAATTTGCGCAACGAAAAAGAGCCTCCTGAAGGGATTTCTTCCAATGGAACTCCGCGTTGTTCCATGGGTTATGAAATGACTTATTGGGGAGCTGATAAGGACCAGCTCAAGTTCAGATGTCCTCACGCAACCGGCAAAGTGGATTGCCCATTAGGAATGGCAGCCTGTTCATCTTCCAACTATGGAATGGTGGTAAAAGTCGACATCAAAAAGGATGTGCGCCGATATTCCAATCCGCACCGTGATACAAAACGTTGGAAAGAGCTTTACAACGAGAGGACAAGTGTAGAACGCTGTAATTCAAGAATGAAAAGCTACCTTACGGCGAACTCCCTACATGTATGGGGAATTGAAAAAGTAAAGACCCATATTTACCTGAACGCTATTGTATTACTTGTTTCAGCGCTAGCGATGGCAAAGGAAAATAAAGGGAAGAAAGCCGCTTAAAAAAATTCAATGTGAAAAATTCTGCAGGTATGCCCAAAAACAAGATTATTGTAATATTTTGTAAAACAACATGCTGGTAGCTATTTGTCGAGTGCTTTATTTTTTATACTTTTATCCAAAAAATCTAATTTTGCAAAATGCTCAAATATAAAAAAGAGGAAATGCTAGGACATTTCCTCTTTTTATACTTTCTAATAGTAAATAATATTATTATACAGCTGATGTATGAAAATAAAATTTATTACTTTTGTGAATCAATTAAGGTAAGTATATCTTTAGTAATGTTATGTATGATTTTATTAGGAATACTAGATATATTAACCTTTTGGTAATGTTAGAATACGAGAACTTCTGATCATATGGAAATTATAATATTGAATGAAGATCAACAAATTTTTATTTTAGAACACCTAAAGATCATTAAGGAGTAAAGACAAACCATATGTAAATAATACTATTTGAATAAATTGTGTCATTTATGAAAGGAGAAAAATTAATGACAAAAGACGATGATTTAAAAGAGAACAGTAAACATCAAAAGGAAAATCATAATAATGAACATATAGGGCAAGAAAGCCATCAACATCACCATGGACATATGGAACATGAAGGTCAACAGCATCACGATCATGGACATATGGAACATAAGGGGCATCAGCAACACGACCATGAACATATGAAACACAAAGGTCATCAGCATCATGACCATGAACATATGGAACATAAGGGGCATCAGCAACATGACCATGAACATATGGAACATGGAGGCCATCAACAACACGACCATGGTCATTCAGGACATGGAGGTCATGCAGGCCACCATGCTCATATGGTAGAAGACTTTAAGAAAAGGTTTTGGATTGCGCTTGTTTTAGCAATCCCGATTGTATTTTTATCTGAGATGACCCAAATGCTATTTGGTTATCACCTAGATTTTAGCGGACAAGGTACTCTATTATTTATTTTATCCACCATCCTCTTCGTCTATGGAGGTAAACCTTTCTTAGAAGGTGCTTGGGATGAGTTGAAAAATCGCGCGCCTGGTATGATGATGTTAATTTCACTAGCAATTGTTACAGCATATGTCTATAGTTCATTAACTGTATTCTTTATCGATGGCAGTGATTTCTTTATGGAGTTAGCCACATTAATTGTGATTATGCTCCTTGGACACTGGATTGAAATGAAATCAATCATGGGGGCTTCCAAAGCCTTAGAGGAACTAATCAAGCTGATGCCAAAAGAAGCACATAAAATCGATTCCAAGGGTAATATCGTTAATGTCTCAGTAGAGGATTTGCATCCCGGTGATAAAATACTAGTAAAATCAGGTGAAAAGATTCCAATTGACGGTTCTATTTTCGAAGGAGAATCAACGGTCGATGAATCCATGTTAACTGGGGAATCTGTTCCTGTGGAAAAGAAACCGGGTATGGAGGCCATTGGAGGTTCAATCAATGGGTCAGGTGTTTTAAAAATAAACGTTAGCAGAACAGGGAATGATACTTATCTTTCTCAGGTTATTCAATTAGTAAGTGATGCAGAAAGTACGAAGTCAAAAGCACAAGGTTATGCAGATATTGCTGCTAAATGGTTGTTTTATGTAGCTGTGGTCGTTGGTATCATTACGCTTGCTTATTGGGCTACCACTGGTGATTTTGAGTTTGCCTTAGAGAGAATGGTAACTGTTTTGATTATTGCCTGTCCACACGCTTTAGGTTTGGCAGGTCCATTAGTTACTTCCAGATCTACTTCAATTGCAGCGAAAAAGGGATTGTTAATTCGTAACCGAGTAGCTTTTGAGGGGGCCTATAAGGTAAATCGTGTTGTTTTTGATAAAACAGGAACCCTAACAGAAGGCAACTTCGGTATAACAGACATCTATCCGTCCAAAGGCGTAAGTGAAGATGAACTTTTGAAATTGGCTTATTCGGTTGAAACCCAATCAGACCACCCAATTGCTAAAGGAATTGTTAGGGAAGGGAAAGAGCGAAAACTTGAATTGTATGAAGTAAAAGATTTTAAAAACTTAACGGGAAAAGGGTTAACCGCGAATGTGAATGGTGCCGAAGTTTCTGTTATAAGTCCGGGTGCTATGAGAGCTAATCATATATCGTTTGATGAAAAGGTTTATGAAAAATTAGCTGGACAAGGAAAAACCGTCGTATTTGTTGTAAAAGATGATGTTTTACAAGGAATGATTGCTTTAGCAGATATCATCAGAAAATCATCCTTTGAAGTAATTAAGGAACTGCATGATCGCGGTATTGAAACTGTTATGATGACTGGCGATAATAGTCGTGTCGCAAATTATGTCGGTGAACAATTAGGCATTTCTAAAGTAATCGCAGAAGTCCTTCCCCACGAAAAATCGAAATACGTTAGGGAGTTAAAACAAGGCGGTAAAAAGGTTGCAATGACCGGTGATGGAATTAATGACGCTCCTGCCCTAGCTGAAGCAGATGTCGGAATCGCAATTGGTGCAGGAACCGATGTCGCCATTGAAACGGCTGATGTTATTTTAGTTAACAGTAACCCAAGTGACATTCTAAATATTCTTAGACTGTCGAAAGCGACTACTAGAAAGATGTTTCAAAACTTAGTATGGGCAGCAGGCTATAATATCATTGCAATACCATTAGCAGCTGGTATTTTATACAATGTTGGTATTGTCATAACGCCAGCTATCGGTGCAGTTATCATGTCGTTAAGTACTATTATTTGTGCAATAAATGCTCAATTGTTAAAAATTGAATAAAACTTTCATGGGATCCAGAACAATTATGTTGTGGATCCTTTTAAGGAATTTAAGTATTTTGTATATTTTTTAAAATTTCGCAGACTGAAATTGTCAAATAAGCCCTGATATAATTAGAAAAGTCGCTCATCGATTTGAAGAAAACCGGAGGAGAAAACTCTTTTAGAAAATGAAATAATGTTCTGAACTGACGAATGCTTAGTTTAACAAGGCTTGGATATAATACGGTTAATAATAAGAGTTGTATATTTAAGAGCTTTATAATTATTAAAATAAGGAATAAAATTTTTGACTATCATTTAACTTAGACTTAAAATGTTTCCTGTGGCAAATTTTTTGAACCTAATCAAATTTAGGTTAATTTTTTAAAAAGGAGTCCTTTTCATGGTTGACTTTTTTCAAAATTTTAATCCAATAACTCAGGCATTTATGGCTACTTTATTTACATGGGGAATGACTGCATTTGGGGCAGCACTTGTTTTTACAACAAAAACAATAAATCAACGATTTTTAGATGGTATGTTAGGATTTGCTGGAGGTGTCATGATTGCGGCGAGTTTCTGGTCTTTATTGGGTCCAGCCATCGAAATGTCAGATAACAATGCCATAGGACCATGGTTTCCAGCAGCATTTGGATTTTTATTAGGTGGAACTTTTTTATGGGGAATCGATAAGATCTTACCTCATCTTCATCCCAATGCCCCTATTAGCGATGCGGAAGGAATTTATCCAAAAGAAAGAAAAAGAAGTACCCTGTTAGTTCTTGCCATTACCCTTCATAATATTCCAGAGGGTTTAGCTGTCGGAATTGCTTTCGGCGCACTAGCAAATGGAGGTACTGAAGCAACTTTAGCTAGTGCTTTAACTTTGGCACTGGGTATAGGTATTCAAAACTTTCCAGAAGGCGTTGCTGTTTCCATGCCACTAAGAGGGGAAGGAATGTCTCGAAGAAAGAGCTTTTTCTATGGCCAATTTTCAGGTATGGTTGAACCGATAGCTGCGGTCATTGGTGCATTTGCAGTTGCATTTATTGAACCATTATTACCTTATGCATTGAGCTTTGCTGCTGGAGCAATGATATTTGTTGTTATAGAAGAAGTAATTCCAAGCTCACAAGAAAAAGGCAATAAAGATCTCGCTTCTATGAGTTTAATGGTTGGTTTTGTATTGATGATGATTCTCGATGTGGCATTAGGTTAAATTGGTTACTGCATATATCATTTTATAGCTCTTTTCAAAAAATGATTGAATGCTTAATTACTCAAACTTCACAGACTGATATCGCCAAATAAGCCCTGATATAATTAGGAAAGCCATAATTCAATTGTTTAATTTGATTTTTGTATTTTGGTGCGAAGTTTGAGATGTTGATATAAATTTAAATTGATTCCAGCAAATTCTAAAATTAGGAAAAAGGTACTATAATATTTGCACAAATTCTGCACAAACTATTGATAATTTTGACTTTGACTATAAGTATGTTGGAAAGGGTGATAATAATGAAAAAGCAAAAAGTTGTATTAGGGATATCTTCAATGCTATTGATATTCTTATTATCTGCTTGTGCAAACGGCGGTGAACCATCTCAAAACGAAAATGCTGATAATGAAACAGAAACTCAAGAAAACGTAAATAATAGTGAAGAAGAATCAGATTCTACGGGAGAAATGGATCATTCAGAGATGAATCACTCAGGTGGAGAAGTTCCCCAAGGTTTAACAGAGGCAGAAAATCCAACATATCCTGTTGGTAGTAAAGTGATTCTTCATGCTGATCATATGGCTGGAATGAATGGTGCAGAAGCAACAGTTTCGGGTGCTTTTGATACCACAGTCTATTCGGTTACATATACCCCAACAACCGGTGGTGAACCAGTAGAAGATCATAAATGGGTAGTTCACGAAGAAATTGAGAATCCGAGTGAAGAATCATATAAACCGGGCGATCAAGTGGTTTTAAATGCTGAACATATGAAAGGAATGGATGGAGCAACTGCAACAATAGATACAGCTGAACAAACTACGGTTTATATGGTGGATTACACAGATGAAGAAACAGGGGAACAAATAACAAATCATATGTGGGTAACAGAAGACGAACTTTCACCTGTAGAATAAATAAAATTTCGAGTTATTTATAAAGGGGATTGACAAAAGGTCAATCCCCTTTATATATGTGTTTTTCTTATAATACCTATAACTTATTTATTCATGACTATTCCACTTATACCCAACACCCCAAACCGTTTGTAAATATTTTTCTGCTGGAAAACCTGCTTTTCTCAATTTTTCACGTAGATTTCTAATGTGAGAATCAATCGTTCGATCTTCAGTCGATACTTCATACCCCCAAATAGAAGTGATTAAATGCTCTCTTGTAAATACTATATTTTGATTCGTAAGAAATAGAGTAATTAGTCCAAACTCCTTTGGAGTTAAGTTAATATTTATCCCTTTAAATTGTAGCTGGAAAGCATCTTGGTCTAAACTAAGGCCATTAAACTGTATTACTCCATGATTATTTTTCTGTCTGCGTAAAACGGCTTCAATTCTTGCAACAAGCTCTTCTTCATCAAATGGTTTTGAAATATAATCATCTGCACCGCCTTTCAATCCCTTTACTATATCCTCTTTTGAATCTCTGGCAGTAAGCATTATGATAGGTGTATCCCAATGATTTCTAATTTCTTTACAGGTTTCCCAACCGTCCATTTCAGGCATCATAATATCTAACTGTAGTTGAGCAATTTTAATTACAATAATTACCATGTAAAAGAGACAAACAGGGTACCCCTTATGCCACGTGGAGCTGTTTTTTCACGGTATCAATGGGAATATTTTGTTTCGCTGCACGGTAAATGAACTCCACGAGGCTATGTCCTTTTCTCTTGCGCAGAAGATCGAGCCCATCAGAAAAATCGCTGTTCGACTCGAACATGCTGTACACGTAAGCAAGCTGCACCAAGATCCAGTAGCGTTTCACCGCCCGACGTCCGCGAACGCGGTACCCATCGAGCTTCAGCTGGTCTTTCGCTTGTCGAAAAAAGCATTCGATCGACCAACGCTGGGCATAGTAGCGCAAGATCTCTTCATCGCTTAGCTCCCGGTCGGTGCTCAAGACGCAGTGAAGATGTTCAGGTGTCATCGGCTGATCGGCTTTCCAAGCGAGCAGCACAACGGCATCATCGAGACCTTTCAGCGCTCCCTCGTAGCGATACACGCGATAACGCTCTTCTCCCACCGTGACGAGATGGGTGTCGTTCGGTTCGATATAGCGGGCAAACTGTTTGGCTTGGATGGCGATGCCTTTCGGATAGAGAATCCGGTTCGTTTTGAGCATCGCGATGACGTGAAATCCTTTTTTCAGGCAGGCTTCCACGAGTGTTTTCGATGGGTACCAAGAATCCATCAGCACATAAACAGAACCGTGCACATCCAAAGAAGAAAGCATCTCGATGGCCCATTGCCCCTTGCTTTTCCTATCCGCCTTGTCGTAGAGGAGAAACGCAAAGGGAAAGGCTTGCGTCATCGTATGAACCATGAGCCAGACGAGAGAGTGTCCCCAAATCGACTTTTTGTTCGCGTGAGAATAATGCCAATTACACCCTTCAATAGCGTGTTTCGCCTGTGACGAAGGTTTCGTTTTTCGGCAGATCGTATCATCGATCGAAACAAAAAGGGGTTGATTCTCCTGTTTGGCGATGCGTTCGACACGACGAAGCATCCACTGTTGAAGTTTGCGAAGCAGCGTCTCTTCATCCCAAGGGCTTTTCGTGAAAAAATGGCTGAGTGTCGTGCGGTGGTTCGGATGAAAGCTCCAATGATGAAGATCGGTCAACGTTCCAGAAAAGCCTTTCGTGATCATCGCATCCACGATATGAACGAGATGCTTCATGACAGGTTTTGAAAAATAAAGTGCCAACCCCAACATCGTGAAAAACTTGTGGATTCCTTGATGATGTGCTAATCTATTCATGAGACATGAACCTCCTTGTGAATAATTTTGGTGACACATCTATTCTAACCAAGGAATCGGGTTCATGTCTCTTTTTTTGTTTGGTTGTAAATTTATGTTAGCGAATTTGCTCATCTACAGTATATTTATAATATACCAACTCTCAACGAAATAAAATAGCCTTCATTTGCTTCTATTCACTACCTACATTTCCTTCTTCAAGCTTTTTATTTAATAATAAATAATCACTTTTATTAAAGGTTACCGCTACTCTATCCAATCTATTTCCGCCTGGATAAAGATATAATTGTTGATTGAATTTTATACCTAAAGGTACAACGGTTTGAACTATAAGATTTAAAACTTTGAAACATTCTAGATCAACCCCTTCTTTCAAATGATTTTTAACATTAATGACTACTACATCTTCAATATTTTCAAATCTAGGTTTTCTAGGAGAAATATCGTGGACTTTACAAAGCTTTTTCAATAAATTTTGATAGTGGTCAATTTTCAAAATAATACCTCCAAATTATCCCATTTCATGTTATTATTATAGTGAAAAATCTGACAATATATAAGGGGGATTCTATTAAATGCAACATAATAGTGTTTTTATCTCATATCAACTACATTAATAAAAGTTACCTTTCCTTTACTTAATCCAAATTCAATATGTAATTTTTTCACTTTATCAAAATAACCAATTGCGGAATAGGTGCGATCCTCTTTCTTTGTATAATAGTTTTTACCATATTTTTCAATGACTTTTTGTTTGTTATCTCCTACCTTTATTCCTTTATTTGTAGAGTAATTACTATTATTTATTCTATATTCTATTAATTTATTGTTTTTAAGCAGAAAAAGAAGACCGTTATTTTCATAGGAAATATTCTTAAATGAATCATCTTGATCCTCTTTTTGTGGTACTCCAAATTTCTCGATTATCTCATTCTCGGAGGAACCTATATGAACGCTGTTTATGTTTTCAGAACTTAAATCAGTGGTTTCTACATCTTTATAAAAATCGTAAGAATCTTTTGTTAATACCTCACAACCAAATAAAATTAATGAGAGGAAAAGGAACATAATAAAGGATTTCTTTGATATCATTAAGGGCCCCTCCTTATATTTTGATACTTTCTTCCTGATGATAATGTATTTTTTCCTTCTCAACATGAATCACTATTGTATATTCTCCAGAATAATTCTTGTCTAATGAATATATGTATTCTCCACTTGCGTTTTCGGTAGCCTCTAAATAAGTATGATTCTTATTATTTTCGGGTATTCGGATTTTATGGTGGAAAAGGGCTTATATTCCACCCTTCTCCAATTTCTTAATTAGTGTGGAAAAATCAACACCATAGTTGTCTGTTATGTTGTGGTCTGTCACTTCATACCAATTGAGAGTTTCGTATAATATAGCTTTGCTGAACGCACTCGAATTAAAACGTGGCTTACGTCTCTTATGTAGTTTTTCATTAAAAAGTATTTTGGCTCGTAAGGCTTCAAAGGAGTAACCTCTACCCATTCGTTCTACTTGCCTAATAATACTATTAATGGACTCTGTATAAGCGTTAGTGAGCCTTTTATCGAAGTAGTTGAAGATTTCATCCTGCCAGTTGTCTACAGCTCTAACAAGGTCTTTATATGCGTCTTTAGAGTTACTGGATAAACAACGTTGTCTCCAATATCTATAACGATCCATCCCCTCGTCAGAATCATCTGTATCCCATATCATGTAGAACTCTTCTTTAATTTCATAGGCTTCTTTTAGGTCAGAGCTATTACTTAACCAAGTATCTAAAAGAAATGAGTCTCTTTCATTCAAGTCATGCTTTCGTTTAAGAAGGATATACCTTTCACGCATAAGGGTACGCCTTTCTTTGGCTGTCATATTGGCTCTGAGAGACTTCCTAACATTATCTAATGCTTGATTAGCCATTCGGACTACATGAAACTTATCTACAACTACTTTAGCGTGTGGCAAAACAGTATTTACTGCATCTTTGTAAGGCTTCCACATATCCATTGTGACGTATTCAATGTAATGCCTATCACCAATCTCTGAAAGCCTTTGTATAACAGTATTCTTATTACGATTAGGCTTAATATCAAAGATGGTTTTACGTTCAACATTAGTCAATACAAGACGAGGTTTACGGATAATATGTATTTCATCTATTCCAAGCCATTTAGGAGTCTCAAATTGGTATTCTTGTTCTTTAAATGCTACATAGTCCTTAAAGACGTTTCTTACGGTCTTTTCGTCTACACCGACGCTTTCAGCGACATCCACAAAGGTCTTGGACATAGACTGCTCTTCAATGGACTTTAACAACCTTTTAGTCATGCTACGTTTTTCGTCAATAGAAATAAGACGTTCCCAAAAGGTAGAACCACATTCACGACATTTATAACGTCTACGCTTTAGTTGTAAGCCCACTCGCTTCAAACGAATGGGCAAGTCCATAATTAGTTGCTTTCGTGAGTCATGCCTATACAACTTATCAAAACCACATTCAGGACAACGTTCAGGCGGTTCGATTGCTTCCACTTTAAACATCATATCGCTTTCATTTTCTTGTGGTGGTTCTGTTGTTTTAAGATCTGGTAGTAATAATAAGTCTGACATACTGTTCATCCTTTACTACTCGTAGTGTTACGATATTAATTATCTTTCATTGAATATCCTACGTAAAAAAGGTTATCCCATTGATGCAGGGATAACCTTTTCATTATTCATTTATGCAGTAGCACAGCTACAATCTTTGCACTCACAGACTTCATCAGTACAGTTATCTACACATTCTTGACTGCAATAAACTTTTCCTTCTACTTCTACTTTGTTTTCACCAAGAAGACAATTACAGCTTGGTCTCGCACATTTTTCCATACCAAACTCCTCCTTATTATTTTGGTAAATCCTCGGTTAAACACCAACCTTGGTCTAAAAGACTAACGACACAATTATCAACAATTCGGTACCGAATAAAATTGCCTTCACGATTATTGCGAACGATGCCTTTATCGACCAATCGTTGAAGTTGGTTGGAAATGGCTTGAGGTTTCATTTCAAGCTGTTCTGCTACCTCACTAACAGATAAATTTGGTGTTCGAATTAAAGTGTGCAATATTCTGAGTCGAGTCCCATTAGAAAGTATTTTAAAGGTCTCACTTAAACCCTCAGCGTTATCTGTATCTAACAAGGGGCGTTCCGTTAGTTTTGGTTTTGGTGTACACCAGTTTTCAGCCATTATTTCCTCCTCCATTTCACAATTACATTATATAGTGTAATAGTTTTTGTGTCAAGACGTTTATACAGTGAAATTCATAATATAAGCATCTTTTTTATCAGTACGTTATGACACCTTTACAATATAGTAATTTATTTCCCTTGCACTGACTATTTAAATTTTTTTCAACCTATAATCACCTGTGTTTGTGTTTGATTGGAACTATTATTTTCCTTAGTATTCCACTAAATAATCCGATTTAACACTAACTGTTTTTAAATTATTAAAATAGTAATTCCACTATATATTCCGAAGACCCAAAAAATAAAAAAGAAGTCGTTGTCGAATATAGACATGATTATCGATATGTACTTAGAGATTTGCAATATGAGTATTTGCCGGAGCTGGCTTCGAATCGGCCGCCTAAGCGGGGGCGGAAGCCGAAAATCGTTCATTTACATAACGTCCGTACGCTGCATTACGCTAGATTGCTAGACTTGGTGAAGCTGGCGGAGTTGCGGGATTACGACTTAAAAGGATATCGGGAGCTGTTTTGCTTTCTGTACCGGTACTGGAGTTGCTGCTTTACGGACGATCCAGAGCAGGCTTTGCAACAAGTACTCGAATTCAACAGCGAGTTTAAGGAGCCGCTGTCCGAACGAGAGGTCATCCGGGCGACGAGAAGCGCCGAAAAAGCCTGGAGAGCCAAAAGCGATGCAAAAGCAAATGAAGAGGCGATCAAAAAAGGCTATCCTGGAGCCGGCTATAACTTAAAAAATTCCACTATTATCAGATGGTTTAACATTACACCGGAAGAACAGCGGCATTTGCAGACGATTATCGACGCAAACGAAAAGCGGCGGCGCAAGCGGGAAAGAGATAAGAAAAGAATGGATGAAGTACGGCGCGAGAAAGGGGCGAAAACACGCGAGGAATATCTTGAGGAACAAAAAGAAAAGACGGAAGACAGGGTATGGCAAATGCAGAAAGCGATGGAGCGGCATCCAAACGCGACAAATAAGCAACTGGCTGAAATGCTTCAGCTATCTGTTCGACGCATTCAGCAACTAAAGAAGATGATTACGAACTGACGTTCCCGTGAAATGGTTCGTCGCCCTTATATTATGGGGCGTTAGCCTGCTTGCCGCCGCTTGTCGATAATTGGAGTACTGGATTATATCAACCAGTGCCTTTTTTATTGGGAGGGGGGGAGGATCTGTCGGTTGGGGAACTCTTGTTCAAAAACTACCCAAATTGTTTTCGAATCTAATAAAACAGCTGTATTGGACGGAGCTTGTATGATTATTTAAGTTATTGGGATTCTGTTTTTTCGTTTTGTTAAAGGAGAATTTAGGTGTTTTATTGATTGAAATTGGTGTAAAGGTTGCTTTTTTTTAATTGTTTTCATGATGAGATTGATATAGAGATGGTTGCTTAGAATCTTATATGGTTATGGGTAGGAGAGAACTCCCTTATTGATTATTGATTTTTAAGCCATTGATTAATTAGAACATAGTGTTAAATGCTAAATCTTTAATTTGATAAATTAATTAAGAAGAAGCTTTATATGTGGATAATAGGGAATATATATGGTGAAAAAGTGAATAACTTGCTTATACGATAAAGGCATCATTTGATGATTAAGGGGATGTATGCGAGGCCTATCTATAAGTTTAGGAACTTTTCCCGCAGCCGGAGATGCCCTACTTTTCGTCCCAGAGGCAGCATGACTATGGCCATTCTTTCGGAGAAGCGTTTAAACACCCGATCAAAGGCGTGCCTCACGTTTTGGAGTTCTGGGATTTTCATGTACGCCTTGATTTCGTCGCGGTTGACTCCGCCAAAGAAGCGCATGGTAATGCGGTGTCGCGACTGCAGTCGCGGTATCTCTGACTGGATGGACGTCAGTGCCCCTTAGATGTCCTTCGGGTTAGAAATGGTCAATGTCTGCTTGAGGTACTCGGACACGCCGTAATAGTCGATGGTAAGTCATATGTCTTCTCGTTGTATATCCGGCTCGTTCTTGCGATCACCTGGAGTATGTAATGTTCCTTTAGCGGTTTACCGAGGTACATGACTTGTTCTCTCAGCGCGTCAAACCCTGTCCGTAGCATGTCACGCAGATCCCGGACAATTTCGGCACGCTGCGGGTTCGGGAGTCCGCAGCGACGGAACGTATTTGTGATTTGTTCGTCCAAATCGGTACGATCCGTCACAATAACGATGGACGGGTTGCGCAGTTTCTTGAGGTACCGCAGTTTGACGGACAGGTAGAGCATCGTCAATCTATCTCCGGCCCCTTGCGTCGCCCAGACGACACTGCCCCCGTTCCTTCGGTATCTTGCCAATTAAAATGCGTTCCACTGCCTTATTGGCGACGGGGAACTGCTGGTAGCGGCAGAATTTCTTGATCGTGCGACCGCCTTCGTACTCATAGACGACAAAGTCCTGGATCATGTCCAGCAGACTCTTTTTCGGGAACATGCCCACGACCAAGATGTCCTGCCTCGTCGTGTTGGCGCCGATGTCGCTTGTCTTGAGTAGATGCGGGTCTTTCCATTCTCCGAAGTGCCGCAGTTTCGCGCCGATCGATCCAAATTTCGCTTGTTCGTTGCATGTCGCAACAAGGACATGGCTGTAGTGGAAGAGACGCACCTTCTCCTGTTGGCAGCGAGACAGCTGATGGACCGTCTCGCTGATCGGATACGGCTTTGCCGGGCTTTTACATTTGTTGGCGACAAGTGGAAGGGATGGAGTTTACATGATAATATATCTTTATTTGCCGTATGTTCTTTGGTTGAATTCCAATTCGAGTTCATCGATTCCGCCTATCTTACTGACTATAGCCTGAAACGCAAGTGGATTCAAAGGCATTGTTGATGCTTGCAGTCCTTCGATTAAGTATTTATCATATTTAGCATTGTTCAGATTCAATTCCTCTAAAAGAATAGGAGTTCTGATCAGATTTTTTACGTATTTAATACTGGCAAATGATGTAATGATCGAACTAAGAAAAGAAGGATGGGAAATGTGGAATAGCAGAAGGGTGAAAAAGAAGTATAACTTAGACGACAGAATGAACATATTAGGAGTTTTGATAAGTCCAAAAGGAGAGCAATATGGATTTTACGTCACGGAAGATGGGATATATTCGAACACACTCGGAAAAATACAGAGTGAGATCAAAATGAATCATTCCATCATCAACAATTACATTGTTTTTGCCAGAGGACAAAATGCATACAACGAATTTGTAAAGAGAGCCATGGACGAAGAAAAGCCACTGAATACAGGTCATAAATTAAAAATAAATCACTAATCTCCCTTACTAACTAATAGACACCCAAGAATGTTGACCAATAATAACATTCTTGGGTGTCTGCTTCCAATTCCAGTATATTATTTAGGTAACGAATGTACTCGATTTGCTACTTCATTATAATATCCGTAAATGGAAGAATAACCGGGTGTATTGGATCCATTAATAAAATCCTGATGATCCCAGCCTTCCATTACAGGGAATGAATTCCAAACACCTTGTTTTATCTTACCGTCATATGGGCTATTTGGATGACCAAACGGATATTTTGCAGATACAACATTTACAAGTCCATCATTTGGTAACCAGCTGCGATCAATGACAGGTGCCGGGCTTTGTCTGGTATATGAGCCCATTTGCATACTAATCTGTTTATACAATGGATACATTGTTCTTATTGGATAATAGTTTCCGGTAACAACCCCGCGATAAGAAGCGTTTCCTGTGTAAGACAAATAATAAACATCCGGATACGTTTTCACCCATTGATTCAATTCTTGAGCCCCAAAGGTAGTTAAGTCATAGGCACTAATATCACTACTTTGCCAAATCGGACTTTTCATTACACGATTCATATATGCACGAAAAGATTCACCCGGTTGACGTTTTAATCCCCATTGGTCTAATTTAAAATCATAGATTAAACTTTCTTGTTTCTGCCCGGCTGCACTTGCCAGATGAATAATGAAATCTTTAATAAAGGAAGCGATTTGTTCTTGGTCTGCAAAAGTTGAACCATTATGCGGAGTTGCCAGGCTCGTTACACTGTGAACCCAATTTTTTCCACCTGTAAATAAAGGAGAGATTCCTTCTTCAGGATGTTGGCTGTAATATTCTTGTTCCTTTTGACTACCACTTTTCAGCAATTCTACTAACATTCTAGATGTTTGTCCACCCATACTGTGACCAATCAGATGAATTTTATTCGTTTCATCCCATTGGCCGTATATTCCCGGATATGTTCGTCCAAATCGAGCATGACCGTGTTCCTTTGCGTGAGCAGCACCATAATCAACCTTACCGCCTTTAATATAATAATAGAGTTCTACTGCACGGTCCCAGTTACTTGAAACCGGACCAACTGTTGCTACATACGTTCTATGACCGGTTTGGTTTAAATAAAACTCAATATCTTTCAATCCTCCCCAGTACCGATAACCTAAAAATTCACCTTTTCCCCACCCCCCTAAACCGTGAACGAGGACAATCGGATAATCATTTCCACTCGTTTCCGCACGAACTTGTTGTTCCGGCTGAATAGATAAGGAAACGGCAAAAACAGAAAATAAGAACACAGCTGTAATGAATAGTTTCTGCAATGTTTTCAAATTAAAACCTCCTCTACTATTTTAATTTTTAGGATATACAGTACTAATAATAACTATTTTTGGAAGCGGTTTCAACATTAAATTTAACATCCACTTACAAAATGTATGCCGGAACATATGTGGCGTCAGTTTTTTGTTCGGCAGGCTGTGGCTTTCAATCATTCGCTGGACGCCGCGGATCGAAAAGTTTTACGTTTTGTTTATTCCTTTTCGGCTTCCAACCAATCCGTTATCATGAACAGTTCCTTCTTCAGCTGCCGATTCAGTTCCACAGGGACATGAAGCACGGTATTAGATCCTAACGTGAAAGAAAATGGTTCGTTCTCATCGATTAATTGTGCCAAGGAACGCAAACCGGAGGCCTTGAATCGACCTTCTAACGGAAATCCGGCGATGCTGCTTATATAAAACGCATTATCGGCAAAATACCCATCAATCACTTTTAATTGATCCATTATAGACATGTTTTATCCCTCCCAGAATCAATTCATTCGGTTTAGAACTTCGGCAACGCCTCCACGGCATCCGCCAAATCACTATAGCTGTCTTTTAAGTATCGAGACGTCGTGGCAATATTGCTATGTCCGGCAAGCCTCCGCACTTTCTCGATATCGTTGTTCGTCGCCTTTAACATCCACTTACAAAACGTATGCCGGAACATATGAGGGGTTAGCTTTTTGTTAGGCAGGCTGTAGCTTTCAATCATTCGCTGAATGCCCCTTACGGAAAACTTCGGCGAGCGCTGGCTGTAAAAGACGTATGGCGATGTGGCGACATGAGTCTTCTTTTTCGCCATTTCCGCACGAAACTTAAGCCAATCCTCGAGTTCTGCCAGCAAGATATTCGAGATCGGTACCGTCCGAACCTTCATCCCCTTTCCCACGATCCGAATTCGTTTCATCTCTAAATCTAAATCCGTTAATTTGAGATTCGATAGCTCTTCGACCCGCAATCCTGCATAGGTAAGCAGATATACAACAGCCCGATCACGGCGATATTTCTCCTCGGGATCCACTCCTCTGCTGCGAACCGGTTTTTTCCGCATCCGATGCAACAAGTCCTCAAATTCTTCTTCCGTGAGCCACATAATCTTTTCGTTCTCTTCATCAGCTGATTTTAAATCCTGGATGTCTCTCATTGGGTTCTGTTCAATCTTATGATGTTTGACCGCCCACGCATAAAAGCTTCGCAGGGAATTAAGCCGGCGATTGATCGTGGAGATGGCCAACGGTTTCCCTTCCGTCGGATTCAACATTTGCTGAATCCATTTACGGATGTCAGCCGATGTGACGTAATCGCTTGGACGGATATGTAAATCCTGAAAAAAAATATTTAAGTCATTCGTGTAGGAGATGATCGTGTTTGGGGAAGCACCTTTTTCCTGAAGGTAGATAACATACTCATTTAACATCTTTTCCACCCTTTCACTTATACGACGAGTTTAAAAGGATTCAAAATGCAAAAAATCGATTGGAAAAATAACATTATATGACGAGTATATCATAAAAAAGATAGATTTGTTAGTCATATAATGTATATTATACGTCTAGTTATAATATAAAAAATTAACCCATATTTGTCCCATGTTTCTGTCATCCCCCTCTTATATATTTTAAACAAAAATCTCTTAGAGTTTAGAATATAGCCCTTTCATAAGGGGATCAAGATCTTCCAACAGGTTATAAACGGTATCTAATTTTTCTCAAAATAATAATGTTTAGGAAGGTCTCAACGGTTAATTCAGATAGAATTATGGAAAATTTTTCAAACTAAAAGGAGGAGTTTATGTCTAGACACATAAATACTCCTCCTCATCAATAAATATCGAAACCGACTACTCGATCTTTATATACCCGATATAAATAAAAAAGTATTCATATTTCGTAAAATAAAAAACTCGCCAAGACTATGCTCGCGAGGTTCGTTAAGACGGGAATATTCCCTCTTAACTACCCTCAATTATACAACATTTTTTTTTAAATTCAAGTATTTTCTTCAAAATATACATCATCAATTTTTTGGCTGTGTAAAATTTTCGAACGAATTGTAGGCAAAGGATCAATAACTTTGGAATCAGGGAATTTAAGGAGAATTTTTTCTGTTTCAACTTGCCACAAATCTCTTGCGCAAATTGTAGTAACAAAATCCACTATTTCACACCCAGCATGAGTAATTGTGGCATTCTGTGCTACTTCATTTTTTCCAATAAATCGAATTTCATCAAATAGTTCAGTGACTGTTTGCGGTCGAAAATGTTTCGTACCCAGCGTAATGGAATGATGGTACGCTTCTTTAATATCATCTCTTTCTCCAAGACCGATGTCACCATCATATCGTAACTTTGTAATTTTCTTTCTTCTCTTCTTTTCTATATGATGCAAATCCAATAAATAATAACTCATCAAATTTAAATGTTCTCGAAAAGCAATATATGGATGATAATAAATATGTTGTTTCCTGTAGTTTTTTGAAACTGATCGAATATGATGGGATGGATTCCATCGATAGCCTGTTACTTGAATAATAAAAGGCAAATCATGAATTAAGGATAATAAATCTTGATAAAAATGATATAGCTTTTCATAATCTAATTCTTCATTCGAATTAGAGAAAATGTTCTCCCATGTTTCATTATGGGCGGATTTTGGATCGAGCAAGTGTTTAATATCCGCAAAATGCATCGCCTGTCCAAGAGGAATGCCATAATCTTCTCTAAATTCCATCCATCTTTTTTCGATCACATTGATATAATCTTCCGTTTCCGCTGTTATGCTTGCAATGGTGTAATACCGATAAGGATGGTCAGGGATGTTTTCGATTTTTGACTCGTCAAGATATGTGATGCAGTTAATTTTTGCCTCTGAAATCGTAGATCTTCCCTTCGATATTATCGTATATTATGTATATTTCGGATGGTATTGGATATACATATTATATAGTAATTAGGCATAGTCCTGAATTACAAAAGCCCCTTTCAGGCATAGTCCCGGAAAGGGGTTTTTATTTATTATACTATATAAATTTGCCCCATGTATTAGTAGTTCATATACCAAAATTCCTCCCGAAATATTTAATTATGTAACGAGTAATATAATACTTATTTGCACCATCGATAAACTGCTCTTTCCCGGCCAGAAATTTGTCTTTCAGCATTCCAAAAACTCCTCTTCGATCGATTAGCCCATATTTGTAAAAACCGATTTTCCATTCACTGATACAATTTGATCACTTACACATGAAAAACGACTTAATCCCCAGCAGCCCCCTTGGAACTTGCTCAACTAAGTCAAGTCAACATGATCATCCATAACCATCTTTATTTGGGCCACCAGCCGACCATCGCCCCGGGGACCCGGACCAAAAGGAAACGGAAGCGGCGGCGTGATATGTAATGTGTTAAAGACAATTAAGATTTTCTTTTGATCTGTCTATTATATTTTTTGTCAGACCAAAAATATCTTAATATACATATCCTTTTTATGACAAAATCATCTACTTTTTTAAAAGCGACCTCTCAAATTGACCTACAATGCGTTTTAAATAATGATGTATTTTCTATTCAAAATGAGGAAAACGCCTCTATGGGGCGTTTTTTCGTATTTAAAACGATTTTGTGTTTTTCCTCCCGCAGCGATGCAGTGAGTGGCTACCTGAATGTACTTCGCATGGCTGCATGATGAGTTCGCTTGCACAGGGGCTTCTTCGAATGGACCGAGCGCCGGGCTTCGGAGGCTCCAGCCGGATTGCCATAAGCAAGGAGACGATTAGCGACGAAGACCGGCGCGGGATTTATTTATGTGATGAATCACCTGATTGGTAAAGGAGGGGTGTGAACCTTGTTAGGAAGAAAAGAAGAAATAAACGTTGGTTCTTTTATTCATTGTTTATTTTATTCAAAGATTCGAATATTTGCTGATTAGTTGAATGCTTGATTTGTTGCTTGAAAACTGCCCGCAGCGATGCGCTGAGCGGCTTCCGAAAGTTGCTTCGCATGGCTGCGGAATGAGTTCGCTTGCAAAACACTTCTTTGAATGGGCCGAGCGCCGGGCTTCGCAGGCTCCAGCCGAACTGCCACAGGCAGGGAGGCGGTCAGCCGAGAAGACCGGCGCGGAGCTTTGTTGCTTGATAGCTTCTTTGACCAGTGGGAGGGGAATTTTTTGAAATAAACCTTGTTAGGAAGAAAAGAAGAAATAAACGTTGATTCTTTTATTCGTTTGTTTGTTGCTTAATTTATTTAATGCCACAAACGTTTATTGTTTGATTGGATACTTTATTCTTGCTTGAAAGCTCCTCGCGGCGATGTGGTGAGCTGCTTTCCGGCTTCGCTACGTATAGCTATGGACGTTATCATATGTGTTCATGTAATGTAGTTTTAAGCTTTTGTTCTCTGCTTTTAAATCGTAAATCTCGGTTTTGGTTTAGGTATTTTCTCCGTTTTTAAACGTCTTCTTCACAACTTCACCAAACAAATATAAATATAAGTCCAAACCAAGTGTAACATAGTGGGGAATTGTGGAATGAAAAATACCACCAGCTTTGGTGGTACTCAGTTTAGTGTTTCGTTAAAATGTTTAGCCATGAATAGCTGCAAGTAACTCGTTAAACTTACTTCTGGTAATTCCTTTGATTGATCCCATTCAAAATATCTTATATTTTGTATTAAAGAACAAAAATCGGGATTTCGTAATAAATGCATAGTTAATTTATTTTTGGCAGTAGGTTTTAAAGTAGTTGATGGCTTGTTTTCTATAATTGTTCTAACAATTCCCAACAGCATGTCAGTCATTTCTACTCCGATTTCTTCGCCCTTAGGAACTAGTCTGCAATTATTAATCACGTAATTTTCCCCTCTATAAAGCGCTTGAATATTTAATAAATCCTTTACTAAACCATCTAAATTCAATTTAACGTCATGTTCATGTTTATCTCTAAGTTGGAAAAGATTAAGATTTTCGTACTCGTTAGCTTTTTCGATTAACACTTCCGCTTCTATGTCGATGTTCTTACCATATCCTCTCAGTAAACCATAAAGAATTCTTTCAGGAAACTTTGTGTAAATCATGTCTTCAACTACATCTTTTCCTAATTCAGTAGCACCAACAAGAGCAGAGTAATTATAATTAATCACAATCATTTTGATGAACTCAGAATACTTTGCTAAAGTTTCTCCAACACGAATAAAATTATCCCTTTCATTCGCATCGCCATAATAACCCTTAAAATGTAACTTAATCAATCCATCCCGTAATTTTTGAGTTAATAATTGGAAATCATCTTGATAGTATATTTCATGCGGAATAGATAAGCCACCCATCAAATTAGGTTTGACACTTCCTTTTCCGCTTTCATCAAAAAATATCATTATCTTTTCCTTACCCACTAATTAACACCCTTCCTTACAACTGGAAGTTGACTTTTGCTTACGCCTTATTATAATATAAGGGTACATCAATATCTCTCGGGGTTCCGCGAGATATTGAATATAGACGGTGAGTAACTCGGGATTCCGCGTGAAAAACCGTCGAAGTACTGTTAACTACCGTTTTAGGTAGTTTTTATTTTTTATTAGTAAAATTAAGAATTTTCTCATATACCCAGCACTTTGCTGGGTATATTACTTTATTTTTTAAGCTCATTTAAATATTTTTCTAAAGCTTCTTCAATAAGCAAATAAATATTCTTCTCCTGCAGGATCGATTGCATTTTCAGCTCTTTGTGCAAATCCGTCCGCAAGTCGAAGGATACGCGTTTTCTTTCCACTTTCTTTTCTTCCTTTCTTTCTTGGTTGTTTTCTTCATTCGAAGAAACGTTGGTTTCATCTCCAACAGGTTCTACTAAAACTTGCGTAGGCGTAATGACTTTTTGCTGACGCTTTAGATTTTTGATGTCATCTACCTTTGACACGTTCCATCAGCTCCTTATAAAAGTTTTTGTATTGCTCCAAAGCCTGCTCCAGTTCGTTGTTTTGATCAAAGCCGTATAGCGACAAGCGGCCGATCGGGGCTTTGCGTGTGATGATCGTTTTAAACACTTCATTTGGGTAGTCTTCCTCGATCATTTCGTTAAAAGCTTTGGCGTCGTTGCGTCTTACATCGTTCATGGTCCGCAAAATGCCAAGCAGCCGCGTGTTGTGTCTTCCATGCCGTCTGGCGCCGTCTACAGAATCCATGAAGTTTGGAATCGCGGAATAGCACCAGTTGGAGCATTCAAACAATACGACGACATATTGGCTGGCGCATAAAGCATTGGTTGTCTGTTCACTTAAGGACGGAGGGGTATCGATCACGATAAAGTCATATTCATTGCGCACTTCCTCCAAAGTTTCATCGAGCACCAAGCTCGGATTTCCATGATATTTGATTTTATCCCCCGTATATGTAATGCCTGTATAAATCCAGCGCGGAAAAGTCGCTAGAAAGTTATTGGCCGGTAATAGGTCCAGGTTTTCATCTATTTGCACGATGTATTTTTTCGGATCGCGGTACTGCATGGCTTCGAGCACAGACTTTTCCACGAATTCGTTTGCAGGTTTCTTGGAAAGCAGCTCGGTCAAATTCCCTTGTGAATCCATGTCGATCGCAAGCACCCTATATCCATCTCGGCTTAATAAATACGCTAAAACCCCTGTGGTAGTTGATTTTCCGCATCCTCCTTTTTGGATGCCCATGGTGATAGTGATCGCCAACCTTCGTATCCTCCTTTCTTCCAACGTTTATTTCTTCTTTTATTTATAGATCTATTCTATGAAAGTTTGAAAATCCCTTCAACTAAAATGATAGATTTCCCAAAAGAAAAGGAGTATAAAAGCGGCAAGATTCTAATAGTGCCTCCACTTCAACTCCTCAATCAGCCTGCGGATCGCTTCTGATTCGGATATATTTTTTGTCCGACAATATTTTTGTAGAATCTGATACAATTCATCATCAAGCCGGACGGTGATGCGGTGGGACTTCGACGTGTCCTCTTTCGGCCGCCCGCGCTTTAGTTTTTTTCGCTCGACCCGCAAATCATCATGGACAATCACGTCCAAATATCCAAAGCGATCGTAAATGTTTTTATGCTTTTGCACAAATTCCTCCCACATTTGCGGTATCTTATCGATTAAGCGCAGATATTCCCGCTGGAGCTCCCATTTTTCTTTCTCCGTAGACTCCCTGCGTTTGGAAAACTCGGACAGCACCAGCACTTGAAAATCGAGCTGTTCATAACATCGTCCTTCTCTCATATTAACCACCTTTTTTGTCAGACATTAATTATATACAAATTATACATCAACAGATCAATTTTATGAATATTTTTTGTCAGACATAAAATAAAATTGATTTTTCGTTAAAGGCAATATCGCCTATTACGTCTAAAACGCATCAATAATGCAGCGAAATAGACGATAAAATTCCATTTTTATGCCGAAAAATTCATTTTTCAAATTTTGATTTTTTTACCAAAAAAATATATATTGAACTCAATAAATCAGTTTCACTGGCGTTTTTTACGTATTGATCATTTCTTTTCCTGCTAAGCGTGTATATTCCACATCACAGATTCGATTTCTCGCTTTCTTTGTAATTGAGAGATAAGGGGATGGGGTAATGGATTGGAAGGAAGTTAAGCATTTCGTTTCGCTTGGACAAGCTTTTGTGCCGATTAATCTTGAAAACAGAGGGGATTCGGTGAAGTTGTTTTTTAGAGATGGAACGACGGCATGCCTGGATATGCAAGCCAATTTATTTTTGAAGCGTCTTCTTACCTTTTTCGGGACCAGCGCGGCAATCAACCGCCACCGCTACGGTGAATTGGTCGGCAAAAAGCAGCTTGTTCCGATTGCGTTGTCATACGGATTCACGCTCATTCCGTTCAATGCAAGGGAACCAATCGGCCGCCAAAGCCGCATTGGGTGGTTTGTATCAAGGGAAATTGAACGGTTTCAGAAAAAATCTCCTCATGTCACCATTGTCCAGCTCTCCAGCCATAACATTCCTGTGTTTCATAACTAAATCCATTTAGAGAAGAAGCGCAAAATATGGCAAAAGAAAAGATCGAGGAAAGAAAAAGAAAAACAAAAGAGCGAAATAAAAAACGACTAAAAGAAGCAAAAAAACAAGAAAAGCACCCAGAACGTGATAATCACGATCTGGATAAAAAACAAAAAAAATATCCAGACACTCTTTTTTCTCCTTCTTTCCTACAGACATCAATATTTCTGTTTATTTACAAAATTTTCTAAACATAATATACTATATGTAGCCATTTCAGAAAAATGTTGATACATCAACGTTTTTTGGCTTTTATCGTAACTATAAGGAATTGAAAATAAAGCATTTTCTCGCCCTTCTCCTGCGACTTTTTTGCATTGTCTTTTGCCGTTGATCCGGAGGTTTCGCATGTATATTTTTGCAGCAGTTGGCAATGTTTCTTTTGGCTTCCATGAACTCTTGCGAAATAAATTTTATTTCGTTACACTATCCTCATTCTTCTAAAAGAAAATCATTACTCCTTTGCATAATGCTCTTAAAAAGTTCCAAAATATACAAAAAAATAAGGACTTCCTATCGGCATCTTCTCCTATAAGGAAGTCCTTGTTCATATGCTTCATTATTCCTAAGATGACTTCACTAACCAAAATACTCCCATCATGATTACAAAAATACTACCAAGCTTTTGTAGTGAAAGGGGACGCGTTGTACCGAATAATCCGAAATGATCAATGAGAGCTGATGCGATAATCTGTCCTAAAATAACCAGCACGAAAACAGGAAGAGTTCCAATCGAACTGATGGATGAAGATATGCTAAACATCATGATCACACCTAATGCACCAGCCACAATCATCCATGGTGAGAAAACAGGTGCGAACGCACTCCATCCCTCTCTCATGAGAATCATGCTGGCTATGAAGACCTGTGTGAGTGATACGCCGATAATCATCGCAAACTGGCCAAAAACTTTGCCGGCTTGAGCATTTATGGTCCCTTGTAAAGCGCCCAGCAGCCCTGCAGAAAATGCTAATAACACACTAATGAAATACCCTTTCATAAGCTAGCTCCTTTAATCATTCTAAAATGATAGGTTTTCATACATTTCTACGAAACGATATTTTTTGTATAACTGTCCGGCGCAGCTTCTTCTCTGCATCTTTCGTCTCATTTATTTAGATCCCCTGTTCCACAATCAAAAGACACAAAGAAACCAAACTGTGGGATGTCAGATGGCAAAAAGTTTCTTTTAAAGAATATCGTTAACGGAAACGTAAATGCGCCTTGTCACGCTATAGATTGAAAGAAACGGTCAGGCCATTCCATTTTAGGATGGAAATTGTAGCGCAAGCATTCTGTAAATATTACGGCATTTACCCATCTTGTTTTGTACATAAGCGGCTTTTTATTCAGCCATTCTAACGGATCTACCTCGACTGAAAAATCGGTGTATTCCTCAAAAGTGCCTTCAAACCCTTTAGGCCAGAATCTCTTTAAAGGGTGGGAAGGTACACGGCCTCCGTTTTTCACATGTTCATAAGTTTCTTTGAGCCAATGAGACAATGTAACGCCTGTTAGTGGTTCTTTCATGTTTATACCCATTCCTTTCGCTTCGCTCAAGGCACAAAACGTAATGAAACAATTGTGCCACCGGCGTTATTTTTATTATTCTAAAGTCATAGGGATAACAGTCAACTACAAATCACGCGGAGGTGAGTGGGCCACTCTGGTTGCAGGGTGACCGCATGTTTATATGTGTAGATTGCCTTTCCAAGCACAAATAAGTGTGACTTCGAGCACGCAGACTTATCTTTGTATAAACAACTACTCGTTTATTGCTGGGCAATCAGTCAATGCTGTCTATCCCTTTAATAACGTGAAAGGAGTTATCCCTATGGGATTAAAGATTGTTTATCCAATATGCTGTGGGATTGATGTCCACAAAACCTTTGTTGTTGCCTGTATTGCTTCTACCAACAAAGGTGTCACTACTTACAAACGCCATCGCTTTTCTACCTATACAAAAGGATTGAAAGAGCTGTCACAATGGCTTTGTGAAAATAACTGTAAGGATGTTTGTATGGAATCTACCGGGAAATACTGGATTCCCGTGTTTAATGTTCTAGAGGATTCCTGTAACATTACTCTTGCACATCCAAAATATGTTAAGGCTATCCGTGGTAAAAAAACTGATAAAAAAGATGCCAAATGGATTGCCGATTTATTTAAGCATGATCTAGTAGCTGGAAGCTTTATGCCACCGCTGGCTATCAGACAGCTTCGTGACCTTATGCGTTATCGTTTTAAATTGACTAATTTTATGTCAAGTGAGAAGAACCGTCTTCAAAACAGTTTAACCGTGTCTAACATCCAGCTTGGAAATGTTGTTTCAGATACCTTCGGCAAAAGCTCTATGAACATCATTGAAAAGCTCCTTAAGAACCCTTTAGACACTTCTTTTGATATTGAACCTTTAATCCACGGCTCCATGAAGAGTAAACTGCCTGAATTGGAGTTAGCCATAGACGGATATATTACACCGGAACAGGCTGATAAATTAAAGGTCATTAAACAGCACTATGAAGATCTTCAATCTCGTAAAGCAGATCTTGAAAAAATTATCCTTTCTCTTGCCGAGTCCTACACAGAAGAAATCAACTTAATCTTAACTGTTCCGTCCTTTAAGAACATTTTTTCCGCCATTGCCGTGGTTTCGGAAATAGGTGTTAATATGGACGTGTTTCCGACAGCTAAGCATTTATGTTCCTGGGCAGGACTAACACCCACGAATAACGAGAGTGCCGGCAAGAAAAAGTCAGTAAGAATTTCGAGAGCTGGCTGCTACATCAAGCCTCTTTTGGTACAGTGTGCAACTGCTGTGGTCAAAAGTGAAAAGCATCCCGAAATTCGAAACCGCTACTTAAAACTTAAAAAACGTCGTGGTCACAAACGAGCAATTATTGCCATTGCACGTATGCTGTTAACAGCTATATACAACATTCTCAAAAAGAAAGAGCCATATAATCCGAATTTATATAAAAAAGCTGATGTTCTTCCAGTAAACCGTGAGATCACGGTAGAACAAGCGATTTTATTAGCTAAAAGTCAAGGTTTTCGAGTGACGGCAGTTACAACTTGATGATCAATCAACCAAATATTTCCAATAAAGTCATCGATGGATGGCTTGTTTTGCTATGCCTATTTTTATTACTTGGAACCCAAAGTATTTATTTCAGACTTTCCCATCCGCAAAGAAGCGAACCATGCTTTCCCCATTCAATTCTAATGATGGCTCTCTGCTGGTTGCTATGTGCTTCTTTCACGGCATCCTCTGACTTGAGGACACGGGAGTGGAACCAGCACATAACATTGGTCACGACTTCTGTTTTCGGATCATATTCGATCCAAATCTCTTCATGATCACACGGTTCATAATCATCAGGAAAATCATAATCATCTTCCCAAAATAGATGATAGCCGATTATAGGCTTAATCGGATGATGTACTGCAACAACATCTTTTAGCGGAAAACATTCTTTTGAATTCATCAGCAATCTTGGACAAAATTTTTGAATCAGCCGCTCTTCGATTTCAGTAAGCGGGAGCAGCGGATCCATCTCCAATACTTTACGGTACTGTTCTCCTGCTTTACGCACATGACCGTCTAAATGCAAGAACTCTGCAAGCTGTGACACATAGCTCACATTATTAGGATCTGCCTTGATTAAAAACTCCAGCTGAGAAATCGCCAATTGATAAAAATCAGTGCCAGAAATCCTTTCCCCCTTAACTAACTCTGTGATTTCCCCGTTTCTTTTCTTCCATTCATACAAAAACGTATCTATCAAATGAATGCCCCCCTAAAATTCCTTAGCTATTTGCTGATCCCTTAACTCCACTAGTCTTCTTACTTCATTGCTAGTAATGGAATGGACGCCCATCCCTAAAAACTTTTCCATTGCATGAGAATCGTCGATCGTCCATACTAAAACGGGAAGACAGCGAAACATAGCATAATCGATTAATTCTTCCCGGTATAAGTGATAATTGATATTTATTCCACAACACGAAGCAGCAATAGCATCCTGGCACGTTTCCTTGATAAACGACCCATAGTCCCCCTTATAAGTTTCATACAGTCTCACACTTGCATTTAACAAAACTTGATACGGACGGTGACGTTTCTTCAAATGAAACGCTCTTTCCTTTTCGCAACCGGTTATGATCGTATAATCCCTCATATTATGCTTTTCAACCGTTTCAATCATTGGATCGATAGCTCTGTCTTCTTTCACGTCCAGATTAATGACCCGGTGATATTCTTTGACAATCGGCAACACTTCCTCCAGCCGAATGATCTTGTCACATTTGGCCAGATGATTCAGTTCCTCAAATAATAAATCCTGAACCCTCCTCATTCCGCTGGGAGTCATGACTTCTTCATCGTGCAAAAGAACAACAACCCCATCCTTTGTAGACCGAACATCCACTTCAATGATATCTGCTCCCGCCTTTAATCCTTCCAATACAGAATGAATGGAATTGGGCGGTGTATTCATGCAGCCGGTATGAGCAGTAATTAGCGGCTTTTTCAATGTTATCACACCCGTTTTTTCATAGTTTGATTGTTTTCAGCAATTCATCGTGGATTTTTCCGTTGGAAGCGATAAGTGAATCATGAAAAAGTTGATAAGGATTTCCATCTTTATTCGTGACCTGTCCTCCGGCTTCTGTCAAAACCAAAATCCCTGCAGCTGTATCCCACGGATTGAGACCTTCATGCCAGAATCCAGTAATCTCTCCAGATGCAACCAAACATAAATCCAAGCTTGCTGCACCAAACACGCGAATGTTGCGGCTCTTCCCTGCTAACTTATCGATTTGCTGAATGACCCGAGATCCTGATTGAAAATCGCTGGCCTGAAAACCTGTTGCTACAACAGCTTTGGCCAATGTCGCCTCTTCTCCAACTCGGATAGGGCGCCCGTTTAAATAAGCCCCAAATGACTTTCTTGCCGCATAAAGATCGCCAGTGATCGGATTGAATACAACACCAATTATAGGTTTTCCGTCCTTTACGACTCCAATCGAAACAGAGAAATGAGGAATGCCGTGAATGAAATTGGTCGTGCCGTCAATCGGATCAATGATCCATCCATAACCCGAATCATGATTTTTCAGCACTTCATACGCATTGTCCTGACCACAATCCTCCTCCGATAAAATCCAATGGTCAGGATAATCTTTTTCGATTTTTCTCCGCAGCAATTCCTCACTCAGCTTATCAACCTCTGTCACAAGGTCGGAAACATTCTTTTTTTGCTCAATTTTCCCTTTGTTCCCTAAGCGGCACTTGATCAATCGACCGGCTTGCAATGCATATTCAATCGCTGCGTCATACAAAGCTTGTTCCAAATCCTGTTTCATTTTTATTGCCATTTTCTTTCATCCTTCACTCCTGACTATGAGACGAATTCCCTGACTTGTCCTTGATTCGTACGTTCATTTTTCAAACTTCTTCCTGTCGCCGCATCAAACAAATGAATGGCTGAGATGTCGGCTGATATTTCAATTTCACGGCCATATTCCATTCTATTGTTTGGTTCAACAAAAAAGCGAACCTGTTCATTGCCGACTTTTACATTGACGATTTGCGAATGGCCGATCGGCTCAACCATATTTACTGTACCTTTAAAACGGATATCCCCGCTGTTTCCCAATTTTAAATCATGCGGACGAATTCCCACATTTATGTCTGTTTCTCCACCATGAAAATTGAAGAACTTGCGATCTAATTCAATGGTCATGTTTTGTAAATAAAGCCGGCTGTTCGATAGTTTTCCTTTCAGAAAGTTCATCGGAGGCGTTCCGATAAACTGAGCGACAAAATAGTCTTTCGGATGCTTATATAATTCCATCGGTGTGCTGTATTGAATGATTTGTCCCTCTTTCATGACCGCTATACGGTCAGCCATCGTCATCGCTTCTTCCTGATCATGAGTAACCAAAATAGTTGTGATGCCCAATTCTTTTTGGATGCGGGAAATTTCCCCTCTCATTTCAATTTTTAATCTGGCATCAAGATTAGACATTGGCTCATCCAACAACAGCACCTTTGGTTTTTTCACGATGGCCCGTCCCAAAGCAACACGCTGCTGCTGACCTCCAGATAATTCACTCGGTTTTCGATCTAATAAATGCCCAAGCTGCACCATTTCAGCCGCCTGTTTCGCCCGCTTGATCCGTTCTTCTTTTGGAACTTTCTGTTGTTTCAATGGAAATGCGATATTATCTAAAACCGTCATATGCGGATATAAGGCATAACTTTGGAATACCATGCCGATATTTCGATCCTTTGGCTCTAAATCATTGACAAGCTGGCCGTCAAAATAAATTTCACCGCTGTCTGGTTTATAAATTCCAGCAATCATAAGCATCGTTGTAGACTTTCCGCAGCCGCTCGGTCCAAGGAGAGCAACAAACTCCCCGTCTTCAATCGTCAAACTCAAATTATCAATCGTATTCGTTTTTTTATTGAATGATTTACAAATATTTTTTAACTCGATTTTCATACTCTCTTCCCTCCTCCAACACTTACCTGCATCAATGATTTTTGCGTAAAAATGAAAAACAGTAAGACCGGCAACATATAAAATAGCGATACAGCACTTAATAGCCCGTAATTAACCAAATTTGGATCACTGATTAATCTTTGGAGATAAGAGGACAAAGTGACATTTTCATCACTTAAAATAAACGTGTATAATAGCAAAAATTCAGACCAACCAGATAAAAACGAAAAGATGCTAACCGCGGCAATTCCAGGCTTAATCAACGGAAGCACAATGGTAAACCAAACCTTCAAACGGCTGCACCCATCAATCAGTCCAGCCCACTCTACATCCCATGGCACATCATCAAAAAATCCTTTTACAATCCACGCTGTCATAGGAATTTGCAGGGCTGTTTTCACTAATACAACTCCAAAAAGGGAATCAAACAACCCCATAAAATTCAAAATATAATACACCGCAATAAGCAAAGCGATACTCGGAAAAGCATGCAACAGCAACGTAGTCTTCATTAATGCCTGACGTCCCGGGAATTCGATTCGAGCTAAAGCATATCCGGCCATGACGCCGATGATGACTTCCAAGATAGTAAGGGTGCCTGAAAAAACGAAGGAATTCCAAGTTGCCGTCCAGATACTTGGGAGCGGGCTTCCTCCATGCTCCACGCTCGACCATAAAAACCGCCAGTTTTCTAATGTGAAATGAACAGGGATAAAACCGTATTTCATTTGTTCAAAAAAAGACCTTAACAAAAGCCACAAATACATTAAAATGACTGGCAGTGTAGTCAACCCTAAAACGCCATAAGCAATGATGTAAGGAATGCGCTTCTTCCATTTGGAAACAGGTGTAAGCACACGTTCTGTTTCCGTACGGTAACTGGTTGCTTCCATTTCAACAACCCCCTTCTTATTCGATTCTTGAAGAGCCCATCATTTTTTTCATGCCGAACAATTTCCACATGACAAATGAAAAGATCAATGCAACCAAAACAAGAACGAGCGAAATAGCAGAACCATAGCCAAATTCGAAATTCCGAAAAGCTTTATGATACGAATACAAAGCTAGTACTTCGCTCTCAAATAAAGGCCCACCGTTTGTAAGCAAGAGAATATATTCATAGGATGTAAGCAAAGACAAAAACTGCCATAGTGTCACAGACATTAGCGGCCAACGCACAGCCGGGATAATAATATCTTTAATGATCGACCATTGAGAAGCTCCATCTACGTTTGCGGCGTAGAACAAATCTTTTGGTATGGACTTAATGGCAGAGGAAAAAATAATCATCCCAAACGAAGCTCCAATTAATCCATTGGCTAAAATAACAGCAACCATCGGGTGAGTTGTCAGCCACTCCTTAGGCGGCATATGAAAGAGAGCTCGCAAACTATTTAACACTCCATATTCACTTGGATCAAAAAACCATAACCAAAGAAGCACATACACGACTGGCGGGGAAATTCGCGGCAGCATCCAAATCGTCCGAAAAAACAGACCAACGGATTCTTTTTGAATAAAGTAGGTTGTCAAAATGCCTAAAACCAGACCAAAAAACACATTAATCAATAATGTGAAACCGACGTAAATGACAGTGTTTTTTACAATCAACAAGATATTCGGATCGGTCACAAGCTTTTGAAAGTTCGCCAATCCGTTAAAATCCCACCTCATGGCAGAATCCATACTGGTAAATGCCAATATGGCTATTAATACAACAGGGAGAAAAAAGAAAAGGAAGATCAGAACGATAAATGGACCAAGCATAATGGCGGGCAACTTCCACTTTTTTAAAACAGATCCCACTTTTCTAACCTCCTTTAAAGATGATACCTGGCAAGCATACGCCAGGTACCACCCACCTTTTTATTCAACAATCTTTAACTGATCGCCAAGGTCGTTTTTCAACTGTACTTCTAAATCTTTTAACGCTTCTTTCGGCGTTTTCTTTCCAAGCTCTACTGCTTGAATGGCATCAAATACTGCTTTGGAATACTTAGGGAATCCTTCATGGTTCGGAAGGAATGTCGTATATTCAAGCATGTATGTTACATTTCCCAATGTTTCATTTGCTTTAAAGTCCGGGTGTTCTGCAGCGCTTTTTGTGACAGGAAGATGGAACGTCTTTACATCATGCTCCGCTTGAAGTGCAGGATCAGCCACAAGTTCCAACAAACGTTTCACTAATTCAGGATGTTCTGTTTGCGATGAAACGGTATATACGAATGGGTGAGAAAGAGTAATTGGTTTTCCGCCTTTTTCTGCTGCAGGAATAAGCATCATGCCAAAGTGCTCATTGACCCATTTTTCATCCACTTTGCCCAATTTTTCGTGGAAATTGTCTTGACCCCAGTTAAATACGTTCCAAATGCCGCCGTAGTAGAACAACGCCTTCCCGTTTACTACCGTCTTGTGAATATTGCTCCATTCCATTTGAGTAAGATTGTCAGGTATTAATTTTTTCTGCGCAATTTCATAGTAATAATTCAACTGTTTTTCAACGGCTTTTTTATCTAATACAACTTTATTTTCTTCAGGGTCATATAATTTTCCGCCAAAATTGTAAACCATCACATGAAAATCAGGACCATCTACTGGACGGTGGATAATGCCAAATTGCACCAATCCTTTTGCTTTCGCTTCTTCAGCCAATTTTGTCGTATCATCCAGTGTAAATTCGCCGTTCTTTACTTTTTCCGGAAGATTATTAATTTGTTCTTCGCTCCAGCCAAGCTTTCTCAAAACATCCTTATTGTAGAAAACAGGACGTGCTTCCGTATCTTGCAAAGCCCCCCAAATATGACCTTTATATGTTACAGAATCCCATAGAGTTGGAAATACATCAGAATATTCTTTAGATTTTTTTAGTTCATCTAAAGGAAGTATATAATTTCCATCCGCTAACCAACCGATGTTTTCATGCACTGTCGCATAAATATCAGGCTCTTTTTTGGCCTTGAAAGCTAACATAAATTGTTTGGCATATTCTTCCCAACTTCCTTCAAATAAGTTTGTTTTGACTTTTACTCGAATATCTTTTCCTTGTTGTTTTAATTCTTCATTTAATTTTTCAGCCGCTTTTTCCAGATTTTCAACTCGAGTTATTTCTGGCGCAGCTGTTTGAGCTTCGATCGTTACTACTTTAGGCTTATCCGCATTTGACTCACTTCCAGCGGACTGATCAGTCTTTTCACAGCCAGAAAGAATTCCCATTGCAAGAATGAGCGTAGATAAGACACTTGCTGTAATTTTTTTCATCTTTTTCTCACCTCACACATGTTATTAATTAGGAAAATTCCTATTTAAAGCAGGGGAGTTGAGTATAAACCTATTACCTTATGGGAACGTTCCCACATAATAATCATTAATTTTCACTCTGGAATATAAGTTAAGTTAGTCTGGGAACGTTCCCACATAACATTTATTCCTTTCCATTAAACTAGCTTGTACCCCTTTACACTTTGATTATAAAGTGAAAATATTAAGCCTCTTTTATCAAAATGTTAAAATACTGCAAAAATATTTTAAGATGAATTAACAATTTACTATATCAACGTAAAAAATTCCCCTTACCGAACTTTATGGTTATAATCGATCCAAAACCAAAAAGTTCATGTCGGGGAATAACAATAACTAAGCTTGGAAAAGCGATATGTTACCTAGTAACTATCCTTATCCTTTTTCCAATTTCAGTCTTGATTTACTTGTGGGAAGATCCATTGGTCGATTCCCTTATAACGAGTTTCGGCTCATATTCGATCTTTAGCGGCTGTACATCCTTCTCTTTTTTTATTAATTGATCCAATAAAACAACCGCATCTTCACCCATTTTAACCTTATCAATATGAACCGTGGTCAATGATGGATGGAACATGTTCGAATAATCGATATTATCAAAACCTGCAACAGCTATATCATTAGGTATTTTCAGCCCTTTTTCCAATAGAAACTTCATGGCACCCATAGCCAGCATATCGTTTGTGGCAAAAAGAGCGGTTGGCTTTCTAGCTAGGAAGCGATCCCAAATATCAGACAGCCCTTTATAACCGTCATCGAATGTTGATGTCGGTGAAAAATAAATATCACTCATCGTAATTTCTCCGCCAAGCTCCCTAATACGCTGGCTAAAACCTTTAAAACGCAAGCTATGACTGCGATGATCCTGTGGTCCAGCAATCACGAAGATCCTCCGATGGCCTAATTGATACAAATGGTCGGCAACAAGACTTCCGCCTTTTCTATCATGATTGACAATCTGAATCACATCATCCTTTTCCATTGTTCCATTTACAATCACGTAAGGAACGTTAAACTTGTCGATATAACCAACTACTTCTTGATTAAGCCTGCTGATTAGAATAAGCCCGTCCACTCGTTTTTCCAGCATAAAATCTGCTGATTTTAAAGACACTTCCTTATCCGTTGTGACAAACACGGAATAGTGAAGATTTTTCGCTTTCATAAGAATGGCATCGAGGATTTTTCCATAGAAAGGGTGGGAAGCAATCGGATAGTGCTGCCGGTAGATGATGACCCCAATATTGTTAGTCCGTTGAGAAACCATTGCTCTTGCTACTGCGTTTGGTTTGTACTGCAGCTCCTCAATAGCTTTTAATACCTTCTCTCGTGCTTCCTGGCTTGCAAATCCTTTCCCCGAGATTACCCGCGAAACCGTTGACTTGGAAACTCCAGCCCGTGAAGCAATGTCTAAAATAGTGTAACTCAACGAAACAGCCCTCCATCTGTATATTATATTTTATTTGCGATGGCGTTACAAATTTAATGCATCACTCACCGTGTTACATGTAAGTGTACAGAGTTGGCATGCAATATCTTGTCTACCTTAGATTGTTTGGCACTGTAAAATTTTCAAGACGGACTCGATTTTTTATGTTCATTGATGCATGTATTCCATTATTTTTCTAAACCTTTACGAATTAATTCGTAAACTGCAACTGA
>ERZ1673810.31-NODE-31-length-34790-cov-19.443213_pt1 | contig 34790 bp, 28 predicted proteins | sample MGYA00580152_ERZ1673810 | MGnify/ENA primary metagenome ERZ1673810 (study PRJEB41219, sample SAMN04549604) | soil metagenome | isolation source: soil | place: USA: New Mexico, Bitter Lake NWR | collected 2008-11-15 ...
TTTTGCTATGCCTATTTTTATTACTTGGAACCCAAAGTATTTATTTCAGACTTTCACCTTCTTTTATCAATCAATCGCACATCCATTGTATCGAATAAAAAGAACAACTTCAACTTTTTCGACTTGACAGAAAAAAACAGGAAAACTTCATTTTTCATAAAACATTAAAATGATTGAATCTGTTTCGGACCTATGACGTTTGCGAAAAAAGCGTGAGATTTATCTGCAAGAAGATGTAAAATGTTGATCAACGGAATGGAACCGGAGCGTTTCATGTAAAACGGCCAGCGAAACATTAAAACTAACAGCGATTTTGTTAATATTACAGATGAAATCAACCTGAAGCCTTTTTATTAAAAAATTACGGAGAAAAATGAACTTTTTCCTTTCACGATTTGTATAAACAAATGAATGATGGGAAAGGAGATGACAATTATGCCTGTAACCGGCTGGGTAATCAGTTCAATTGTAGGCGGAATCATCGGAACGATTTTCGGTGTTTCGATCGCTTCTTTAAATAAAAAGGTCGTTCGGGATCGATGGGGAAACATTGATTTTAAAAAAACCGATCTTTATTTCTATTGGACCCGTTGGGATACGATTACGGTTATATCCGCAATTTATTCATTTTGCTGCCTCACAGGACTCTTTATCTTTCTAATAAGGGGAGATAACATTAACAGTCCTGTCATTCAATTTTTCCTTCATCAATCGTTTATGTTTACTTTAATGACGTTTCTTTGGTTCATCGGAAGAATCCTGTATGTGTTCAAAGGAATTAAAGAGCGGTGGTCAGATGAATTTAACAGATGAAAAGCTCATGGAAAAATTTCAAAACGGTGATACGGAAGCTTTGAACGAGCTTTATGAACGATATCGAGCACCGCTTTTCCGCTTTATTTACCGTTGTACACGGGACGACCAGCTTAGCATGGATGTCGTTCAAGATGCATTTTTGAAGCTGCAGCAAAAAAAGCATTACTTTTCCCCTGAAAAAGGGAGGCTGAAGACATATCTTTTTCAAATTGCTTATCATACGATGATCAGCAAAATAAATATGAGAGCAAGGTGGCACCGTCTTCTTCCGTTTTTATATAAAGAGCCTGTCAACATATCCCGTTCCGATGAAAAAATGGAGGTCGAGCGGATGCTTCAATCGCTTTCAAACGAACAGCGGGCCGTTATCGTATTGTTTTATTATCATGATCTGTCACAAAAGGATATTGCGCGCATCTTAAACATACCTTTGGGCACGGTGAAATCAAGGCTGCATCAAGCGGTTCAAAAAATGAGGAAAGAATGGGGGATCGAATCTGATGGAAAAGGATCGTGAAATTGATAAATTATTAAAAAAATATACAGTGGAAGTACCGGATTTTCCAATGAAAAAGTCAAAAATGGAGAAGCTTGCTAATTGGCTGTGTGAAAAGGCTTCATTTCCAATTCCTGAAGAACGAATCACCTTTAAAGGGATGGTATGTATTCAGGTTCTTCCAATTGTTGTTTCGCTAGCTGTTTCGGTTTGGATGATTTTGTGAACCGATGGATGGGATCATCTTTGCAGGTTGATCCCTTTTTCCATGAATTGCTCGCCGTTTAACTGACACTTGAAACAGGAGCTTCTCAGTTCTATAACGAAAGTATTGAGAGTGCAACGTGCAGTCCTGACTGCTGCTCGTCGAATCTGCTCTTAAGTGACGCGGATCTTTTACAGTATAAAAGCTTAGCTCACACAACATTTTTCTATGCGAAGAACATATTTTAGAGAATGGAAACTAGCGTTCAGCACGTTAGAGAAGCCTTCATTTATTGGAATACACCTTTCACGCGTTTGAAGAAGAGGAAGTTTGCCAATTTTCATACAAATTGATTGACAGGTTGATAGTTAAATAGTTTAATAGTTAAATAGTTGAACTATTTAAAATAGGGGGCAGACAATGGATCGAAAAAAAATAGATGAATTGATCGAACGGTATATTAAGGTTTCGTTCATTGTAACAAAAAGAGCGGAAGAACTTGTGAAATATGAAATTGATCCAGATATCACAAACGAACAACACTATCTTTTGCGCTATATCCATCAAAAGGAAAGGTGCACTTCAACAGAACTAGCTAATGTTTTTCGAGTGAACAAAAGCGCGATCACAGCGATGATTAATCGGCTTGTTGAGAAAGGATTTGTTCAGCGAATTCGCGATGAAAAAGACAGGAGGGTCATTTATTTGGCTTTGACTGAAAAAGGGAGCAATTTGTTTGCAAGCACAGAAGAGAGAGTTCATAAAGTTGTAGGATCGTTCATAACAAAATTTTCGGAGGACGAGATCGAATCGTTTATTCAAACCTATGAAAAATTGGCAAACGTATTGCTTGAACTGGAGGTTGAGTCATGAGGGCAATCCTGAAAGGAAAATGGTTTGTACTCATTTTATGGCTTGTCGCTGTTATTGGTTTGCTCTTTACATCGCCAAACATGGAGGAGCTTGTGCGCGAAAAAGGGCAAATTACGGTTCCAGAAGGTTATTCCTCTTCGATCGCGAATGACATTTTAAAAGAAATTCAGAGCAAAGAGCATTCAGGAGATCTAATATCAGTCGCCCTTGTGCTGCATAATGAGGACGGGCTGACAAAGGAAGATTGGAAAGAAGCGGAACAAGCTGTAAAACAGCTTGAACAACACAGCGAGAATTTACGGATTACAGAAATTGTTTCGCCTTTTCATCAAGAGGAGTTAAAGGATCAGCTTGTTTCAAAAGATAAAACCACCATCTTGACGTCAATACAAATGGAAAGAGACGGAAGAACGGCAAAAGAAATGACATCCGCTCTTTATAAAGTGATCGATAATATTTCATTGGAGCATTATTATACCGGCAGCTGGATCATCGATGAAGACGTTATTGTCAGCTCGCAGGAAGGAGTGAAAAAAACAGAAGGCATAACAGTCGTGTTTATTTTGATCGTCTTGCTGATCGTTTTCCGCTCGCTTATAGCGCCATTTGTGCCGCTCTTGACAGTCGGCATGACATATTTGGCATCACAGTCAATTGTCGCCTTTTTAGTTGAAATGGTGAATTTTCCATTGTCCACTTTTACGCAAACATTTTTGGTTGCCATTTTGTTCGGGATCGGTACAGACTATTGCATTTTACTGCTAAGCCGCTTTAAAGAGGAGCTTGGCAAACAAGAAAGCCGAACTGAAGCGATTATTACAACCTATCGCACGGCTGGAAAAACTGTGTTTTTCAGCGGTTTAGCCGTTATGATCGGCTTTGCGGCGATCGGATTGTCATCATTTAAGCTTTATCAATCGGCTGCGGCAGTCGCTGTCGGAGTCGCTATCCTGCTGGTAGCACTTATGACGCTTGTTCCGTTTTTCATGGCTGTGCTTGGCCCGGTGTTGTTTTGGCCAGTTAAAGGAAATCTGGAACATAAACAGAGCAAGCTATGGGACTTTGCAGGACGTTTTTCGTTCACTAGACCGCTTGTTTCTTTAATCATCGTAGGAATTATTACCCTCCCAGTGCTGCTTTCCTATGACGGCAAGCTGTCGTTTAATTCCCTTCAAGAAATCGGGGATGATTACGACTCTGTCAAGGCTTTTAATATTATTTCGAAAAGCTTCAACCCAGGCGAAGCGATGCCGACAAAAATTGTGATCAAAAATGATGACAACATGAATAGGACGGAATATTTTGCTTTAATTGAAAAAATAAGCAGAAGCATCGAAAAAGTTGAAGGTGTCGAGACGGTCCGCTCAGTAACGAGACCGACAGGCGAACAGATCGACCAATTATTTGTGACAGAACAGGCGAAAACGCTGAAAGACGGAATTGGTCAGGGAAATGAAGGGCTTGAACAAATCAGCTCCGGTTTGAATGAAGCGAGCAAAGAGCTTTCTGCATCATCTCCGAAATTAAAACAAGCTACAGACGGTATTGAAGCGCTCGTTTCCGGAACAAATGAATTAAAAGCCGGCGTCGGTGAACTTGAAAAAGGGCTTTCGCAAGTTAAACAGGGGATCGAGAGCGGATCGATGGGGGCCGGTGACATAAAGAAAGGGCTTGAGACCGTTCAAAACAATGCGAAAAAGCTGCAATCCGGCGCAGAACAGCTTTTGAAAGGATACGAAACAGCCGGAAGCAGTCTACATTCATTGCTGAAACAATATCAACAGATGGAATCACATCTCGGTCAATTGTCAACACATTTATCCGGCATGAGTGAATCTTTAAACCGCATCGAACAACGACATCAGCAGCTTCAGCAGGATGCTGAGTATCAACAGGTGAAAATGGCAGCTTCCCAGCTTAGTGAACAAGCAAAACAAATGAGAAGCGGATTTCAGCAAATTAACGGAGCGCTTCAGCGAGTGACAAATGGAATAGAGCAGGCGAACCGTTCATATTCTGAATTACTTTCAGGTCAAAAAGCGCTCGTTAATGGAATGGGAGAGCTCATCAACGGGCTTGATCAGCTGCAAATAGGGTTGAATAAAGCAGCGGTTGGACAGCAAACCATCATTTCAAAATTGCCGGAGCTGTCTAACGGCTTAAGCCAAGTCAACAATGGACAGGAGGAATTGCTGCAAGGTTTTTCTCAGCTGGATGGACAAATGAATCAGCTGATTTCAGGCCTTGACAAAAGCGTGGATGGTTTAAATCAAGTTGCCGATGGTCTCGGTTCTGCCGAAAATTACTTATCTGGTCTTTCTTCTTCAAATCAGGAAATGGCAGGCTGGTACTTGCCGAAGGAAGTGCTTGAAAGCAAAGAATTTGCGGATGCGAAAGAAGCTTACTTATCGAATGACGGCAAAGTGACAACCATTGATGTTGTTTTCGAGAAAAATCCATATTCAACTTCAGCGATGGATCAGCTTACTGAGGTCAAACAAGCGGTGGAGTTTGCCGTAAAAGACACGAAGCTTGAAAATGCGAAAATTGCCTATGACGGGGTTACTAGCATTTACTCCGACTTGAACGAGATTTCAGCAAACGACTACTCCCGCACTGTTGTATTGATGCTGATAGGGATTGCTCTTATATTAATTGCATTGCTGCGCTCGTTTGTCATGCCGATTTATTTAATTTTATCGCTTATTCTAACGTATTACACATCAATGGCGGTGTCAGAAGTCATTTTCGTTCGCCTTCTTGGATACGACGGTTTGAACTGGGCAGTTCCATTTTTCTCATTTGTCATTTTAATTGCGCTTGGCATAGATTACAGCATCTTCCTTATGAACCGCTTCAACGAATACAGAGATTTGCCTGTCACAGAAGCGATGCTTTCAGCTATGCGTCATATGGGAACGGTCATTATTTCCGCCGCGGTCATTTTAGGCGGAACATTTGCGGCGATGCTTCCGTCCGGTGTGCTGTCGCTGCTCGAAATTGCCACAATTGTTTTAACAGGATTATTTTTATATGCTCTTGTTGTACTGCCGCTATTTGTACCGGTGATGGTCAAATTGTTTGGTAAAGCGAACTGGTGGCCGTTTATGAAAGAGGAATAAGCGAGAAGGGGGCTGTCCAGAAAGTCAAATCGCCATTGAAAACAAAAAATCATAAACACCGATATATCAACGTTTCTAACACATTAATGGGGGCGTCAATAAGCCGTAAAAACAACTTATTAGACCCCCCTTATTTTCATTTGTGCTATGAGAGACTTCTTCTATCAATGAATTGAACGGAATTTCCGCACTTGAAAATTGTCTTCAAGTAATACCCAATTTTGCGGGAACGGATAGCCAAGTACCCAATAACTAATTCCCTGTAAACCGTAATCCTTTACCGCATCAAATTTTGCCCGGGTGCTGCGCGCGTCTTCAAACCAGACCTCATGCGTACGGCCTTGTTCATCCACATACCGATAAAACGGAGATTGAGATGTTCGATCATACTGTATCACAGCACCATGTTGAACTGCTCGACGAATCGCTTCTTGCATATCGAATGTTTCTGCTTCCTGACCTTGAACATGGGGAAGGAGCCAGTCACGAGCATATACTTGGAAGCCCATAAAGATTTTATTTCTTGGAATGACGGTTACAGCATAATCTAGCACTTGTTTGATTTGATTAAGCGGAGAGATCGCCTGAGGAGGTCCAAGCCTATAACCCCATTCGTATGTCATTAAAATAACGAAATCTGCAATCCTGCCGTGTGCGGCATAGTCGTGTGCCTCATATAATATTCCTTTTTGTTCTGCGCTCGTTTTAGGGGCGAGCGCGGTTGAAACAAAATATCCTTCTTTATGCAATCGGTCAACGGCGCGCTGTAAAAATTGATTATATAACTCACGATCGTCAGGATATACATTTTCAAAATCAATATTTAATCCACGATAACCTTTTTCTTTCATAGTGTTTATAATGGTGGTCAATAATCGATCTTGCAGTTCCGTATTTGAAAGGATGACATGAGCCAGCCGGGACCCAGGATCTCTAAACGTAAAATTTGTTATGCTCATCATTGGTATCACTTGTTCTGTTAAAGCAGCTTGAAGAATCGCTGTGTCGTTTATTGCATTGAGTCCGCCGTCTTCCCGAATGATATAGGCAAATGGAGAAACGTATGTTAAAAAGCTGCCAGCTTCTCGAACTTCTTTGCCTCCTTCTTCACCTGCATGGATCGTATATGCATTTACGTCAATGACTGGTTTTACAAAAGGAATCGTTAATCTTGTCCCCGGATAAAGAAGGTCGGGATTTTGAATTCGATTGGCTTTGGCAATTTCCTGTACGGATATACGGTAAATTTGAGAAATTTGCGATAAATTCTCTTCAGGCTTCACAGTATGGATGCGAGGCGGAATGTTTAAAATCATTCCCGGATTAATTTTTGAAGGATCACGAATATGGTTAGCCTGAACAATAGACCCGACGGCAACTCCATATTTTTGAGCAATTTGTCATAATGTTTCCCCTGCTCGGACGATATGTTGACGAAAAGAAATGGGAATCACAAGTGATTGGCCAATCAGTAAACGATTAGGATCGGGCAGACTGTTTGCAGCAATAATTTCAGAAAGACTGATACCGCAGCGTTCAGCTATGTTCCATAAAGTCGCTCCTCTTTGAATAATATGAATGATCATAAGTGCCTCCTTTTTTGTTTATATATATGTTGAAAATGGTTGATCTAGAAAATGACATGAGAGAAAATAGTTTGCTGAATATAATTTTTTAAGGTCTTTACATATAACAAGTGTAGTAAATTGTCGTTAATGGATAATTGAACGAATCATCAGGCCGAATATACTTGCAAACGTTGTGCTCTTCATCAAACAAATAGATCGGTCTTAATCTCCTTTACAGCATCATTTTCTGTGGGGGTGCTAGAAAATTATTTAACGGGTTTGATTCTCATCTGAACGGCAGGTTTGCACTTTCAGACAACAGAAATTTATTGATAAATTCTGTTGTCTTTCATCATTTTAAGAGCTTTTACAAAAGCGCCGTTTTTTTAAGGCTCTTCTTTTTTTACAAAATGAAAATTTTAGAAAATCAACTTTTTTACTTAAGAACGTTTTTACGTAAAGGAGTTCAAGCGGGTAGAAGAGAAATTATATTTCTGGGGAGGGTTCAGGATGAAATGGATTTACATTTTTTTAGCGATACTGGGTGGGATGATGATAGGAATACAGTCGCCGATTAACGGAAGTCTAGGCAAAAAAATCGGTGCTGTTGAAGGAGCATTTGTCTCTTTTTTTGTTGGAACAATGGTTTTAGCGTTCCTTGTTTTATTTTTTGGAAAGGGCCACATTACCGATTTGTTTCAAGTTCCAAAATGGAATTTGCTTGGGGGATTTTTAGGAACGATGTTCGTCACGTTTACCATTATTTCTGTTCCGAAGGTTGGGGTGGCCGTAACGCTCCTTGCAGGAATCATCGGTCAAATGGCCATCAGCGTCATCATTGATCATTTTGGATTATTTGGAATGCCGAAAAATCGAATAGACATAAACCGCCTGATTGGGATCGGGCTAATGCTGACAGCTCTGTTCTTTCTTTACCGCGGCAGTGAATGAGATTTGTTTTTAGGGGAAAGCAGCGCATAACATAAAGTATCACCCTTAAAGAGTCAAGAACATACTTACATTTTCTTGACTCTTTATGTTTGATTGGTTATAATGAATTAACCATCTAGTTCGTTTTATCATGGATCCATTATAAGTCGTACCTCATGTTGAAATGCAGGCGATCTTATATGGTCTGCATTCTCATGAGTGTACGGCTTTTTTTCTTATGAAAAACAAACAATGAATGGTAAAATCTTTTTTTTGGAGGAAAAAGCATGAACACAGGTAAGGTAAAATGGTTTAACAGTGAAAAAGGGTTTGGATTTATTGAAGTCGATGGTGGAGACGATGTGTTTGTTCATTTTTCGGCGATTCAAGGCGATGGTTTTAAAACGTTAGAAGAAGGGCAAACTGTTGAATTTGAAATTGTCGAAGGCCAACGCGGACCTCAAGCGGCAAACGTACAAAAAAACTAATCCTTTCAAAGTGGCGCCTTATTTAGGTGCCGCTTTTTTTAGAAATTTATAAACATCTCGACTTGAGGATTACTGTTCGATAAAGCAGCATGTGTATAAACATTCTTGATTTTTAAATATATTGGGGAGGTCGAAAGAGGGGAGACCATTTTCGAATATATGTGGTTGACTGTTTTTTAGCTTTTTAGAAATGCAGGGGAACAAATAGTACATAGCGTTTTAATTCGCGTGTAGTTAATGAATGAGAAGGAGCTGTCCAGAAAGTGGCGCCCATTAAAATCATAAACATCGATATGAACGTTTCTAAATATTAAAGGGGTTTGTCTATAAGCCGTAAAAATGACTTATTTGACAAATCCCTTTTAAAATTTGAAACAAACTGCATATCATTCCAGATTCGTCGTGACACCGTTTTTTAAATAGAAACAAGCTAACTTTTTGTCGTAAACGCAGCATTCGGAAGCTTTTTTATTTATTGCTGTTCTTCCAACACCTGTTTTAACAAATCGCCTAAACTTGTGCCAAAAGAATCGTTTTTCGGGCTGTATTTTTGAATTAAAGCCCGATCTTTGCGGTTATTGACTGCCGTTTTCTTTTCTTCCGCTTTTTCAACCACATTGCAGCGGCGGCATTGGAAGTAAACACCGGCTTTGCCGTTATGGATTTCCATTCGTTTTTTGCATTGCGGACAGCGCCGGTTGGACAGCTTCGGATCTTTTCGTTTGCTATAGCGGCATTCCATGTTCGAACATACTAATAAACGTCCTTCTTTTGTAGAACGTATTTTTAAAAAGGAGCCGCATTCCGGGCACATGGAGCCGGTTAAATTGTGTGCTTTGTAGCTTCGGTCGCTATTTTTTATTTCATTAACGAGCCGTTTCGTTTGCTTGCGAATGTTGTTTAGGAAAAATTCAGGATTTCCTTTTCCCCGTGCGATCGCTTCAAGCTCTTTTTCCCAGCGCGCTGTCAGTTCAGGTGATTTTAGTTCATCATTGACAAGTTCAATCAGTTGTTTACCTTTTTTCGTTGGGTAGAACCTTCCGTTTTTTCGCTCAACCGCTTCTGTTTCGATAAGTCTTTCAATAATATCCGCCCTAGTTGCAGGAGTGCCGAGCCCGAAATTTTCCATCTGCGTAAGAATGTCCGCCTCTGAATAGCGAAGAGGAGGTTCTTCAAATTTTTTTCTATTTCTACTTGATGAACAGCAAAAGATTGTCCTTTAACTAAAGCAGGGATGTTTCTGTTTTCCGGCTCATCCTGCTGCTTCCCTAAAACGGTTTTAAATCCATTATTCAATACAATTGTCTCTTTTGCAGTGAGTGTTTCTCCGTTCACATCAAAAACCGCATGGACGGTTTCATATTCGTAAGCAGGATAAAACAGCGCCAAAAACCGTCGGGCAATCAAATCATACAGCTTCCTTTCATCAGTGGAAAGCTGGCTTATATTTAGCGGTTCCTCCGTCGGGATAATGGCATGATGATCAGTCACTTTTTCATTATTGAACACCCGTTTTAATAAAATTTTTCCTTTGTTGGAAAGGAGAGGACGGATTTCGTCTTTATAGCCGGGAGCCATTGCCTGTAGTCTATCAAACATTGTCGATTCCATATCCGCAGTTAAATAACGGGAGTCTGTCCGCGGGTATGTGACAAGCTTATAATGCTCATAAAGCTTTTGCAGTATCGTTAACGTTTCCTTCGCGGAAAAGCCGAAACGCTTGTTGGCATCCCGCTGCAGCTCGGTTAGGTCGTATGGCAGCGGCTGATGTTCTTTCTTTTGCTTGCGCTCCACTTTGATGACTGTACTTTTTTTACCATTCAGGTTTGCCAATAGATGTTCAGCCGTTTCTTTGGAAAAAATTCTTTTTTCGCCGTTTCGCTCCCAGATGGTATGAATGGAACCGATTTTTGCATGAATCGTCCAATACGGCTTCGGTACAAATTTTTGAATTTCTGTTTCCCTTTTCATGATCATGGCAAGGGTTGGGGTCTGTACGCGCCCTGCCGAAAGCGGGTCATTATATTTCGTCGTCAAAGCTCTTGTCACATTTAAGCCGATGAGCCAATCTGCCTCTGCACGGCAAACAGCAGACTGATATAATGCTTCAAATTGTTTCCCAGGTTTTAAATGCTTGAAACCGTCACGAATGGCTTTATCGGTCTGAGATGAAATCCATAGGCGCAAAATCGGCTTTTTCCAGTTCAGCTTTTTTAAAATCCATCTTGCAACGAGTTCGCCTTCACGTCCGGCGTCTGTTGCGATAATGCAATCTTTAATGTCCGTTCGTTTCGCCAACAGTTCTATGCCTTTATAATGCCGGCTCGTTTGTCTAATTACTTTTAACCCCATTTTTTCCGGGATAATTGGCAAATCTTCCAGCCGCCATGTTTTATATTTTGGATCGTAATGTTCAGGCATCTTCAATTCAATTAAATGACCGAGCGCCCACGTTACGATATACTTGCTTCCTTCAAAGTGAAATTTATGCTCTTTTTTGCAGCCAAGCACACGGGCTATCTCACGTGCAACGCTCGGCTTTTCAGCTAAAACGAGAGATTTCATATAATGCTCCTTTCTTTCAATCAACAACGTTTTAAGTATAACGGAAAGGAGGGAGGTTTGCATTAGTTGAATGAAAAAGCATAATATGTTTCAGTTTTATATCTCTTAAGGCAATGAATTCTTGTAAAGGTTGTACTATGGGATGATTGACTGTTCACATACAGAGGATGCATGTTCAAATTTAGTTCTTTCGTATTACCTCAAGAAATCAATCACACTCCATTTAGGAACATGTTCGTTTCTTAAAATCAGCAGAGACAAGGAGAAAGCTGGCAATTTTGAAAATTAACAAAAATAAAAGACGAAATATTTTAAAATCTGTTACAATATAGGTAAAAAGGGGTGGATTTGTGGAAGCTTGGCAATTTGATAAAAAAGGTATATATGGTTTCCGCCGCTCACTAACGTTTTTCCTGACCCTGTAGCCCACGCAATCTGTGATAGGGAACTTCCGGCAAGATATTTTATGTTAACTTGAGAGGGGGGATATATATCATACATACCTATTGAGCAGAATAATTTCTTGATCGCAAGGACTTAAGACGGTGCAGTCAGGAAAAATTAAACCGGAACAGTTAGTCACTCATCGTTTTTCGCTGGACCAGATTTTGCAGGCATACGAAGTATTTCGCAATGCGGCTAAAGAAAAGGCGATGAAAGTCATTTTATAGCATTGCCGTCATTTTAAGTTATGAGTGTTAGTGATCTGTGCGTTTTGCGAATCCTCATGGAACATAGAATAAATCATAATAGTCTAGAGCCTGATATTGATTTCAAGATTATCATCTGTTTGGGAGGCTCGTTTTTACTATTGGTTTTAAACACTCAAGACTTTTCAGTCCCGAATGCTTTCACTTGATTAATGAAAAGATTAGGTTAATAATTGAGGTGCAAAACTTGCATTTCATTATTTTCTGTTTATTCTGTCATTCATAAGCTTTTTGATTCAATTGAAGGGGGAATGTTATGAAAATCGCTGTTGCTGGAGCTGGCGCGGTCGGCGGCTATTTTGGAGCTTTATTAAAGAAAGCCGGACATGATGTTGTTTTCCTTGCAAGGGGCAAGCATTTAGAGGCAATGAAAAAATCAGGTTTAGTGGTTAAAACGAATGATCAACTCCTCACAATAGACGGTGTTTTTACAGATAAAATAGAGGATTTTGCTGATTGTGAGCTGATACTGTTTTGTGTGAAATCAACCGACACGGAAAGTACAGCAGAACAGATTGCCTCTTTGCGGAATGATCGCGCAGTTGTTTTAACGCTGCAAAATGGAGTCGACAATGAAGAAAAGCTCGCTCAAATTTTAGGTGGAAAAAGGCTCTTGTCAGCTGCAACCTATCTGTCGTCACATGTGGAAGAACCTGGGGTCATAAAGCATAGCGGAAGAGCAAAACTAGTGATCGGTGCTCTGGATGAATCACTCATTTCGTTCCGCGATAAAGTGGCAGATCTTTTTCGTCAAGCTGAAATTTTTGTAAAAACAACAGATGATATCATGCTGGATAAGTGGAAAAAGCTGTTGTGGAATGCAACCTTCAATCCACTTGCTGCTTTATCCAAAGCGACTGTCGGTGAAATTATGGAGCATAAAGAATTGAGGAAAACAGCTGAAAATGCTTGCCGAGAAGTGATGAGAGTAGCCAATAAAATCGGGATTCCATTAGATGAAGAAATGTTTTATCGCACTTTTGCCAATTCAGGAGCAGCTCTGAAGCATAAGCCGTCCATGCTGCAAGATCGATTGAAAGGAAAAAGGATGGAAATCGAATCATTGTGCGGGTTTATCGTGAAAAAGGGGCGGCAGATTGGTGTTGAAACGCCTGTTCTTCAAACGTTGTACAGCAATTTGCTTTTTCTTGAAACACATCGATGATCCGATGGACAATTCCTATACACATGTAGGATTCAATTCCATTCATACATAAATATCGATCGATTGATAAAAACAGAAAAATAAGACATAAAAGAAAGGACGATTTAGCATGAAAACCATTCCAGATACAGAAATTTATGTAAGGTATTGCGAAACGGATGCGTCAGGCCATGTTAACAATACAAGCTATTATTTGTATATGGAGGAAGCTCGGACTAAATTTTTAAAACACATGTCAAAACAAGTAGGGAACCAAGACTGGAAATTTATTTTAGCATCCACAAAATGCGATTACCTTGCCCAAGCGTATGCTCATGAAACATTAACGGTAACTTCAAAAATTACGCGGATTGGAACGAAAAGCTTTTCGATGGAGCATGAAATAAAAAATGCAGAAACGGGGAAATTGATCGCAAAAGGGGAAGCAGTTATCGTTCATTACAATTTTAAGTTGCAGCGTTCTGAGCCTTTAACTCCTGAAATGCGTTCGATCCTTGAACAATACTTAGTAGCTGTTTAATGAGCAAGGCAATTTTGTAAGCCTTATGAGTTGAATTAATATCATTCTGATTAAATAGCTAAAGAAAAAGGATTTTCCGAATGTATCCACCGGAAAATCCTTAAAATTTGTTATTCAAACGCATCACGCACAACTTTTTTGACCGGGTCGACTGCATACCAGCCCCATGTAGATGTATGTCCCTCTTTTGTCTCCGGATCACTGATCACGATTTCATAAACGTGAATAATATATTCGCCTTTTTCATTATCATGATCATATTCAACGTAAACGTTAGAAGTATTTTCAATTTTTAAATACTCCCGAACTAGCTGTTCAGCTTCAGTATGGCTTATAGGACGGCTTTTCTTTGATTCCTCAGCCTTTTTTTGCTCTTCCTTTCTCTTTTTTGCTTCTGCTTCAGCTTTTTGCCGCTCTTCTTGAAGTTTTTTCTCCTGCTCCTGCAAGTATTGATTTTTCGCCGCAGCCGCTTGATTCATGAATTGTTCTGCATTTTTGGTAACGCTGACGATCTTCTCGTTATTTGATGTTGTTTCAGCAATTTTCTTAAATATGGCGAATGCTTCGTCAAACTTGTTTTCTTCCAACAATGCTTTTCCTGACTCAAGTTCAGATTCCATTTCTTTTAAAGCAGCGCTCGTTTTTTCCGCCTCTTCGATTATTTTTTCAGCTTTCGGTTTGAGAATATCAAGAATCTTGGAGGTTTCATTTGAATTTTTGATTTTTTCTGCCAATGATATGGCGGTTTCAAATTCTCCTTTATCAAGGGCAGCAACGCTGTCTTTAATTTGTTTTGACAAATCCAGCGCCAATTGAGCTTCTTCAGTGTTTTTTTCATGAAGAGCTTTGTTAAAAAACGAGATGGCGTCGCTGTATTGTTCTTTTTTTAGCGCTTCAATACCAGATTCCATGTTGGATTTATATTCTTTTGATGTACATCCGAACAGAAACATCATGGCAAAAATCAAAATGTAGAAAAATAAGTTTCGCTGTTTCAAGTTTTTACCGCCTTTTCTAATATTATTGATTTCATGTAAATTATATCCCTCAAAATACGGCTCTTACAAGAAAAAATTTTATTCAAAACGTTACTAAGAAGTGTAATAGGCAAAGCGTTTAAAAGGAATGATATAAAAAGATTGAAATTCAGAAAGGGAGAGATGAACGTGTCAAATGACTTTTATTCAGCAGTCAAACATCGACGCACTTATTACGGAATCAGTAAAGAATCAACTGTTTCTGATGAGCGTATTCAAGAAGTGATCAGCCACGCAGTTCTATATACACCATCCGCTTTTAATTCCCAAAGCGCCCGAGTCGTTCTTTTGCTTGGCGAGCATCATAACAAATTGTGGGATATAACGAAAGAAACGTTGCGAAAAATTGTTCCAGCGGATCAATTTGCTTCAACAGATGAAAAAATAAATTCATTCCGAAATGGATACGGTACTGTATTGTTCTTTGAAGATGACCGCGTTGTTCAAGGGTTGCAGGAACAATTCCCATTATATGCGGACAATTTCCCGATTTGGTCACAACAGTCTTCTGGAATGCTGCAATTTGTGATTTGGACTTCGTTGGAAATTGAAGGATTGGGCGCCTCGCTGCAGCACTATAATCCGCTCATCGATGATGAAGTGAAGCAAGAATGGAATATACCAAATGAATGGAAACTAATTGCTCAAATGCCGTTCGGAAAACCGACAGCTGAGCCCGGTGATAAAGAAATAAAACCAATAGAAGAGCGATTGAAAATATTTAAATAAGATGCTTTTGTTTTCAAATTGTTGTCACCCCTTTTCAAAAAGTAAAGCTGAAAAGGGGTTTTGCATTTGAAACAATTCAAACCGAAAGAGAAAAAACGACTGTTCTTTTTTTATATTGGAAGGAGTGATATTTTTTTTGACACTTATGATGTAAAAATTTTTTCAAACGTTTCCTACTTATTATCAAAAAAGAAAATAAAGGTGAGCGAAACAATTGCTTTTTTCTTCATCTTCCTTCACTATGGTAATGTACACTAATATAAATATAAAGACAACAATTGCTTCATTTATGGAAAACACTCTTCAAGTTTCATCCCCATCAAGTGTATATTCTTCCTATTTACAAAGAAAAAATATAACAATAACATGTATTAAGCAGTCTATTTGTATCGCTAAATAATATAGAAAAATTGTTAGAAAGAAGGATTTATATGGGAGAAGAACGAGACCTGGCACAGGAAACCTTCAATAAAGTGCCGCTCATGATTGTGTTAATGTCCGGCGCTTTTGTTGCCATTTTAAACCAAACGTTGCTTGGAACTGCTTTGCCGCATTTAATGATGGATTTCAAAGTTGATGCCAATACAGTTCAATGGCTGCAATCGATTTTTATGCTTGTTAATGGGATTATGATACCGATCACCGCGTTTTTGATTGGTCGTTTTACGACAAGAGGACTGTTTCTTACAGCCATCGGAATTTTTGCTGTTGGAACTGCAATTTGTGCAATTGCTCCTAATTTTTCTGTTTTAATGGCAGGGAGAGTGGCGCAGGCTGCTGGTGCCGGAATTATCATGCCGCTGATGCAGACAATCTTGTTTTTAATTTTTCCCGTTGAAAAAAGAGGAACGGCAATGGGGATGTTTGGACTCGTTATTGCATTTGCGCCGGCAATTGGTCCGACTTTATCCGGTTACCTTGTAGAGCATTTTGCATGGAGAAGCTTGTTTTATGTGCTCTTACCTATTGTAGTCATTGATCTTATCTTAGCTTTTTTCATCCTGAAAAACGTTACGCGGCAAACTTACCCAAAAATCGATATTTTATCCATCATCCTTTCAACGTTAGGGTTCGGTGGTTTATTGTATGGATTCAGCGCAGCTGGAAGCAGCGGCTGGGGGAGCGGTCAAGTTATTTTATCGCTCTTCATCGGTTTGATCACTCTTACTTGGTTTATAATTCGACAACTGCAATTGGATGAGCCGATCCTGGAATTCAAAGTATTTAAAAGCAAGACATTTTCGATCACAACTGTTTTAGGCATGATTGTGTTTATGTCTATGATTGGCGGAGCAGTTATTTTGCCGATGTTTATGCAAAATATGCTGGGATTTTCAGCATTTGAGTCCGGACTGGTGCTCTTGCCAGGCGCACTTGTCCAAGGTGTGGCCAACCCGATAACAGGCAGATTATTTGATAAATTCGGTGCCAAATGGCTGGTGATTATTGGATTTTTTACCTTAACGATCACGACGTTTATGCTATCACATCTCACCTTACATACAACTTTTACCTATTTAGCGGCAGTAAATGCTTTCAGGATGGTCGGTGTTGCGATGGTCATGATGCCGGTGACAACCGCTGGTTTAAATCAACTGCCTACATATTTAATTTCACACGGAACTGCGATGAACAACACAATGCGGCAAGTAGCTGGTGCAGTTGGAACAGCTTTGCTTGTGACAGTCATGACAAATACAGCGTTGCCTGAAAAAGGTATTGAAGGAATGATACATGGAGTAAATATATCTTTTGTAGTGGCAGGTATATTCTCTGCGATCGCTCTCATCTTATCGTTTTTTATGAAAAATTCGCAAGCAGCAAAAGACGAAAGTCTAAAGGAAAAAGAAAACAAGCAAATTGTGAGCGAAAGCTAATTTTTTTCTTGGCAATAGCTAAAAAATAAAGCAGAAGCAGGGTAAGCCCTGCTGCTTTATCGTTTTATGTCTGCTGATTGTTCATTTGATTGCCAGCCGGTTGATAATGATTGATGATCGCTTGAGCAGTATTTTGCTGAAAGACCGGCACTTGATAATAACCTTTTTGGTTCATATATTGCCAAACTTCATAAGCTTGCTCTGCGCAATTTTTCGCTCCTTGGAGCACGACATTTCTTAATTCCGGATCTGAGCATTCCAATGCAGCATGCATCCTTAATGCTGCTGACGCTTTTAAACATCCTAACATTCCTGACGCAACATCATGGTCGTTCATCTCGTTTATTGAGCTGTTGGGAGCTTCCGGTGTTCCGCCTGACGCGCCAAAGGAAGGGCTTGCATTTTTCAATGGGAGGTAAGTGCTGAAATTTTGCTGACTGCTCTTGTTTCTTACTATTTGAACGATTGAATTGTATTCATTTGTCATAAAAATGATTTGATTTTGCAAAATGTTTTGCAGCTCTGGATCTTTGCAATGGGGCTGATAAAGTTGAAATTGGTTAATTCCATCAATTGTGTTTGTTAAAACTTCATGTACTTCCATTAATTCATGAGCACCTAATGGATTCATACCTTCAATCCCTCCTAAGTAATTTTTTAACAGTTAGTATTATGTTTGAAATTTTTCATTTTATACAAAAAACCCCTCAGTCTGCGATCCTGAGGGAAACTTTTAAGAAATTATTTTTACACGCTCTTTTCCAGAAAAGCTTTTACATACTAACATCTGACTAAATCTATTAGAATAATTTGTACGTGCTTGTATCGTTCCTTGTTCATCCATTGTGAGGATCCATCCTGCAGGCAATTCTCCTTCAAAATATTCAATGAAAGATTGAAGCTTTTCAGCCGATTCAGGGATCGTTACATACCCTTCCGTTAGTTGATACCATAAATCTCTGACAGAACGAAGGGCTTCTTTTAGTTTATATTCTTTTTCCAGTTGTTTGACACTTCGATAGATCATTTGATATTCACTCCCTAATAAAAACTTATAACATTGAAGAGTGAATCACTATGAAAAAATTTTTCCAGTTGAAGGTAAAAAAGCCAGACAATTTGCATCTATAGCCTATTGTGTGTGTATCTATTTGCCATCTTCTTGTCATTTGTTGTATACCCAGCCGATGCTTCGAATCCAGCTATTTTTCATAGATGTAACTGTCTATTTTGTACTGAAGCTTTCTTTTGATTTTTCTAAACCTCTTTCATCTTTTGGGCTGCCATCAACAGAGCGGAAAGTGACTTTCTAGCAAAGCAAGCTCTTTGACCGATTATGCAGTGATTTTCTTGTAAACAGGAAATCTTTACAGCGATCAGGATGATTTTGATAAAATAGGTAAGAGAAAAATAAGAAGTTTCTTTATTATTTTAAAAAAAGAAAGGAATTGGGATGAGGATATGAAATGTTTTTCAATTGATTTAGATGGCACACTATTAAATTCGCAGCATGAAATTTCACATGAAAATTTATCAGTTTTACATGAATTGAAAAAGCAAGGACATGAAGTCATTTTAAATACGGGGCGTGCATTTCCGGACGTCATTAAGATTAAAGCGGTTGAAGAGCTCCAAGTGCCGATTTTTTGTGTTAATGGGGCTGTATTATATTCCGATAAAAGAGAGCTGATGTATGAAGCAACAATAGATGAAAAAACGTTTAAAGAAATTTTTGCAGCAGTAAAAGCTCTGGATGTCGGAATTCTCGTTTACACCAATCAGGGTGGCTTTCCATCCACTTTACCGCCTTTGCATAAGCTGAGCTGGAATGAGATCGAAGAGATGTTTCGCCAATTTGATTATGACTCTATTTTCAAACTGGAAAATGTAAAAATCTATAAGCTGATTGGATTAGTGAATCATGATGAAACGGAAAAAATCGATCGAGTGAAGGAAGCTTTAAGCGAAAGAAGCGACCTATCCATTGCCTCATCATTTCCGAATAATATTGAAATTACCTCCAGCGAAGCGCATAAAGGAAAAGCGATTTTACGCTATCAAAAAATGAAGAAACTGACATTTGAAGAAATTTATGCGTTTGGCGACGGAGGAAACGACATTGCCCAATTCGAGATCGCGACCACATCGGTTGCAATGGGAAATGCTCCAAAGGAAGTGAAAGAAAAGGCCGATTTTGTCACGAAAACGAACGATGAGAACGGCTTTGCCTATGCGGTAAAAGAACTGTTGAAGGCTGTATCAGTTTAAGCAATGCTTCATGCTGCCCGAAAGAATTCATGTAAAGCAGGAAGCCGCTTATTTTACAAAACGATTTTTTTCATTTTTGGCTTAAGTCAATATATTGTTGCAGCGGGGATGGAGACACACAAAAAAGGATTCTAAAATTTAGTGAAAGCTTATCAAGATATGTCAGATATTTATTCCTTGTTTTAGCAAATGTAGTGGAATCTGCCTTCTATTTGGACTTGTATTAGAGAAAAGTCCGCATTGGAAAACTAGCTTAATAGTTTTCCTTGCTGGAAGGCAAATTTTTTTAGGAAAATATTATCGAATTTTGCAAAAAAATAATGAACGTTTTGGACATATTGCTAAATAATTTGTTACTATATGTTATCATAGAACTGTTAACAAATGATGGGGGAGTGATACATGTGGCGATGCCAAAATATATAACAAACATCGACAAAATTGAACAAATCCCAAAAGAGGAACGGGAAAAGCTGAAGCCGATCACAGAAAAATATGTGTTTCGGGTCAATGATTATTATTTAAGCCTGATCGACTGGAATGATCCGAACGACCCTATCAGAAAATTAGTTATTCCAAATGAAGGAGAAATGCGAGAGTATGGGAGGTGGGACGCATCAGATGAAGATACAAACTATGTCGTTCCTGGCTGCCAGCATAAGTACAAAACAACAGCATTGCTGCTAGTTTCTGAGGTTTGCGGAGCATATTGCCGCTATTGCTTTCGAAAAAGATTATTTAGAAGTGATGTAAAAGAAGCGATGGCAGACGTACAGCCTGGTATTGACTATATTCGCAAAACTCCTGAAATCAACAATGTTCTTCTAACTGGAGGGGATCCTTTAATCCTTGCTACGAAAAAATTGCGCATGATCATTGAAAGCTTACGAGAAATCGAGCATGTAAAAATTATCCGCATCGGCTCCAAAATGCCTGTCTTTAACCCTATGAGAATTTATGAAGATGAATCTTTACTCCAACTCATTAGAGAGTTTTCATCTCCTGAAAAACGAATCTACATTATGGCTCACGTCAACCATCCGAGAGAAATTACGAAAGAAGCAAAAAAAGCTTTTGAAGCGCTCCATGATGCCGGAGCAATAGTGGTCAACCAAACTCCAGTATTAAAAGGAATTAATGACGATCCTGTTGTTTTAGGCGAATTATTAGATAAGTTATCATGGGCGGGAGTAACACCTTATTATTTCTTTGTGAATCGACCTGTTGCTGGCAACAGTGACTTTGTATTAACATTGAAAGAAGTTTACGATATCGTTGAACAAGCAAAAGCAAGAACGTCAGGTCTAGGCAAGCGCGTCCGCCTGTCAATGAGCCATACCTCTGGGAAAATCGAGATTTTAGCTATCGAAAACGGAAAAGCGTATTTGAAATATCACCAATCTAGAGATGGCAATTATGGACAATTTATGGTGCTTGATTGCCCTGATGATGCAACATGGTTTGATGATCTGCCTGGCAACGAAAAGTATTGGAAAAAACCGAAAAAGAAAACAGACCAAGTTGTTTCAGTCAATGAATTGCCAGATCATCCTAAAAAAATAGCACAATAAAAAGTGATGGACAGGGGCTGTCTAATAAGTCGATTTTCCGGCTTATAGACGCCCCTTAATGTTTTAGAGACGTTGATATATCGACGTTTATGATTTTTTGTTTTCGATAGGGATTTGACTTTCTGGATAACCACTTTAAAAAAAATACATTATAAGAAAGGCAATTTATGACGTGAAAAAAATAACGAAAAGAAGGTACAGGTTGTTCTTGTGAATGAAGTGGAGCTGATGAGAATTTTGTTCAATAATAGCATGTATGATGCATTTGTATACAATAGAAGATTTTACCCCTTGGTATGGCCGTTCAGATATTATAGCAAGAGAATTTTTTTGCAAAAATTAGGAAGGCGATAAATTGAAGGGAAGTCTGTGCAGAACAGCACACCGATTCATCAGTTTTAATCGAAAAGAATTGAAAAACGATGAAATTTGCGGTTGTTTTTATTGTTTAAAAATATTTCATCCTTCTAAAATGGTGCGATGATGAAAAGACTGCCATTTGCCCTTTTTACGGCACCGATTCAATGATCGAGCAAGTTCCGGTTATCCTATCACAAAAAGTTTTTGAACCGCATGTGTAAGAAATGGTTTTAGTCTATTAAATTATTTATCATTTGGAATGAATTAGAAAGTTGAGGAAATGAATTTGAAAATCGGAAAAATGGCTCGAATGTACTTTTAGACCGAGTAAGTGTCCTGTAATTTTTTTCTACAAGACTTTTTACATCATTTTAAACACCGTCATCTCAGAAGTAATGGAGATTTCGAAACGGCGCCAAGCGTTTTATATGAATTAACGAACATTTGTAAAACTAAACGGAAGCGATATTGTAAAGACAATAAGACCCTTTTTTTAGCAGCTCCACAAATAAGCGGGGGATGAGTTGTATTTGGAAAAGAAACAGCTTCTCCCATCATCGTTACAAAGAAAATTCCAAAAGATAAAAGCTTTGCTTCTTTGTCATACGTGTACGATTTCTTCAGAACTTTTTTAAAAATAATCTGAATGGATTGCGGCTGCACAAAGGCGCCGGAAGAGAACGGTGCAAATGTCTGTAACCGCCACCCATTATTTAGTAAATCCTGATTATTTCCTCATAATTTTTCTTCAGTTTTCCTGAAAAACACCGAACTCCATTTGTATTCAAGCAGAATCATTCCTCTTTTCATATGTCATCTTATATACGAGAATATTGAAGGGAAAAGTTGCAGTTATAGACGAAATACCGCTTCTTTCAATGAAAAAAGAAGGGTTTTCGGAAAATTTTGCGAATACTGGAAGAGAAATTTTTTTATGAAAGGATGTGCCTGTCTGTATGGAGAAGGAAAACGAAATATTACGGCATTTGCCAAGAGGGAAAAAGTCAATGTCAGATATTTCAGGCTACAGTTATATATCATTGCTGAGAAAAGAAAAAAAAGCTTCTGTTTATCGGGGGATACGCGATCGTGATCATCAATGCGTTTTGCTGAAAGTTTTAACATCACAATCCCCATCGATAATTGATCATGCATCTTTTTTGCACCAATATGACTTCTACTCGCAGCTGAAGATGAAGGAAATTGTGACGCCTATAGAAGTTGAGCAATTGGGGAACACGTATGCACTTGTTTACCGAGATCCTGGGGGAATGTTATTAAAAGAATATATCAAAATTCATCGTCCACGAATTAGCGAATTTCTTCAAATTTCTTTACAACTTGCAGAAAAATTAATCGTCCTTCACGAACAAAACATTTCCATCACTATACTAAGTCCAGCTCACATTTTCATTCATCCTGAAAAACTAGATGTGCAATTTTTTGATATTGGAGGAGCCGAAGAGGATGATGAAATTTACGATATTTATCATTCGCCGGAACAGAGCGCACAAATCAATCCATCCTCCAGCCATCTCAGCGATATTTATTCGCTTGGTGTCATTTTCTATGAACTATTAACTGGCCGTCTGCCTTTTGACGTTGACTCTGATTTTGAATGGATGCATGCTCATATGACAAAAAAGGTCATTCATCCGTCTGAAAGACGTCAAGATGTGCCGAATGTGGTTTCCGACATCGTTTTGAAAATGCTTGCAAAAGCACCTGAAGATCGTTATCAGTCGGTTTTCGGACTGAAAGAAGATATTTTCCATTGCTTAAAGATGCTGGAACAAAACGGAACAGTCCAATCATTTCAGATTGCCCGATACGACTTTTCTTCACAATTTCAAATTACAAGCAAGTTATACGGAAGGGAGAAAGAAATACAAAGCTTAATGGAAGAACTGAAAATGGTTCGATTTGGTTTGACGAAAATGGTGCTTATTTCAGGAAGCGCCGGAACAGGAAAAACAGCGCTTGTGAATGAAATTGAAAAGTTATGCGCAAAAGAAAATGGTTATTTTGTTTCCGCAAAATTTGATCAATTTCAGCGGGATATTCCATATGAACCGTTTATTCGCGGATTTCGTCAGCTGATTAATCAATTATTGGCGGAAAGCAGAGAAGAACTTCAACGTTGGAAAAGAGAGCTTCTTGAACATTTAGGTTCAGGAGCGGCGGTTATCACGGAGGTCATTCCTGAACTGGAACTGTTGATCGGCAAACAAGACGCTGTACCTTTATTGCCTTCTTCCCAATCGAAGCTTCGTTTTCATTGGGCATTCAGGCGTTTTATGCAAACATTTGCGAAAAAAAGCCATCCATTGTTATTCTTTTTAGATGATCTTCAATGGTGTGATACAGCATCGCTAGAATTGCTGCAATCCATACTGAACGATCCAGAGTTTGAAAGTTTGCTCATCATTGGGGCTTATCGCGATGATGAAATGAAAGAAGGACATCCTTTCTTAACGAAATTAAAAGAAATGAAAAGAAGCAAAGAAAATATTAGGGAATTTCCACTCGGCATGCTGAATGTTGATCATATTAACCAAATCATTGCGGAAACGTTGGGATGCAGCCCGGACGATGTTCGCGAGCTTGCCATTGTACTATATGAGAAAACAGCGGGAAACCCATTATTTTTTAAACAGCTTTTCCAAACAATATACGATGAAAAGTTTCTATGGTGCAACTTAAAAAGAGGAAAATGGGAATGGAATCTCAACAAAGTGAAGGAGCAGCCCGAATACGATGAAATGATCGGATTCATTGTCAGCAAAATTGAAAAACTGTCGCCGTTAACCCGAAAACTTATCTTGACAGCTTCCTGTCTTGGACATCGCTTCGATTTTCAGTTTTTGTCTTTTCTTCATGATGGAATCAATACGGAGAAAATGACCGACGCATTGTCCGAAGGAGTCCAGGAAGGGATGATAATCCAGGTTTCAGATCAAGGAAGGTATCAGTTCATTCATGACCGTGTCCAGCAAGCTGCCTATTCATTGCTTGATCACAGGGAAAAACAAGAAATTCATTATAATGCAGGTCAATTTCTTTTCAAAAGAACTAGTAAAGAAGAACATGAAAAGTTTTTTGAAATGATCAACCATCTTAACTTGGGCAGAAGGTTCATTCAACATCCCGAAAGAAAAGCAGATTTGGCTGAGCTCAATTGGTCGGCGGGTGAAAAAGCGAAAAACGCAGCATTATTTGATCAAGCATTGAATTATTTTCAAACAGGGATTGAATTGCTTCCCGAAAATTATTGGGAAGTCAGTTATGAATTAAGTTACAAGCTTTTTCTAGGAAAAGGGGAAAGCGAATATTTAAATGGACTTTTTCTTGATTCGGAAAGGACATTTAATGAAATATTAATCTATGCCAAAACAAGGGAAGACCAATTAAAAGTCTACAATATGAAAACTTTGTTGTTTTCTCATCAACAGCAGTTTGAAAAAGCGGTTGAGGCAGGGTTAAAAGGCCTTCGATTATTCGGATGGAAGCTGCCGCGTCATCCGAGTAAGTTTAAAGTGATTCTCGAGATGATCCGAACGAAAAAAGCGGTCGGAACTCGTTCCGCAAATGATCTCACAACTTTGCCGACGATGACAGACAGGAATACACGTTTACTAATGGAGATTTTAATTAATTTGAACAGAGCCAGCTACCAGTATGATCAATATCTTGTCAGCATTCTCATGCTCCGGGCGCTCCGGCTTACATTACGACATGGAACGACTGATGTGTCCGCACTTGTTTACAACAATTATGCACTATTTTTAAGCGCCGGTTTTCAAGATTATGAGGGAAGCTTTCAATTTGGACAGCTTGCTTTACACACAGCTTCTCGATTTCAATCAAAACACCTAATGGGGCGGGTCGATTTCGTTTTTGGCACATTTGTGAACCACTGGAAAAAAACGATTGAGGACAATCTTTTTTATATAAAACGTTCACAAAAACATTGCGTTGAATCCGGCAACCTTCATCTGGCCGGGGAATCGAGCTCATTTCTGATCATTACAATGTTGATTAAGGGGGAACCGCTCAATCAGTTGTTAGTAGAAATTGAGAAGCAGCTAGAGTTTGTCTTGCAAATTAAATTGGAACATTCCATTAAGTTTTTAAAAGCGGTGAAATCTTGGCTGCAATGTCTCGTTCATCTTAATGCGAAATTTACTATGTATGAAGAAAGAGAAAATCTAGATGAATCATCGGTTATCGTTTATGATACCATTCAATTGAAAATCGCATTTTTGTTAAAAGAAGATGAGCTGGCATATCAACTGGCGGTCCGTCTTGAAAAACTTGTAAAAAAATCACTGTTGCTCATCATTTCGCCTGAATTTTACTTTTATCATAGTTTATTGTTAATCAGGCGTTGCGAACAGAAAGACAGGAAAAACATGAAAATAGTTAAAAAACAGCTGAAACGGGCTTTGAATCAATTTAAAAAATGGTCTGAGCATTGCCCTGACAATTTTCGACATAAACAGCAATTACTTTTGGCGGAATGGGACAGATTGCAAAAAAAAGAGACAGAAGCCATGAAATGGTATGATGAGGCAATTCATTCCGCAAAAACTTCTTCTGACATTCAGATTGAAGCACTCGCTAATGAATTGGCAGGGGACTTCTATGCCAAAAAAGGCATGCATCGCATTGCGCAAACATACTTACGTGAAGCGCATCGATGTTATCGGCTATGGGGGGCGCACAACAAAGCGGAACAGCTGCAGCACGATTATCCTGAATTTACTTTGATTGAGGAAACAAATCAAACAAAAAACGATCATAAAAGCATGATAACGTGGGAAGGGACCAAACGAACAAAAGGTGAGGAACGGGGCTTGTCCGCCATCATTCAAGCAGCAGCCTCTTTGTCTGAGGACATGAACTTAGAGCAATTGCTCGGGAAATTATTAATGCTCATTGCCAGATTTAAAGGGGCTGAAAAGGTATGCTTCATCAGGCCAAATGGAAAAGAAACCGTTTTTTCGATTGAAAAAGTCATTTCCACACATGGCGAAACAAACGAAATGGATCAAAACGTTGGCGAAAACATTCCGATTTCTGTTATCCAGTATGTGCACCGTATAAAAGAAACGATAAAGCTCCAGGATGCAGTAAATGATTTTACTTTTTCAAAAGATCACTATATTCAAAAAAACAAAGTCAGGTCAGTGTTATGTTTTCCTGTCGTCCAACAAAAAACGGTCAAGGGGATCTTTTATTTAGAAAATAATCAGTTAAAAAACGCCTTTGAATCCGAGAATATGGAAGTGTTGACAACCATCGCATCACAGGCTGTCTATGTACTTGAACTGCTGTATTCATTTGGAAAAGAAACAAAAATCGCAGTCGAGAAAAAAGCAGAGACGATCAAGAATGAGTTGGTTGATCCGTTGACAGAACGCGAATTGGAAGTGTTAAACCTTGTTTCAATCGGCTTAACGAATAAAGAAATTGCAGAAAGACTTGGTTTGGCTGTCGGAACGGTAAAAGTCCACTTAAACAATATTTTCAGCAAATTGCAAGTAAATCGCAGAACAAAAGCAGTGGTCCAAGCAAAGGAGTTAAACTTGTTGTAAGAAATGAGCAAAAGTGGCTCATTTTTTTTTTGCGAAATTTGCCCATCTATAACTTTTGATATATGACAATTTCAAGAAATCAATGTATTGTGTTTTCAGTGACAGATGGAAAGGAGGATGGAAACATGAACAATAAAGAATTGGAAGAACAACAAATATTGGATATAGAATGGGTTGAGCTTATATTAGAAGCTAAAAAACTCGGATTAACAGCTGATGAAATTCTTCATTTTTTACATAACAGTGAATTTTATAAATATTGGATGAAATGGATGAAAAAAGATATATCTACAAAATAATTAAAATAAACTAGAGTATGCATCCATGAATATTTTTAACTGTCAATTTAAATCACTACTTTCAACAAGATGATAATACAGAACGTATTATTCTAATAAATGAAATTACATAAAGCATATGACTAAAAGCCAAGAAATGGTGGTACTGTTCATTTAGTAAATAGTTATGTACGTTTTGATCGAATGACAGGAGATGGATCGTGAAAAATGCCTAATATGCACTTATTCACACGTAAATACGAGTGACTTCATGAATTTGAAAATTGTTCAATTGTTTGGGCTGGCTATTACAAATGCAATGGACAACCCCATTTACGCTATAATCCCTTTTATAAAGAAATAAAAAGGGCCTTATGTGAGACAAAAGGGAACAAACTCAAAGTCTAGGCAGAAGGAGTGTTCAGTTATATTAAAGGCATCGGTGCTTCAGCCGTTTTTCGCTAAGATTCTGGAAAAAGCGATATTGTGTTTTATCTAAAACGGCAAGGCTCACAACTTCCTAAAGATGGAAGGGAAATGCTCCTATTACTGTAAAAAACCACAGAAATTCATTGAAGAGTTCTGTGGTTTCATATTTTTTAAGGAGCTTTTAAAAAGAACCCGTTAACTAACGGCATTATGTCGAGTAGACATGAAATGGAGAATACTTCAAGTTTTCATTCAAACTCAATGTCCGGCCTTTTCCTCGTTGCAAAAGTCTCTTCAGAAAATATCCACAAAATTCCGCAAATGCCGTTATCTTTTTCTATTCATCTTTTGCACGTTGGCTCCCTCACTGCATTAAGCTTTGAGAAAATATGCATTTTGTTAAGGAATATTCATTTCCAAGTGTGCATGTCCGTCAGCAAAAGCGAATATGATAGAAAACGATATATGACATTTATCATATTTTGAATATGACATATATGACTACACAGATCGATTTCCCTCATTTATGATTAGAAATATCAAATAAAGAAGGGAATCGAAACATGATGAAACAAATGCAAAAAAAATTAAGAAAGCAAATGGCTCCTTATGAAAAACCTAACACGATGAATAGTGTTTGGCAGTTGGTCAATACGACTGTGCCGTTTTTTCTGTTATGGTTTTTAGCTTATCAAAGCTTATCCATTTCTTATGTTCTTACTTTCGCTATTTGCATGATCGCAGGTGGATTTTTAGTTCGACTTTTCATCATTTTCCATGATTGCTGTCACTATTCCTTTTTTAAAAACCGCCTTGCCAATAAAATTTTTGGAACAATAGCTGGTATTTTAACGTTGTTTCCGTACAGCAAATGGCAGCACAACCATTCAGTCCACCATGCAACCAGCTCAAATTTAGATAAGCGCGGAACAGGGGATATATGGGTTTTGACAGTTGATGAATATTTGTCAGCACCGCCTTTAACTAAATTCGCCTACAGGGTGTATCGAAATCCGTTCGTGATGTTTGGGCTAGGACCGATTTACGTTTTCCTTATTAAAAATCGGTTTAACAGAAAAAATGCGAGGTTAAAGGAACGCATCAACACATATATAACAAACATATCAATCGTTGCCTTAGTTGGACTGCTTGGTTGGACGATCGGATGGGAGCCGTTTCTTATCATTCAAGGCACAATCTTTTTCATTTCAGGCTCTTTAGGCATTTGGCTTTTTTACGTACAGCACACATTTGAAGATTCTTATTTTGAAGAAGATGAAAACTGGGAGTATGTGAAGGCAGCTGTTGAAGGGAGTTCATACTATAAGCTTCCAAAACCGCTGCAATGGCTTACTGGAAATATCGGTTTTCACCACGTCCATCATTTGAGCCCAAGGATACCCAATTATAAGCTGGAAGAGGCACACAATCAAACGTATCTTTTACAGAATGTACCAACCATCACTCTAGCGACAAGCTTAAAATCTCTCCAATTCCGCTTATGGGATGAGCAAGCGAAAAAGTTTGTCGGGTTTAAAGACTTATCGAAAAAGAAGGAAAAAAACTCGAAAGTCTATATTGAATCTGAATTGTAAAATCTTTAGAAAATTGGGCAAAGTTTTTAAGACGCAGTGTACTTTTTATGATAAGATAACATGTAAAACAAATTGAATTTTTAGAGGATTTGACCATGCAAAAAAAGTATATGATCTTAGAGAAATTCTCGGGAATTACTCCTTATATATGGAGCGTTTTTATCATATTGCCGTTTTATTTTATTTTTCAATCTTCCTCCACTAAGGAAATCATTGCAGGGATCGTGCTGACACTTATATTTTTCTTTGTATATCGTTTAGGTTTTATTTCAAAAAAGTGGCCTGTCTACTTGTGGACATCAATTTTAATTGGGATTTCTATCACGATGACGATCCTTTTCCAATTTATCTATTTTGCTTTTTATATTGCTTACTATAACGGTCATATCAAAAACCGCATTGCTTTTTTAATATTGTACATCATTCACTTAGCTGCAACGACCATCTCGATCAACTATAACGTGGTTCTACAGGAAAAGTTATTCTTAAAGCAATTGCCATTTGTCATCATCATTTGGATTAGCGTCATCCTTCTTCCATTCAACATTTATAATCGAAAAAAGCAAGGGCAGCTCGAAGAACAGCTCCAAGATGCCAACAAAAGAATTTCCGAGCTCGTGAAACAGGAGGAGCGCCAGCGAATTGCCCGCGATCTTCATGATGCGTTAGGCCAGAAGCTGTCCCTTATCGGTCTAAAAAGCGATTTGGCTAGAAAATTAATTTACAAAGACCCTGAACAAGCCCGCAGCGAATTAAAAGATGTTCAGCAAACGGCCAGAACTGCATTGAATGAAGTAAGGAAAATAGTTTCACAAATGCGCGGGGTTCGATTGAAAGAGGAAATCATACATATAAAACAACTACTCCAAGCTGCTGAAATCAAGTTGGTAAGTAATGAAGAAGAATTCACACTATCAAACGTATCCCCGTTTATTGAGAACATTTTAAGTATGTGTTTGAAGGAAGCAGTAACAAATGTCGTAAAACATAGTAAGGCGTTTACTTGCCGGATTGCCATTCAGCAATCTTGGAACGAAATATGTATTACGGTGCAAGATGACGGAATCGGCATGGAGGAGGAACGGGATCTTGCAAAAGGAAACGGACTGATCGGAATTAAAGAACGTCTGGAGTTTGTGAACGGCAGTCTGGAAATTTGTTCGGATAAAGGGACTATATTAATCATGAAAATACCGAATGTAGTAAAACAGGCCGTTAAGGAGGGACTCAAATCATGATTCGAATCGTCATAGCTGAAGACCAGCGTATGATGCTGGGCGCTTTAGGGACTTTGCTTAATTTGGAAGAGGATATGGAAGTGGTGGGGAAGGCGAGCAACGGAGAAGAAGCTGTTTCACTTGTGAAGCAATATCAGCCTGATGTTTGCATCATGGATATCGAAATGCCCAAAAAAAGTGGACTTGAGGCAGCTGAAGAGCTGAAAGATCTGGAATGTAAAGTGATCATTTTAACAACGTTTGCCCGTACTGGTTATTTCCAACGGGCTTTAAAAGCTCGTGTCAGCGGCTATTTATTGAAAGACAGCCCCAGCGAGGAGCTGGCAAGCTCGATCCGCAGCATCATGGCAGGCCGGCGAATCTATGCTCCCGAGCTGATGGATGATGTTTACAGTGAAGAAAATCCTCTCACGGAAAGGGAGAAGGAAATATTAGAACTCATTGCCGATGGAAAAAACACAAAAAAAATCGCGGACGAACTGAAACTAAAAACCGGAACGGTCCGAAACTATATTTCAACGATTTTGGATAAGCTTGAGGTAACGAACCGGATCGAAGCGATTAAACAATCTAAAGAAAGGGGATGGTTTAAATAGACATAAGAAAAATTGTTTTTTCGCAACTAAATCAAAACATCATAAGAGACAGAACCGAAATCTTGCAGGCGAACAAAATGAACAGTTATTAATACCTTTCCCAAAAACACGATAAGTTCCTCAATATATTTCGTGGAACGATGAGATTCAGGTTCCGCCTGCCAATAAATTCACGTATCAAATTTATTCTGGTTAAGCCGATAACGGCACCCTGTTTGTTTGAATTTATATTTTTCTAGAGAAAATAATTATTATATGATTCTTGTTATACCATTTATGAGTTTTCAAGCATCGCGAGCCAAACAATCGCTTTGTGAGAGCCTGAGTGCGTCATGCTTCTCGGTATATGAATTATAGAAAGAATTGTTTTTCATAGATAAGTTTATTTCTTAAGTTCTGATATGCGCTTACTTTTTTTACTGAACATAATCAAACATTGTACTAGTAAAGCCGCCAACACTAGACAACTGGCAGCAAACGGAAGGGAGGAAGGCGCCAATCCTGCAAGCAATACAATCCCTTCAAGAGAAGAACCTGCTGCACTTCCTAAATAATTAGCGGAACTGTTTAAGCTACAACAACAGCGTCATGCTCAGGCTGGTAACGAAGCCGTTCATGTTGTTGCGGGCTTGCGAAGCCCAGCCCATCGCCCCCCATAGAACAAAAGGTAAAAAGGATCGCATCGGGAAAGAGAGTGCAAATGGTATGCAGATCATAGCTAAAGCCATTATGGCTATAATTCCGGCCATAAGCATTTTCGGTCGTGCCGTCCGGTCAATGAAATATCCAACGGAAAAGCTCCCGATGACACCCCCAATGCCCCATGCCCACCAATAATGTGCAAGCGTGAGGGTGTCTTTTAAGTTATCCAAAATGGTTGAAATATAAGTATAGAGTCCTAAGCTGGAAATGCTTGTTAAAAAAGTTGCGTTGATGATTGCAGCAACTCGTCCGTTCGCCATTATGGCAAAACGATGCTGCATCGATGGCGTTGGAAACGAGATAATCCCTATCATAGCGACAAACCTAATTCTCCTATTTATAAAAAGGGATAAGCTTGAATTCTATTACGAATATGTAAAATCCAGTGTCTTCTTCATTGATCGTTTCAATTTATCGACCTTCCTAATCTCGTTCGAATCATACGTTTATTTTAAGCAAACATCTTCAATCCCTCCATTATCGTTTATAGAACAATACGGCGAACTGGAGGAAGTAATTGCATCTAAAAATAAAAAGCGTTGACTTTTAGAGCAATGTTTTGTAATATTGAGACCATAAATACCCATACATGTATATGTAAAATGATTAGTTTAAACCAAATTTACAACATTCGATAGGAGGAAGAAGGGAATATGACGGTAAAAACTATCACGGTAAAAGAAATTGCAAACAAAATCATTCGCGGGGAAGACTTGTTTATAGTCGATGTACGCAATCAAGAGGAGTATGTTGATTGGAGAATTGAAGGAAAGAACGTACAAGTTGTAAATATTCCTTATTTTGAAGTTCTTGACGGTGTGGATCCATTTCTTGAGCAATTGCCTAAAGAGAAAGAAAACGAAATTTATGTGGTCTGTGCCAAAGGAAAAATATACTCGTTATCCAGTTATTGATGGCGATAAAGATCACGTTCTTGGACTTATTAATGTGAAAGAAGTGTTTACCGATCTTGTGACAAATCCATCCGAAGAAAAACAAATGAAAGATTATATCCGCTCAATCATTCAAGTGATTGAATCAATCGCGATCCATGATTTGCTTGTGAAAATGCAGAAAGAACGCATCCACATGGCCATTTTAGTCGATGAATATGGCGGTACGTCGGGACTTGTTACTGTCGAGGATATTTTAGAAGAAATTGTTGGAGAAATTCAAGATGAATTTGATGTAGATGAAATTCCGTTGATCCAAAAAATTGATGAAACACGTACGATTATCGACGGGAAAGTGCTGATTAGCGAAGTGAACGATTTGTTTGGCCTTTCCATTGATGATGAGGATGTCGATACGATTGGAGGATGGATTTTAACGAAGCATTATGATATTAAAGTAGGCGATAGCGTCGAAATCGACAATTACTTGTTTACGGTGAAGGAGATGGATGGTCACCACGTGAAGACGTTAGAAGTCGTGAAGCAGGAAAAAGAAGAGAGAGAAGCAGATAATGAACTCGGTGAAAAAGAGGAATTGCATTTATGAGGCAGACGTTTATAGGACGTCTGCCTTTTATGGTGGATCCATGTAAAACCGAGCGATATCAACAGGAAAATCATCAACGTGAGCGATGCATGAAATCATTTCGTTCGTAAAAGGATGCAAAAATGATAGTTTAACGGCGTGAAGTGCTTGTCGATGAAATGTGTCTTTTCCGCCATAAAGAACATCTCCGACTAACGGATGACCGATGTAACTCATATGGACGCGGATTTGATGCGTGCGCCCGGTATCGAGGGAAAGCTCTACGAGCGATGTTTGTTCATCGGGAAACGTATGTAAGACGCGGTAGTGTGTTACCGCTTTTGCACCCGTTTTCGAAACTCTGCGTCTCGTCGGATGATGGCGATCGCGTCCAATCGGTGCAGAAATCGTTCCTGATTTATTTTTTAGGATGCCATGGACGAGCGCTACATACGTCCGTTTGATGAGCCGTCCTTCCAACATCCGATCAAGCGTGGCTCCTGCAAGCGTATGTTTGGCAAACAAAATCGTTCCCGATGTGTCACGATCAAGCCGGTGAATATGCCGTACTTTCGTCAAAATCCCTTGTGATTGTAAATAAAAAGCGACCGCGTTCGCTAAAGTCCCTATTTGAGAAGGTTCAGAAGGATGGATATCGATTCCAGCGCCTTTATTAATAATAAGGAGATGCTCGTCCTCCCATAAAACGGAAAGCTCTCGATATTCAGGAATAATGATGGAAGGTTCAGGTTTATAAAGATACAACTGCAGGCGGTCTTTTTCTTTTAATGGCGTTTGCCATGATACTTCTTTTCCGTTGAGCTTGATTCCTTTTTCCATTCGCAGTTGATGAGCTAACTTTTTAGAGGCGCACCATACTTCTTTTAGCAACGATTCAATCGTACGTCCTTCCCAAAAAGAAGGAATGACACATTCAAGCCAGTCTCCTTTTTTGGACCACATCATTATTTCACTCCAAAATTTCAAAACAGTGGAAACACTTTCTACCTCAATATATGTATCAGATATGATACACTCATAGTAGCGTTTTATAGTATGTTATGCAAGTGCGAAAAGGTGGTAAGAACATGAAAATGGTTTATGCAGCCACGAAAGAACAAGAGGAATATATGAATTATTTAGTCAATTATTTTTACACAAACATTTTTCCGTATTATTTTGATGATGAACAAATTAATAAGTTTGAAAATTCGAAAATCCTTTCATTACCAAGGGAATACGTTACATACAATGGAACGATGAAAGAAGCGTTTCAAATTATTTCATCACTTCAATCGTTAATTACTGTGATCGAATATGTAGGAGAAAGCGGAGATTGCGAACGGTATCGTGATCTATTTGAGCGGAACGTCAAATTACTTAGGCGGTACGGTATTACGTTTCCGTTTATGATCGAGCAGTTTATGAGCAAGCGTCATTACCCATGCAGTATGTATTTGCCTTCACAAAGCGATTGGTTAATGTAAGATGGAGCTCGTCCATCACAGGGCGAGCTCCTTATTTATGTGCGCCCGGCATGTACATGAACTATAGGGTGTAAGTCCCGAACCCCGAA
>ERZ1673810.65-NODE-65-length-19378-cov-28.915800_pt1 | contig 19378 bp, 16 predicted proteins | sample MGYA00580152_ERZ1673810 | MGnify/ENA primary metagenome ERZ1673810 (study PRJEB41219, sample SAMN04549604) | soil metagenome | isolation source: soil | place: USA: New Mexico, Bitter Lake NWR | collected 2008-11-15 ...
TAGAGCAACGAGCAAGGCTTCATCGAATAGGCGACGAGTTGTCCCGACGCATCCAACATCCTCGAAAAAGCTAGAAGAGGAAGGGACATCTGACAAATGAAAAATGGATTAGATAGAAAAAAATTTTTTTATGAGCCATTAGCTCAGTCGGTAGAGCAACGAGCAAGGCTTCATCGAATAGGCGACGAGTTGTCCCGACGCATCCATCATCCTCGAAAAAGCTAGAAGAGGAAGGGACATCTGACAAATTTTAAAATGGATTAGAAGAAAAAAATTTTTTTATGAGCCATTAGCTCAGTCGGTAGAGCAAAGGACTGAAAATCCTTGTGTCGGCGGTTCGATTCCGTCCCGAGCCACTTCATACGCACGGTTTATCCGTGCTATTTTTGGCTATAAGTAAGTTAAACCAAAATTGGTAACATTTGTGGTTGTAAATAGAAATTTGATTTCTCATCTCAAGCTGTTACAATAAGATAAAAATTGATATAATAGGTTTGATAGGAATTTACAGGGGTTTACTCTAAGTTCCAAAACCTATTGAATTTAAGACCTCTAGCAATAGCTAGGGGTTTTCTGCTTGTTTTTTCCATTTGTATTGAAAGTTGATGATGAGATGAATGTAATCGTGGTAAAGTAAAGTTAATAGATCAAAAGGGGAGAAAATGATGGAAAATAAAAAAATATTAGTTGTTGATGACGAAAAACCAATTGCAGATATATTAGAGTTTAATCTTAAAAAAGAAGGTTTTGATGTATACTGTGCTTATGATGGAACAAGCGCGATTGAAATGGTGGAAGAAATTAAACCTGACTTGATATTGTTAGATATTATGCTTCCCAGCAAGGATGGAATGGAAGTGTGCCGGGAAGTCCGAAAAAAATATGAAATGCCGATTATTATGTTGACTGCGAAAGATTCAGAAATCGATAAAGTGCTTGGTCTGGAGCTTGGTGCTGATGATTATGTGACAAAACCATTCAGCACAAGAGAGCTCTTGGCAAGGGTAAAGGCAAATTTACGAAGACAGCAAACAAATGCTGCAAGGGAAGCGGCTTCTGAACAGTCGGAAATTCAAATCGGCTCTCTCGTTATTCATCCTGATGCATATGTCGTTTCAAAACGGGGAGAAACGATCGAGCTTACTCATCGTGAGTTTGAATTGCTTCACTATTTAGCGAAGCACATTGGACAGGTCATGACCCGAGAGCATTTGCTGCAAACCGTTTGGGGATATGACTATTTCGGAGACGTCAGAACTGTAGATGTCACGGTTAGAAGACTTAGGGAAAAAATTGAAGACAACCCAAGCCATCCAATATGGATTGTGACAAGAAGAGGGGTAGGTTATTATTTGCGCAATCCTGAACAGGAGCAGTGAACATGTATAGCAGTCGAGTGAGTTTTTTCCGTTCGATACATTTTAAAATTGTGCTGATCTATGTGCTTCTGATTATTTTGGCTATGCAAATCATCGGTATTTACTTCGTTAAGGAATTGGAATCTTCTCTTATAGAAAATTTTAAATCTTCCCTTTCGCAGCGGATTGATTTGCTGGCTTACCAGATTGAGCAAGCGATGACGAATGAAGAAGTGGACGAATCATTGAATATGGAAGATGAGATATCTGCTATTTTGCAAGATTTTAAACGGGAGGAAATTCATGAAGTTCGCGTAGTGGACCAAGATGCGCGTGTCATCGGGACATCTGATTACAACAAAGATGTGATCGGGAAAAGAACAACTGAAAATATGATTAAACGGACTTTAATCGTCGGTTCGCCTGAAAGCAATATTTTGCTTGATCCGCAAACGAAGCATCGAATGTACGTATCAGCGACTCCGATCGTCACAGATTATAAACGAGAAACAATTGGCGTTGTTTATGTCGTTGCCTCAATGGAGGAAGTTTTTTCACAATTGCGGACGATTAACAAAATTTTTGCAACAGGCACAGGGATGTCCCTTCTTATTACCGCGGCGCTAGGAATTTTTCTTGCCCGCACTATAACCCGTCCGTTGTCAGATATGAGAAGGCAAGCGTTGGAGCTGGCAAAAGGGAATTTTTCCAGAAAAGTAAAAGTGTATGGAGAAGATGAAATTGGACAGCTTGCATTAACGTTCAATCATCTCACGGAAAAATTGGAGGAAGCACAGGAAACAACTGAAGAAGAGCGCAGAAAGCTGGCGTCTATTATTACTCATATGACAGAAGGTGTCATAGCTACAGATCGGCATGGAAAAGTAATTGTCATGAACAATCCGGCCCATGAAATGTTGAATGTTTCACGTGAAACAGCCTTAGGAAAATCAATTGTGGAGCTTTTAGATTTAACGGATGAATGTACTTTTGAAGATTTAGTGAACCAGCAAGAACCGATGCTGTTAGATTTCAGCACAGAGGAAAAACCGTATATATTACGAATCAGCTTTTCTACAATACAAATTGATGAAGATCATATTAACGGATTGATTGCGGTAGTTTACGATGTAACAGAGCAGGAACGAATCAACCAAGAGCGGCGTGAATTTGTCGCAAACGTTTCTCATGAGCTGCGGACGCCGCTTACTACAATGCGCAGTTATTTGGAAGCATTGGCGGAAGGGGCTTGGAAAGACGAAACGATCGCACCAAAATTTTTACAAGTGACGCAAAACGAAACGGAGCGGATGATTAGGCTGGTTAATGACTTGCTCCAGCTATCAAAACTAGATAGTAAAGATTATCAATTAAATAAAGACATGGTGAATTTCACAGACTTTTTCCACAAAATTATTGATCGTTTTGAAATGTCTAAGCAGCAGCATGTCACATTTGTACGAAACATTCCGAAAAAAAGCCTTTATGTAGAAATTGAACCCGATAAAATTACGCAAGTGCTCGATAATATTATTTCCAATGCTTTGAAATATTCTCCTGAAGGCGGAAAAATCTCTTTTCAAGTAAAAGAACAAGTTGACCATATTGAAGTCAGTGTAAAAGATGAAGGCATTGGAATTCCAAAAGAAAGTGTGAAAAAAATTTTTGAACGATTTTATCGTGTTGATAAGGCTAGATCACGCAAAATGGGCGGAACCGGTCTTGGTCTTGCAATTGCAAAAGAGATGGTGGAAGCACACGGAGGAGAAATTTGGGTGGAAAGTGAAGAAGGAAAAGGCACGACTGTATTTTTCACATTGCCATATGAACAGAACCAAGAGGATGATTGGCTATGAACCGGGAAACGATAAAATCCATTATTTTAACATTTTTAGTGCTGACAAGTTTATTCTTCACCTGGAATATTTGGACATATCAGCCAAACTACGGGGAAATTTCAAACTCCAACTATATTGAAAACAACCCGTTAAGTAATGTAACAAAAAAGCCTTATGAAGTCGTGCAGCCGGATCATATTATGATTCATGAAAAAATAAAACATTACGCAATTTATGACGAAATCGTCATCGAAAGACTTTGGAAGGATATCCGTCAGTGGGAGCTAGAGGAATTCAAAAATATTTCTGGAGAGATTGAAAAGCAATATGGTTTTAATCAATGGATAAACAGGGAAATACATAATTCAACCCCTAACTTTGAAGTTATTTTTAACGACTCGATTCCGATGTCAGCCCTCTTATCAATAACCGACTGGACGGATGAAGAAGATTTCAATATAGAATTTGATCGGATTTACATTCCTCTGACAAACGAGAAAGCGAACCGAAAACTTTATTTAGTCGACTACGAGCATAAATATGTTGTAGAAGCACAGGTGAAAACCGCTTTAAGCAATTTGTGGACGGAAGTGTATAAAGAAAAAGAAAGCTTTGAAAGCTACGTGTTTTGGAACGGATTATTTTTGCCTGAAAAGCCGTTTCCGATTCATCGCCTTCAATATTTTACAAAATCAATGAGCGGTGAGCAGTTTAAAAATGCATTGTTTAGTGATCCAAGTTATGTAAAACGGGATGTCAATGCTTCCGAATTTGTGTATACAGACAGCTCCCGTCAGCTTGTCATCAACGAAGATAAAGAAAGGGTTGTTTACGTTAATCCGACAATTGACCAGTCTTTAACGACGGAAAAAGGAAAATTGATCTTGCAGAGCATTGATTTTTTGAACAAACATGGCGGTTGGCTGTCAGGATTAAATGATTATCGCTTCGAAAAAACGGATCAAGAACAGAAAATTTATTTTCGTCTAACGGTTCGAAATTTGCCAGTATTTTCGTTCAGCGATTCGCATTATTCGATCACGACGATTATGCAAAGCTGGGGAAAGAATGATATTGCCTTATATCAGCGTCCGTTATTTTATTTGGATGATTTTATCCGGGAAGATAAAACGACTTTACCTAAAGCAGCAGATATAATTGAAGCTATTAAAGATAATCCAAGCATTGAAGCCGACAAAATAAAACGTATTTTTCCCGCTTATGACATACAACAGTCGTCACGGCAAAATATCGTAAATTTGGAGCCGATATGGTGCATTGAACTCGAAAACGATAAATATCAAAGGCTGAATGTGAAAAAAGCGGGTAAAGGAGGGGAAGGTATTGGATTGGAGTAAAACGAAAACGGTGTTTATTATTGCCTTCCTGATCCTTGATATTTATTTAGCTTTTCAGTATGTTGAAAAAATCAAAAGCTCCAAATATGATATGATCACGAAAACGACGATTGAAGAGCAGTTTGCAGCGGAAAATATACAATTTGGGAAGCTTCCAAAAGAAGTAATAGAAGGTTCTTATATAACGGCAGAAAGCAAAATATTTAAGGAAGAAGAAATTGAACAACTGAAAAATCAAAAGCCGATGCTGCCTGATGAGGAGTTGACTCGTTCGGTAACAAAGCTTCGGATGAGTTTTGACAAACCGATTCCAATTGTAGGAGAAAGTATCGAAAATAAGATCAAGCAAATTTTAACAACACAAATCATTGCGGGCAGTCAATACAAGTTTTGGCGCTACAGCAAAGAAACAAGGGAAATTATTTGTCTGCAGGAATACAAAGGAAAAATTATTTTTCAAGATGTAAGTGATGGAATCGGTATGATTGTCTTTTATTTAAATGATAAAAATGAAATTGTGTCTTATCAGCAAACATTGCTAGAAGATATAAAAGAATTGGAGAAGCAGGAAATATTGCCTGCGATTAAAGCATTGGAAGCTCTTTATGAAAAAAATGATTTGAAATCTAACAGTAAAGTAACCGATGTAGAATACGGATATTACACACAATACCCGCTGTCGGAACAGCAAATTTTGGCTCCGACATGGCATGTAGTTGTCAATAAAACAGAAGATTATTATGTGAATGCATTGGAAGGTCAGGTCATTAAACCGGAGAAAGAGAATAATAATTTGGAGTGAGTGAAGGAAATGAGCCTTAATTTCAGTGTTCTTGCGAGCGGCAGCACAGGGAATGCCATTTATGTAGAAACAGATGAACATTCCCTGTTAATCGATGCAGGATTAAGTGGTAAACAAATGGAAAATTTGTTTCAAGAAATTCAACGGGACATAAAAAATTTAAGCGGTATATTAGTCACCCATGAGCATAGCGATCACATCAAGGGACTTGGAATTTTAGCGAGAAAATACGAAATTCCGATTTTCGCGAATGAAAAAACGTGGAAAGCAATGGAGAGAGAAATCGGCGAAATTCATTTAGAACAAAAGTTTACTTTTGAAATCGGCGAAACGAAATCGTTTGGAAGTTTAGAGGTTGAATCATTTGGCGTTTCCCATGATGCAGCAGAACCAATGTTTTTTGTGTTTCACCACAATGGAAAAAAACTAGCGTTAATTACTGATACTGGATATGTAAGCGACAGAATGAAAGGGATCATACGCGGTGCAGATGTTTTTATTTTTGAAAGCAACCATGACGTAGAAATGCTGCGAATGTGCCGGTATCCTTGGAATGTAAAACGAAGAATTTTATCTGATGTTGGACATGTTTCAAATGAAGATGCTGCACTAGCTATGGCTGATGTCATTGGCGACAAGACGAAACGAATTTATTTGGCGCATTTAAGCAAAGAAAATAATATGAAAGAGCTCGCACGAATGTCTGTCCAGCAAGTATTAGAGAAAAAAGGATTCATTGTCGGAGAACAATTTGAATTATATGATACAGATCCAAAGAAACCGACGCCTCTCGTAGCTGTTTAAATGTTTGAATTTCCCCATCGTTGGGTATGTTAATGTTGTCATATATTTTTCCTGCCAGCTCGCGTTATACTATAATAATGTAGATAAAATCATTCGTCATCGGAAAGGAATGATGAGGCGATGGGATATTATGATGATGATTTTGAACGGTATAATAACAGAAAACAAAGGAGAAACTGGGGCGGATCATTATTGGCTGGGTTAATCGGAGCCGTGTTAGGCGCGTTATTAGTTATTTTCTCCCTTCCAGCATTAGCACAATTCAATATTCTTCCATATAATCTGAACATCAGTCCAGAGCAAAATGAGGAAAGGGAAACAGAAAATGTCCAAGGGCCAGTCAAAACAGTAAATGTAAATGTGAATTCAGCAGTTACAGAAGCAGTCAATAAAGTGAGTGATGCGGTTGTCGGAGTCGTCAATATTCAGCAAGTTAGCTTCTGGGATCAAAAACAAGAGGGAGAAGCAGGAACAGGATCAGGGGTCATCTACAAAAAGGAAGGCGATAAAGCCTATATTGTAACAAATCATCATGTTGTAGCCGGAGCGCATCAATTGGAAGTTGTATTAAACGACGAAACACGCATTCCCGCTGAACTTGTCGGCAGTGATCAGCTGATGGATTTAGCAGTATTGGTTGTGGATGCAAAGCATGTTAAGAAGGTTGCTGAATTCGGCAATTCGGACATAGTCAAACCGGGTGAGCCGGTGCTGGCAATCGGAAACCCGCTCGGCTTGCAATTTGCTGGGTCTGTTACACAAGGGATTATTTCCGGAACAGAACGGACCATTCCTGTTGATATTGATGAAAACGGAACAGTGGATTGGCAGGCGGAAGTGCTGCAGACGGATGCCGCGATTAATCCCGGAAACAGCGGCGGAGCACTTGTGAATTTAGACGGGAAAGTAATTGGAATTAATTCCATGAAAATTGCTGAATCCGCGGTGGAAGGAATCGGACTGTCTATCCCAATTAACATTGCAATTCCGATTATTAATGATCTTGAAAAATTCGGCGAAGTGAAGCGTCCATATATGGGAATCGGTCTTCAGTCTCTTGAAGACATCCCAAGCTATTATTGGGAAGAGGCATTAAATTTACCCAAGGACGTTAAAAACGGCGTGATTGTGATGAGTGTTGAGCCGATGTCGCCAGCTCAACGCGCAGGTTTGAGAGAGAAGGACGTAATTATAGAGCTTGCTGGGAAAAAGGTCGAAAATGTTCTCCAGCTTCGAAAGCAGCTATACAGCCAAAAGGTTGGAAGCACAGTGGAAGTAAAATTCTATCGAAACGGCGAGTTGAAAACAGTGAAGCTGAAGCTCGTTGAACAAAAATCTTTTTAAAGAACAGGAAGGCGAATCAGCTTTCCTGTTTTCATTATGGGGTAGGAGGATTATAAATGTATTGCTGCGAGGATCATATTGATTTAGCAATCGACATGTATGTAGACCAGTATGAAACAGCACCAAATATTCAAAAAATTGAATTTAATCACAGCTTATCCACAACCTGTGAATTGTGCAAAAAAACCGCAGTATATATAGTTGGGAACTGATTTTCGGATACGAAATATAGAGGTATTCATCCACAATTGTGGATAAAATCTGTGGAATATTTGTTATTTTATGTGGGAAATAGTTATCAACATGTTGATAAAATAAAAAAGGGGAAATATGAAAGTTGAACATTCAAATTATAGCGATTGGGAAGCTGAAGGAAAAATATTTAAAGCAGGGAATCGACGAATATTTAAAGCGTCTTTCATCGTACGCAAAAGTTGACATCATTGAACTTCCTGACGAAAAGGCTCCTGAACAAATAAGCCCGCAAGAAATGGAACTAATCAAAAACAAAGAAGGCGAACGAATTTTAGCCAAAATCCCGACCGATGCATACGTCATCGCCCTTGCCATTGGAGGCAAGATGAAATCCTCGGAAGAGTTCGCACATAGTATAGATAAACTGGCCACATACGGAAAAAGCAAAATCGCCTTTCTAATCGGAGGCTCTCTCGGCTTAAGCAAAGAGGTAATGATACGGGCGGACGAAGCCCTCTCCTTTTCCAAAATGACCTTCCCCCACCAGCTCATGCGTCTAATTTTGCTCGAACAAATCTACCGTGCTTTTCGCATAAATAGGGGAGAACCGTACCATAAATAGAGGCAAAAATTGTTGAAGATAAGGTGGAATTTTATTGTCGGAAGCGGGTATTGGCTGTGGATCATCAGTTTCATTATCCGCTTCACGATACAACATGTGATTGATGAATTCACAGTTAATGGGGAATTTGAAAATTTTAGAACGTATAAACTAGAAAGTAAACTTAAGTATAGATTAGTAATAAAATTGGAATAAATACTATTAACGTATTTTCTTACTCCTCTTTTAAGGAATATAATAAGATTAGAGGAGGAGAAAAATGAGTTGGACCAAAGAAAAAAATATTCGAAATGCAGGTCATTGGCTTGCGAGAGCAATTGAATTAATTGAATTAAAAGATTATCAAAAACGGAATGGAACAGTACCTACAATATATAGAGGTGGGGTATTTAACGTTGAACTAGGAGAGGGCAATTTAGGAGGGGAAAAGAATAAAAGACGGCCTTGCTTAATTATTAGTAGGAATCAATTAAACAGTGGAGATACTGTTGTTTTGATTCCATTAACAACTAAATTCAAATATAACCTTGTGAACGGAGTGAAAACACCAAAATATAAAAATCATTACATACTCCTTAAATCCAAATATCCCTTTTTAATCGAAGATTCATGCGTTAAGTTCGAAGATATTAAAACGGTAGATAAAGTAAGAATTGGTGAGCATTTAGGGAATATTGACGTGAAAGATTTGGATCTTATGAGAAATCGTTTATTATTTGCAATGGGATTTTAAATTTTATAACGAAAATAATCAACTTTTCCCCAAAAAATTGACTGGTTATCACTTGTCAATATGAATAATTAATGATATTCTTTAATTAGAAAATATTTTATGTTTAGATTGCCTCGTCGCAATCAGAGAGACTATATTTTATAGGTTACTGTTTGGGGGCTTTTTAGCCCCTTATCCAATTTAAGCACATAATACAATCGTTTAAGCATATAATATAACATGTTTAGATTGCCATGTCGCAATCAGAGAGGTCCAATCATTAAGATTGGGGTTTAAGGCCATTCCATTTTGGAATGGTCTTTTAATTTGTTTATATTACTATTTCATCGAAATAGGTACCGTCAAGAATTTTGTGTAATGTAAGGATAGATAGGGTATCTCTGAAATGGATTTAGAATAGAGAGGGATATCCCCCTCATCTTATCGATTTACATTATTTGGTTAATCATAACGTTCTTCAAACATCGCTGCAGGGCTTCATGAGCTTCGGCAAATCCTCGTAACTTTCGCCCTGCCCATTTCTCATTAAAGTCTTGGATGGTCAAATACATGACTTTTTCCACGGCTTCTAAACTGCTCAAACTGTTCATCGGCTTTAGACGTTTCCGAATCTCCTTGATCGTTCGTTCGATGGCATTGGTCGGCTTGGATCATTCATAAAGGTAAGAAGGACATCTAACTCATTTCCCCAAGATTGAACTTCTCTCGGATACTTGCTCGACCATTTTGACTCAAACTGTTGAAACATCTGTAACGCTATTTCCTTATTCGGTGCGCAATAAATCAGTTTGAGATCTTCTGCCACTTCAAATTGGTCTTTTTTTCGAACACGACTGAGTGTGTTACGGACTTTGTGAACGACACAACGCTGCACATCGGCTTTCGGATAAACAGCTTTAAAGGCTTCTTCCAGCCCCGGTAGCCATCGAATACGCCCAGAAGCACTTCCTTTACGCCTCTGTTATATTGTTGTTGAGGAATCTCCTGCCATCCATAGGTGCTTTCCTTTCCTCCTACGAAAAAATCAAGAATTTCCCGATATCCTTCTTCGTTTACACCTAACACGACATAAATGACCGCTTTTTCTACCGTATCTCGACGAAGTTTCACGTACAACCCATCCAAATATAAGACCAAATAACGCTTTTGTAGAGGATGCGTATGCCATTTCTCGATGTCCTCCTTCACGACATCAGTCATACGACTGATCGTTGCAGGTGAATAAGTATTTCCTAAAATTCGTTCAATAAACTTGCCAATCTCACGCGTATTCATGCCACTTTGATACATCTTGATGACAGACAGCTTCCTCGAGCCAGCCGGTATGGCGTTGGTAAGGGGGAAACAACTGCGTTTGAAATTCCCCGTTTCGGTCTCTTGGGACCAAAAGGCCTTCAATTCGACCATATTGTGTATCTAGGTTTCGCTGATAGTAGCCGTTTCTCATATTCGACGTTTCAGTCTGTTCCATTTCGAGGAAATGTTTTATTTCTTCACGCATGATGAGTTCTAATTTTTCCTTTACAAACTGGCGAATCGCACTTTCGAGTTGATTGACCCAGTCTACATTCGGTATACTTTTAGACATAGGTAGGGTTCTCCTTTCTCTGGAATGTGTTGTTGGTCAAATCAGAGAATACCCTACCTTTTTTCTTTTGGTCTAGCAAAATGCTTTACACAAACTTTTATACATCATCTTTGCCCCATAAAACACAATAATAGTAAATGTTTGATTGACTGGAAACTATTTACCTATTACAATATAACTATATTGACCCAGACAATATTTTGGCAGGTGATCAATTGATAGGCTTAGAATACATCCTTGAACTTTATGGTATGCAGCAAATTGAACTGGCCGAAAAGCTTGGAATTAAAAAGCAAAATATTAATCTTTGGATTAAAAGAAAGCAAAAGATCTCCAAAAAACATTTACCTACGTTGGAACAAATTTTTGGCATAGATGCTAAATACTTTTCAAAAGAATTAACTGATTTAGATAAACTGGAGATTCAAAAAGAAAAATTAAAACGGGATTTACAGCCTATTATCACGAAACATGAAGAACAGTTCCTCATTGGGGAAGAAAATGATCTTGTTGAAGTGCCGGTTTATGACAAAGAGGAATTGAATCAAATAGAACACGATATTGAAAAAGCCAAGCTAATTGAAAAATTTCGGAACATGCTTAATCGTGCTGAACATCAACCTTATTTAGACACATTTAAATTGGTTCTTGAACTTTTAGATAAAGCACAGCATGAACCGGTTTTCCATAAAACAATAGAAGCTTTAGCACATTATTTAGAAGTGTTACCAGATTGGGTGTCAACAGGCCCTGAACAAGACGAATTTGAAAGTGAATTATTTGAGGTATTCGATGATTATAATTACTAGATTTAAAAGGAGATGCGATGATGGACACAGCAAAGATTGGTTTTGAGGAAACACTTTGGAAAGCGGCTGACAAATTACGTGGAAGCATGGATGCATCCGAATATAAACACGTAGTCTTAGGATTGATTTTCTTAAAATACATTTCTGATAAGTTTGAAATGAAGTATAACGAGTTAGTTGAAGAAGGAGAAGGCTTTGAAGAAGACCGCGATGAATATATAGCCGAAAATATTTTCTGGGTTCCGAAGAAGTCACGATGGGAATTTATTAAGGATCATGCGAAAGACCCGAAAATCGGTCAATATATTGACGAAGCGATGATCGAAATTGAAAAAGAAAACCCGTCACTCAGAGGTGTGTTAGATAAACGTTATGCCCGTCCTGAGATTGATAAACGCCGTTTAGGAGAACTGATAGATCTCATTTCAACCATTAAATTGCACAGCAAACAAGAAAAAGACTTACTTGGTCGAGTTTATGAATATTTCTTAGGTAAGTTTGCAAGTGCAGAAGGAAAAGGCGGCGGCGAGTTCTATACACCACAAAGCGTTGTTAAAACATTGGTTGAAATGATTGAACCGTACGAAGGGCGAATTTATGACCCTTGTTGTGGCAGCGGCGGCATGTTTGTTCAAAGTGAAAAGTTTGTTGAACGCCATCAAGGAAAAATTGATAATCTCTCTATTTATGGTCAGGAACTCAATTCAACGACTTGGAAGCTTTGTAAAATGAATCTTGCTATCCGTGGAATTGAGGGGAATATCGGCGATCATCATGCGGATACGTTCCATAATGATTTACATAAAACGCTGAAAGCAGATTTCATCCTTGCCAATCCTCCATTCAATGTGAGTGACTGGGGCGGAAATGAATTAGTTGATGATGTTCGTTGGAAATTCGGTACACCACCAGCGAGCAATGCCAACTATGCATGGTTACAGCATATCATCTATCACCTAGCACCAAATGGCGCTGCTGGTATTGTATTAGCCAATGGTTCGCTAAGTTCCAATACATCGAATGAAGGGGAAATCCGTAAAAACATACTCGAAGCGGATTTAGTCGATGCCATTGTTGCTTTGCCTGACAAATTATTCTATTCAACAGGTATTCCAGTTTGTTTATGGATTTTAAACCGTAATAAGAAAAATCATCCTAAATACCGAAGCCGTGAACATGAAATTCTATTTATCGATGCCAGAAACTTAGGAAAAATGGTTGACCGTCGCCTGCGTGAATTAACGGAAGAAGATATTCAAAAAATTGCAGGAACATACCGAAACTGGCGTAAACCAGATGGAAAATATGAAGACATCAAAGGATTCTGTAAATCAGCGACTTTAGAAGATGTCCGTCAAAATGACTATGTATTAACTCCCGGGCGCTATGTTGGAATAAGTGATGTCGAGGATGATGGTATACCATTTGAAGAAAAAATGGAAACCCTCACCAGTGAATTAAGAGAACTATTTGAAAAATCCCACCGATTGGAAGAAGAGATTAGAAAAAATCTAGGGGGGATTGGGTATGACATTTAATGGATGGAAAGAAGTTGTCCTTGAAGAAGTTAGCTATTATGGAGATGAGAAAATTCCTTCGGATGAAGTTACTCTTGACAATTATATTTCAACTGAAAATATGTTACCCAATAAAAGTGGTGTAGGAATGGCTTCTGGGTTGCCAACAACTAAGAGTGTAAGAAGATATAAAAAAGGAGATATATTATTATCAAATATTCGCCCGTACTTTAAAAAAATATGGTTTGCCACTAAAAATGGAGGTTGTTCTAATGATGTATTAGTTATTAAAAATAAGGACGAGAAGGAACTAGACAAAAAATATTTATATTACACGCTTTTGCAAGATAATTTTTTTGATTATGTTACAGCCACTTCTAAAGGTACAAAAATGCCAAGAGGAGATAAATCAGCAATTATGAATTATGGCATAATGCTTCCTCCTCTATATGAACAAAAAGCCATAGCCCATATCCTCTCAACATTAGACGAAAAAATTGAAACGAACAATCAAATCAACGAAAAGTTGGAAGAAATGGCACAGGCTTTGTTTAAACATTGGTTTGTTGATTTTGAGTTTCCGAATGAAAATGGTGAACCATATAAATCAAGTGGCGGCGAAATGGTCGAAAGTGAGTTGGGAATGATACCTAAGGGGTGGGAAGTTGGAAAGTTAGGAGAATTAGTAGAAATATCCAATAAAAGCATAAAACCACAAGAATATCCAGAGAAATTTTTTGAACATTATAGTATTCCAGCTTTTGATAATGGAAGAACTCCAGAAATTCAAAAGGGAGAAGAAATAAAAAGCAGTAAATACGTTATAAATAATCATATGGTGCTAGTTTCAAAATTAAATCCTAGTACTAAAAGAATATGGAAACCTATAACACAAACCAATAATGCTATTTGTTCTACAGAGTTTATTGTTTATATGGCAAAAAAAGAAAATATTTTATCATATGTGTTTGAATTTCTTAATAATGAAAAATTTCAAGGAATATTAACTGCTAATGCTACTGGTTCAACTGGAAGTAGACAGAGGGTAAAACCAAAAGAAACGCTAAATTATAAAGTAGTTCTACCACCTCTTAAGTTAATGCAACAGTTTTCTAGAATGATTGAGCCAATGCATTTGGAGATAGGTAGTAATATGATTGAAAATCAAAAGATAAAAGGTTTAAGGGATATTTTATTGCCTAAATTAATGTCCGGAGAAATTCGTGTCCCGCTAGATAATGAAGAGTTAGTAGAACAGAGTTAATGGAATATGGCAGATTCCGATTGCGAAAGGGGAGAGGAGAATGAGTTTTTTTGAAAATTTTACGGAAGATAAGCTGGAAGAAGCTGCGATTGAGATTCTTCAGGAACTTGGCTATGACTATGTCTTTGGTCCGGACATTAGTTGTGATGGGGAAAGACCAGAACGCAAAGATTATCGTACCGTAATTTTAGAAGACCGTGTAAAAGATGCTTTGTTTAAACATAATCGCCATTTGCCACAGGAAGCAATAGAAGAAGCGTTTCGGCAAATTATAGCTTTTAATAGTCCACGCTTAGAAGAAAACAACCGTCATTTTCACAAATTAATCACTGAAGGCATTGATGTGTCGTTTCATCAAGATGGTCATAGCCGTTCGATGAAGGCATTCTTAATTGATTTTGAAGAACCAGCTAATAATGATTTTTTGGTAGTGAATCAGTTTACGGTCGTTGAAAAAGAAGAACGCCGCCCGGATTTAGTTATTTTTATAAATGGCATCCCATTCGTCGTTATCGAATTAAAATCAGCATCTGATGAAAATGTGAGTATCGATAATGCCTATGCACAAATTCAAACGTATAAACGAGATATTCCATCTTTATTTTATTATAATGCGTTTTGTATTTTATCCGATGGAATTAATGCAAAAGCGGGAACGATTACCGCAAGTCAAGAACGTTTTATGAATTGGCGGACGGTGGATGGGGAAAACATTGAACCACTTGAAGTGCCGCAATATGAAGTGTTGTTAAGAGGGATGCTGGCAAAAGACCGGCTTATTGATATTATTGAAAACTTTATTCTCTTTCAGGAATCCAAAGAAGAAGAACGAGATGAAAATGGGAAGAAAATCGGCGAAAGAAAAACGATTGCCAAAATTCTCGCTGCCTATCACCAATATTTTGCGGTAAAAAAAGCGGTGGAAAAGACAAAAATAGCGACCAGTGAGAACGGAGACCGTAAAATCGGTGTTATATGGCATACACAAGGTTCGGGTAAAAGTTTTTCGATGGTTTTTTATACAGCACAGCTTGTCAAAGAGCTAAATAATCCAACCATTGTAGTAATTACTGACCGCAACGATCTAGATGACCAGTTATTTTCGACATTTTCTAAATCAAAGGATATTTTAAGACAAACACCGAAACAAGCAGATGTCCGCAAATTGAGTGAGGAACAGAAAAAACAACAAGCCAACGAAAAATCCAAAGAGATAAACGGATTATATGATCTTCTCAATGATCGAGAATCAGGCGGTATTATTTTTACAACGATTCAAAAATTCAAACCAGAAGAAGGCGAAATGCCGGTTTTAACCGATCGTAAAAATGTGATTGTTATTGCGGATGAAGCTCATCGCAGTCAATATGGTTTTTCTGCAAAGACAGATACGAAAACAGGCGAAGTGAAATATGGATATGCAAAATATCTTCGTGATGCACTTCCGAATGCTTCCTTTATCGGTTTTACAGGAACACCGATAGAACTGGAAGATAAGTCAACGCCCGCTGTTTTCGGTAATTATATTGATATTTATGATATGACAAGAGCTGTGGAAGATGAAGCAACGGTTAAAATTTATTATGAAAACCGTATTATCCGCTTGGAAGCCAATGAAGAAGAATTAGCGAAGATCGATGAAGAATTTGAAGAGATTACCGAAGATCAGGAAGAATCAGTACGTGAAAAATACAAGTCCAAATGGTCTAGGCTCGAAGCCATCGTCGGTTCACCTAACCGCATAAAACAATTGGCAAAAGATATAGTCAATCATTACGAAGAAAAGGCAAAAGCAATTGACGGAAAAGCAATGATCGTCTGTATGAGTCGCCGTATTTGTGTCGCACTTTATAACGAAATTGTCAAATTACGTCCAGATTGGCATTCCGATGATGACGATAAAGGTAAAATTAAAGTCGTCATGACAGGGAGTGCTGGGGATGATGATTTCTTACAGCCGCATATTGGTGGAAAAAAAAGGCGGGATTTATTGGCAAAAAGAATGAAAGATAATAATGATGAACTAAAAATCGTCATTGTACGTGATATGTGGCTGACTGGATTTGACGTACCTTCCATGCATACGATGTACATCGATAAACCGATGAAGGGTCATAACCTCATGCAGGCAATCGCACGGGTAAACCGTGTATTTAAAGATAAATCAGGTGGAGTAGTTGTAGATTATATTGGGATTTTAGAAAGCTTAAAGAAAGCTTTAAATCAATATACCGAAAGTGATAAGAAAACAACGGGTATCGATACATCGGCTGCAATTGCTGTGATGAAAGAGAAACTCGAAATTTTGCAAGATATGATGCATGGGTTTGATTATTCTGCTTATATGGGTTCATCTCAAGCAGGCCGTATTCGTGCCATCACTGGCGGAATGAATGTCATTTTTGGTAAGAGTGAAAAAGAACAAAAAGAATTCAAAAAGACCGCAACCGAGCTAGCGAAGGCGCATTCACTTTGTGCAGCGACGGATGAAGGAAAAGCAACAGCTCTTGAAGTCAGTTATTTTAAAGCAGTTAAGGCAAGCCTTAATAAACTTCAAGAAAAACAGCCGAAGCGGAAGACGAAAAAAGAAATCGAAGCACGCGTTAATCAAATACTCGAACGTTCCATTATTTCAGAAGAAGTAGTTGATGTCTTTGAAGTGATGGGATTGAAACACCCGGATGTGTCCATATTGTCCGAGGAATTTTTAGAAGAAGTACGTTCATATGAATATAAAAATTTGGCGGTTGAAATGCTTAAAAAATTGCTGGAAGGCAACATCAAAACAATGGAAAGACGCAACCTTGTCAAATCCCAAAAATACTCGGAAAAACTGAAACAGTCGCTGAACAAATATAAAAACCAATTCATTACGAATGCCGAAGTCATGGAAGAACTAATTCAAATGGCAAAGGACATGAAAAAAGAACGAGAAGAAGAAAAAGATCTCGGTTTAAATGAAGATGAAATTGCCTTTTACGATGCTTTAACATCTGAGTCTATAGTTAAAGAGTTAATGGAAGATGAAGTCTTACGTAAAATCGCCAATGAACTGACCCAAGCAATTAGACGGAACATGACCATTGACTGGCATGTCCGAAAAAGCGCCCGTGCAGGAATGAGGAGAATTATTAAGCGACTATTGAAGAAGTATGATTATCCACCAGAACAAGCGAAAAAAGCTTTAGACACAGTTATGCGTCAAGCAGAATTAATGGCGGAGCATACTGAAGTAAGAGATTGGAATACGCTGCAGGCTGCGGAGTCTAAAGGTGAATATGAAGTTTAAGAAAATCTTTTCTTAACTAATTCTATTTCGAATTCTTTACTCTTCAATCTTAGATTGAGAAAAAAGAAAAGAGATATAAATAATGTATTGGGCTACCCAGATAAAACAACTAGATATAACAACAGAAGGCAGTTCCAGTAGATATAGGGGGCTGCCTTCTTATTATAAAAATTAATATTTAAAGAGAGGAGAATGTATTTTATGTCTAAAAAGAGAGTATTTATAAGTTTTGCCATTGAGGATAAAAGTTTAAGAGACTTTTTAGTAGGACAAGCTAAGAATGAAAATTCCCCATTTGAATTTGTTGATATGTCTGTCAAAAAACCATGGGATTCAGCTTGGAAAACAAATTGTAGAAAAAGAATAAAGGGATGTGATGGTGTTTTGGTTATAGTTACAAAAAACACTAAAAAGGCTGATGGACAATTATGGGAAATAAAGTGTGCCAAGGAAGAAGAAATTCCTCTTAGAGGGGTTTGGGGATATAAAGATGACCGTCCTACAAGTCTACCAAAAGAATTAGATGGTGTAAGAGTAGTGAATTGGACTTGGGATAATATTGCAAATTGGATTAATTCATTATAAATGGGAAGGAGCAGTTTTAAATGAGGAAAGCACTAGTTGTTGGAATAAATGAATACCCATCATCCCCGCTTTATGGATGCGTTAATGATGCTTCGGCATTTGCTAGTATAATAGAAAATAATGGGGATGGCTCACCTAATTTTGATGTAAGGTTATTCACTAACGTTGCTACTAAGGCTGAATTGAAGGAGTTAATAATTGAATTATTCGAAGGCGATAGTGATACAGCTTTATTTTATTTTTCTGGACATGGTTATATAGATGATATTGGTGGTTATATTGTAACTCCCGATTTTAAAACCTATGATTTCGGGGTTTCAATGGATGAAATACTAACTATTGCAAATAATTCAAAAGCAAAGGATAAAATAATAATTCTCGATTGTTGTCATTCTGGGGCTTTAGGAACTCCTAAAGTAGATGGGGGAAATAAAACACAAATTGCAGAAGGAGTTACTATTTTAACTGCTAGTAGAGACTATGAAAGTTCACTTGAGGTTAATGGACAAGGTGTCTTTACTTCTCTATTATTAGATGCTTTAAGAGGTGGTGCGGCAGATTTAAGAGGACACATTACTCCAGGAAGTGTCTATGCTTATATTGATCAAGCACTAGGTCCATGGGATCAAAGGCCTGTTTTTAAAACAAATATTTCAAGATTTACATCTTTAAGAACAATTGCTCCACAGGTACCAATAACAATTATCAGAAACTTAGTTAAATATTTCCCAACCCCGGAAAGTGAATTTGATTTAGATCCATCATTCGAAGATACAAATTCACCAGATATTGAACATAAAGTAATAGAGCCTTATGCTAAACCAGAGAATGTAAAAATCCTCAAAGAATTACAGAAACTCGAAAGTGTAGGTTTAGTTATTCCTGTTGGGGAAGAACATATGTATTTTGCAGCAATGAATTCAAAATCTTGTAAATTAACTGCCTTAGGTTATCATTATTGGAGACTTGTAAAAGATAGAAGGATATAATTTATAGATTAAGTGACAAATTTAATAGATAGAAAGGGGACATATATTGACAATAAACAATTTAGATATTCTTTTTTACACCTTAATTTTTGTGGTTCCGGGATTCATAATAGATTCCATTTATAGAAAGTGTGTTCCACAAAGAGATATTACATTTCAAAGCGTTTTTCTAAGATTTTTATTATTTAGTGCTATAAATTATTCTATAGTATTTCCCATAATAAGTTGGTGTAAACTAGCACATTATTTCAGAATCCCTTTTTCAAATTATTTCAGGCGGATT
>ERZ1673810.101-NODE-101-length-11402-cov-23.019477_pt1 | contig 11402 bp, 9 predicted proteins | sample MGYA00580152_ERZ1673810 | MGnify/ENA primary metagenome ERZ1673810 (study PRJEB41219, sample SAMN04549604) | soil metagenome | isolation source: soil | place: USA: New Mexico, Bitter Lake NWR | collected 2008-11-15 ...
GCTAACTTATTTCCGGAATTGTGTGAACATCACAGAATATGGTGATGAGACAAAAGTTCAAATTGGAATATGAACTTTCAAAGGAAGAATTAGAAATCAAGTTTAAAGATGAAATTGGAATTACGGACCCTAAAACGGTTGTTGATCGATTAACCTTAACTCCAGATCTAACAGAAGAGGAGTTAATTGATCAAGTGAAGCGGGTTCTTGGTATTAACGCTTTTTCAGAACTAAAGATTGAAGTTGAATTTGTCAACGGACAAGAATTAGAAGTCAATAAAGATGCGGATAAGGATAAAAATGATAAAGATACGGATGAAAATCCAGATGAAGTTCCGATGAATAAACGCTTATGACACAATAACAGATCCACGATTGAAAACTCAAGATGTGTCTGAAACTAATTGCTTTAGTGGAAAACAGTAACAAAATTAGGATTTTAATTGCAGACAAGAAGGATTTCTACCTCTTGTCTTTTTCTATTAAAATCTTTTTATAAAAAACAATTAAAAATAATGTTAAGTATCATAGACATTTTCACCACAGACTGGTTTATTCTTTCGGTGCAACCGTAATAAATTAAAAACATTTCCTAAGTAATTTTGAACAGTTTCATCGCTAAAAGTCATGCTTCACACGATAGCTGTTCCCATTTAAATGTATCATCCTGTCCGATAAATAATTCTAATTCTAAATAATATAATAATATAGCTGTAGTAATCGCTTGCTCCCCGAGCAGTTCTCTCAACTCACTTGGTTTTTTGTCGACGTTAAAATAATAGATACTTAATTGTACATGCATTGATATCCAATGAAAAACAAGTTGGTCTTTTCGTTTATCCAGTGCCGGTCATCGATCATAAAGTTCCGCCGAATATCGCCGAATTCGACGGAACTTTTTTCATATTGCTGTAATGAATTAATGGAGAAGGAGAAAACAAACCTAAATATCATTCAGCTATTTATTAACTTTGCAATGTGCAAGGAATCATGAGCAACCTCAAAAGGATTTTTTAATGTTCCTTTGGGTTGCCCATTTTCCTTTACTTGGCTTTTCTAGTTCTTCTAAGGAAAAGAATCGTGCCAATAACTATCAAGAATACACCAATAAGTAGAAAGTTATAAGAAAAAGTAGCTGTATTTGGCAATTTTTCACCAGCACCCTCTTTAATGGCCTCGGGCTTTTCACCTGCTATAAACTCCTCTGCAGACTCAAAAACCGCAAATATACTAAAATGATTGGTTGCAGTTGTAACAAAGCCATTTTCTTGATATGTTCCACCAACTAATTCCCACATTTCATTGTCTTCATTAAAATAATAAATCTTTACGTTTTCAGGATTTTCCACCATTTCTTCGTTTATTTTAAAGGTTAATGTAACAGGTGTTTTGAAATCACTTATTGTTTGATTTCCTTGGACAATCGTTAAGTCATATGCGTTACTCACCGTCCCTTTTACCTTTTGCAATTTTTCTATTATTATTTCAACTGCTTCATCATTATTTATAAAATTCATAGCTGGAATTTCAATTCTAAGATCGTTTTTCTTTAACAAAATCTTAGCATTCTTTTGTCTTAATTCTTTTACTTGTTGTTTTCCTAGCATTAGTTTGATTAGTGAATCACCATCATAGTTCTCTAGGTTTATTTCAAGCGTACCTTGTTTTTTAAGCTGTTCCACTACTTTTTCCGTAATTTTTAGTTCTTGTTTATTATTTCGTTCCGGTTTTGTCACCACTTTCTCTTTTAAGACACTATTTTCTGGTCTCTCATGATCCTCATCAGGAGCGTTTTTGTCTTGTTCTTGGTTGTTTCCTTTATTATCTTTGTTTTCTCCTTTTTCTTGATTTCCATCCCTTTCTTGGCCTTGATTGTCTCCTTTATCTCTGTTTTCACCTTTACCATTGTCTTTACCTTGGTTCTTTTCTTCATCTTTTTCAGCGTCTTCGTTTTTATTTTCATCTTCATTTTTTTCGTCTTGATCTTCGTTATCCCTAGGCGATTCTTCTGGCTTAACCATAGTAAAGGCATCAACAGTTCTACCATCTCTTGTTGTTACTTTAAACGTAAGTTCGTTTCCATCAATTGTAACTCCTGAATAAATTTGAATATCTTCATCAAATCCTACACGAATCCATTCTTGGTTTCCCATTTGATAAAATTTGGGCCCTGCTGACCCTCCAATAATATAAGTTGTTCCTTTACCTTCTTCAACAATTTTCCCATCATATAACGGCCAACTTCGCATATACGCATGATCGTGCCCTGATAATACTAAATCTACACCAACCTCATCAAATATTGGGGTCCAAGCTAATTTTACATCTTCACTTCCCCTTGTTTCATGGCTGTGATAAGGAGAGCGATGAAACGATACAATTTTCCACTGCTTATCACTGTTTTTCATATCTTCGCGCAGCCATTCAGCTTGTTTTTGCAGATCGCCTTCCGTATTCAACACAGCAATATGAAGGTTACTGTAATCAAATGAATATGCCTGTTCCATTTCACCTTCTGGCCCATTTAACGGCAGTTGGAATTGAGCTTTAAAATTTTCATTCCCGCCGCCAACAACATCGTGATTTCCTAAGGTTGGAACTAAATTCACAAATGGTAAATAATTTTTCGCGGCCTTAAACCAATGCTCCCAATGTACTTGCTTATCGCCATAGTCTACTATATCTCCTGATAAGAGCATGAACTTAGCATTTGGGTATTCGGATAATCCTTTTCCAAAAATTTCTCCCCAAATACCATATCCGTCTACAACTGTATCATTTGGTATGGCCTGTGTATCAGATGTGAATAGGAAAGTAAATTTTTCATCTTCCTTATCCTCTGTTGTGAACGTTGCCGGTTCACTCCATCCATTTTCTGTTCCATCACCAACTCGATAAGTATAGGATGTCCCCGGCTCTAAATTAATTGCATCAACTTCGTGAATTTGCATAACACCTAAATCGGTCTCAAAAGGGAAGCTTGTCCCCTTAATCCGTGTAACATTATCACTTTCAAAACTCTTAAACTCATCGGTTTTTACAATTTCTAACACGGTATCAGTTACGTATGGCGAAGTTCTCCACGTAAAGCTTTGAGTTGTTTTCGGACTTTGTTCCCATGTTAAAACTAAATGTTCTGGTTTTTCAGAACCTAAGTGTGGCTTGACATCTACTTGATAAACTTTACTATATTTCATGCCTTTTACTGCTTGAAGATTGTATTCCCCAACAGCAAGAGTTAATTCATCTGTTTCAAGTATTCCTTGGCGGTTTGTTACACCTAGCGGCTGGCCCCAATTTGAAATGACAATATGTTCCTTTTGCAACCAACCTTTTCTCCCATCAGAAAGTCTAACTTGATACCAATGATCCTGACTATCTATTACTAACAGTCGATCATTTTCTTTTGCTACTTCGATTACTTCAGAATTTTCATCTTTTTCTTTAAAAATATTAACTTTATCGTTTGTAATTGTTGCGATTTTATTGATATTCCCAAGGACATAGATTTCTGCCCCTTGAACTGGTTTCCCGTTTTCGTCTTTAACTGTTATTTTACTTGATGTATCAAACGCTTTTCCTTCAACCGTCATTTGTAAGCCATATTGAATTTCTTTATGAAATGATGGCAAATTAATGGGATACGGAATATCTTTTGTGGATTGAAAACGAATATTTCCTTTTACCCAATCGATTGAGATATTTTCTTCTGCATCCGTTTTTACTTTTGCAATGATCGAGGCAATCATTTCATTATTGGTGATATTTGTAATTTTATCAAAACCATTTGCTTCAAATTTGATTAATCCTTTTTCGTTATCAACGATATTTTGAATTATATTAGCTTTTGCAAATTTTTCAGCCAATGCTATTTGGATACCATCTGAATTTGGATCCTGATCAACGATTTCGATTTTTTTGGGATCAAATTTGAATGTAAGGGAAACTCCATATATGTCTTTTACTTGGCTTCCTTTTAGAGAAAGAGCAAAATTGTTTCCTGCGTATACATTCTTAGGACCTTCAAGTTTCAATTTTGGTCCATTCGTCTCAACTTCAAAGCTCCATTGCCGCTCGACTGGATTTCCAAAGTTATCCTGAACTTGTAAATACACTTTATGAAGACCGTCTGCAAATATGCGGTCTGGTTTATAAGAAATGAGTCCAGTTTTTTTATCAAATGTTGGATTTACATCCTCGCCGTCTATCTTCATAATTATACGCTCGGGATTTATTCCTGTTCCTTCTTCGTCATCTTTTGCTACAGCTTTAATTTCAATTTGATTGTCATTCACTACGGCACCATTTGCTGGTTCTATAGACGTTAAAGTAGGATTTGTTAAGTCATCATTGGTTTCTCCATAAACAGCTCGAATGTTATCAATATAAACCGTTCCGGCGTTTTTATTATTGTTATCTGTTTCCATATAACGAAAAGCAAGGTCTAGCTTTAATGGAGTTGGCTTTCCACTAGGTATAGGAGCCTCAATATATTTCCAGCCTTTCCAATCAACTTTTAATACAAAATCTATTGGAAATGCCTTATTATTGCCATCCTTTAATTGGGCTCGAACCCAGTGGCCATTGCCATCACCGTACATCCACATACCAATTGCCTCTGGATATCCTTCAATAATAATATCCTCTTTTGGATAAGCATAGACTCCTGAAGTTCCTTGAGTACCTGTAAAATCATAATCGATTTGCAGAGAATGATTGCCAAAACGTGCTGGTTCTGGATATGTTGTTTGCCTAATAGATACAGAATTATAACGAGCTCCGCTTGATGTCCAGTGGTCAATACCATTTTCAAAATCTTCAAGAATGACTGGCGGTTTGCCAACCTCGATAGCTATCGTATCTTTAACATCACCATACTGTACTGTGACAGTACCTTGAGCAAATTTGGTTGTTGCTGTAAAAAACCCATCTTCAGTAATAGTTCCGATATTTCCTTCAACTGTCCATGTAAAAAGACTTTGGTCGGCAATAACTTTTTTTCCATCTTTGTAGGCAATGGCTGCTAAATCCACTGTTGCTCCTCTGTCTAATGTTAATTCAGATTGAGGCAGCCTTAATTCGTCTATATCATTGACAACTTTCACAGTAGAAGTGCCATTGATTGAATTGATGGAGGCAGTGACAGTTCCCTCACCAGCATTTTTTCCAGCTTTAAATGTACCGTTTTTATCAATTGTTCCAATTTCGTTTGTTACAGACCATGAAATTGGCTGATTAATTTCTACCGGATTATAAGCCGGATCAAGACCTTTAACTTCAAAACTAGCATGGCTTCCTGCCAGAACCATCATATTTTTCGGCCTTACAACTAAACTGTTTAAATCTCCTTGTGGAGCTGAACTAACAATTAATAATGAGTTGGCGATTGAACGCTCCGAACCATCAGATGGTTTGTTAACAACAGAAATTTCTTTATCTCCAGGTTGTCTTGCTGCAAGTGTGGAAGAGCCGCCCCCATCAAGATTTAGCGCTTGAACAGCTCCTAAATCAAGCATTAATTTAGCTAATTCATGAATCGTAATACCTTCACTATAGCCCGGGTTTCTTCCATCTATAACGACAAAAAATACAGAGCCATCAGCCTTAATTCCTACTGCAGTTCTCGGTGCAACCGCATTATTAAAGGAGTTGTTTTCTATATTAGCTAATCGACCATCTTCTACGAGCAGCGGGTTCCCCCCAACAGCTTCTTGAACGTTATTCCAAGGTTCGTTTAAATCAAAAACAATTTCTATCTCATCCCCTGGTTTCATATTATTGTACAAGAAAGTTCTTGCTGCTCCATGACCCGAAAGCACAATTGTTCCTTCTTCCAAAGGTGAATTTCCTTGCGAATTACGCACTTCCTTCACAGTTGCTTTTACTGTACCAACAGACTTTACATCACCTTGAACATTTTCTAAGATTACTTCTGCACCGTATTGATTCGTGTTAGTACTAGTTCCAAAATCAGGTGTAAAGATAACCAACTGATCAGTGCCGCGGGAAGTGTTAATTCCGCTAACATTGTATTCAGCTCCCTTAACTTTTACCGTATGAACAAATTCCGGTACTCCAATAATGGCTTTACCATTTTTCGTTATTCCAAAAGCCCCTCGGACTCCGGTATGTAAAATTTCACCTTTGTGTATAAGCAATCCACTTACATCACCAGTGCTTGTATTAAAAAAATCGCCATTTACTCCCCCAATCACTGTATGGTTTTCTTTTGATACAAGTTTTGCTTGGTTTGTTAAAGTTTGTAAACCGGGATATTTTCCATTAGGCAGCCCTACTTCAATGGATAAATTTTTATCTGCTAGATTAACATCAAGCATTGACAGTCTTTGCGATCCACGCTCATTGGTAAAATGGATTTTTCGTTGTTTAACACCTGGAGTAATTACCGTTTCCTCATCTTCAATGATTGCGCCGATGGAAGTTGTTTGTGCTTCTGCAACAATTGTCTTTTTTCCAAAATAGCTTAAGTAAGGCGACAACACGATTAAAAGGGAAATAAAAAATATGACTCCTTTTGTCAAATACTGCCTCATCATACTCTTCCTTTCGTCGATAAATGCTAAAAAATTCAAAATTTCTATTTGTTCCTACAGAAAAGTATACCAGGAAATTATTAATCTAATATTTATAAATTATATATTTTGTAAATTAATAGTAAAATCTCTCTTTTATTTTAAAGAAATTGTAAAAGTGTAACAGACATATGTTTTCTTCAATATGAAAAAGGTTGCCTTGTCCTCTTATACATGTGACAAGACAACCTTTTATACTATTACTCTACATTTTTCGAATATTTAAGAGTAAAAATATGTTAATTAGGAGAAGTAAATTTCAAATAAATCATAAGGATCGGAGCCGTTTTACGCAGGAATTGTCATTCAATCCTTCGCTTAAACACTATGTATCATTTTATATGGTCTTGAAGTCGCTTATTACCGCTAATGACCAGCAATGAAAAAAGGAAAATTGGCTTGTATTCCCCTTTCTCAACCAGAACTAAAGTTAATTTGCTATTGGTTCACCATAAAAAGAGATGGATTTCACAATGCAACAATTGATGAACTATCGGACTGTCTATAATAGATGTTTCTTTTTTATAAAGAATCCGTTTATTTCAATGTTAATTTTGGGACACAGAAAAAGACCGAAATCAATCAGTCTCTAAAGTTAGTTTTTAATTGCGTCATTTGAGCCTCCCCTGTATTGTTTCGCAGTATCATAGAATATGGAATTTAATCAGTTTCTCTCGGTAAACACCCCGGATTAACCCCCGAGTTTTGGACATAGTTACTCTTAGTCTATCTTTTTCTTAAAATAGCTCTCTTTTTCTTGATTATGAACCCTGCGCTTCTTGTCCGCCACCATTGACCTTGCTTTTGTCCGTGTTGGGGGATCGGCGCAAGATCGCTAAAAAAACAGCCTTTAGGGCTCTTCATGCGCCCAATGCTAACACGGACAAACCGATTCTAAGTATTCGCTGGTGGGCCCCGACCCCTTCCATCGCCTCCTAAGAATCGGGCGCTGCGGTCAATGGCAAGCAGCTACGCTGTGGCTCTTTTCGCAGCCGGACAAGGGATTCCTGTCGGTCCTGACTCCTCATGAATCGATCATATGCGAACCTCTTCGATTTCCAATTTATTTTGCTTGTTTTGTTCGTAAAACTCCTGAGGTGACAGGTCCAAAATACTTGAATGCATCCGTCTTTCGTTGTAGAAGACCATAAAATCCGTGACGGCTTCATAGGCCTTTGCGTAGGTTTCAAACTGCCACCTTGAAAGGCAATCATCTTCAAAGATTCGATGAAAAGATTCAATATGGGCATTCATATTCGGTGTTCTCGGCGGAATCCTTTCATGTTCGATCTGGTATTTTTCGCAAAATTCCTCAAAAGTATGGGAAACAAACTGTGACCCATTGTCTGTTCGAATCACTGGTTTGATCTCTGCGCTGAATTGTTGCCGTCTTAACAATGCCTGTTGAAGTGCTTGGACGGCATTTTTGGCTGTACAGCTTAATCCGTTGTGATAGGCGACAATTCCACGGTCATATACATCGATGATGGACATGACGAAGAAAAACCGGTCTTCCCCTTCGATGTAGCCGTATTTGATATCCGCTTCCCATAGCTGGTTTGAGTCTGTTACCGTACGGTTTCGTGCCAGCTTCCTAGGGGGTTGGGCCTTCTTTTTGCGCTGCGGCCGTAGAATACCCAGCTCTTTGCACAGACGGTAGACTTTCTTCTTGTTGATGACAAGGTTATATTCGCGGCGAAGCCTCTTGGTCAGCTTGCGGTAGCCATAGTTGAAGCCATCGCCTGCAATTTCCTCCAGCAGGAATTCTTTGATTTGTTCGTCTGATACTTTTCGCCCGTCTTCTGTGAAGGAATAACCTGGTGCCGGACGCCCCTCACTCACTTTTTTCTCTTCCACTCGGTAGCTCTTTTGATAATAGTAGGTGGAACGAGCAATCCCTATAATCTTTAGCACCTTGGAAATGGAATAGCCTTTTTGGATCCAGTTGTCGGCTACTTCAATTTTTTCAGCAAGTGAGGGTTTTTCTTTTTTATAATGTCGCGTAAGATCGCGATTTCAAGGTCTTTTTCACCAAGCAATATTTTGAGCTTTTCATTTTCCTTGGATATTTCTTTCGGGTCAAGGTCCGGCAAAACAGTGACATCAACATCACCATATTTGCCATCTTTATATTCCCGCACCCAACGGGATACCATGTTGGAATTCAGTTCATAACGGCGGGCAACAAGGCTGTTATTGCCTGTCTCCTGTGCCTCTTTGATGACTTGTAATTTAAACTCCTTGGAGTGTTTGGTTCGTGTCATGTTGTTTAGCCTCCTTGGTACATTAAGCAGTATATTATTTTTTACTCTTATTGTCCAAGTTCATTTAGGGGCTAAATAGACCCCTGTCCAAATGGATGGAATTTTTAAATCGTTCAGAAAGAAATAAATATAAACTTAAACTTTAGAATAACGATCTAATAGTTTCTTTTTATGTGAATGAAATACTTCTTCTAATGGAATATTGTACTTGTTTGCAATTACAATGATGTTTCCTAATACATCTCCCAGTAATGCTTGTTTATTTTCTTCGACTGAACCTCTTGCTTCATCAGGTCTATCCCTGCCGATTTCAAGCGCCCTTATAGCTCGAGCGACTTCGCCTGTTTCTTCTGCCAAAAATCCAATGCGAACAAAGATATCTAATTCTGCCCATCCCCTGCTTTTGTAATAATCCTTCACCCATTGTTGGAACTATTAATATTCATTTTCATTCACCCTCCATTTCTCTTAACACATTAAGTATAACAAACTCACGACAGTTAGATTTCATTTGATTGGCATTGTGAACCAGGATAAAGATGACGTATAAAATTTTGTATAAAGCTTAAAGCATTTTGCTAGATCAACAGAAAAAAGGAAGGGTATTTTCTGAATGAGAACTATTCCAGAGAATGGAGAGACCTACCTATATCTAAATGTATGTCGAATGTCGGCTGGGCAAATCAACTGGCAAATGCCCTTCGTTGTGAACAACATCAGAGCTGACTATTATGCGAGAAGATTTGTTTGAAGGCGTTATTGTTAACCAAAAGGGATTCTCCCTTTCCACACAGGAGATTGAATACTCAGCCTCCTGTGTAGAGGAAACCCCATCCATTATCTATTCAAAAGCATTTCAGGGATACCCTATCTATCTTACATTACACAAAATTCTTGACGGCACCTCATATTTTAGTGTTTATGATAAATTAAATCAGTTTCGTAACTATCACCGCTGTAATTATTTTTTTGTCTCTTCACCATTTTCTGTGATTTGTACACGAACCTTGCATCATGTTAGCTGGATTTAGATGTCAATCAGACCGTCTCCTTCTTCAGCTTACTGACCACTAAGTTGGTAGAATGGGAGTAGTCAAGTGCCTTCCTTGACGGCTGCCATTCTACCAACTATCATGTTAGCTGCTGAAGAAGAGCCCTTAAGCAATTTGATCAACATTAGTATTCCCTGTACATTCCAAAAATACACGAAGTCGAAAACGCTTTAGATTCCGATATCCATAAGCCCTCCGTTTTATATTTTTGATTTTATGATTGGTTCCTTCTGTTCGGGCATTCGTGTATGGAGATAAGAAATATTGGAGTATGGGTGCTTTCCACTTTTCTAATGTGTTGGCCACTTTATGAAAAGATGAGTAAGGACTATTCCGTGCTAATTGAATCCATTCTTCTAAAAGATCATGGGCATCATCGTAATCGGTCAACTTATAGAAATCTCGAAATAGTTCCTTTAAATAGTAAGCACAAGCAAGTTCTGGGTACTCTTCTAAGATTTCTTCCAAGCGTGCTTTCTGATGATCCTGTAGTGATTCATATCCTTTCAACAGGAGGAACCTTGCTTTTTTTAGTTTTGCAAATCCTTTTCTAACTTTGTCTAAGGCTTGTGTGACTTTTTGAACAACATGGTATTTATCAATGACGATCGTCGCTAAAGGAAAGACGGACTGAATCGCTTTATGATAAGGCTCCCACATGTCCAAAACGATGGTTTGAACCGTTTGGGAGGAAAGGACATTCTGATTGAATAGTTGAATGGTGGAATCACAATCTCGGTCTTTATGCATTCCGATGACACAGCCTAATTTCGCCTCTGTCAAAACGGTTTCGTATCGATGACCTTTTCGTACAGACACCTCACCTAAACTTAAAACCAGTTCATCCTTATCTAAAGCTTCATGAATTTGTTTTTGATGAAGGGCAGCTTTTTCTTGAGCGACCGAGTAGTAAATTCTCTCTAAGGTCGAATACGGAATCTTTTGTTTTCGACTTACATCTTGTATAGTTGTATCCTGACATAATTCAAACAAGTATTCACGATACCTATTCGTTTGGTGTTTATTAGGTTGAATCGACTCATAAGACTCCGAGAATACCGATTGACAATTTTGGCATTGATATCGTTTGACCAGCACAAATAAACACACAGAATGATTGAGAATAGGAAGATCACGAACCTTTCTTGTCCTCCTGTCATGGACATAAGAAGTCATAAATCCACAATAAGGACAACGTTCCTCATGACACTTTTTTTGAACATGAACAAAATCGCTAACGCGACTTTAAGCACGTCCCAAGTGAGTATTAATCACTTGGGACATTCCTCGCTCTGCGCATTGTGCCATTACAAAAAGGACATACTACTTCCACTTCTTCATTATCATTTAAATCATAATGAAATTCTTCAAACACATATTCAGGAACTTCATCTTCTTTTCCACAATCCAAACATTTAAAAATTATTATTTTTATATCTGTAAATTATCACTTTATTTCGGAACAAAAGAGCCATTTTTTTGCACATTCCTTC
>ERZ1673810.103-NODE-103-length-10641-cov-22.193935_pt1 | contig 10641 bp, 15 predicted proteins | sample MGYA00580152_ERZ1673810 | MGnify/ENA primary metagenome ERZ1673810 (study PRJEB41219, sample SAMN04549604) | soil metagenome | isolation source: soil | place: USA: New Mexico, Bitter Lake NWR | collected 2008-11-15 ...
ACACGAAGCAAGACTCCATTATCTTAAATCTCCAACGAGCATGTGAAGCAAGCATTCGGGGCGTGACAGGCACGCAAGCTAACGGATGAATGTGTGGCACAATCGTCATTTGCATTTGGTGTTGTGTACAGCACTTCGTCGGATAAACGATTGGCGGCATCATATTTGGACGACAATGCATATTTCATACCCCTTTCGTATTGAATTTCGTTACATTACTAGCGTATGTATCAAGGGGTATACATGTACTAATGGAAATACCTATTTTACATGAACGTATAAATGTTATGCTTCATATTAGCAAAAAGGACGACTGTAGCCCCGATTAAAACGAAAAATAAGTACAAAATTTTTTTACTCATCATTCTCTCTCCGTAGCTTATATTGTTCACAAATATACATTCTACTCGATTCAATTGTATTCGACAAGCCGGAAAAATATTGTCATTTTTTGCGCTTCCCTCGGAAATAAAGCGTAAGATAAGCATGGCGTTGAAAATGAATGCTCCCCTTTTTATATGGGGGGTTTGAAACGATGCCAATCGGAATGCCTCCTTCTTTTAACAATACTGTTTTTTGTTCGTCCATGAATATGGCAGGAGGATGTCCTGCATTGACATACTCGATGACTTTTGTTTTTACATCAATGGTTCCATAAAACGCTGTAAAGTAATATTTCGTTTCTTTCCCGAATAACTGGAATGAGTGGCGATTTAATTCATGTACAACAGTAAGCGGATCTGTCACCTTCGTCATTAAACCGTGTAATAGCGAGCGAATCGACATGACAACAAGTGCTGAAGCCACACCGTGTCCCATGACATCAATAATGATAAAAGCATATAAATGCGGGCGAACTTGTTGCCAAAAATATAAATCGCCAGACAACTGGGATGACGGAATATAATGACCGATAAAATGAACATCTTCATTATTCATTGGTTCTGGAAGCAATCCTTCTTGAACGAGACGCGCCACACGCAAATCTTCATTCATCTTTTTTTGCATCGTCCACATATGACGATAACTTTCCATACAAACGCCCCCGCTTTAAATGCTTCTTCTAGCTTTTGTTCATCATCACATCCCGTGACCATCAACACTGGAACATGTTGGAGTTGCTCATGTTGTTTCAACCGCCGACACCATTCAATGCCATTCGTTCCCGGCATGCAAATATCCATTAAAATGACATCTACATGTTGTGAAAGTACAAATGCGTACGCTTCATCTGCATGTTCGAACGGATAAATGGAAATATGTTCAATATGCTCAAGCATCGCCTCCATCATTTCTAATGTCGGCATATAATCATCAACAATAACCACTTTCATTTTTGGCCGCCCTTTTCAACGTAATTTTCCTCTATTTCATTTATACACATCATACATTGAAAAAGGCTAGTGCAAAAATGAAAGTTTCGCAAATTTTTTATTTCCCGCTAAAATGAGGACGGCGCTTTTCTAAAAAGGCTCGAATGCCTTCCTCGTGATCTTTTGTTTTGCGCATATGTGCTTGATACACCGTTTCCATTTGCAACGTCTTTAACAATTGTTCTTCGCTTAAACGGGCATATAACTGTTTTGTCGCAATCATGGCACGAATCGGTTTAGATAACCATTCATTCACTTTTTGTTGAACGGTTTGCTCATTACCGATTTCATCAACGATCCCCATTTCGTATGCTTCTTGTGCACCCATCACTTTCCCTTCCCATATGACTTGCTTAGATTTTACATCCCCAATTTTCCGTTTTAAAAAGAAATGTCCACCCCCATCTGGGATGAGTCCAATTCCAATAAAATTCATGGCAACACGGGCTTGCTCATTTGCGATAACATGGTCACAGGCGAGCGCTAAACTAAATCCTAATCCGGCTGCGGCCCCATGCACGTAACTGATCGTTAGTTTTGGTAATTGATGCAATGTAATAGCAATTTGTTTGATTGTGTCCATTACAGTTATGAATGAATGTTCATTCGTTGATTGCAACATCGTTTTAATGTCGCCACCTGCACTAAACGCCTTACCGCGACCGCGAATGATGACGATATCCGCTTCGCTGTTTTCCACTTCCTTTAACGCCTCAAGCAATTCGAGCAACATTTGCTCATGCAAAGCATTTAATGCATCAGGACGATTCAATTCAATCGTTGCCACTCGACCCTCATATGACAAAATAATATGTTCCATTCTCTCCATCCCCTCTCTCATTTGTTCGCTGTTCTTTTTCGACGCATATGAATAAAATCCTGCAAAAAACAAAGCGAGTTTTACATACGATTGTTGTCACCATAAAAAAAGACGACATTACCCGTCGCCTCGCCAATTTTTCATTTTCACAAAGTTCGTCTTTTTTTCGACAAAAAACCGAAGGAGTTTCGCCTTCGGTTAAAACGGTCTCGGAAACGGACCAGAACCTGGACAAACAACATGTTGATGTGATATATCGTTAACAACAGATTGCGTATGTGGAAAATAATGTTGATGCTGGAACAAATGATGATTCACATACGTCGTATGTGACGGATGAATGTGTGGCACAATCGTCATTTGCATTTGGTGTTGTGTACAGCACTTCGTCGGATAAACGATTGGCGGCATCATATTTGGACGACAATGCATATTTCATACCCCTTTCGTATTGAATTTCGTTACATTACTAGCGTATGTATCAAGGGGTATACATGTACTAATGGAAATACCTATTTTACATGAACGTATAAATGTTATGCTTCATATTAGCAAAAAGGACGACTGTAGCCCCGATTAAAACGAAAAATAAGTACAAAATTTTTTTACTCATCATTCTCTCTCCGTAGCTTATATTGTTCACAAATATACATTCTACTCGATTCAATTGTATTCGACAAGCGGAAAAATATTGTCATTTTTTGCGCTTCCCTCGGAAATAAAATAAAAATTTTCCTTCTTCTTTTTTTGCACATGATATAATGTTTTTGGGGGATTTTTTATGAAAATTGGAGGGAATGCGATGTAAAAATGTCCGTTTCATGCTCTTTTTAATGAACGTGGAGCCATTCAACTTTTTCGCAAAAAGCACCAACAAGAAAAAGAAAATACAATTTCTCGCTCTTCTACCACTGCACATGTTGCTACATATTATCGCCAACTCGCCTCAAGCGATCGGAAGCAACAAATTGCTTTTGTCCAATTAACAGAAGAAGATGTACAGCAGCTCGCCTCCATTCGCCCGCTGTTTGCTAAACATGTAGAGCGAATCGTGGATACGTTTTATGAACAAGTTGGACAAATGCCGCATTTAAGAAAAATTATCGACCATCATTCCACAATCGATCGCTTAAAACAAACGTTACGCGCGTATTTAATGGATATGGTTTCTGGAGAAATTGGCGACCAGTATGTCATTCGCCGAAAAGTGATCGGCAATGTGCATAACCGAATCGGCCTATTCCCAGAATGGTATTTAGGCGCTTACGCAATCATTCAAAACGAAGTGCTTCACATACTCATGGAGGAGTTACCTCCGACAGAGGCAACAGCTGTATACCGTTCATTCAACAAGCTTTGCTCTTTTGATATGCAAATTACGATTGAAACGTATATTGAATCGTATACATCGATGAGATTAAACGAAATTGCAGAGTTGCAACACCGCTTAACGGAATCGTCTACAACGCTCGCTTCAAGTGCAGAAGAAACGAACGCTTCAATCTTTGAAGCACAAAAAATGTGCAAAGTATGTTGAACGAAGTCACGTCTATCCAACGTCAATCCGTTCAAATGACAGAGCGAGTCGAAAAAGGAAAAGAAGATGTGAAGCAAACATTAACAAAACTTGATGGCGTTGCGAAGTTGATTGAAGGAACGAAATCGCTTACGAACGAACTAACAGATAGCTCTCGAAAAATTGGAGAAATTGTCAACGTGATCCGCAGCATTTCAAATCAAACAAATATTTTATCGTTAAATGCAAACATTGAAGCAGCAAGAGCCGGTGAACACGGTAGAGGATTTGCAGTCGTTGCCAACGAAGTGCGGAAATTAGCATCACAAACTGAGCAATCGCTTGACTACATTCAAAATCATATTGATGTTGTTCAACAAACGATTCGAAAATTCGAACATGCATTTCAACAAATTGTAGAAGAAACACGAGCATTCCGACAAGCGAATGAAAGCATTATTCACATTTTTGATCAGTCCGTTACCGATGTGAAAATAACGAACAAAAAAATCGATCAATTCACTTCACTTATTGAGCAGTTCCATCAAATGTTTGATGAAATTTCATCCGCTGCATCACAAATCGCAGAAATGGCGGAACAACTGAACGATTTAAACCAAGAACTGACTGACAAGTTCAATTCGTAAATGTTAAAATGAGTATAGAAATGACAGGTGTTTCTGCACCGATTAAACACATATTATCTAGTCGTGTAAGACTGAACAGGATTTTTCTTAGACTTAAAACGCGGTCTATTGTTTTGCTTCTTAAAGAAACGAGAATAAGCGTCAGCAAGATTTTTTAATGACGATTGAATCGCAATACTATCTATTTCTTTTAGCCAAGTTAATTCTTTTTTTAATTGCGTTAACTGAGCAGAACAAGAATTATAAGTTAGACCTTTTCCTGTTTTTTGTAAGCATTGTCCCATTTTGCTAAAAAATGATTAAATACAAATCGGGAGCAACCAAATGTTTTATTAATTAACTCAACTTTCGCAGTGAAAAATTTATGAATAATCCTTGATTTGATAGGTTTCTTTGGGTATCTCATATTCACTTGACACTGAAAAAATTCGTCTAAAAAACAAAAAGACACCTCTTTCTTTTGGTAAACTATTGGTGACCAAACCAAAAACCAAAGAAAGAAAGGTGTCACCATTATGATAACGAAAAAAGAGTATTTTGCGCAATTACCAAAAGAAATAAAAGACGGATTTTCTGAATGACAAATTGGTAATCATTTAAGAAAAGCAGGAATTATCAAGGCTTGTGGTTATTCTTGTTTATCGATTTTTCAACTATTATTTCTTCTTGTTTTTCAATACAGAAACTGGTACCACGCCTTACAAAGCAAAAAGGCTGCCGATTTACCAGGAAAAGATACCATTTATCGTTTTTTGAACTCGTCTACGTATAACTGGAGAACCTTTTTACTATCTCTGAGCTCCGAAGTGATTCGTCGTGTGAAACAAACGATTTCGAAGCGCCGTGTTACCGTGTTGATTGTAGACGATTCGATTTATTCTCGTAACCGTAGTAAATCGGTTGAGCTTCTAGCTAAAGTATTCGATCATTCCACTCGTCAGTTTGTCAATGGTTTTCAACTATTAACGCTCGGATGGTCCGATGGCTTTACATTTGTACCTATCGATTTCGCTCTTTTGAGTTCAGCGAACCAAAAGAATCGCTTGAACGAAATCCATTCGTCCATTGATAAACGAACCACAGGCTACAAACGACGGCTCGAGGCATTGGAAGCAAAACCAAACATGGTGTTGACATTAGTAGAACATGCATTGGATAAAGGAATTTTCGCTGATTATGTGCTCATGGATACATGGTTTACTCATGCCCCGTTGGTGGAGAAGATTCACTCCAAAGGCCTTTTTGTCATTGGTATGGTCAAACAGCTGAAACAACGGTATCTTTTCAACGGAGAACGTTTCACCTTGGAACAACTGTATCGAAAAGCGAAACGAGACATTGGCTAAAAAGAAACACTCGGCTCGATTCACGTAACTCTTCATACGGGTTTACCAGTGAAAATCGTGTTTGTGCGGAATCGAAACAACCAAAGTGAATGGCTGGCCATTTTGAGCACAGATACCACGCTGTCTAATGAAGAAATCGTTCGAATCTATGGGATGCGTTGGGACATCGAAATCTTTTTTAAATTCAGTAAATCGTTTTTACATTTAGCCAAAGAGTTTCAAGGTCGTTCCGATGACATGATGATTAGCCATACTACCATTGTCTTCACTCGGTATATCTTGTTTGCTTGGCAACTTCGGAAAGAAGAGGATCCGAAGACCATGGGCAACTTATTCTTGTTTCTATGTGACGAAGTAAAGGAGATGGACTTTAAAACGGCTTTACTACAATTGATTTCTCTTTTCCAAACTTTGGCTGAAGCTAAGGTTTATTTGAGTATGGACATTTTTCAGTGTCAACTGTCCAATTGGATTACTTCTTTACCTCGTTATATCAAGGACTGTCTCCATATTTCTGTGTGCGAAAGTTGAGTTTAATATATAAGTTGCAATAAAGAATTGCCGATTTTTCGTTTCGGTTTTCATCTAAATACAAGCTGATATGATATAACGTGGCGAGTGATCAGCTGGATGTAAAACAAAATTTCAACTTATATAGCTACCGTTGTTGATGATTTTTTTGAATAATCCGTCTCAGTTCCTCGATAGAAACATTGGCTTTATGTAACATGGCGTGGCAATTAGGACATACGGGCCTTAAATCATCGAAAGGATTTACTCGATATTCTTCATTTATTTCACTTAATGGTTTTATGTGATGGATTTCGATGAATTTTTTACCGATTTCGCCATAAAATTGTTCAAAATCAAATTCACAAACAGAGCATTGGTACCCATATTTTAATAAACATAACTGTCTTGCTTTAGGATTCCGCTCATATCGATTTACAGCCACCAGCTTTTTGCTGCCTTCGTATAATTCGATATTTTCTAATTCTTGCGGTAAAAGAGTTTCTTGACTTTTATCGTTCAAGTCTACCTTTTCATAGATGCTTATAGCCTCTTTTAATTCAGGTCTCAATTGCCAAATAAACGTGTTTCGATCTTCTTCTCCTAAAAAGGGAATATGCCAATATCTAATGGTGCCATCTTTTGCTCTTGGAAATTGCACATCTTGAAGTTTGCTTACAATTCTTTTTCCGAGTCTTCCGATTTGAAGGTTTAGGACAGAATGACTCTTTTTATTTAGAAGATTTGCAAGTTGTTTTCCCGTCGCTTTGCAATTCGTTTGATAATAAAGCATCATCATGAGCTCGACATCTTCTTCTTGAAAAATCTCTTTATTTCTTAATAATTCAAGCCATTGGCGAACTGAAATATTAAGAGATTCTTTGTAAATCTTCATCCAATCATCTCTCCTAGTAACTTTTAGCGGGTTCGTATGCTTTTAGTCCTTCATCGCCGGTAAGAATTTCGACTTCTCGTCCGTTCACGTTTGCGTAAAATTTGGTGGCTGTTTTAATCATTGCTCAGCTTAAAAAATAATATCGTAAGATTCATTGCCTTTTAACAGCTGTAAAAAATCTTCCGTCTCCATCACGGTATCGACCGGAACAACGGTACTATCATTATTTCTAACAATGCAGATGACTCTTTTTCGATGCGTACTTTTTCGCAGATAAATAAGTTCTGTTTCTCCAATCATTCCCATCCGAAAAGCTCTCGCCAAAAGGACATCTGTACTTAAAAAGCTGATTGGATTGATAGTGGGCACGTTTAACAAGTTATGTTTAGATGAATAATCCATAATTTTTTTCTTTATTTCCACAACCGCAAAATCACATCACTTGTGCTAATGGAAATTTGTTTAATTTTATTTCCATAATGGTGAACAAGCAAGAAAGCCAATGCAAGAATAGAAGTTTCTCCAGCGTTTTTCTTTATCATCCCTTCTTCCTTGCTGTCAAAGCCGTTTTCATAATAATTCCCAATCCATTCATCATCAATATCTACTCTGCCTGATTCCGCTTCTTGAATCTGTTTTTTTAAATATCGATGCGGCTTCGATCCGGGAGAAGAAGCATTGGCAAACACTTTCATGAGTTTCTAGTCATGATAATCTACCAAAGGGAGGTAATCCGTTGCTTCATCCAAATAAAGCAACGGTCGAGGGAGAGAAGAAATATATTGAAGCCGATGTTCACTTTGTGCAATTTCAGCATACACCCAGCCTGGAACTAAAATAAGGTCGTAATATCCATAGATTTTGTCAACTGGAAAATATTTTTCGTGTTGGGTGCAAAATTGTACATTATTATTGTCAAGTATACAAATCCGCAAATCATGTTCTTTTGTAATAAAATTGTTTAACTCTTTAAAACTATCGCTAACCATCTCATACATGATTCAATCCCTCTAATGTCCGGCGAAATTGGTTGAGAAACTCTTCATGTTCCTTATACATTTCGACTTCTTCATGTTCTGTGCGCTTTTCTTTGATTTTTGTTTCTAATGCTCCTAAGTCGATAATATTGCTCGACTGAACCAATGATACATCTAGGGCCAACTTGCGGAACATCTTCTCGAATTCTTGCTGGCTGATTCTAATATCAAAGTTCTTTTTTATTTGCTGGCGCAGTTCTTCGTTTTTATATTCTCCTGCTGATTCATATAGTTGGATGAGGATGGCTTTGTAGGGTGCTTTGAAGGTATCGATGCAGTGCATAATTCGCTCAACAAATGGCAAGTGATGGCCCACCTGATAAAAATACTCATACACATCATGACCTAAAAGCATTTGGCTGGCAAAATAATCTGCTTTTCTCTCAGAAAGGTCAAATTCTGTTGAAATTATGTGGTACGAACTTTCTTCAATCCCTTTGATTAAGTGGTAGATTTCATGCCAACAGATAAAATACTGATACACCCTCGGTTGTGCCGTGTTAATGACAAACACTTTCTTACCATTAGGCAATTCCCGGATGGCGCCACCCCAATTTTCGTCAGGTATAGGAACTTGAATAAGATAGTGTTCTTTTAGTATTTGCAGGGCCTGTTTTTCAGGTGAAAGGATGCGGATTTTTTTATATCTTGTCTCCACAACCGTAATAAGTCGTTCAATTTCCTCTTTGATTTCTTTGTTCAGCTTGACCGTCTGATCCAGATTTTCACTAGTAATTCGCATCATTTTCCCATGCCTTTCATTTATAGATAGATGGCGGCAATATCTAATAAGTCATCAAGATCGTTTAAAATCTTTTGAATATGTTCCGGCCTGTTTTCTTCCTGTAAACGATCAGAATATTGCATAGCCGGTCTCTGCCATGATTCAGGAATGATCACAGGAGGATGCAGAAAGTAATCCTCAGGCAAATTGAAAGCTGCCGTAATTTTTTTTAGATGGGTTTCAAATGTAACTGGGCTTGAAATTTCTCCGGCAAGAATTAAATTTAATGTTGGACGAGAAATGTTTGTTAACTTAGAAAAAGATGATTTTGAAAATCCTTTTAACCTAATAAAAGTGGCAATATTCTCGCCAATTTTCTTACGATGTTGAAAGAAGTTCATTTTTCCTCCCTCCTTATGCCGCAGTATCAACTTCTTTTAAAATATACTTGCTGTTAATAATTATATCCTAAATATCTTTTTTGTAAAAATAAATTTTACAATTTGTAAAAAAATCGATGCTACTTTAAAATAAAGGTTTATGTTCACCTTAACTAATTTTGGTAAAAACCACTTCAAAACATGTCATAAAAACAAAAACAGAAGCCAATACAGCTTCTGTCATTAAACTTCGAGGAGACAGGCATCTGACCAGCGTACTACTTCAGTTCATCATATTTTTCTTTGAACCAAACGCTTTTTCAATCGGATACTTTTTTTCATTTTTCTCTATTTTATTGATGATTGCTTCTTCTAAATCAATGCCCAATTCATGTGACAATAAAAGTGCGTAAATAACAACATCAGCTAGTTCATCCTTAATATTTTCAAAATTAGCTTGAACTGCTTCTTCGCTTGTTTTCCATTGGAAATTTTCCAGCAATTCCCCCGCCTCTAACGTTAGGGAAATCGCTAAATCTTTTGGAGTATGAAACTGTCTCCAATTACGAGCATCTCGAAATGCGATAATTTTTTGCTGCAAGTCTTTCAAAAAGCTCACCACCAAACTAGATCGCTTACAAATTTTACATAAATTATAGCAAAAAACATCCATGAGTAAATTTTACTCCCCACCCAGGCATGAAAATCCATCTCTCCTTCCATAATGGAGGATGAACGCAAACAGTTTGGAAAGACGTGCTTTTTAATGGTGGTTCGACCCTGTGCAAAAAACTGTTGGAGTCCATTTGGTGTTCCACCCATTGTGAGCCCTTTTCATGTGAAAAGGTGACTACGAACAGAAAAATGCCTAACGTACAAGTGGACTCACTGTTTGCGAATTCATCAATGGAAGGAGTAAGAATCATGGATGTTCTTTATCATCGTTGTGCGGGAATAGATGTCCATGCCGAAACCATTGTCGTTTGTGCCCTTCTTGGAGAAGAAGATCACATTCAAAAGGAAATCGAAACATTCCCTACTTTCACGAAAGATTTGTTTCGTCTTCTGAAATGGTTAGAAGATCGTGGGGTCACTCATATTGCGATGGAAAGTACCGGTGTTTACTGGAAACCCGTGTTCAACATTTTGGAAGACTATTTTGACATTACTCTCGCTAATGCCCAGCGCATCAAAAATGTTCCCGGTCGAAAGACAGATGTCTCCGATGCCGAATGGATCGCCAAATTATTGCGTTATGGGCTGATCGAGAAGAGTTTCGTTCCGCCTGCGGACATTCGGGAATTGCGAGATTTGACCCGTTTACGGAAAAAGTGGATTGGGCAGTTAACCGCGGAGAAAAACCGCATTCAAAAAGTGTTGGAATGTTCCAATA
>ERZ1673810.106-NODE-106-length-9826-cov-23.831747_pt1 | contig 9826 bp, 9 predicted proteins | sample MGYA00580152_ERZ1673810 | MGnify/ENA primary metagenome ERZ1673810 (study PRJEB41219, sample SAMN04549604) | soil metagenome | isolation source: soil | place: USA: New Mexico, Bitter Lake NWR | collected 2008-11-15 ...
CATTCTTCCAACGCTTCACGAATTTCCTGCTCATTCATCGCAAACACCTCCAGTTCACTGAGCATAAACTCATCGATTTTCCCCTTTTTGGCGTCTACTGCTGACAGCATCATCAGCCACGGATACTCTGGCAATCGCTTTATTTCTCTGTTATATTTCTTCCATTTTACCATAAACTGCTGTAAATCAATGACGTGAAATTCAAGGTGCGGACCCCAAAGAAAATGTTCTTCATCTTCTCGTATATGGAAAACCGTATGAAATCGCTCCGTTTCATGGGGAAAAAGCCGGTAATTAAGGATGGTAATCATAAAGGTAGGGGGAAGCATGCTGTACGGCTGTCCTTTTGCTAATGACCGGGAGAAAACCCTCGCCCAGTAATACAAAATTCGTTCCGGTAAATCATGCTGATTAACGATTTGAATTTCCACATTGATGCGCTCGCCTCGATCCGTCAGCACCAGTACATCAAGCCGGTTCATTTTTCCTTCTTCTGTCTCTTTCGTCAGTTCCGTGCTTTCAAACTGAACATCGACAATGCGATCTGCTTCGCTCCGATGTAAAATCGCATTCAAAAAAGCAATGGTAAGCGACTTGCGGTTCGGGTTGCCGAACAGCTGCTTAAACATGAAATCCATCTTCAAATCGAGGTATTCTTTCATAGTGAAGATCGTCCTTTCGAGGGAGAATAAAAATGAGAGAAAACATAGGAAGGGGAAAGATTAAAAATCGTAATAACTAGGGACAGATTTTAATATCTCTATCAAAAGAACATACGTTCTGTTTCTAATATAAAACTAACTACAAGAAATGTCAATCTAAAATTTCAAACTTATTAATAGGGATTTAAATAATGAAGTTTTTTACTAGATTTTTGAACGTTTCCAGCCCGCTACAATTCCAAACAGCAGAGACAGGAACTTTTTTCTAGTTTTACTACAAACGCTCAAGTAATGCCGTTAAAGCCTCACTTCATCATATAACATAATGAATATAAAAGAGGAAAAACATTTAGATGAAGAAAAAAACAGAAATGACGGAAACCTTCATCGTCTCGCTTGATACAGGTGTCCAAAAGTAATGCACTTCAATAAAAAAGACCTTGCCAGCCTCCTGAAATGTCCACCTTAAACCATATAGCGTAGGTAGAAAAAAATGCTGGCAAAGTCCAAGATTCATCGTCTTAAAGTTTTCGAATCCCATAAACTGAATAGCCAATACTAAAATTGTTCTAATGAGATTGATTGTCTTAAAGTTTCGAGCCCCTCTCGATCAATCAAATTTCAAAATGGTAGGGATTTATAGAAATCAGTCAAAAAATAGGCAGATAAAAATCAGAAGGTATAGCAGCATGATGTTTCTGATTGCTTGCCGAAGCTCTAAAAAATGAATGTAAATCGTATCAGACTGTCTGTTATTTTATCGAGGCTGGAGGAAGGAAAATCAGAAGAAGGAAGCAACCCCGTGTATTCCTGCTTCATCGATCTCCAGCCCGCTATCAGCAAGATCGTGCTTTGTCCGCTATTGCTTGGCTTATATAAGATCAACAAGCTTTTCCTGCTTCATTCTGTAAATGATGAATATCGTACTGATCGCGATCAATACAAGAAAGGTGCCGATAGTAAGCATAAGCGGATGAAGAATCGCAAACAGTTCGCCAACAAGGTATTTTAAAGTACAATAGCTTAGCAGCACAACGATCGGGACAAGCGAGCCGATCAATGTGATGTAGTTTTGTGCGATCCGTGAGAAAAATACTGAAAAGAGCGCCGCAACAATGGCAACAATATAAGTAGCAATCACCGTTGTGATGATATAGCCTTCAAATGTAAAGTCAAACCAAAAATAGTAAAAATTATAGAACGAATTGATGGAAAGCGGAAAAAAAGCTTGCGTACCATTCCCAAGATAGAAAAACCAAAAAATGACGATCTGCACAGTTGTGATCAATGCTGTGGCTGCTAAAGCAGCAAGAAGTTTTAAAGAAAACAAATTCCGACCGGTTTTCGTCGTGTATTGCAGACTGATCGCATTGTTTAGTCTGTCTGTAATATGAACGCGGCATGTTACCATGACAACGCTTATAATAATCAAAACCGTCCAAAAGCGGGTGAGCTCATTGTAATTTTCATAGACAAGATATGGAAAAACAGAATTGACATCATTGTTTGCCATGATTTGTTTTACACGTTCTTGCTGATCTTCATCGGTATAAGATTCAATATCCCTCCCTTTCGATTCATATTGTTCAATGATATTTTCGAATGCTTGCAGCTCCCAAAAAACATCTGCTTGATCAACAAACACGACTTTTTCATGAAAATCTGCATACTGTTTATTTGTTAAATCCAATTGTCGAAACTGTTCATATGTTGTAATGCCTAGTTTTTCCGCATCTTGTTGTGATTTTAAATAGGCATTGGCCTCGTCTTTTTTTTGCTTATACCAGTTTTTAAAATGTTGAAACTCTTTTTCGTCCATTTCATGCCCATATTTATTGATCATTTCTTTCGTAATCATAAACTCATCTTTTGCAGGCCGTCCATTAGGGAAATTTTCAAAATAAAAGCTTAAAAACAGCTTGTAAAACAGAAAACTGATGAACAAAATAAGCAGCAGCACTTTCCAATTGAACAATTTTCTTAATTCGTATAAAAAAACTCTCAATATTCTTCCCCCTAATTTAATGGTTGCCGTTTAAATTTGTACATGCTGAAGAATCCTAATAGAATAAATATGACCGCCCACGCTGCTATCGTTACAGCTTCAAAATATGGAAACATCGTAAAAATGTTGTTTCCCATAAACCATACATGCGGATTCATAATTAAATAAAAAGGATTCACATGCATGATCAAGATAAAGTTACTATTCAGTGAAACAACGCTTGGAAGCCATAAACTAACACCAGCAAACAGAGCAAATGTAAAGAAAACAAGATAGCTGTTTTTCAGCCATATAGATAAGCTGAAGGTGAGCAGCATGTACAGCAGCTGGCTTAATAGTAAACAGCCGACAAATAAACAAACATACTGCAAGAATGATAGATTCCACCACGATATGTAAGGAAAAGGCGTTTCGCTATTAAAATAGCTGCTAATCGGCACAAACAGAAGATTAGAATAATCATAGACAGAAAAGTAAATGATCAATGTCGCTGCGATTAACAACATAACAGCACACACATTAGCGATTACACTTGCAGCAAGCTTGTCCCATAGCAAATTTCTCCCGCGTTTACTCGTAAATGCAACAAAGAATGTACGGTGTTCAAATTCATAATTAGTTAGCAATGCTGTGATTAAAACGACGAGGATCATTCCTTCAAAAGCGATCGCCCGGCCAAGCTTTTTAAATAGCAAGGAGTGCATTTCATAGACTGATCCTAAATAAAAGAAATGGCGATGTTCACCGTTTTTCACTAGCTGCTGCAGCCGCTTTTCTAAAAGATTGGCTTGGTTCAGCACCGTTTCTTCTGCCTCCCCGCTTAATCCGTATTTCTTGATTTGTTGCCGGGCAAACTCTGTCGCATCCAACTCGCTGTAAATATCATCGACGCTTTTAGCGGTTTCATAATATTGAGTGAACAAGTTGAGATTGAATAGCCTGTTTAATTCACGATCCGTAAGATGTTGGTACAGAAACGCTTCATGGTCATTTATAAACTCATATGGAAACTGATACTGCTTCCCGCTTTTTGGATTCAGCTCATTCACCCATACCATTTCATGATCGATTTCTTTTTTCATACCTGCCAATGCTTCATCATCGATTTTCGTCCCGTATTGCTCAACTATGTTTTGTAAAACAGGTAAATTTTCCCGTTCATTTTTATGGTCGAAAATAATCAAACCATTCAACGCCACAAAAAATAATAGTAAAATGATAAAGATCGGCGACTTGACAACTTTTATTAATTCGTATTTGATCATTATGCCAGCGCTCCTTCTCCATATACATGAAGAAATACGTCCTCTAATGTCGGCTCAACACTTTTCCAATTTTCATTTGGCTGTTCGTCGCTAACAAACCGAAAGATCATCTGGCCATTTTCTTGCTTTTCCGAAATTGTTGCAAATCGCTTCCGAAAGATTTCCGCATCCTGAAAATCAGCTGCGGTCTCATAAATGCGGCCGGACAATAATTGGCATAATTCACGTATCGGCTTTTTATATAAAATCGTTTTATCTTTAATCATAATGATTTCATTGGCAATCGATTCGACATCAGACACAATATGCGTTGATAAAATAATGATCCGATCGTTTGCTAATTGGGTTAAAAGCTTGCGGAAACGGGCGCGTTCGGTCGGATCAAGACCTGCAGTGGGCTCATCAAGAATCAAAATCTTTGGATCGTTCAGCAATGCCTGGGCGATGCCGACCCGCTGAATCATCCCGCCGGAAAACTTCCTCATTTTTTTATGCATGACATCTTCAAGTCCAACGAGCTTTAAAAGCTCCGGTATTTTTTCTTTTGCTTCATGCTTTGAAATCCCTTTTAATGCTGAAAGGTAAAGCAAATATTTTGCAGGGGTGTAATGCTTGTAATATCCGAACTGCTGCGGCAAATAACCGAGAAGCTCGCGGTATTTGCTGCCGAGATGGATGATATTTTCTCCGTTGTAACGAATTTCTCCTTTTGTCGGAAAGATGAGTGTGACAAGCATTTTCATCAATGTTGTCTTCCCAGCGCCATTTGGAGCTAATAGTCCGTAAATTCCGTTGTCAAACTGTAAATGAACATTTTCAAGAGCAATAAAATTGCCGTAATATTTGGAAACATGGTCGACAACTAGCATCTTTACAAAACTCCTTTTATATTGGTTTTGACGAAAAACAGCTTAAGCTGATAAACATATATATACATCGCAGCCATCCCGATGATGATGTAAATAAAATACGGAACGTTTAACAAAAAGGCTTGATAAACATAGCTGTTCATGTAAGAAAGAAACAAGTTTGCGGCAATCCAGCTGATAAATAAAGCAATTTTCCCACTTTTTGTCGGTACATAAAGCAATACATACAAAAAAGCAGCAGCAAAAAGAAATAAAGATGCAACAGATAATAAAAAGGCAAAAGGAAAATGAATGGAAAACTCTGTTGCCAGCCAGAAAATGATGACTCCATTGGCGAGCATAGCGAAAATGCTGAACATGAACATACGGAATGCTGCTAATTGATACACATTGTATTTACAAGTCATTTCCACCTCAAACGCCGGCTTTTGCTTTTGGCAAATAAAAAAGAAAAAAACGATGACAAAATAAACAACAGGTGAAAAACAAAAGATGAATGTATATACATCCAAGGCTGTCCATGAAAAATATTCTGCGGTTGAAAGAACAAACATAGCGAAAACAGCGATAGTTAAAACAATCGTAAAAGCGATTTCCGTCAGATCACGAAAGACGTTGCGGAAACCGACTTCGCGATACATAGTGAACATATATTGCCAAAAGGAAGGCTTTTTGTTCATGCCTTTTGCAATAATCTTCTGAATTTCTTGTTTGATCTCCTTATCGCTAGGAAAAGGAATTTTTTCGTTATCAATGGCCATGGACATCCTCCTTTAACTGCTCATTGATTTTTCGCAATGTAGAATAATATTTCGTTTTTACGGTTGATTCTTTTATCTGGAGCTTTGCGGCAATCTCGGCAAATGTTTGTCCTGCAAAAATTTTCATTTGCACAATTCGTCGATTCTCATGATCAAATCGTTCAAGCAGGTTTAAAACCTGTTTTACCTCGTCCTTTTGTTCGATTGTAAAAAGCACGTCATCACTTTCCCGCTGATCTGTTAACAAATTGACTGTTTTTTTCTGCTGTTTATATTCTTTCGAGCGATAGTAATCGATGATTCTCGCCTTTGCGATTTTATACAGCCATGTCCGGAACGCCGCTTTCCCCTCATAATGGTGAATGCCGCGCAGCATGCTGATGAAAATCTCCTGCGTCAAATCTTTCGCTAATTCTTGATCAAACGTTTGTTTAAATACGAACGCATAAATCTCTTTGTAATAATAAGAGATCAGCTTATTTGCCGCTTTTTCACTTGCCCGCTTCTGTATTGCTTTTATCCATTTCTTCTCTTGATCCATCGTGAAGCTTCACTTCCAATCCCAAAGCTCAAAACTTCTATCACTACTTATATATTCGCAAATAGTAAATAAAAAGTTTTGCGAAAATCAAAAAAAATTACTAAGCCGCTTTATCCAGCCGCTAGCCTCTCGATTGTTCGGAGCTTCGCAGGCGACGCTTAACGACATATCCTTACTGATTGGACCGGTCTGCTTTATGCACACTAGCGAAAAAAACGTTTCTTTCAGAACGGAAGCTTACATTACGAATAAGCGATTGTGATATAATGTGTATTCCGGCATGCAGATGAACGATATGTTTGCTTCAAAATACTGAAACGACTGCGGTTTAAAGGAAAAGCTGCTAAAAAGAATTATTGAAATCTTCTTTATCTGGAAGCAGTAGTTTCATATTTCAATTTTCCGGACAGACTCAATATATGTGCTTAAAAATCCCATAAAAGTCATTTAACATTTTGTTCCACATACATACAATTTAAATAGAGATTGTTACTAGAAAAGGGAGATCTTTATGAGCAAGATTTTATTATCGAATATGACGGTATATGCTGAAGAACGAGTTTTCAAAAATGGATATGTATTAATAGAAAATGGGAAAATTCTTGACGTTGGTCCTCAAGAAAAGCTGGCTGTTACAGACGAACAGGTTGAAAAAATTGAAAGCAAAAACAATTATGCAGTCATTCCTGGTTTTATCGATTTGCATATTCATGGAGCAGCAGGCGCCGATACGATGGATGCAACCGATGAGGCAATTCGCAAAATGGCAGCGGCACTCCCCCGGGAAGGAACGACGAGTTTTTTAGCAACAACGATGACAAGCTCTGAACAGCGGATTGAAGAAGCTCTGATCAATGTAAGAAAGTACATGGAAACAGCGAATGAACCCGGATATGCAGAAGTGTTAGGAGTCCACTTGGAAGGTCCGTTTATTTCCCCTAAAAGAGCAGGGGCACAGCACTCAGAAAATATTCTCGAACCGAACTTGCAGTTATTTAAAAAATGGCAGCATATGTCCGGCGGATCGATAAAGCTTGTGACATTGGCGCCTGAAAGAAAAGGTGGAATAGAATTAACCGATTATTTAAAACAAACAGGAGTTGTCGCCTCCATCGGGCATTCAGATGCTTCTTATGCTGAAGCTGCTAAAAGCATACAAGCTGGCATTACCCATGCAACCCATTTATTTAATGGAATGAGCGGATTGCACCATCGCAAGCCGGGAGCTGCTCTAGCAGTGCTCATGCATGATGAGGTGTTGTGCGAAATTATCGCAGATGGCATTCATGTGTGTCCGGAAATGGTGAAATTTGCTTATCAAAACAAAGGAAATGACGGGCTTATTTTAATCACGGATGCAATGAGAGCGAAATGTCTCGGTAAAGGAATCTATGAACTTGGAGGCCAAGAAGTCCAAGTGAATGAAGATCGGGCAGTTTTGCGGGATGGGACGCTGGCAGGAAGTATTTTGAAGCTGAACGATGCAGCCAAAAACATGATGGCTTACACCGGATGTACGCTTCAAGACATTATTCAAATGGCAGCCGTTAACCCTGCTAAACAAATAAACGTTTATGATCGCAAAGGAAGCATTGCAAAAGGAAAAGATGCTGACCTAGTTGTTTTAAATGACCGCCTTGACGTAGTAATGACATTTTGCCGCGGAAAACTTGCCTATTCACAACAAGAAATGTGAATGATGCTATTGCTCCCAGCGAAAGATTACGGTGATATGAGCATGAAAGCAGCACAAATGATTAGGTAAACAAGAACTGAATTTTGCTAAAATGATCCGTTTTTAAAACAGCTTCCTTTTCCATCGTTTCAATAGTTTGATTTAAAGCATCTTGATCTAAACATATCATAAGCTCTGAACCCCTTGTTTCAGCAATAATCAGTCAGTCTGGATTATTCCGTAATGACGCTTTGATCTATTTTTCATAGGATTATCTTGTTTTCCCTTGATTTTCGGTTAGAGTTCTCCAAACTGATTATATTTTACTGGATACAATTCTTTTACACGACTATCATAGTGTAAATGTCAAAATAAGAATGCACAATTTTGATTGTAAAGTGATGTACAAAAATGATTTTATGGATAATTATGTTATTAAGTGGTGGATAGTAATAACTTGACATGGAGCCTCTACGGGCATGACTTACGAGCCAAGAAGCCAGCAATATCAATAGCTGGCTCCGCCTAACAAGGCTATCATGCCCGCCTCTCCATGTAAAGTTGCCCTAAGGCAATGAGAGAAACTATATAGCTTTAAACAATCATGTTTGTACATAGTTAAATTAGCATTTCCATCATAGTGTTTTCGACTTTTTTAGCCATAAAAAATCCCCTCCTAGGTGTCATATCAAATAGCCTCTTTTTTTTACTGTCTACCTGTAGGGGATAATACCATTTCTGATTGAAAAAACACTTCCCTCTGTTTATTTAAAAATATTTATTTTTTACTTTTTGAAGAGATTCAAAATGTATTGTATAATCTTGTTGATGATTTCCTTTGTAGATGGGTGGAAGTAGTACAAACCTGCAATTGTTGCACCTGCAATTGTTGTCGCACCTGCTACAATAGGAAGAACTTTACCTGCATTGTTCTTTTCTTCCTTCTTTTCGCTGTTTTGTTTTTCATCATCTTTTTTGTCCTCTACTACATTTTCTTCTTCATCATTTTCTGCTTTTTGTGTTTCATTTTCCTTTTTGTACCCTAGTTCTTTTGCTTGATCTTCCGTTATTTCCACATAAACCCCATCAACTAATGCAAATAATTTTCCATCTTTTTCAACGACTTTTGCGCCTTTTGCTTTAAGATCTTCTGTCGTCCATGATGTTACTTCCTTTTCATCTGGGATCTTTTTATCTCCTTCTACTTTGTTCATTGCTACGTTAGAAGAAGTTTTGGATTCATGACTGTCATTTTTTGGTGCTGGACTTGCTTGATTTTGCCTTGGCGCTTGACTTTGACTTGTTGCTTGATTTTGATTTGTTGCTCGATTTGGCTTTTGTGTTTGATTTTGCTTTGTTGTTTGATTTGACTTTTGAGTTTGACTTTGCTTTGTTGTTTGATTTGACTTTTGAGTTTGATTTTGACTTGTTGCTTGATTTGGCTTTTGTGCTGGCTTTGATGGTTTTTCCACTTCCGGTTTTGGTTGTGTTGGCTTTGGTGTTTGGCTTGGCTTTGACGGTTTTTCCACTTCCGGTTTTGGTTGTGCTGGTTTTGGTGCTGGTTCCACTGGCTTTTTTTTACAACCGTTTTGACCGTCAATTCGTAATTTTCATAGTCACTAACAAATGGCGGCAAGAAAAATGTAATTTTTTGACCATTCACAACTTCTCCAGTGTAAGACCCATCTACTACGAACTGACCACTTACATAGTAGCCATAAATGTATCCTTTACAAAGTCCTGTTGCTTGTGCTTTGTTGTTGTAAGTATTGTCTGTCGTAATCGTAATGGAACATTTTCCTGTACCTTTCTTTTCTCCTGCGCTTGCAATACTTGGTGATGATGAAAACAAACCGAAAATAAGTCCAGTCGCAACAGTAAATGAAAAAAGTTTTTTCAACATTTTACTTTCCTCCTGTTCGTTTTTGGCTGTGTACGAACAACCTGTTTATTTTTTAGATCGACTGGTTGCAAATGGATTTTTAGCCATCCTATCAGCTCTGAGGAGTAAAAATTCTTCGAGATAAATTGAGCTTCTAGCCCCCATA
>ERZ1673810.111-NODE-111-length-9079-cov-10.597850_pt1 | contig 9079 bp, 7 predicted proteins | sample MGYA00580152_ERZ1673810 | MGnify/ENA primary metagenome ERZ1673810 (study PRJEB41219, sample SAMN04549604) | soil metagenome | isolation source: soil | place: USA: New Mexico, Bitter Lake NWR | collected 2008-11-15 ...
GCATTTTGGTCATTTCCATTTGCCTAAAATGACCTCAAAACTGTCGAACTCGGGAGGATAATGTTCTAGCAAAAATTCCTTATAATCGGTAAATCTAGTTTTATAACCATAATGTAGATCAAAACCGTTGCCACAAATGTAGAGTTTCATATTTCTCCCTCTCGATTACTTCGGTTTAATTATCTGTAAATTCAAAAAAACAAAGCCTTTAAGACTATTCAATACTCTAAATTTAGCTAAATGTCAACCTTTGCTGTGACTTAATATTACCATTTCACTTAGCTGAAGTTGAGTATTCGGTTTCAACAAGGTTGGATTCTACTTCTACAGATTCTTCTCTTTTCCATAATTGTGATGGTAAATACGTTTTTGATATTTCACTGTACTGTTCACCATCAATTTTTATCTCCAATGGAATCGAAAAAGACTCTCCTACTAACAATGCCACACCTGTTTTCAAATATGACAATCTATTCATTTGTGCATCATTAAGATACGGTATACTTCTTTTCATTTGCTCTAAATCTATATTATTACGGATTCTATGTAATATAAAGTTATTACATTGTGATATAACTGTTTTAGACAGTTCACTCGGCCTCTGACTAGATAACATCAAGAAGGTGCCAAACTTTCTGCCTTCTTTTGCAACTATTTCAAACATTTTTGTGTAATTAACAATACTGTCTTTCTCCGATTCAGAAATATACTTATGAGCCTCATCAAAAATAAAATTATAAATTTTAGAAATGCTTCCATTTTTCATTTTTTCATCATATTGATTTTGGAAAACTCTTCTTAATATATGGCTTGTAAAGAATAGCAAAACATCATCATCAATAAATGAACAGTCTAATATTGTAAAAGTTTTTTCACACTGTAACGCATCTTCTAATTCCGCTTTCTTTGTAAAATCCTCTGAAAATAAATTATTTGAAAATGTTGCAATTAAGTTATCTAGGCGTGTCATTAAAGTCGAACAGAATGTTCGAATCTGATTGTTTCCCTTTGCCTCTTCAAGTAGTAACACAATATCCAAAGCTAATTTCAAATCATTTAAACTTTTTACTTTGCTCTCCGCCTCTTCTAGACAAGATACTAAATATGCATGACATTCTTCATAGCTGTATCCAATAGATTTTTTAATATACGATTTAATGGCCTTTCTGAATTTTTGATCGTAATACTCTGAATCAAAATTTCCAAATTTAGGATTATAATATTTTAGGCATTCTTTTATTTCAACTGAGTCAATATTTTCTAGTAACCCCATAATTTTTGCCCTTTTTGCAACCGCATCAGTAGATTGATTATTAAATATTTCTAATGCACTATACGCCTTTATCCATGATACACTTTCATCATCAGAATCAATAATATTTGCTAATTTTAATCCATTAAGTAAAATTGGTCTCTGTGCAGCGATTGAGGGTTGAAGTAAATTCATCCAATCTTCAGTAACTAGGTCATTTAAATCTATAGAAATATCTTTAACCTTTACTTCTGTGGTCATTTCAAAAGGAAAATCTGTATATTCACCATGAACATCAAAAATAATAAAATTTGCTTTTGAAATGTCTAAATTACTGTGATCTTTTAAATTAGCTATTTCATTTAAAAATGTACGTACAGTTGTTGATTTACCTGATCCTGTGTTTCCTAATATACATGAATGATTAGTTAATATACTATCTAAATTTATTTTAGGCATTACATTATGTGTAGTAAGTTTTCCTAATATAATAGATATGTCATCATCGGCTGACATTAATATGGTTTCTATCTCTTCATTATTAGCTAAATAAACTTCTTCGCCTATAACTGGAAACGTAGCTAATCCATATTCAAATTTATTAAAGACAATCTCTCCAACTGGTACCGCTTCAAAAAATGCCTTTTCACTAAATTTAGATTGTTCCTCCTCAAATAGTGTTTTTTCCTGTTCATATAAACCAATAATTTGATAGACGTATTTACTAGCGCCATCTTTATTAATAATTACAAAATCATTTAGTCCGTTTAGTATGTATAATTCCCCTTGGAAATTATGCACTATATCATTTGGATTAGGTACCTCTATTACAATTTTATTAAAGAACACTTTATTAATTATTCCAATTGCATTTTTAGTCATCACCTTCACCAGCCTTCATATAACTTAAAATATTTCTAAAGTGATGACCATCTTCTGAGTCACTAGTTTTTTCAGCCGGGATCATACGTCCTCCAATAAAATGTATATTGAGTAAATCTTTATGGTTCTCAAAAAATTCTTTGGCCTTATCTTCTAATAAACTACTAAAGATAATCAGCGTGAAATCCTCATTACTTAGAGCCTGTGAAATTAGTTGATTAATATGCTGGTCTGGAAAACCATATCCCATAACTACTAAAGTGCTATTTGGTTTTTGGAGATTTATAGAAAATTCCCTAAAAAGCTCTGAATAAGGTGTTTGCTGCGTTTCAATATGCTTATGAATTGTTGGATATATTAGAACATTTTCTGATTCATCTTCATTGGCTCTCCGTTGTACTACTTTTCCTATTTTACTATCATATAACCAGTCTATCGAACCATGAATTTTATATAACTTTACAAATCTACGTACAATACTCCATTTATCTTTATAGCGATTTACATCATCAACCAACCTTAAATGAAACTCTGTAGGATCAAATATTCTCTGTATAGTGCCTCTAAATCCATTTGTATATCTTATATTTGCATTTTCCATCGCTAATTCATTAAATAAATCGTAATTTGTAGTAAAAACATTCACTGGAGAAAAATCCTTATTATTTCTTATGGCCTTATTATTAGTCTATAGTGCAATCTCAATTATTTCCCATTAGAAAAAGTCTCTCCTTAATCCGAGAGACTTTTCACTTTAGTTATTCACCGTATTTTTTACCGTGGTTAGTGTTAAAAGGTAATAACCAAGATAAATCATAAAATACACGAGCGTTGTGACTACAATTGGAACCGTTAAGTTTGTTCCGATTAAGACGGAAAAAATATTGGCAGCGATTTGTAAGATAACGAAACCATGAACAATACCAACAATTAGTGGTAATCCGAATACAAAGAGCATTTGTTTTCTAATAATCCTATTGACTTCTTTTTTACTGACACCAATTTTCCGTAAAATCTCATACCGGCTCTGGTCCTCATGGGCTTCTGTTAACTGTTTGAAATAAATAATACTTCCTGTTGCAGCAAGGAAAACAAGTCCTAAAAATCCTAAAATAAATAAGTTTAATCCCCCTGATTCTAGCCCTTTACGATAAATATTGTAATAAGTCGTTAAGTACATCTCTTCACTAGCAATCTTTTCTAATTGAGCGTTCGTATCTTTTGTCGTTTTTTCACCTTCAACTTCATAGGCTTTAATCGTTATAGGATTTACTTGTGCCGCCATTTCAGAGAACAGTCGATTACTTACAATCATGACGAAATCCGGATAGCTCCAAGGCATCATTCTATCCTCTACCATTACGCTAAATTCTAAATCAAGTTCTTTATTTGGCAATTGGATTGTAACAGTATGTCCTTCATAATCAGCGGTAGTATATTCCGTTAATAGTGGGCGAATGCCTATCGTTTGATTGCCTGTCAGCTGTATGTTAGATTCCTTCCCTAAGATTTTTAATGCTTTATTATACGTATTTTCTGAAATAATTTTAATTGGACCGTTTCTTAAATAGTCCTGTAAAAGCGGGCTAGTCACTTCCCCATTTACGTGAATCACTGGGATATCCATTTTTCCAATAACCGCGTGTTCGCTATTGGATTGAATCACGTCTTCGATTTCTTTGTCTACAGCATCACTTGTCGAAATATGCATATAACTAAAAGGTGCTTCTTTTTCTGCTTGTTTTTCATTCGTATAATAAAAGCTATAACCAACGGAGATGGCACTAATCGTAATGGCACTAAGCAACGCGATTATTGTCAGTGTGCGTGCATTTCCATTAATCCGATAAAGTAATTGCGAGATACCAATTAAATTTGTACCTTTATAATAGCTCGTCTTTTTATTTTGGATGATTTTTAATAGATAAATCGTTAAAAAGCGAAATAGTAAATACGTACCGAAAACAATACAGAAAATAAATAGCAAAAGATTTGTAAGTACTTGTATATTTTCAATCGGTGGTTGAAAACCAAGCCAATAACTAATACCGATTAAAATAATCGAAGCGATCGCGGCAAGAAATGATTGTTTCGGAACTTTCTCTCCTTCCTTTTCCGCTCGAAATAACTCAATCAATTTAAAGCGATAGATTAAACGATAAGCATTAAAGGATGTAAATAAACAAATAATGAGAAAAACGATTATTGTTTTGACAATCGCTTCAATCGATAGTCCAAAACTAACTTCAACTGCCGTATCCAACAGTTTAAGCACAATCATCGTAAATAGTTTCGATAAAATTGTCCCAATGACAATCCCAATAATGACCGCGATTCCGCTCATAATAATATTTTCATAAAAAAGCATTTTCCCGATTGTCTTTTTCTTTAAACCTAACAGAGAATACAATCCTACTTCTTTCTTTCGTTTTTTTGTAAAAAAAGAACTGGAGTAGAAAATAAATATCGCTACAAATAAGACGAGTACAACAGAACCTGCAATAAAGATATTAAGGATACTATCGGATGATTCAATCGCATTTTGTACTTCTGGGCTATATTGCAACGATACAAATGTATAATAAATCACGACACTAAAGATCATCGAGATAAAATAAAGTAAGTAATTTTTAAAGTTCCCAATGACATTTTTCTTTGCTAAATCAAATAGAGTCACTTAGGCCACCCCCAAGTGCAGATAGTACATCTAAAACTTTTTGGAAAAATTCTTTCCGCGTACTTTTTCCTTTCACTAGTTCGGTGAACAATTTACCATCTTTAATAAACACGACTCGATCACAGTAGCTTGCCGCAAACGCATCATGGGTGACCATTAATATCGTTGCTTGATCGACTTCACTTAATTCTTTTAAACTTTCCAATAAATCGGTTGCGGATTTGGAATCCAATGCACCTGTTGGTTCATCGGCTAATAGTAAACTCGGTTTTGTGATAATGGCACGGGCGGCGGCAGTTCGTTGCTTTTGACCACCAGAAATTTGATATGGATATTTCTCTAATAAATTACTGATTTCAAATGTTTTAGCTACTTTATTAACTCTTTCCTCTAAAATACTCACATCAACTTTAGCTAATGCTAACGGTAAAATGATATTTTCTTTAACAGTTAATGTATCAAGCAAATTATAATCTTGAAAAATAAACCCAAGTTTATCACGCCGGAAACTTGCTAGTTGTTCCTCATTCATATTGATAATACTAGTTCCATCAATATAAATTTCACCCGAAGTAGGTTGATCAATTGTCGCCAAAACATTAAGAAGGGTTGATTTACCAGCACCAGAAGGCCCCATCACTCCGACAAATTCACCTTCATATACTTTTAAATCAATCTGATCTAATGCCGTAAATACATTTCCTTTTATTCCGTATACTTTTTTAATATTTTTCGCATCGACAACGATGTTCATTACTTTCACTCCTCCATCAGTATCATGTTACTGTTATGATTCTAGTGGAAGTTACTATGATTTAACCTTACAACTTTAGCCTCTAACCTTACAATTTTGAAAGATTGGTACAAAAACATGAATGAAAAGTCTAATATTAGTATTGTGAAGTGAATATTTTTTATTAACAAATAATTGGAGTGTAAAAAATGAAAGTAATGATTGTTGAAGACGATCAAACAATAAGAGAACTATTAGCAGGGTCCTTGAAAAAATGGAATTATGAAGTAGTCGCATTAGATACATTCGAAAATGTATTGGAAGATTTTCTACATGAAAAACCGGCCATTATATTACTCGATATTAACTTACCTTTATTTGATGGCTTTTACTGGTGTAATAAAATTCGAGAAGTATCCCAAGTTCCGATTATTTTTATTTCTTCCCGCGAGTCCCATATGGATATGATAATGGCCATGAACATGGGTGGCGATGATTTTATTCAAAAACCATTTGATACCGATGTCCTGATTGCGAAAATAAGAGCCCTACTACGGCGTTCCTATTCCTATACGGAAACACAAACAAACGTGTTAGAGCATCATGGGATTATTTTAAATTTGAATGACTTAAATATTTATTATGACGACAAAAAGGTTGAGTTAACGAAAACAGAGTTTGTTATTTTACATCTTTTAATGAAAAATGCCGGGAGTGTTGTGAGCCGCAATAAAATTATGCGTACACTTTGGAAACATGAACAATTTATTGATAATAATACGTTATCCGTCAATATTACCCGTTTAAGAAAAAAATTAACGCAATTAGGTGTTGAAAACTTTATTACAACTAAAAAAGGAGAAGGCTACGTAATCAAATGAACTTCCTAAAATACATTAAAGATAAACGTTACTTTTTATTGTTTTACGCAATCATTATGATTTTTATTTCTTTAATCTTACTGTTAAGTGCCGAACCGGAAGTGGTTTGGAATAATGTTGTCTATATTAATATAAGTTGCCTGTTTTTCGCAATTTTTTATCTTGTAATTGGCTATTTTTACCACATGAATTTTTACAAAAAAATTGAGGAAATCATTTATAGTCCTTATGACGATGCACTTACATTGTTACCGAAAGCCCAGAACTATGAGCAAAAGTTGTATCTTGACCTTTTCCAGAAAATCATGCGTGTGCAAGATAAACAATTGCAATCATTATATAACCAGAAAAAAGAACTGGAAGAATATATTATGTCATGGGTCCATGAAATAAAACTCCCGATTACCTCAAGCCGCTTACTGATTGAAATCTATGAAGATAAACCAATAGATGATTTTGTGAATAAACTAGAAGACGAACTGAATAAAATTGAGGACTATGTGGAGCAAGCTCTTTATTATTCCCGCGTCGATTCGTTTGCCAAAGATTACTTTATTACAGAAATTGACTTAAACCAAGTGATTAAAAATAGTGTTAAAAAATACGCGAAAATCTTTATTAACAAGGAAATTAGCTTAAATATGGATCACGATCGTAAGAAATTTGTCCATAGTGATAAAAAATGGCTTGGATTTATTATTGACCAACTCATCACAAACGCATTAAAATACACAAATTATGAAGGAAGTATTTCCATCAGTTTTGAACAAGACGAGAAAGAAAAACGATTGATAATTGAAGATGATGGGATTGGTATAAAAGTGGAAGATATAAATCGGGTATTTGACAGAGGCTTTACAGGCACGATTGGACGGAATAATGCCAAATCAACCGGAATGGGGTTGTACCTTGCCAAAAAATTAGCGAATAAATTAGGCCATGACCTATCTATCGAATCAATTGAAGGTGAATTTACGAAAGTGACGATTCATTTTCCTAAAATAAGAAATTATTATCATATCTAATTTTGCAATTATACTTTAGCTTAGTATGTTTGAAAAATGTAAATACATGATTGTAAGAACTATACTTAAAAGTCGATAATCAGCCAATGAGGTCTGTATAGACTAGTGTAACATGTTACCCATGTCCTTATACAGGCCTTTTTTCAGCTCCCCACTCTCCCCAAAAGCCTATAGTATTCCTCTCAATTCTCCCATTAAATTAGATACGTACTCACCATTTGATATTAAGTACTTTCTAGAATGGAAAATATTTCATTATAAAATTCCTTATAAAAATTCAACACATCTTTATGTTCGTAATAATTAATATCTATACTTTAAATTAGGCCCTTTTTAGTTCGTTCGTAGTTTTCTTGAAATTCTCCAATATTCTCATAATCTATATCAGAGTTCTCAAAAAAGTTTAAGGAAGTATGTAGCCAATTTAAGTATCCCTCTATATCATCGTTTTCCTCAGACCTATAATTACCTAGTGCTGCATCATGTAAATCTTTTTTCAATGATTTAAATGTTTTTCCCATGAGAGGAACAGCTGGAAATGAACAGCCAGAGCCAATAAAAAAATTTAAATTGGGAGATAATAACTGTTTTCTAATGAATGTTTTAATTGCATCTTTTTGATTAGAAAAAGATAATCCATCATTCAAATTACTTTATAATGTCGCTATGTGGGCATCCACAGACAATCAGTCCGGTTGAACTAAGAAATCAATAGAGATCAATGAGTCTTTAAAACTTTATTGCCGCATTTGCAAATGGCTAATCAATTCTGGAATTACCTATTAATTGAAAAAATGAACACTCGATTATTTTTTCCAGTGTTACTAATACAAAGATATCGTGATCTGTAGAGGATTTATGTAATTAAATAGCAATGTTGATAGGCAGCATTTCGTTTGCTATGCTTATATAAGCATAACGATATTAATTTACATATATTAAATTCTGGACTGTTTATTGATTTCCTCTACCTTTAAATATCCGTTTTATTATCATTTACTACTCTAAGGAGAGAGCAAATTAATGAAATTAAAAAAAACGTATTCATTTATGTTTTTAATTCTATATATTTTTATACTATTTTTCTTTATAGTTTGGAGTAATTCTGACTTATTAGTTTGGTTATATACAATCGTATTCATCTTTTCAATCAGTTATCTTTGGAAAACACCTAATACAAAAAGAACAAAAAGACTGTTGTTTCTTGGTTATCTCATCATATTTATGATCCAACTAACCTATAATGCTATAGTAATCTATCCATTGAATGACAGCCATTCACTTGAATTCACAAAAAAGGCTATTGCTGTGTTTTTAATTTTTTTACCCTTTTCATTACTCTATATTAACTATCTTTATGTACTACAAAATAAATTTTTCCCATCAAATAGAGATGGCTACGTATTAACATTTGAAGCAATAAAGTTATTGCAGAATAAAGGCAAATCTTTCATTCACACGACAAGAGAAACGAAAGGAAAGATAAATAGAGCAAATCTTGAGCAGATACTGTCGGATATTCCAAAGCACCGGTATACGAAGTACACAAGTTATAATAACCTACCTAATACTTTCTTTGAACAATGTGAGCTTTCAATCAAAGAAGATAATAAAATATATATTATTTTA
>ERZ1673810.118-NODE-118-length-8161-cov-23.187886_pt1 | contig 8161 bp, 8 predicted proteins | sample MGYA00580152_ERZ1673810 | MGnify/ENA primary metagenome ERZ1673810 (study PRJEB41219, sample SAMN04549604) | soil metagenome | isolation source: soil | place: USA: New Mexico, Bitter Lake NWR | collected 2008-11-15 ...
TCACAAAAAATAATTAACAGAAAATTCTAACTATATTTATGCAATGCTAATGCATCGAAATATTTTAAAGAAAGAATTAATGAATCACTAAGTGCAATAGAGAAGAGTTTGGCTTTGTGTTGCGCCGGCTAGTATCCAGCAAGCCCGGCCAAACAACGAAAAGCGAGCGCGAATCTTGACCTTTGATTATTTTTTCAATTTGAAAGGGATTTACTTCTTGGTTGTCAAAATATATTTTTGTATCAATCATAGATGGGAAAGGAGAATTCATCATGAAAACTGCTGATTTATGCGATCAATATTTAGAAAAGCTTCAAGTTTGTAAATTGCCGCTTATCAGTTATGGGGGAAAAAAGAAATTTTCAGGTCCAATTGCAACGGTTGAAGTGTTTGAAGATAATGTGCTAGTTCGTCAAGCTCTAGAAACGATCCCAAAAGGTTCAGTTCTTGTTGTGGATGGAAAAGGTTCACGAAACTGCGCGCTTTTAGGAGATCGTTTAGCTCAGATTGCATGTGAACGTGAATTATCTGGCGTGATTATAAATGGATGTATACGCGACTCCGCTGAAATTGCGACGATGCCGATTGGGGTAAAGGCACTCGGCACCTGTCCGGTTAAAAGTAAAAAAGAAGGGAAAGGAAGCCGTGATGTCGCACTTGAATTTGGTGAAGTGCGCTGGACCCCAAATGCGTATGTGTATGCTGACAATGATGGCATTGTTGTTTCGGAGGAGTCCCTAAATATCGATTCATTTGATTGATTCGCATACCGTCATTATGTAGGAATCATAGTAAAGGTACGCATAAGTGATAAGCAGTCAAATGATACAGAATACAAATTGAAAAAAATGTTTTTTTCTAAATACATGCGTGTACAGCAGCATACATAATAACAACAGTTCAGCAATGTAAGATTTATGGATATAAGTCAGATTTTTGAACACAAATTTTTTCATGAAGTTCCTGTCCGTATAAGTGTGGTAAGGCAGTGACACTCGACAATGAGCCTCTGCGGGCGTGATTCTTCTGTCAAGAAGGAGATGTGTAAAACATCGGCAGGCAATCATGTCCGTTGCTCCAGTAAAGTTGCTGTAATCTCCATTCTATTTAATGTATATTAAATGTACGTTTTTTATTGGTATTGACGATTTAAAAAAGAAATAAAAGATTTTCGGGTCGTTTTTACTGTAGAAGCGGAAAAACAAATTGACAAAAAATTCAATGTAACTAAGACATTTTCCATAAAAAGGGGTGTGATATACAAAATTACTCCTCAGAGCTGAAGGATTTCTACTTCACTTGATATGACGGGTACTAGCCCGTTCGCAACTTTATTATAGAGAGTAAAGGCATATATCCTTATTTGGTAAGCCCAAAATGCTTCAAATAGTCGAGAAGAGAATACTGGTGAGATGGCACATACATTCTAAAAAGAACATTGTAATTACTGTTTGAGGAAAGAATATACAAACTAGGGGGAAACAGAAGAAATTGAAACCATTTATGTACTTTTCGTAGTAGATTAATAGGGTAACTTGACAAGCTCTTTTATCGATTGTTACAGTTTATTCATAAAATATCAAAGCAGTGTGCTAGTAATTTTACTTTTTACTGTAGATGGGCAAATGAACTACATAATCTGTAGGTGAGCAAATTATCTAACAAATATTTACATCCAAATAAGAAAATAGGCATGCCCCCGCCTCCTTGGTTAAAATAGATGTGCCAACAAACCATTTATACAAGAAGGTTCATGTCTTATGAATAGATTAGCACATTGGCACTTTATTTATTAAAAACCTATCATGAAGCATTCCGTTCATCTTGAAGATGCGATGATTATGAAAGGCTTTCTAAAACATTTACTGATCACTACCTGGGAACTTTCACCGAATCATCGCTCGACACTTAGCCATTTTTCTCAAAAAAACCTGGAATGAAGAGACATTACTTCGCAAACTCAGTATCAGTAGGGGATGCTTCATCGCATTGAACGCATTGCTAAACATGAAAATCAATCCATTTTTGTTTCGCTCGACGATACAATTTGGCAAAAAAAAACAAATCCTTCGTCACGGACAAAGCATATCATTCAAGGATGTTGATTGGAATGATTCTCACGCCGATAAATAGTTAATCTGGGTACATTCTCTCGCTTGGCTCACGGTTCATGTGATGACTCAAGACTTTCTCTTTCGTGTTTCGCCCCTACGACAATACGGCTGGGGAAAAAAGTGGAAACTTGCGGTTGAAATGCCTTCTTCTTTGGATGTGAACCGTCCCGTTTATGTGCTAATGGACTCTTGGTATCAATCTCAAACGCTCATGGAAGCTTGCTTGAAAAAAAGATTCCACGTGATTGCAACGCTCAAGACCAATCGTTTTTTATCCAAAAGACATGGCGGTTCAGGCAAAGGAGTTTGACCACTCTCTTTGAAAGACACTCATCTCGTCCATGGTGGGAGAAGAACGTTATCGCGTTGACCGCTACGAAGGGGCGCACAAAAGTATCAGATATGCCGTGGTGCTACTCTGCTTAAAAAGACGATCAACCATGACGCTTGACAATCTTCATTGCGTTTTGAGTACCGATCGAAAGCTATGTAACAAAGACATCTTTGCGCTACTATGTCGACGTTGGTCGATCGATTCTTTTTCCATCAAGCGAAAGACCACTAAGCCCGATGGGTACCGTATTAGCAGGCGTTGGGCGGTGAAACGGTATTGGATTCTAGTTTTATTAGTTTATGTGTACAGTATGACGAGAAATCCAACAGCGACTTTAACTAGAAGGGACGCATCTTTGTCGATTTTATTTATCAGAAAACAAAGCAAGATACTCCCAAAAAAACAGTTTCATATAGCAAAAGGGATACTTGTTTGTTGTTTTTTTTAGATGACAATTGTTGTGTAATTTACATGGCGTAACTATAGTTATTTATTGTATTTTTAAAGTAAGGGAGTGACTTATTTGAAAGAAAAAGCATCTAGCCAAACATGGGCAATGATATTATTTACAATTGGCGTGTTTATGGCTGCTTTAGATAATGGAATCATTAGTGCTGCACTGACAACGATTAACAATTCGTTCGAAGTTTCTGCTAATTGGGGGGCATGGGGAGTTACCCTTTATACATTAGGATTAGCTATCAGTGTCCCGATCATCGGAAAAATATCGGATCGATATGGACGAAAAAAATTATTTATTGTTGAAATTGCTTTGTTTGGTTTGGGATCTTTACTTGTTGCTTTAAGCCCAAATTTTATTTTTTATTTAAGTGCTCGATTCTTACAGGCTCTTGGTGGAGGGGGAATCTTCATTATCGGTAGTTCACATGTACTAAGTACGATGCCGGTTGAAAAACAAGGAAAAGCCCTTGGAATGTTGGGTGGAATGAATGGGATTGCCGCCGTTTTGGGACCGAATATTGGCAGCATGTTATTAGATTTAACAGGTAAATGGCATGTATTATTTTTTATCAATGTCCCGATAGCGATATTTTTAATTATCTTTGGATGGGTAAAATTAGAAGAAACGAAAGACCCGGAAACTGGGCGTCTCGATTTGTTCGGAACGGTTTTACTATCTCTTTCCGTTTTAGGAATCATGTATGGATTGACGAATATCGAAGGTGTCGAATTTGTAGACAGCTTGTTGAGCCCAAATGTGTATGGTTTTATTTTATCGGGGATTGTTCTTTTCATTGCTTTGATTTTTCATGAAAGCAAACTCGAAAGAAATGGCGGCGACCCTGTTCTTCCTTATCGTTTGTTAAAACAACCTACGTACCTTTTAACTTTATTAATAGGGACTTTCTCTGGGGCGTTGCTGGCAGCCATGATTTTTATCCCGGCATTTACAGAACAAGTGCTCGGGATTGCGTCAGAAAATTCCGGGTATTGGTTAACACCCCTTGCAATAATGGCGGGAATCGGTGCATCTATGGGTGGAGCATTCGTTGATAAAAGAGGACCAATTTCAGCGGTGATATTATCGGGAATCATAACTTCCATCGGTTTTCTCTTGTTCCCGACATGGACTGATTCAAAATGGCAGTTCATTATTTCTTCGTCGGTTGCAGGTTTGGGAATGGGAATACTTCTCGGTGCCCCGTTAAATATTTTAGCGACAGAAACGCTGAAGTCGGATAAAGGTTCCGCACTTTCTACCTTATCGTTAAGCCGACAAATCGGTATGACCCTCGCTCCAACGATCTACGCAGGTTTCATCGCTAGGGGATTCAATCACATTCCCGAGTTATTTAAATCCCATTTTCCTATTATACTAAAGGAAAAGATAGGAGGGACGAGTTTAAGTTCGGAAGCCATGAAGGAGTTTTACCAACTATCTCAACAATTTGGTACGTCATCTGGGGAATTTTCCGAAAATCAGATGCTGGGAATCATCAATCAAGTCAAAGATCCAGGGTTAAAAGAAGTGATCCAATCGAGTGTCGATCAAATCACCTTAATGGCAGCACAAGATGGTTACAATGGACTCTTTTATTCTGCCGTAACCTTAGCGATCATGACAATTTTCGTTACTTTGATCCTAATTCCCATTCGCAAAAGAAAACTTGGGGAGACAAAGCAAGTTCATTCTTCATAAGCAGTTGATCATGTTTAAAGATGTTCACTTTTCATAAAGAATGAAGATCACCGGGAGGAGAAATGAAATTCGGTTAGTTAAGATGGTTTACATTTATCCGTTGGCTTTTACCTCCTAAATTCTTGCAAAAGAGAAATAACCTACAAAAATGTATATGACATTACCCATGGTGCTAGTTGAGCGTCAACGCTCAACTAGCCCAAGAACAACGAGCGAATAGGCCAATAAAATGGCATCAAGCGCCGTTTCAAATCCAGAGATCGAATTGGCGCGAATTTTCGTGATCCGAAATGAATCCACTAAAACCGAGAACGCGGTTTCGACGATTTTGCGTTTTCACTTCATCCATTGTTTCCATTCTTTTGATTGCACCACACGTTGATTTTTTCGGGCAGGCGTCCAAAAAGCGATCTTGTATTCATCGTACAGCTTCTTTTGCAGGGCTTGGCTCACATATCCTTTGTCGCCAAGTGTATACGGATGAGGAAGTTGAGTCATCACTGTTTCCGCAGCTGTCCGATCGTGGCAGGATGCCTCGGTCAGGACATATCCCATCGGAAGCGCTTGGTCGGTAATCTGAAGATGAAGCTTAAACCCATAGTAAACCATCTTTTTGGATGCACAATACCCAATATCTGCGATTCCTTGAAATCGTTTGACGCGATACATTCGTGCGTGGTGGCAGAGTTCAATGGGTAAGCTGTCCACTACCGCATAAGCGTGATGTTGTCCACGTTTGGCGAGTTGGTGACGAATCCATTTGATCGCCCAACGCAAAGAACGGCATCGACGGTTGTATCGAGAGCGCTCTAGGAACTTTTCCTTGGTGAACAGGTTTCCAATGACAAATCGATGCCAAGCCCGTTCCGAAGTAAAACCCAGCAATTTTCCAAGAACGTGAATGGCGATGATAACCTCATCCTCTTGCTTCAACAAATGACGATTTCGACGTTGCAAATACATCTGAATACAAGACAGTTGTGCTGATACAACGAATAAGATCGCGGTATATTGCTTTTGAATTTTTGCTTGGTTTATTGTAAAATGAAAGTGCTCTTGCATGGAACTTCTCCTTTTGAATGTTTGTTCGCACTTTCATTTTAAAGGAGATCCTCATGCAAGGGCTGTTTTTATGTCTCGAGATTTTATCTAGCACCACGGGTATATGACATTATCATTGTACACACATTTTAGCCGATTGTATCAATCGGCTTTTTTTTTTGTATGTCATGTAAAGCCTGATTCAAAAGGTCAAGATGTTTTATGTTTTTATCTAAAATTTGTTGAACAAGTCTGTAGCTTTGGTCATCTAAAGTTCCATTTACAATGTTCTGTGATATTTCAATACCACGTTTTTCACCAGCTAGTGCATCTTTTACTATATGGTCCGGTTCATTGTTGTGGTCTGTTAACATTTTAAATATCTCCATACTTTTCCCTTTGATTCCAGGATGATCAACTGGTTTTCCGCCAAGATCTTGTATTCTTTTCGTTATCTCCATCGCATGTTGCTGATGATTTTGCTGTAACTGTTGTAACAGTAATTTAAGTTCCGGTTGCTTAGCACGATTTATATATTCATTATAAGCGTGAATTGCCATATAATTTCCTTTTAAAAATTCATTTAAACTGTTTATAGCACGTCTCACTTCATGTCCTCCGCAATTTATTTTTAAAAGTATTTATAGTTTGATTTGTGTGGTAAAAAAATATGCAAGCTTTATTGTAACAGTTGGTCTTATATGTATTTTCCGATTTATATTTGTTATGATAAGACAAAGAAGAAATGGTTGTATGATGTCAATATGAAAACTCCTAAAGGTCGCACAATTGAGACATCATTGAATTGTTCAAATTCGTTCAAAAAACGATCGTGGATATAACACAATAAGGTTTAAAGTATCGTCTAATAGGGTTTCCGTAACTAGGAGCTGACTGTCAGTATACAAATTCATATTTGTATAAAAACGGAGGTTGATATTAATGAAAATCGTTATTAACGATACTGAATTGGAGGTAATAAAAGGCGATATTACAAAGTGTACTGTTGACGCGATTGTTAATGCGGCTAACAACGGACTTTTGGGAGGCGGGGGTGTCGACGGCGCGATCCATAGAGCAGGCGGGCCGGAGATTATGGAGGAATGCAAAAAGATCAGGGAAAGAACAGGAGGATGTCCGACCGGGGAAGCAGTTATTACTACTGCAGGAAATTTGCCCGCCAAATACGTTATTCATACTGTCGGACCAGTATGGAAAGGCGGAGCCTATCAAGAAAGGGAGTTGCTAAGAAATTGCTACATAAACTCCTTAAAGCTTGCGGAAGAGCATTTCGTGAAAACGATCGCATTTCCAAATATCAGTACTGGTGTTTATCGTTTTCCAAAGCATGAAGCGGCCCAAATTGCTTTAGAGACCGTTAAGGAGTGTATTCAAAATCAATTCATCCGAAGCATTCAATCAATATTGTTCGTTTGTTTTGATGACGAAAATTATCATATTTACAAGACGATGATCAGATAGGAAAAAACACTTTTTCGAATCAATGGCCACCATACAAAAATCATTTATTCGTTGGCGAGCTTTAATTGTAAACAATAAGTTTTTGCGACATATTTATCAAAAACTAAGAAAATATGCAGCGTTGAGACGAAAATCTCCATCGCCCGTTTCGTTTATAATGAAACTTTTTCAATGAATGCAGAAATTTGGAAGTCGGAATACAACATTTGATGATTTTCAAAGCGATCAACTTCAAAGGTCGCAATATTCCAAAAAATTTTTTCCATAAAACATCAAGCAATCGGCAGTTGTTTATTTTATGTGAAACGTGCACAGTGAATATGAAAATACGAACGACTTTGGAGATGAATTCAATGTATTTGAAAAGCCTCGAAATTTTAAGAAATAAAGATATTGATTTAAATAGCTACCCGTTTTCGATTCCTGCAATAAAAAATTTAAAATCCATTTCGTTTCGTTCCAATATTACTTTTTTTGTCGGGGAAAACGGTTCCGGAAAATCAACGCTCCTTGAGGCAATAGCTTATCAGTGTGGCTTTAATACAGCCGGAGGAGGCAAAAACAATAATTTTCATGTAGATGCTTCCGATGCGGCCCTTGGGGAATACATACGGCTGTCATGGATGCCAAAAGTGACGAACGGGTTTTTTTTGCGAGCTGAGACCTTTTATCATTTTGCGTCGTATCTCGATACAATTCCTGAAAGTCTCCCTTATTATGGAGGCCGTTCTCTTCACAAACAGTCGCACGGGGAAGCTTTTCTCTCACTTTTAACAAATCGTTTTGGAAAAAAAGCGATCTATCTGTTGGATGAGCCTGAAGCAGCACTTTCACCTGCTAGACAGCTGACTTTATTAAGAATCATAAAAGATTTGGAAAACGATGCGCAGTTTATTATTTCTACTCATTCTCCCATTTTACTCGGCTATCCAAATGCCCAAATCTTAAATTTTGATGAACATCCGCTAAAGGAAGTAAAGTCTGAAATAAATACTTTGGGTTCCAAGTAATAAAAATAGGCATAGCAAA
>ERZ1673810.133-NODE-133-length-6393-cov-12.832281_pt1 | contig 6393 bp, 9 predicted proteins | sample MGYA00580152_ERZ1673810 | MGnify/ENA primary metagenome ERZ1673810 (study PRJEB41219, sample SAMN04549604) | soil metagenome | isolation source: soil | place: USA: New Mexico, Bitter Lake NWR | collected 2008-11-15 ...
CTGAAACCCGAGGACAAGAAGACAATAATTAATTCCTGTTCTCTACTCTACAAAGAAGCGGAATTTGTCGAAAAATACAGAATTTTGTATGTCAAAAAATGTACCTAAATCTAGTTTTTATAAAGTATAATCAATTTAACAAATTATTGAAAAGTAGGAATTATATGAAAATTAGTCGTTTAAAAAAATGGTTGATATGGGCAATTGTGAATCTGTTATTTTTCTCATCCGTTCCTTTAGACGTTTTCGCAGAAACCATTCATTCTAAAGACAACAACTCTACTGAAAGTCATTTACCGTCAAAAGTCCCGACCCCTAAAATTAACCTTAAACGAGGGGAAATCATTGAGGAACGGACAGAAAATACAAAAGTTTTTTACAATGGTGATGGCACATTTACCAAAAAGATTTATTTTGAGCCGATCCATATAAGGAAAAAGAAGGGGAAGCCATTTGAGGAAATTTCTCTAAATCTAAAATCGATAAATTTCTATTTCATCAACATTTATGAAGAAGATACGAAACTTTATTTACTTTCCATATAAACATAAACAGTGTTTCGTTTTCTTTTTCAAAATAAAGTTACAATCCATCCGAAATGATGTAAACGATCTGTAAATGTCACCTTATGATTTTGTGTCCATATTTAATTTTGGAATGTGTTTTGGCCAAATCAGAGAATACCTATCTTTTTCTTTTGGTCTAGCAAAATGCTTTACACAAACCTTTATACATTATCTGCTATTTAATAAAAATATTGACATATTTGGAAAAACAATTATAATTATTTTTGAAAGTGCTATGATGGAATATTTAATAAATAAATTGTGTAATTCTGATTTGTAAGTGTAATACTATAGCATTCTAGCAAACAACTGTATAAGTTAATTTTATTAATGTAATTAATCTGACTTGCTTTATGTCATTATATTTGCGTTAGGTCTGCTCAACTATTTTATATAATTGAGCGGATCCGAATCTTATTTTTGAGTGCCCCCACATAATTTATAGATTAATGAATAACGAATGAAGGAGGAATTAAATATAATGGAAAAAGTTTTGATTAGATCACTTACAGGTGTTAGTTTAACCACTGCAGGGGTTATTCTTGATTATTTGGATTGGATTTCCTACGCATCATTATTACTGACTCTAACTGGACTTGGAGCTGCTGCATCAGCAGCAGTTTGGTCTTATCGTGCTACAATTTTGGGACTATCCAGAGCGGGTAAAAGAGCAGCAGCAAAAGCACTTTAATAGAATATAGTAAAGAAGGTAGTGTGTGGGGCACTAACTTCTTTATATGAAGGGGATAAATATGCTTATATTAAAACGTCAAGGATTAATCAATACGCTTTCTTTTTTTCTATTGTCTCTGATATTGGTTGCCAATACTTTTTTTTCAATCAGGCAATTTGGGATCATTGAACAATTTAACGAAATCCAAAAAAACTTACCTTTATTTACCGAATCATTTGTTATTGTCTTTATAACTTCGGTGCAATTGATAGCGGGTATAACAGTTGTAATAATGGAAACACTATTTGTTACTTTTGTAGCAAATTTCATGACTAAAAAGAAATTAAAATTTAGCAACTATATATTTCCAATCCTTTTAGCGAATATCTTTTCAACACTATTAAATATGACTATTATTAAGGCTATCGGTCTTGATGATATGCAAAACATTCCATGGCTGATCTGGTCGCCAGTCTCACAAATATTGTTGGCAGTTTTTATATATATATTTTTTTCGATTATTGATAAGTCTATATCGAACAACGTAAAAATCAAATTAGGGGTTCTTATATTTTCGGTATTGTATGGTGTGCCACTTATTATACATACATTGATAAATGCTACATTTTTTCAATAATTTGGGAAAGGTGTAAAAGAATATGGAAAAATATTTTAAGTTGAAGATGATGGTCGTATTCGCCATTTCAGTTATTTTTTTATTGGTAGGCGTTATCACATTGATAAGAATCATCGGGAAAATGTTAGGGAATTGAGGACAGATGAAGTATTTCAAATATAAACGTTTAATAAAAAAAAGAAAAGCAATTTCCAATATAGAGATTTTCTACAGATCTATTTTCAATGAGTTTTCTGAAGCAGATAAAAAAATATTGCTGTCTGTATTATACAAAATAAATCAGGTTATTAATTTTATTTCAAAAATAGCACCAATTTTTGTTTACTCGCTCATTTATTATTTTCATTCCTATTTAGAACCTTTTATAAATCCTTTGTATGTCGCAACAATCTATTTAATTTTTAGCCTTTGGTCCACAGATATCAATAATGATGATTATGATCCTCAGGAAATGGAAAATGTTTCCAAATGGATGTATAAAGCCCGAAAAAATAAATTCAAGTTGCTAATCCTGGAAAGATTGGCATTAACATTTGGAACAAGCATTCTTTTTTACTGCATTTTTATCTTTATTTATATGGAAAAAATGAATGTTAGCTACGTAATAATCTTTTTATATGAGATTTTCGGAATCATTGCTGCCATTCTTACAATTCTTTTAAAATTCTATTGGAGTAATCATCAGATTTTATTTTTATTTTTTCACGGTCCAAACGATATGAAGCGGAAAGAACATTTCATAAGATATCAATATGATTCGCAATTAGATAAGTACCTGATTGCTTTGTCCCGGTCCGTTCAAAATAGAACCTACTATTTATATATATTTTATATTTATCTATTCGCTGCAATTTTACCATTTATCATATGGTTTATAACTTATCATTTTGGTTTTCATAAGTTTATTATCCTAACTGTTTATTTAGCAGTTGAAAGCGTGATGATCAGTTTTATATCCCAGGGAATCATAAATAGTTCAAAGATGTTAAATAACTCAAATTTAAGTGATTACTATTATATAAAGAAGTTTGATAAGAAAAAATACTATGAGAATTTACTTTCTAAATTTCTTTCCAGAAAACTCTTTGTTATCCTGCTCAGCTATTATCTTGGTTTACTCGTACTTTACGGATTTTCGTCCGTTACTGCCATCATTGGCTTATGTTCAACCGTTATCTACTTCAGCACAATACAGATCATTACAAAAAGAGTCTTTCGATTTAAAAAATTATCATTAGAAGAAATCAAAGACAATTTTTTTATTTATTTTTTCAATCCAATAGAAGATCTGTTTATAATTGGATTTCCTTTAATTATTAGCAGTGCTGTCGCTATTTATTCGATAAAATCAGGAAGTGTCTATCATATAATCATTTGCTTTTTTATATACTCTATTTTTTTATTATTTTATAACTTTCTTAAAGAGAGGTAAAAAATGCTTGAGTTAATAAACATTAAGAAAAGATATGGAGATTCAGCTTATATTTTTGATGGTATAAATTTGAAAATTGATAAAAAAAGTATTGTGGAATTACTGGGTGAAAATGGTATCGGTAAATCAACTTTACTGAATACCATTGGCGGAATGACCAAATTCGAGGGTGACATCAAGTTAAACGGAATTTCATTAAAGGACAATTTCAAAAAGTATATGGAAGGAGTTTCATTAATTGGTAATACACCTTTTTTATATGAATATTTAACTCCTTCCGAAACTATAGATATGATCTTGTCCTTCTTGAATAAAAAAAGATTAGACGAGACTCTTGGTGCTCTCATGGAAGAAATTGGGCTCCATAAATATAAAGATACACTAACACGGGAACTATCATTGGGTACAAGACAAAAACTGTCATTAATACTTGCACTTCTTTCTTCGCCTGATTTGATTCTGCTTGATGAACCTTTTGTAAATTTAGATGTTCGTTCTAGAAAAGTCATTCTCGATTTTTTGAAGAATTACGTCGTTCAAAACAAAGCAATTTTAATTTATGCAACTCATTCAACAGACATATATTTATCTGATTTTTCAAATAAAACGATAAGGTTAAGAAGAGATGATCTGTTTGATAAGGTGGTATTAGAGAGTGGTACCCGTGAAATTTAAAATATTTAGTATTTGTTTTTTAGTTAGTTCGTTAACGGGAATCATATTTTTCTTTTTAGGTTTTTTGTTATTACCTAATGAGCAGTTTAACCCGGACTTGCATCCTTCTTTTAAAAAGATTTTTTTTACGAACTTTGAAATACATATTCATACCATTTTTTTCTCAATCATTAGTTTCGGATTGTTTTCTTTGATTTTTCTCTTCCAGCAGTTTTTTTATTTAGGATTTATTTTCCATAGCTTGGTAGAAAAAACTAGCTTAAAAACAGCATATTCCTTTTTCGCCGGGCATGGAATAATCGAAGTTATAAATATGTTTTTTACGGCATCAATAGGTTTATATGTTACTGTAAACATTTTTAATATGATAAAAAAAAAGGAATTTGGTAGGAAGTCATTTATCAGTTTGGGAAAAAATCTTTTTATACTTTTGATCATAGATGTATTGCTTTTATTAATTGCCGCACTGTTGGAAACATATTTATCTCCGTTATTAGTCGATAAAAGTAATATAAATCATCTTTACCATCATTAAATTGGCATTGGTAACATCAAAGATTTCGTATGAACCTTCATATGCAAGCAACTGGTATTGAGGGAAGAGGCAAAGGTGGCGCGCCTGCTCAACAAGGCGCCGTTTCCTAAACCAAGAACATTCCAGTGGAATGAGAAGATCCATCTGGCTCCTCAGTTGGATGCAAGGGAACTGTGCAGCCTGCGCTTCATTGGCAATTGCGAGATGTCATCCTGCCTGCTCCTCGGCACAGGGAAAACCCATTTAGCAACATGTCTGCACCCAGTTTTAACATTTACTTCCTTATACCTTTTGAACCTTTGCATTAGTGTAGTATGTCATCAACGGTGATAAAATCCCCAATAACAGCGGTTTAAAATTCCCCAAAAATGACAGATAATCGTTTCAAAACGACATCTTGGATGAAGGGGAGAAACTATGCTGAAGATTGGGGAGTTTTTTATGATTCGAGAGTTGTATCAGAAAGGCTGGACTCAAACAGCGATTGCCAAAAAAACAGGATTTGATCGTAACACGATTCGTAAATATCTCAAGGAAGACAAGCTCCCAGAGCGTTAGTGAGAAAAAGAAAGCAAGTAACTAGATCCTTATAAACACTATCTACTTCAACAAATACAAGAAGGTACAACAAATTGTGTGGTTCTTTTAGAAGAGATTCAAGCAATGGGATACACCGGCAAGATGACGGTGTTTACTATAATGAACCAAATAATATTTTTATTTTTTCTCTCAATATTTTACAATTACAAAAATCTGACCTATCAAATATCAATGAGTCATTCTAAAATTCTTCCTAATTGTATTTAATTTGTCTGACTTCCTTCATCCGAAAAAGAAATAGTATCAACTGAACCGGATGAACTTATTTATGATAGGTTTTTAGGTCATTTACAGTGGATAAGCGATGATGAGATAGCCCTTTACGAGAAATATTCAAAGCGATATGTCTCTGTAAAATTATCAGAAGTATAATAAAGAGTATTTGATGGATATAGTTAAGTAATTTTTCACACTTGGGCAGTTTGAAATTTTTTTAGAAGGACATAATTCGTCCTTCTGATTTTTTACTCTTAGGAAAAAGGCAATGCGACATACTTTTGAATAAAGGTAGAAGGAAGTGAAGAGATAGAAGATGAATCTTGAACAATTAATAGGGCTTCTAAAGATAGGCCATGAAATAGAATTCACTTATAAGGGCGAACGTTATTCAATCACTGATACTCAAAAAGGCATTTGTCTTACACAGTACTATGATTTAAAGCATCAAGTATATAAAAATTTAGAGCATCTTATAAATAAGCACTAATCGGTAAAGAAAAATTAAAAGATATTATTTCTGAAATTCAAGTGATTAATATTTTTTAATTATCTAAAAAGATAAAGGATATTGTAATAATTACTATGTTGAGTGTTCGAAATTTATAATGATTTCTTTATAATACGTAGACAATTAAATTTATTAAAAAATAGAGAGACTTAAGCTAATGGATAAAAAACCGCCAAAATGATTATTGTATAAGTAAGTATAAATGATGGCTGCCTATGTTGTGATTGGACATTTCGGGCAGCCGTTTTCCTAAAGGAAGAGTTTGTGTAAAATAATTCCCGCTTGTTAATCAACTGGTACCCCATATGACAACGAAACGGGTCTATACTACCTGATTGCCCGATACTATCACCCAGAGCATGGCGTGTTCCTTCCTATTCCTAGATCCGGATCCGGGGGATGACGATGACATCCTCACACAGAACGGCTATACATACGCGAACAACAACCCGGTGATGCTGGTGGATCCGTGTAATGCACCCCTTTGTCAAGGCACAAATTGATAATATTTAAGTTATCCATTCTCTCCTTTCGCTATGAATGTGGTG
>ERZ1673810.136-NODE-136-length-6275-cov-13.498392_pt1 | contig 6275 bp, 6 predicted proteins | sample MGYA00580152_ERZ1673810 | MGnify/ENA primary metagenome ERZ1673810 (study PRJEB41219, sample SAMN04549604) | soil metagenome | isolation source: soil | place: USA: New Mexico, Bitter Lake NWR | collected 2008-11-15 ...
TTGGTATCAAGGGATGAGAGGCATTTTGTTTGCCTAGTGACTGTCGAACTCGGGATCCTTATTCGTTCTCAAATTTTGAAGAATTTAGATATCTAGACTTATCTTTATCAGATAAGTGGAGTGACTTAGAGCAATCTTTAACTATTAATTATGAAGAATGTATTGAAGATGCAATAAATGAGTTTTACCCGGACTTAAATGATGATAGTGATTCGAGATGGTATGCAATAGATATTGATTTAGAAGAACAAACAAAGTTCATCTATGATTTTACAGGCAAATACTTTATTGAATGGCTTAATCAAATAGATTTTAATAATACTAATAAAAAACTAAATCTAGATAATTCCTCTTTGTACCTTACATTCAATTACACCAGTACATTAGAGAAATTATATAATATAAGTCCGAATAATATCTATCATATTCATGGGAGTCTTGATTCGGTTGAGAATATGTTAGATTGGGTTATTCCAAGTTTTAAAACGATTGAAGATGCTGAGGTTGCCGAGCAACCGCAGGTTGATGAAATTAATAATGATATATGTAGAGAACAAATCCAATTTGGTTCAATTAGTAATGATGCTCAAAAAATTAAATTGGAATTACAAAAAAGGTTTAGTTATTATGATTTTTTTTCAGTTTCAATTGAACCAGCAATTGAACATATTATTGGATTTTGTGATGCCGCGTCAAAAAATATTAAGAAAAATTATAAGACATTAAGAGATTTTATTAGTGGGAAAAATATAAACGAAGTTATCATTATGGGACATTCAATCATGGGTGTTGATTTTCCGTACTACTCAGATGTGATTATCCCGGTGTTAAAGGATTGTTGTTGGAAATTTTACTGTTTTAGTGATGATGATAGAAAAAATACGTTCAAATTTATACAACGATTTTCATTGAATAATTTTTGTATAAAGGAATGGTAATTCAAAAAATTTAGGCAAACACTACTACATCCATATATCTGCGATTACCAATCAAGTCACGTTGAAGCTGTGGTGAAATTAGAATTAAAGGTGTAATCTTAATAAATAAATTTATCGTTTAAAAATAAATTTTTATTTTGGCCCGGAATTGTTAAAAAATAATTTTATCATTCCGGGTCTTTTCTTGATCAATTCCTTAATAAATCAACATTTATTTGCATTTTTTATAAAATCCAATGAATTCTCAGGTCTTTCTCATCAAGAGCCTGAGTTTTTTCTTGTCTATTTATTCATAGATTCCATTGTATCTTCATTGCGGCTGTATGTTATAAATTTTCAAATAAGATTTGTTAATGTTTCACTCAGGAAAACACAAACTATACAACAGTGTCGTTATAATGTATAATAAAAACGACAATAATGTATAGTTTGATGTTAGGTTTTTTTGGGAGATGATTTTTTATGGCACCGATTGTTAGTGAAGAGTATAAAAGGAAGAAAAAAAGAGAATTGATTCAGGCAGCTAGGAAGGTATTCGTTGAGCGAGGATTTGTCCGTGCCTCGATGCAAGATATTATGGATGAAGCTGGAGTATCAAGAGGAACTTTATATAGTTATTTCGATAATATTGACCATGTTTTTATTGAAGTTCTAAAATATGAAGATCAAAAAAAAATAGATGATTTTTTACCATCTTGTGAAGGAACTTTATGGGCACAATTAAAGAATTGGATTGAAGAATGGCAATTCTATATTGAGCAAATCAATCAAACATTGGTCCATGCGAATACGGAATTCTTCTTGTCCTCTGAATATGTAAAATCTATAGATAATTCCTCATATCTTTTTGAACGTTATGCTCGAACAACAGAAGCGATAGAACAGTTAATTGATGAAGGTACTCGTACTAGAGAATTCAAACCTCAGCAATCTTCTCGGTCCATTGCAATGTTTATCTTGTCATTTTTGAATGGACTAATGTTAGACACTTATCAGTTGGGGCATGAACAAACCAAAGTAAAAGATCAACTATCCGTTCTACTCTATTCTTTAGAAAAATTATTAAATCCAACATCCGTAAATAAGGAGTGATTTGATGTTGTTTGAATCATCGAGATTGAAATTAAGAAAGATGACACTGGAAGATGCGGAACTATATCATAAATGGAGAAATGACTTGGAAGTGATGTATTCCACTAATCCTATTTTAGATGTTTATCCGGTGGAAACGACAAAGGAATTTGTTGAGCAAGTCATTTTGGGTTCAAATAATGCGAAGAGCTACATCATTGTTGAAAAAGAAAACGAACGATCAATTGGAGTTGTATCATTAACGAATATTGATTATAAGAATAGAAATGCCGAGTGTATTATCGACATTGGAGAAAAGGAATATTGGGGAAATGGCTTTGGTTCAGAGGCACTCAGGTTATTGCTGGATTATGCCTTTTACGAAATGAACCCCTCCATCGAGTTTCTCTTCGAGTATTTTCGTTTAATGATAGGGCAATTCGTATGTATACAAAGCTCGGTTTCAGACAGGAAGGAAACAGTAGACAAGGTTTATTTAGAGATGGCAAGTGGCATGATATCTTGCATATGGGCATTTTACAAAATGAATACTTTGAGAAGCGGGTATAATGCAATGGAGATTATAGAACTTCCAATCGAGTTTGAATTTAATGGGCAAAAACAAAAAATTTATCCCAGTCTAATTGTTACATATAACGATTTAACATTAGTAGATACTGGTTATCCCAATTTTTTACCTCTAATTGAAAATGAAATAATAAAAAGTGGTTATCAAATGCAGAATTTAAAGAATATCATTATTACTCACTATGACGACGATCATATTGGTTCGTTATATATTTTTTAAAACAAAATATCCTTGGATATAAATTATCGCTAGTGACATAGAGTCCAAATTCATTAGCGGTGAAAAAAAGGCGGAGAGATTAGTTCAAGCTGAAGACTTATTGGCTAAGTTATCAAAGGAAGAAAAAGAATTTGGCACATGGTTTATTCAACAATTAAAAAGTTTGAAGCATGTATCAGTGGATATGAAAGTGTGTGATGGCGACAAAATTCTTGATGGACAATGTACGATTATTAAAACTCCTGGACACACCTCCGGTCATATTTCCTTATATTTTCCTTCATTACATACTGTTATTACGGGTGATGCAGCGGTTAATGAGGAGAACAAAATGGTTATTGCAAATCCACACTTTTGTTTGGATATCGAAAAAGCTGAGCAGTCCTTGAAAAAAATCAAATCTCTTAATCCTAAAAATATCTATTGTTATCATGGTGGAAAAATAATGTTTTAAAAAGAAAATAATTTGGGGAGGTAACATGAAATATAAAAGATGTTCAGAAGTTGACGTGGCATTCATTCATATGGCATTTTTGCGTGGTTATTCAGATTATGCGATTCCAATGAACATTCCGATGGATCAATTTTTTGAACGATTTTTTGGACAGGAAGGAAATTCATTGGAAGACTCATTTATTGCATTTGATAACGGTGGTCCTATTGGCTTGGTGCTTGGTGGTATAAGAACTTATGATGGGTATAAAATTTAAGATGCGGTACGTTATGTGTGAAACGAGAATATCGTGGAAAAGGTGTGAGTCAAGAGTTATTCCGATTATTCGTTGATAACGGAATTAGTCAACAATGTGAGCGTTTAAGTCTAGAAGTTCTCTCAGACAACTATCGTGCTATTCGTTTTTATGAGAAGCTGGGATACAAAAAGGCTCATAAACTAATGTATTTCAGTCATGCATTGGATGTAAATTCATCAAAATTTAATAGACTAAATTGTAAAATAAAAATAAAAGAAGACGATTTATCTGTTGCAGCTGAAGTAAGGGAAAATATTATAACTACACATATCAATTGGCAAAATGAAGTGGATTACTTTATGAAAGATCATAATGCCCGTTGTTTTACTGCTTATGTTGGGAAATCGATTGTCGGAACGTTGGTAATTACAAATTCAGGGAAAATATATTTTTTATTTGTAAATGAAGATGAAAGGCGAAAAGCAATTGCTAGCAGTCTTTTATCTCATTCGATAAATCAATTAAATTTGCAAAAACTAAAGATTAGTATGCCAGACAATATTAGTATCGCTGAGTTTCTAAGAAAGATTGGATTTGAGAAAGAAATGGTTGAACAGTACGAAATGTACAAATTTATCTAGAAAATAGGTTCAGTCTGAATCTATTTTCTTATTCCTTATGTTCTTCATTCGAGAATAAAGTTCTGTGTTTTAAGCAATCTTGACTCTAGAATAGGAAGAATTACAGACTAAAGGAGGTGCATTAAATAAAATTTGGAAATTACAAGATATATTCATTTTGGTTAATTATAATAGTAGGAGTTATAATCGTATCTATTTTTACCCCAATGTTTCTTTTTTTGGCTTTACTTTTATTAATTGTTAGAATGAAAAAAGAGAAATGAGTTTTACCTGCACCATGTTGTATGATTTTAACTAAAAAATTTCTACCCAGTTTGTTGTTTCCCAAGTATTTTCTTCTCCCTCCAGTATCTTTCTGATAAATTTATATTTTAAAAGAAACGGTGGAATACGGGTTTGGGGGGGACGGTGATTTATTTTTTAAATGAACAGAAATAAACAGTCCAGCAGATTAATTGTATATATTGTCTATTTAAAGCAGGAGCGTTTTAACTTCCTGCTTTTTACATTGAAGAAGTGTTATTCGAAAATGATTATACATTATAATCTGAAACCCTTGTAAATACTAACTATATGTTATAGTAAATAAGCCTTTGAACAAACTGGCATGAATATATGAAAAGAGATGTGATTAGCCTTGCTAGATTTTTTACAACTTGGTATTCGAAAAGAGATTAACTATACATTAAAGTCATTTGGAATAGAAGTGCCTACTCCCATACAAGAAGGGACGATACCATCCGTACTTGAGGGGAAGGATGTGATTGCAAAAGCACAAACGGGAACAGGAAAGACATTGGCTTATGTTCTTCCAATTCTTGAGAAGATTGATACAGATAGTTCGGATGTGCAAGCACTTATTTTAACGCCAACAAGAGAATTGGCTCAGCAAATTTCAAAAGAAATAAAGAGAATGATTGAAAACGTTGAAGGGATTAATTTGTTAGCTGTGTATGGCGGCCAAGATGTTCAGCATCAATTAAAAAAGTTAAAAGATGCCATGCATATTGTCGTTGCAACGCCTGGACGGTTATTAGATCATATACGCCGTGGAACCATTGATCTTTCGACGATTCAGAAGCTTGTGTTAGATGAAGCGGATCAAATGTTACATATGGGTTTTCTTCCAGAGGTGGATGATATCATTCGTGAAACACATCCTTCTAGACAAACCATGCTTTTCTCTGCGACAATGCCTAACGAAATTCGTTCTCTTGCCAAAAAATACATGGTTGAGCCAGAATTTATCGAAGTGAAAGCTGAAAAAGTAACAGTCGAAGAGATTAAACAACTTGTGATAGAAACAACGGACCGGAGAAAACAAGCAACCTTATTTCATTTAATTGAAGAACATCGTCCATTTTTAGCGATTATATTCTGTCGTACTAAAATTCGTGCCAAAAAGCTTCATGAAGCATTAATTGCCAACGGGTATGAATCAGACGAGTTACATGGTGATTTAACACAGGCCAAACGTGAAAAAGCGATGAAACGATTTCGTGAGGCGAAAACTCAGTTTTTAGTAGCAACAGACGTTGCTGCACGAGGACTTGATGTAGAAGGTGTAACCCATGTCTTTAACTATGATATTCCACATGATGTTGAAAGCTATGTTCACCGAATAGGACGAACGGGCCGTGCAGGTGGCGATGGGGTTGCCATTACATTAGTAGCTCCTAAAGATATGGATTTCCTACGAATGATTGAAAAAGGGATTCATCAAAAATTAGAAACACAAGTGATTAAAGGCGTAAGTGTCCCTGATCGAGAGGACTATCCAAAAGAAAGAAACGAGCAAATGAAAAAAACAAAGCGTCCTGAACGTAGTGGAAAGGACAGAGGTAAGAGTGGAAGGTTTTCTTCAAGTAGCAAATCAAATGATGGTCAACAAAAAAGAAATTCAAGAACTTCAACAAGAGGTAGGAGAAGGACTCAGTAAGTAGTTTAAACTTTAAGTGCTCTGAAAAAAATGCGGACTCATACTAATGGGGGCCAGCCCCCAAGTGTCTGCGATTATCATTCAAGCCATGTAGAGTGTGTGGCGAAGATGGTTTTGAGGGAAAATTAAGCACCCGAGTTCGACAGTTTTGAGGTCATTTTAGGCAAATGGAAATGACCAAAATGC
>ERZ1673810.138-NODE-138-length-6136-cov-20.435455_pt1 | contig 6136 bp, 9 predicted proteins | sample MGYA00580152_ERZ1673810 | MGnify/ENA primary metagenome ERZ1673810 (study PRJEB41219, sample SAMN04549604) | soil metagenome | isolation source: soil | place: USA: New Mexico, Bitter Lake NWR | collected 2008-11-15 ...
ATCGTATCAACGGTTTGCGACCATTGTAAAGATGTTTTGTCACGGATTCAGGTTAATATTTTTTTGGAAAATAAATCATAAAAGGGGGATTTGATACAATGAAGAAATTATTTGGTAGTTTTTTATTTCTTTCTCTAATTTTTGGACTAGCATTTTCATTTCCAAGTTCTAGTAATGCCGCAAATGAATCATTTTGGATTGAAGGTAATGTTAAAGAAATACATAGTGTCGATGAATTTGATGGAGAATTTGTAGAAAGTAATAAAACCCTACTAAGTGAAATTAAAGAAGAGGTTCGATATTACGAAGTTCAAGGTGAATATGTTGACGAGTATAAAACATATAAGTATGACTACACTATAACTAAAACCGCTGAGGAAGATAGAGCTGTTGTTGCTACTCCATATGCCTATAATAAAAAAGAAAACAAAATTTTAATTAAAATAGGAATTTCAGATGATGTTGATGATTTTGCTGAACAAGAGGGAGTAACAACGGCTACGTCTGAATCTGAACACATAACCCTAGATGAAAATTCTAGTATAGAGATAATGGCAAGTAAAACTAGATTTTATAGAACTAAATGGGTCGATCCTATTAATCTTCAAGTTAATAAAGTAGAAACCGAGATGACATTTAATTATAATGGTAGTTCCGTAACTTCCTACACTGCAAGAGATAGAAGAGAATGGCTTACAGCAACTGGATGGAGTGAAAGCAGCCACAATCTTTCACATGCTTTTGTTGGTGGCAGAAATGCACAGGCAAAAACCAAATCAACTATGCGTAATAGTGCATTTTGCGTAGGTCAACCGACTACCTATGTATATTACAATACGAATAACATAACTGTTTATTACAATGGAAGTGCATCCGGTAATGTTTCAACCTATGCAAGTGGTGGATGTTCAAGTTGGTTAAGTTATAGTACTGCTCTAATTTAAGAAAATTAACCTCTTGTCAGGTAAAAAAATCGCCTTGTTAATATCAATGTCACGGTTGGACTGACCCACCTATTTGAGACACAGAAAAAACACCTATGCTGCCTGTTTCCTGAACTCAATAGGAGACAGGTAGTTTAATTTGGCCTGAATTCGAATTATCGCTATGGAGTAACACTTGTTTTGGTTGTCGCTCTTTTACGGCCATTTCTAGTGTCTTTAACACTAGCTGAACATCCTGTCGGTCGCTGATTTGATAGGCAATAATCTCATGATTGTATAAATCCATAATGGTTGACAAGTAAAGCATCGAGGTACCAAACGGCAAATAAGTGATATCCGTTACCCACTTTTCATTTGGTTGAGAAGCCGTAAAATCACGGTTTAAACGATTCGGTACGATGATTTTACTTTCTCCATTGATCCAATTTTGACGTTTTTCTCCACACGGCATTGAAGATTCCGTTTTTGCATGATTTTTTGTACGGTTTTGCGATTCAACTTGATTCCATATTTAAGCCGTAGGACTTCTCTTACCTTGCGATGACCATAACGATAATGATTCTTTACACAAATTTCTTGAATCAACCGTTCTAACTCTGATTCCATCATGAACTCTTCCCATTTCTTTTCCCATCGATAATATGTCGATCTTGGAATTCCTAAACAAGAACAGATAAGGATAACAGGATATCTGTCTTTTAACTCTCTTACAACTTGGACCACTACTTCTGGCACCATCTCCTCTCTAGTTCCTTGTACTTTTTTAAGGTTTCCAATTGTGCTTCTAGCTGACGGTTTTGCATTTTGAACTGTTCCATTTCATTTAATTCCTGTGCCCCTTTCCCCCATACATATTGCTTCCCTACAGGCTGAGAAAACCGATGAGTTTCGCCATGTTTATACCATCTCATCCATGTCATCTGCGTCTTATTTTTAATCCCTAACGTCTCCATAATTTCTCGGTTGGTATACCCTGCTTGTTTCATCTCGATAGCTTTCCACTTGATCTCCTCTAAAGATGATTGTTATTTATTTCCATTTAACTTGCTAATCCATAGTTTCTTTTTTTTAGATTGATAATTGCTATGATTAACTCAATTACAGCTAATAGTAACAAGATGATTCCAATTGAAAAGATTGTTGGAAACACGACGAATAAATGAGTTGCAGAAGCAATGATCTGACCAGGAACATATTTTTTGTATAGACAGAATATCTCGATTACAAGACCTAGAATGATTAAAGACCAGAAAAACCAAGCTGGAGTATTAGAAAAGATATTGGTGTTCCTGAGGTAGTTAACAAAAAAGGTTAGCATTGCTACAAGCAATACCCCATTTAAAATAAGAAATAACAAAGGAAGCGAATCTTTTCTTTTCTTTCTTCCACTCAGGATAAGAAAAGTGGCAAATCCAATCAATAATACGGATAAAATAGGGATGGTCTCTAATACCATGATTTTACCTCCTTAAAATAAATAATTTTTATTTTTATCCTAATAATACCATATATATGTCTTAAAATCTTGATGATTAAGGAAACAGGCTATAATTAGATTTAAATATTTCCATAAAAAGTAAGAGAATTAGATTTTTTTACTTTAAATTATTTAAATAATTTTGAAAAGAACATTTATAGAGGGAGGAATAAAATGAAGATCGTTATTGCTGGTGGTTCAGGATTTATCGGACAGAAATTGCCTGAGCTCCTTCTTAATGAAGGACATAAAATTATTATCTTAACTAGGAAGGCAAAAAAACTTCAGGGAATGTTTATTATATACAATGGCTTGAAGAAGGGATTTCTCCTGAAAATGAAATAAGAGATGCCAATGTATTTATTAATTTAGCAGGGGTTTCAATAAACGATGGAAGATGGAATACGAACCATAAGAAAAAAATTTATAACAGTCGGATGGTAGCAACAGATGAGTTAATACGAATAATCTCACTATTGCCTAAAAAACCAGCCATATTTATCAATGCAAGTGCAATCGGTATTTATCCACCATCAATAAATGATGTATATACGGAAGCTTCGTTAGAAACATCAAATGATTTTTTAGGTAAGACTGTATATGACTGGGAAAACAAAGCTAAACAAGTAGAAGCATATGGCATTCGTACAGTGCTTATCGGATTTTTGTGTGAACAGCGATTCCATTTCTGGGAAAGTCAGTTGTAGTAAAGTGTGCATTCTACTTCGAAGCATCGCTAATTCTTCGTCTAATTCATGATAGTATCGGGAAAGCGCACGCATTTGGTCGAAGTAGTGGTCCTGCGGTTTTTTTATGCGCCGTTCGGTTGTAAAGTGAGTTTGGGCCAAACGGTGGGCATCACTTTTATCGGTTTTATGAATGCGCATAGTAGCCGTTTGAATCTTTGATTCAAGGGGATTTAACAGACAGTACGGAAAACCGTGATCATTCATAAAGCGCTCTAATGGTCGGGAATACACGCCTGTTGCTTCAAATACAATGGCTGGAACTTGTCCATCTTTTTGTACTAAATCGATGATTCGTTTATTTAGCTGTTCAAAATGGGGGCGATTATGCAAAATTTCCCCCTCAAAAATACAAGAACGTGCAGCGTTATAAATCACCATATAACTTTTTCCCATACTGACATCAAAAGCAATGACGCTTTTCATATACATTCCTCCTGATTTTTATGTAGAAGTCTTCACTTCACCTTATCGATTCCCTTTTCTTATACACGATCTCAAGGATCCAACATACTGAAACTGATTCTTATAAGGGCAGTGAAGTAGGCCAGTTTTTCATACGAACTCAAGGTTCTGGGGCTGTCACGACCTATTCTCCACTTCTACTATAAAAAAATAGTAGCACAGACCATGGCCGTGGTCTGTGCTACTAATCTTAGTATGTTTTTCATTAAAATAGGCATCAAACGTTTCAGCTTTCAAAATTTCTGTTGAACGTTTCCATAGATTTGGGAAGCGGATCGCATTCAACACTATAAGAATAGGCATTGTATGCATTTAATATTTCGGTCGCCAACTGCATGTGACGAGGATTTCATTTTTTTGATATCTCTGATACAGTTACAAACTCATAACCTTGTTGTTTTAAATATGGCAAGATTAGCTTCAATGCCTCTACTGTGGATGAATGAATATCGTGCATTAAAATGATGGAACCGTTTTTTGTCTTGGCTTGAACGATTTTAAGTATTTTTTTTGGGTCATCCGTTTTCCAATCTAATGTATCTACAGTCCATAGAATGATAGGCTTTTCAATAGCTGATCTGACCTTTTGATTAACAGCCCCATATGGAGGGCGGACGCAATTCGCTTTTAAGCCCGATGCCTTGAAAATTTCTTGATCGGTCATATTTATTTCTTCAAGTATTTTCTCTTTTTTTAAAGTTGTAAAATCTTTATGGCTAAAGCTGTGGTTGCAAATTTCATGTCCTTCCGAACCTATTCTTTTTACAATATTAGGATAAAAATTAACTCTTTGACCAATCACAAAAAAAGTGGCTTTTGCATGATACGATTTTAATAAATCCAAAATTTCTGTTGTATATTTTGGGTGAGGTCCGTCATCAAATGTTAGAGCAACTATTTTTTTGCTTTTGATCGGCTCGTCTTTTTGGATAGGAGGTTTTTTCGGCAATGGTTCTGCTTTTTTTGGTTTGTTTTCTTCCATCCATAATCGCTTCCGCCACTCCTCTGTCAATAACTCTTTTCCTTTCGTTAAAGGAATGGAAATTTCAGGACTTTCAGCACCTTCTGTTACTTCATTGCTATGAAACTTGAAAACAATGAATTTGTTTGTCAAATAAATATTGGAAAAATCGTTATATGGGTGATTGAGCCACTTGTTAAGCTTCTTTTTGCTAAAGCTTTTTTTATATTTTTTTGATTGAAGAAACTGGTCCGTCAATTGAACATGCAGCTTTTCTTTTGTTTTTTCATCGATTTCAAGAATGTCTTGGCTGTTTATAAAACGTTCTGCTGCCAAATCGACTATGAAGATTTTAAAGTCTTTACTTTCTTTTTCCCCATCTGAATGGCTTTCTGAAGTAAAAACAAAAGAATAGACGCTGTCTGTGACCGGATAGAGGCGAAAAGTCAGAGAAAAATTCGACGGATCTTTAAACAAGCGCCATTTTTGGGATTGAATTTGTTCGTGAAACCGTCTTTTCTCTTCTTTGACGTAAGACTGGATGGATGCATTCAGTTTGCTGCTTTGAAATCTCGGATAGTGTATGGCGGAATGGAATTCTTTTTTATCCTCAATATCTGAAATTAAGTCAACTCCATCATATTGCGATTTTTCTATTTGTTTGCTTCCATTTGCTGGGACAGACTGTACCCTTAATGTTTTGTAATAAAAAGACATTAAAAAAATGAAAATGATCGAAATGAAAACGATGCCGCTTATTTTCCATACAAACGATTTCACTAATGTTCACTGCCTTCTTTAAATAAATGCCGTATGTAAAATGTCAACGAATATAGAGTACTATCAGGATGAAAAGATGTCAAAGCCGTTTTCCATTTTTAATAAATTTTTTTAAAATTGGCTTTTATATCCATCCATTTCTACGATCCTTGTGAAATTCGAAATATCATCATAAATATATTGTTTCAGTCCGTTTTCTTGAGCTTGATTCATGTACTTGATGATTCTTTATCTTCTTGTCATTTCATTCTTGCTTCGGTTTGGATATGCGCTTCACCAATCTTTTTTTGAAAGCTTCGTAAAGAGGTATGGATCTATTTTAAATGTTAGTTGTCGTTCGAAACCTTTATCTCAACCTGTTTCGTGACGATCTAGCGGTGAATAAAGAAGCCGAGAGAATGCGTAAAATATTTATCAAATATTCAAGATGTTGAATGGTCGATTTGCTGCTAGCAGAGCCGTTGTAATGTTCATTTCATAAATAAATTTTTTGTTGCTAAACGAAAGCTTCCCTATTTTTTTTAAGTAAATGATGATTTATTCCATTCTAGAAGTTTCCAACTAATATATTTAGACGCTCTTTCTTTAATATATGGTTCAGTCTGCTGAAAAAATTCACCTGAATTTGCATAATATGGATTACGACTTAGTTTCGTTTGTAATGTCAATCGCCAAAGGAGTGTCATATACTGACTTTCATGTTTATATCCATTCCTTTCGCTTCGCTCAAGGCACAAAACGTAATGAAACAATTGTGCCACCG
>ERZ1673810.140-NODE-140-length-5958-cov-17.297476_pt1 | contig 5958 bp, 5 predicted proteins | sample MGYA00580152_ERZ1673810 | MGnify/ENA primary metagenome ERZ1673810 (study PRJEB41219, sample SAMN04549604) | soil metagenome | isolation source: soil | place: USA: New Mexico, Bitter Lake NWR | collected 2008-11-15 ...
AAAATAGTAGCACAAACCTTGGCCTAGGTCTGTACTACTAATGTTAGTATGTTTTTCGTTTGCCATACCTTTTAGTTATGTCTCTTTTCATTCTGGCAATAGTCATAATTTCAAATTTGTCGCCGTCATCCAATTGACGGAGGATTTCGATTAGTTCCTGCTCTTCTGGTGAAAGTTCGTTTTTGTCATTTTGTTGATCGATCATTTCGTTTTCACTAACTTTTATAGATGGATCGGCAAAAAGAGCAGCTGAAGCTTTAAATAGATTCATTAGTGCTTCAGGATCTAAGCTGACCGAACTGTTTTCGCCTATCAAACATTTTATGGTCAAATCCTGAAATCTTTTAAACAATGGAGATTTTTTAATTTTATCGTCTTCAACTGAAGCACGGTCAGTCATTTCTTGTAAACAAGAATCTGACGTAAATTTATCATTAGTTTCAGAAATCGGAACACTAGTCAAATAAGCCTCGCCGTATAGCAAGTAATCATTACTCACTCCTAAAACTCTGCTTATTAATGATAGATTCTCAGCAGAAACTGAAACTGCTCCTCTTTCAATTTTGCTTAGTGCGCTATTCGTAATACCAGTAGCTTTTGCCATTTCCTCAAGTGTCAAACCTTTTTCTTTACGAATTCGTCTTACCCGACTGCCCAATTCCTTTTTGAAATCGCTCATTTTCTGTCAACCTCTCTATAATCTTCCTAAAAGAAACATTTTTAGTCCTAAAGGAAAATTTTGTTGATTTTCGTCTTATAGGAATATATAATGTAATCAAAAGTGGTAACCGATTACCTTGTCAAACAAAAATAAAGTGTAAATAGATGTAAAAGTTCGACAATCTGCGTAAGTTTCCTAGTCCATTGGTCCAAAAGAACCGTCATAGGTCATTTCATGAAGGTTACCGATGGACTATATATCCGTTTGAATAATCAGCGCGCTCTATATTAATCATCACAACCGCTTTTGCAGCCTTGAAACTGAACTAGCAGTTGAATCATTGCAGCAACAATATCATGCAATCCAATGATTGGAATGAGCAAGCTGTTGTTCCGGTGCAGATGCTTTGGATGAAACAGGTACAGCGTGCTGACTGAAAAATGCAGCATATCAAATGTTCTTTATGCCCGGAAAGCCTTCTGATTATTGATCTTAACAATGAAAGAAATAGACGAGCTCAATCAAAGGCTGCTATACCCATTCGAAGTCATCAAGCAGAGTTTTGCTATCTAAAATAATTCTTTGAGTTGTTGTATAAATACATTCAAATTCATACATAAACTGTTGAATCATATGTCCTTTAAAAATTGCCAATTTGAGGTATCGAGAAAACAACTTGTTCCCAACTACATCAATCAGTTGAAGATATACAAATGGAAATGCTTCACTGTTTTTTAATACCATCTGCATTAAATTCTCCGAAATATAGATAGTCTCTAAATAGAGCTAGTACTGGCATGAATTGAGGAACTTGGTTCTTTTATTTGTCCACAGTTTGGTTTTACAACATGATGAGCAGGCTTAATCTCCTGAACAATCTGGTCGATATGAAGCTTTAAGGATGATAAAAGCTCCTGCTGCGTTTCTCCGTCCTCGTTATACATGAAAATCTTTCGGAGATAGCACCAGGACATAGTTAATCAGCAATAGATTTTTGAATCAACATCTCATAACGAATTCTGGTCCTCAAATATAGTTATGACTCCCTTTCATTCTACCAAAATTCGGCATAGGGAAACAGAATGATCATAGAAAGGAGTGATTTAAATGGCGGTTCGCAAACAACGCATCACTCCGTTAGGGTGGAAAATCAAGCGGCGCTTGACAGAACTGGAAATGACCCATAAGGAGTTTTGCGAGCAGCATAAAATCCCGTTAAGCCGCCTTTCTGAAATTATTTCAGGAACACGTCAAAACCGAAAATATCGCGACAAAATTTTAAGAGAGTTGGAAATCGAAGAGGAGGGTCAACCCCATGCCGAACAAGTGCAGCATGTCGGTTGAAACTGAACAATATATAACAAATTAAGCAGAAAAAAAATTCATTTGGCACGATGGTTAAAATCGTGGAAACTGTTATTTCTGCTCTAGCCGCTCAATATCGTTTCACTGCCATCCGTACTCACAGCGTGAACAGGTGCATAAAGAAGCTAAATGATATTTAATTGCCTTATACAGCTAGTTAGATAATAGGGTTGGTTATCCAAAATCATCCCAACATTTTTGGAACGGATGATGTAAAATATTTTCAAAAATGTTATGTATTGTTGTATTTTCGGGATTTTTTCGTATTGGCACATGCTTACATGTTGTAACGGGGTGAAATATAGGTGATTTTCAAAAGAACAAAGCAAGAAAATTCGTATTTTAATTTTGATCACGGGAAAGGCAATATAAGTATCACGAAAGGCAGTGAAATTGAAAGGCAAATCTTAATGATCGACCTAACAGAAAAAGATTTACAGATTATTAATGCTATACAGCCATTCGTAATAGAAAAAATTGATTTAATTGCTGATAGATTTTATAAGAACTTGGAAAAAGAACCATCGCTTTTAAAAATTATTAATGATAACAGTTCGATAGAAAAATTAAAAAAGACGCTTAGACAACATATTGTTGAAATGTTTAACGGAAGAATAGATGCAGCTTTCACCGACAAAAGAATTAAAATTGCACATATGCATGTAAGGATAGGTCTTCAAACGAAATGGTATATGTGTGCATTTCAGGATCTATTTTTAGCACTTATGGATATTATCCAACAAAATATGATGAATAAGGAAGATTGCTTTCTTGCCATAAGAGCGGTCTCTAAAATTATAAACTTAGAACAACAATTGGTATTAGAGGCGTATGATACTGAATCAATAAGATTAAAGGAAGCAATTGCAATAGAGGAACAAAAAAGGTCAGTTCGTAAAAATGTTGCAAAAGCATCTCAAAATCTGGCTGCAATCTCGGAGCAGACAAATGCTTCTTTCCAGCAATTAATCGCGCAATCAAACGAAATCGTTTCCCTTGCAAAAAACGGAACTAGTCTATCTCTATCCGCACAAGAACGTGCCGAAAAAGGAAAAGAACATATGCATCAACAGACATTAAACATGTCGAACATTTATAGTGCCGTTGATAATATATCAAATGATGTCCATTTATTATTGGAAATATCAAATAAAATGCAAGAAATCGTCGGCATTGTTACTGGAATTGCTGACAAAACCAACTTATTATCGCTTAATGCTGCCATAGAAGCTGCAAGAGCAGGTGAATCTGGCCGCGGTTTTGCTGTTGTAGCTGAAGAAGTCCGTAAATTGGCCGAACAAACTAAGAATTCAGTTTCAAAAGTATCTTCTCTCATTCAAAATACCCAAAAACAAGTAGAGGATCTTACAAAGTCGCTTGAAAAAATAAAAACAGAAGTGAATAACGGCCATCAAAACATGCAAGAAACAGAGAAACACTTTGAGCAAATTTTGGACACAATGGCTAAAACAATGGATCAAAACAATAAAATCGAGACGGAATTGATATCGTTTGTAAATGTGGTAAATGAATTAGGAAAAGCGTTTGAAGAAGTGTCCCTCTCTGCAGATCAATTAACGATGATTACAAAAGAAATGAACTAATATTTCGAAGAGAGAGTTGGAAAATTGCCCAATCGACTACTTAAGAGATGCTGTAATTATACTGTGTCTCCCCCTTTGTAAAAGAGTTCTCACCTGTTGCATCGAAGCATGAGAAGCTGGGAAAAAACATGCATACTATACAAGAACCGGGAGATGTTCTGTTGGTACGTGTCTCGGTTCTTTTTTATTTGCAAAATAAGTCTGCTTATGCAGTTAATGAAGCGATTTAAAAGGTCGGAAGCATTCAACTATTCGGATGCGGTCATTCACACATTTTAACAGATGAAGTACTTTAAAGCGTGCGGATCAATCCATATCGAATCACCAATACGTTATGAAGGTGCGCTTCGTTCGCCAACGTTGGATTTAATAGTTGATGTGCGAATTTTTGTAGATCTGTTGCGAAAAACACAGTTTAAAAACTCTCAAACTCTTGATAAAAAGGTTTTAAGATTTTTTTCAATATTTCCATAAAAATATATAAAAATCAACGTTTAAATATGGAATTTTTTACACTAATTCCCTTATAATCAAAATGATAGCAGCTACTAAGCAATATGAAAGAATATTAGAGCAGCTCCAATTAGAACAAGCTGACAAATATACCATTTTATTTAATGGAGGATTTATGATGTATGGTCAATAAAAAGAAGCTTGCGTTTTTCTCCCTGTTATTTTTTATAGCCTTCACAATTATAGGGGACGCATATATTTATTATTTAGATGGAAAAGTATTTGAAAGTGATTTTAAGTATACAACAGATGTGAAAAGTGAGAAGTTAAATCGAGAGTACATACAAGATTTAGACCGACTGAGCAAAGAACTAAATTTAAAAATATATGTCGTATCATCAACCGTTAATTCTAGTAATTCTGCTACCTATACGATCTATTCTACAGAGGAACATAAAAATTATTTTAAAAAAAGAATATTAGTAAAGAATGATCATTCTATATTTAAATCGTTAATTAGCGGCAAGAGAGAAATTATATTTAAACCCTTTAGCGATATTACTGAGATAAAAAAAGAAGAATACTTTTATGTTTTTGGCACTAAAAAAAGCGTGGAAAAATTGCGTTCTGAAACAATTGATAAATACGGAATGAGCAAACCCGAAGAAAACCGCTATCAAAATGATGCAATATTTATGATTATTTCGGCTTGGACCTTTGTGTTTTTCATTATATTCTTATATACCATGTTTGAGGTTAATAGCCTAAAAAAGGAAGTTTTAATTAAATATTTTAATGGGTCTGATAAGAAAAGTATAATTGTTCCCTTGATGATTACAAATTCAGTAACTATTATTAGCAGTGCTTTTATTGGTATGTTACTAGCGATTTTTATAACTGAATCATCTAAGTTTCTATTAATATCAGTTCTCATGTTGTTTGTTATCGTACTTTCTACAAATATTCTCTATCTTATGCTTCGCAATTTGGATATTAAGAAAACATTTGTAAGAAGCTATTACACATTAGGATATAAAATATTAGCCTTTTTTATATTGTTTATCATAACTGTAACCTTAATCTTAACTTTAACCTTCAATCTGAAGACGATTTACGATGCTATATTAACGATTAACCAGAGGGATCATTGGGAAGAATATTATGATTACGATAATGTCCTCTTTTTATTAAAAAACTATACCGAAACTACGAACTTTGAAACAGAAAGAGAATATGCGGTTAAATTTTATAATAATTATCTCGATAAATACCGAATTCATTTATCATTTGATTTTTCAAACAATGGCGGTATTTCGTCAAGTATGGTGAATGTAAATGAGTCTATAGTGTATTTGAATAAATATGCGAAAAAGGAAATTAACGATTTAGGAATTGATTTAAATAAACTGAAAGAGGACAGATATTATCTCATTTCTAGATATACAGATGCGGAATTAAAAGAAAAAGGTATATTTGATCCATCAACACCTAATGAAATTACCAACTTGTTACAAAATGATGACGGGATTTTTGAAACAATAACTATTAAAAATCCTTACACATTATTAATACATGATATTAATATGGCAAATTTAGCTGATAATTATAAGAAAAATCCTATCATTATTTTTGATACCCATAGTAAATTACCTAGTAATGAAATGGGTTTCTATGTCTTTAATTCATTAGTTAAATCTAACAATGACAATGATTTTGAAGCTTTTATTAAAAAAATTGGCTATGAAGATGAAATTTTCTATAAAAATAACATAAAAGATTTATATTTAGAAAAACGTGCTGAAAAAATATTAGTTTTATTAATCAATATCATTTTAAGCATTATGTTGTTAATCTTATTTAATATTTCTTTATCTA
>ERZ1673810.144-NODE-144-length-5867-cov-22.303166_pt1 | contig 5867 bp, 6 predicted proteins | sample MGYA00580152_ERZ1673810 | MGnify/ENA primary metagenome ERZ1673810 (study PRJEB41219, sample SAMN04549604) | soil metagenome | isolation source: soil | place: USA: New Mexico, Bitter Lake NWR | collected 2008-11-15 ...
TTCGTGAGTGTTTTCCTTATTTTTTAGGTTAAATCACAAAATGTGGTGATGAATCAAAATTAGTAAATAACCTTTTACTGATATACTTCTAATTTAATAGTTTTATTCAAGAGATAACTGCATTATTCTAACAATTCATTATAAAGAACGATTTATTTGTAAAAAAAATAAAAATATTTTTAAAAAAGGGGTTTACAACATGATAGAGTTCAATTATATTTAAGTTGTGTTCGTTATAAAGAACACAGTCTTAATTATATTTCTTATGAGGAGGATTTAAAAAATGGGTATTAAACAAAAGTTGGGAATGGGTGTAGCAACTGCGGTTTTAGGTTTATCTTTAATCGGGGGAGGTACATATGCCTACTTTAATGATGTTGAAACCTCCAATAACACATTTGCAGCAGGTACATTAGATTTAACTCTTGATCCGCAAACAATTATTAATGTCAACAACTTAAAGCCTGGGGATTGGATGGAGCGTGAATTCACATTAAAGAACAGCGGAAGTTTGGGTATTTCTAAAGTTCTTCTTGAGACAGATTATACTGTAACGGATGCGAAAAATGACAATAACGGCGATGATTTCGGCAATCATATTAAGGTGCAAATTTTAAAGAATGTGAGCAATAAGGAAGTTATTGTTTATGAAAAAACGTTGGCACAGCTTAAAAATCTAAAGCCGGATTTAGTGCAGGATGAATGGCTCTGGTGGAATATTGGCGGTTTAGATCCAAATGAAACGGATAAGTTCAAAGTTAAATTCGTCTTTGTAGACAACAATCAAGATCAAAATCGTTTCCAAGGCGATTCTTTAAAACTAACTTGGAAATTTGACGCGAAGCAAGAAGCAGGTGAAGCAAGATAGCTATCAATATAGGGGAGAAGGCGGGGAACTGCCAACTTCCCTTGATTGCTAAAAGTTGAAACGGTGGTGAGAGAAATTCGGTACTCACGAGTAAAAAAATTTGGGCAAAAGAAAATGCATTTGATAATAATGTTCAAAATCGTCGCAATTTGTTACTTTCTTTTCATAACATTCAACTTTGCTAGTTCCTACACCGGGGCCAGTTTTAATAAAACAGTAGCCATAACCGGTTTTCTTGCTGCAACAATTCCTGAAGAGGACAAATCCATTCTGCTGCGCTTTGTGGACGATAAAGACAAGGTCATTCAATCGTGCGGGAAAGTTCGAATATCTTCTGTTGCTCAAAATGAAGGGGATGATTTAGCGGAAGCATTGCATTATGAAATATATTTCATTGCTCAAGGAGATCCAATGAATGGAGAAAAAATAAGTCAAGGAAAGATTCCAGCATTAAAAAGTAAGAGTCAATTCCAATTAGCATACAATGCCGAAAAACCTGGAAATTATAAATTTAACGTTTTAATGAATACAAATGATGATGTTTGGAGCAAAAACATTCAAGTAATTTGCAAAAAGAACGAACAACTTGATCAACCTGCGAATGACTCAGATCAAAACCTTAATGAAGATAAGGCAGCTCAACCATCCGAACATTCGAAACAAGAACAAAAACAACTTCCAGTGGAAGAACCTATACGGGAAAATAATGGGAAAGAAAACGAAGTAAAGAAAGAGCAATCCAACGAAACGTTAATGAAAGAAAATGAGAATCAAGAAAATCATTCAAAAGATGAAATGAAAGAAAATGGAGCGCAACAAATAGAACAGAATAAAACCGAAACAAAATCAAATGACATTCACCTGAAAGAGCAGCAATCAGCAAAACAAGAACAAGTTTCAAATGCTTTAGAGCAAAACGAACCACCTTTACAGTAAAGTGATTACAATTATTTCATTACGTTTTGTGTCTTGAGCAAAGCGAAAGGAATGGGTAAAAAAATGAAAAAAGTTGTTAAATGGATCAGCAACACGATATCGGTCATGCTGCTGGCTTCATTAATCATCATGTTATTCACAGTCATTTCGTCAAAAGCTTCAGGCGGGGAGCCTAAATTTTTCGGACATCAATTAAAAATTGTTCTTTCAGGATCAATGGAACCTAGTATACAGACTGGTTCCGTGATCGTTGTAAAACCTGAAAAAGAAACGGAAAAATACAAAGAAGGCGACATCATTACATTTCAAGCAGATGAAAACGTGTTTGTAACACATAGAATTATAAAGGTTGTCAAAAATGGCAATGAAGTTATGTACCAGACAAAAGGGGATAATAATGAGGAAGCAGATTCCGAACTTGTGTTAAGTAAAAATGTTGTTGCTAAATATACAGGCATTACCATCCCATATATTGGCTATTTTATGAATTTCGCCAATTCTAAACAAGGAAGCGTTATTCTTTTAATCATACCAGGCATTATTCTGTTCAGCTACTCATTAATCAGCATTTTTCGGGCACTTGCAGAAATTGATAAAAATTTGAAGCAATCAACTGCAAAAGAAGACTTCAACCATTCTCAAAATCAATAATGGAGGAAATACATGGTCAAATCAATTGGACGATGTTTCATATGTTTTTTATTTGTCTGGCTCATAATGCAAGTTCAAAATTTCAGCGCTGAAACACAAATAGGTATCGCTTTAAAAAATCTTCATTCAAACCATATGCTATTTCAAGCAGAAAACATGAAACCAGGCGATTGGGCTGAAAGAACGGTCATTATCGAGAATGTTGAAAATGCTGATATACAATATAATACTTTAATTGAAAATATAAAAGGATCAAAAAAATTATTTGATGCTTTAACTTTAGAGGTTAAAGATGGGCAAAAAAATCTTTTGTTTAAAGGATTGTTAAAAGATTTTAAAGGTTTTACACCGCGAAATATCCAAAGTTCCAAAGAAGACCAGTTGACATTTTTAATCACATTTCCTGAACAGTTAGGAAATGAATATCAAGGGTTAGAAACTTCTTTTAAAATTGTTTTTCAGGTAAATTCTTCTTTAGGCAGTATTCAAACGTATGGCAGCGGGAATAATGAAGGTTTACTTTTGCCAAATACTGCGACAAACTTTTATGCATTTATTCTTGTTGGGATAATGTTTTTCGCGATGGGAGCCATTTTTTTCTTTCAAAAACGAAATAAACATAAAGATCAGCTTCATGAGTTATGAAGCGCTTGGAGGAAGCGGTGTACAAAAAATATTGTCCTAATTGTCTGCGTTTTTCATATAGCAGCTGCTCTGAAAGAAAATGGTTGTGCCCATCATGTCGTTCTGATCTTACTTCCATGGAAGGAATATTCTGTCGCAATGTATTAAAATATTCTGCCGCCCTTGCGGAATATAAGCAAAAAAATCATAACCGAAGAGAGGTTCATTTTTCTAAACAAATATAAAAATTTTAGTTAACATTTAGATCTTTCTTTTCCTGTAATTTCCATTTTTTTGTAAATTCTAAAAACTGACGGAATTCTTCTTTCGATACTCCGGAATTCATTGCTTCTTGTACTAATAACATCCATTCAGGATCAAGAACATTCGTATTTTCTTCATTTTCCCCATTTATTAATGTATTAACAGGAACATCTAAAACGGATGATATTTTTTCCAAGAAATGGACAGAGGGATTTGATTGAAGATTCCGTTCGATAGAACTTAAATAAGATTTTGCCACCCCTGCTTGTTCAGCCAGTTCAGATAGCGTAAGACCTTTGTTTTTTCTAAGCTGCTTTATGCGATCACCAATCATCATGATCATTTCACCTTCCTTTAACGGTTCTATGTCAATTATTGGGTGTACTTGATGTGAAGAGCACCTCTTTTATATGTATGAAAGTTAGATAAGTGAGCATAATATCTTATTTCTGAGTCGATCAAAGTTGCGAATACCATAAGAAATTCGTTTCATCACTTTAATTTTATTGTCAATCCCTTCTAAATAACCGTTGGTGTAGGGATAAATAAATGAATGGATAATTTCTTTTTCCCAGCTTTTAAAGATTCGTTTCTCATTCAGTCCCGATTTATCAATAGCTTAATACAGCAGTTCTAAGTTTGACCTTGCATTTCGCTCATTATTTTGTGTCATCTATTTTTTAAAGACTTCTATCACTTGGTAAGCTTTCCTTAAATCGGGGGCAACTCTAAATAATATTGAGAGTTCCTGTTTACGTGTGATGAGCTTCTTTTTCGATTTATGGAAGAGAAACCGCAACTTTTTCATCGAGTTTCGATCTTTGTCTTGGTTCGAGTGCCCAAAAGTTTTGGCGCGCATAATGGAATTGGTCCACGATGATAATCGAATTTTGAAAGAGTTGTTGGGCCAAAATTTTATACGGCTGCCACATATCCATGACTACCATTTGAATACGATAAATCGGTAAAGAGCGAAAATAATCTTTTAACTTGGACCAACTTTCAGTCTTGAATGACATCCAATACCTTGTAGCCTTGAGGGTCACCAATGACACATTGATATGTTCCTTTTTCGGTTGTCCACTTGATCTCATCAAGGGCTAAAATTCGTGGTAATGAGTGGCTTTCATAAGTATCATAACGGTCAAAATATCGAATAACCGTTGAGTATCATCATCCAATATCTTTAGACACTTCCTTAAAATTGGCCGTTCTCCTTTTGATAAGAAGAGCTTGAAGGACAAATTTCGTATGACGCTGATAACGCCCTAAAAGGCATATAATTCAAAGAAACGTTTTCCGCAAGATGTACATTTATAACGACGCTTTTTCAGAATGAGGTACGCATACATTCCACGAAACTTGATATCTCGAATCTTCTGCAGACATAATCATGAATGGATCTTGCCTCTTCCAGCATTGAGGGCCATGTTTATAACAAGGTTTGGTTTCGAGAAAAATTCAAGGTGCGTATCTGTCTCCACAATCTTTGACGCCATTACATTTTCCAATCCAATCAGCTCTGGGATGCAAATAGTCTTGCATTTACGAAGTCTCCTTTTTAATGAGGTTTGGCCACTTTCATTATAAAAGAGAGCATTTCGTAAATGCTTTTTTATTTTTTAAGAAATTTCTTCTACCTCAACATTTGGTATAGAACCCTTTTAACCCAAATGTTTGTTTTTATTTAGAAACAACATAATCGCAATTAAAAAAAGTAAACGTAAAAGTCCAATTTTAAATCAAATTCATTTGTAAATGCATGAAAATACAAAATATTAATAAGGGAAAGCTCCATTCCGAAGAAATGACTAGAAAACATGTTTCCCCTATTCAGAATCATTTTACATCACTAAGTCGAACCATGTCTACTTATGCCGAATAAATCTTTGGCTATTCATACTTATTATATTCTCTTCTAAAAGCTGCTACCCCTTTTTTATTAATTCAAAATTAACGTTTTCTGCTCGTCAAGCTAAATGGGGGAAAATGGAGAAAAATTTCGTTGAAATTGCCGTATTGCTTTTTTATTAACTACCGGCAATTAATCGGCATAAATCCAGGTAAAGAGGCTGTAAACATTTAAGGGATTCGGAGATTTAAACTGCATGGAAAGCCGAAAAAAGCTACTTTTTCCGTTTTTGCTTCTCTTTAAATGTTTTAAAAACATCTCGTGTTTGCTTCATATATTTATAAATGCTGTAAGGCTTTTTTATGATCCGGATCGGAAGGGAAAGCAAAAATTTACTGAGGTCATTCCGGTATTCTTCTGTAATCTCAGCCGGTTTATGAACAATTTTTTCATACACCTCATGGTAAAATTCGTTTAATAAGTCAATCTTTATTTCAACTGAGTGATGGCAGTTTGCACATTCAATCCTTGAAATTTTATCGTTAATGTAAGTAATGATATGATCTTGCTCCTCATTGCAATGAATGCAAAACAACGTTGCTTCCATTTCTTTTATTTCCATGTTTATACCCATTCCTTTCGCTTCGCTCAAGGCACAAAACGTAATGAAAC
>ERZ1673810.160-NODE-161-length-4503-cov-27.443121_pt1 | contig 4503 bp, 7 predicted proteins | sample MGYA00580152_ERZ1673810 | MGnify/ENA primary metagenome ERZ1673810 (study PRJEB41219, sample SAMN04549604) | soil metagenome | isolation source: soil | place: USA: New Mexico, Bitter Lake NWR | collected 2008-11-15 ...
AAGGAATGTGCAAAAAAATGGCTCTTTTGTTCCGAAATAAAGTGATAATTTACAAGTTGGTTGTCCAAAATTCCTTATATTCAAACCCATGAAACTGTCAGATTTTATATTAGTATGGTAACGATATTCCTAATACCTGTGATAATCGCACTAATTATCTCTGTAATATCAAATAAAGGTTGGGTTCGTACTATTTTACAAAAAATAGGTATTCACACTATTCATGTTATTCCAACGGCTTGGGATTATCAGTTTAGGAAAGATGAACATAAGTATCTAATTGTATATTTAGAAGATGGCGGAATAGTGTTTGGATATTGGGGTTCCGCATCATTTGCCTCCTCAATTCGTGAAGATAAAGACCTCTACTTAGAGAAAATATTCAATGTAAATGATAACAATGAATGGATTGAAATTCCACAAAATAAAGGAATTTGGATTCCGGAAAAATCTATAAAGTATATAGAATTTTTGTGAAAGGAAGAGTGACCTTATGACCAAAAAATCAAAGCAACATTTTGGTTATCAGCCTAAAAAAATAAACGGCGGATATCAACCAAATAAAATGCAGGCGACACCACCTCCCCTTAAGTCTGGACCAAATATAAAACCTCAAAAGGATAAGTAATATATCGTATTTAAGGAGCGCAGATATTTATTAATTTATCTGGCTCCTCAATTATTTATAAATATATTTTTTGCCTCTCAAATCACCACGGTGAGCCTTATCATAAGTAAAGGAGGTTTAAAAAAGGCTACCTAAAATTTGTTTAATGGCTTCACCTCATAAATGAAAAACTAAAAAATAAAGCTTTGAGACTTTTCCTTCTCAAAGCTTTTATCGCTTTTCACAGTTAATACCAATACTGCATTCTTTCCTCAACCATCGCTTCTTGTTTCGTTCTATGAACTGTTCCATGAGGATGATGAGGCGGTGCATAAATGGAATAGAGTTTTAGAGGGACATTGCCAGTGTTAATGACATTATGCCATGTTCCAGCTGGTACAAATATAGCTGTATTTTCGTTCACTCTTCTTTCAAAATCAAGACAATCTTTCCTCTTACCCATTCGAACAATTCCTTTCCCCTGTTCAATGCGTAAAAATTGATCAACATCAGGATGTATTTCTAATCCGATATCTTCCCCAGGGTTAAGGCTCATTAATGTCACTTGCAGGTGATTCCCTGTCCATAGAGCAGTTCGATAGTTTCTATTTCGTCTTGCTGCATTTTTAATATTAATTGTGAAAGGGTTAGGTCCATAGTCTCTTAATCTTAGAGTTGGCGTGCGATAATCGTTTTGAACAGTGGGGTACCAGTAATCGTATGGCGAGATTTGATGATTGAAGGTCACATTTCCGTTTGGATTAGGCATGAAATAAGGTACAAAATACATGTTCTCCTTCCTCTCTGTGTAATGAATTCACCTAATACACACCTTATGCGGAAGGAACGAAACTGACTAGGACATATACCTATTTATTATTAATTTATTAATGTTGCGGGTCTAAATATCGGTACTGTCAAGAATTTTGTGTAATGTAAGATAGATAGGGTATCTCTGAAATGGATTTAGATATAGAGAGGGATATTTCCTCCACACAGGAGACTGAATATTCAAGTCTCCTGTGTGGAAAGGGAGAATCCCCCTACTTTGTTTATTTACAGTATTTGGTTAATGATAACGTTCTTCAAACATTCGCTCGAGGGCTTCATGCGCTTCGGCAAATCCTCGCAACTTTCGCCCTGCCCATTTCTCATTAAAATCTTGAATGGTCAAATACACGATTTTTTCAGCGGCTTCTAAACTATTCAAACTGTTCATCGGTTTTAGGCGTTTCCGAATCTCCTTGATCGTTCGTTCGATGGCATTGGTCGTGTAAATCACACTTCGAATACTGCTTGGATAATCCATAAATGTAAGGAGGACATCCAACTCATTTGCCCAAGATTGAACTTCTCTCGGATACTTGCTGGACCATTTCGACTCAAACTGTTGAAACATTTGTAACGCCATCTCCTTATTCGGCGCGCGATAAATCAGCTTGAGATCCTCGGCCACTTCGAATTGGTCTTTTTTCCGAACACGGCTGAGGGTGTTGCGGACTTTGTGAACGACACAGCGCTGCACATCGGCTTTCGGATACACCGCCTTAAAGGCTTCCTCCAGCCCCGGTAGTCCATCGAATACGCCCAGAAGCACTTCCTTGACGCCTCTTTTGTAGAGCTGTTGGAGAATCTCCCGCCATCCGTAGGCGCTTTCTTGTCCTCCCACGAAGAAATCCAGAATTTCGCGATATCCTTCTTCGTTCACTCCTAACACCACATAAATAACTTCTTTCTCTACCGTATCCCGGCGAAGTTTCACGTACAAGCCGTCCAAATATAAGACAGAATAACGTTTGGATAGTGGACGATGGTGCCATTTCTCGATGTCTTCTTTCACGACATCGGTAATATGACTAATCGTTGTTGGTGAGTAGGCATTTCCTAAAATTCGTTCAATAAACTTACCAATTTCCCGCGTACTCATGCCACTTTGATACATTTTGATGACGGCTTCCTCGAGCCAGCCAGTATGGTGTTGGTAAGGGGTGAACAACTGCGTTTGAAATTCCCCGTTTCGGTCTCTTGGAACAGAAAGGCCTTCGATACGACCATACTGCGTATCTAGGTTTCGCTGATAGTAGCCGTTTCTCATATTTGACGTTCCAGTCTGTTCCATTTCGAGGAAATGTTTTATTTCTTCACGCATGATGAGTTCTAATTTTTCCTTTACAAACTGGCGAATCGCACTTTCGAGTTGATTGACCCAGTCTACATTCGGTATACTTTTAGACATAGGTAGGGTTCTCCTTTCTCTGGAATGTGTTGTTGGTCAAATCAGAGAATACCCTACCTTTTTTCTTTTGGTCTAGCAAAATGCTTTACACAAAATTTTATACATCATCGAAAAAACTAAGAGAAAATACAAAAGTCACAAACTTATTAAACAAATTCACTGGGATTATTTTTATAGGGCTAGGAATAAAATTATTTCAAACAAGAGCGCCTCAATAAACTTTAAACTAGTTTTAATAATCGACGGATTGCCTCTTGCTTAAAAAAATAAATTCACCTAGTCTGACATGAAAAAACAAAATGAAGATGAACACAAAATGTTTATAAAAATTTGTTAACTTACCTTACAAAGGTTAAGACTCTATTAAAAACCTTGTGATACATTATTGACAAATAAATGAGGTTTAAGAAGGCAAATGGGGTGTTTTCCCAATACATATTGGAGGTGAAGGATATAATCGCTCAAAAACTGCCGCCTACGTTAGGCGATTTAAAACAAGCCATTATGAGAGAATATAATCAAGTGAACCAAATGATTTTTAAAGTAGGGGTTATTGAACAAAAGGTAAATATTTTCGATAATAATATTCTCATTTTGGCTAAACATCGGAGAATCTCAGTACTCAAAATTATCGATGAATCGGATGGTGCTCTATCCAATACAGTCGATCGAATTCTTATTGAAAAATCCAAAGCGCTGCTTCAAAAAAATTTTGGAGAGCGATTCGGATTTGAGATTCAACTAATTATAAAGGATTATATTGCGTCAAAAGAAATGAGCGTGACTTTGATACTATTAGATAAAAATGTCGAAGAATATTTGACTGGTTAAATGAGCTCATTGATGAAATGAGAGCAGGACAACCGTCAGTACAAGATTTGAGGGATGTATTTTGCCTTCTTTCTTTGCTGGTGGTTGTCTTTTTATTTTCACAATAATTACATTCATTAAAAAGTATAAAGAGGTGAAAAGTGTTGTACAAGTTGGAAATAATCAATATCAGCAAAATATTTAAAAAGAATGGAGTAGAAACGATCGCTTTGTCAGAGACAAATATGAAAATCCCTAAAGGAAAATTTGTCAGCTTAATCGGACCAAGTGGTTGTGGAAAATCTACGTTGTTTAATATCATTGCTGGACTGTTAAGGCCTTCAAGCGGAGAAGTGCTGCTGGACGGAGAAAATATTATCGGAAAAAAAGGGTGTGTCGGCTACATGCTGCAAAAGGATTTGCTATTGCCCTGGCGGACCATTTTAGACAATGTCATTTTAGGACTGGAAATTAAAGGAGTTACAAAAAAAGAGTCGGAAGAAAGGGCCATTCCTTTATTGCATCGCTACGGTTTAAAAGGATTTGAACATCATTATCCGAGAGAGCTTTCAGGAGGAATGAGGCAGCGGGCGGCACTTTTGAGAACTTTGCTTTACGACCAGGATGTTATTTTACTCGATGAGCCGTTCGGGGCTTTGGATGCACAAACTAGATTGATGATGCAAACCTGGCTTTTGCAAATATGGAGTGACTTTAAAAAGACGGTATTATTTGTCACCCATGATATTGATGAGGCCATTTATTTATCAGATGAAATTTATGTCCTTTCCCCTAGCCCGAGTTCGACAGTTTTGAGGTCATTTTAGGCAAATGGAAATGACCAAAATGC